>Ga0335074_10012936_pt1 | contig 11716 bp, 11 predicted proteins | sample Lox_Sample_23_FD_206715 | JGI IMG/M metagenome (GOLD analysis project Ga0335074, IMG submission 206715) | Soil microbial communities from Loxahatchee National Wildlife Refuge, Florida, United States - Lox_Sample_2.3 | ecosystem: Environmental > Terrestrial > Soil > Wetlands | place: USA...
CGGCCCGGCCGCAGGCCAGATCGGATCGCCTTCGGCTTCAAAGACCCCGGCGCCCTCATCGCCCTGGCCATGCTCTCGCTCGGCGGCTACCGCCCCCCGATCCCCGGAAGACCATCATGAACGAACCCACGGAAACGACAGAAGGGCCGGTTTAATGGGGTCAGGCCGCCGCTGGCCCGGGTTGGGGTGATCTAGAGTTGCCGGGACGGTTGGTGACATTGATGGTGATCGAGGGCTCGGTTGCAGGGTTGGGAGACTTTCGCGGTGCTCGCCGGCGGGGCCGCGGCCACGATGACCGGGCTGCTGTTCGTCGCGGTCTCGATCAGGGTTGACCGGATCAAGGAATCGGCGGAGTTGCGCAACCGGGCCGGGCAGACGCTGACCTTGTTCGGCACTGTCGTGGTGGCCGCGATCCTGGTGGCGATTCCGGTGCAGAAAGACTGGACACTGGGCATTGAACTGGTCGCACTGGCTGCCCTGACCGGAACGGCGACCTACCATCTTGACCGCCGCGCCCGAGCCGATGAGAGCGACCAGCAGTTCGGCCGGCTCATCGAAGCCGTCTCACCGAATGGCATCACCCTGGCGCTGCTGCTCGCGTCAGGCGTGACCTTGATCTTCGGGCAGAACGCCGGGCTCTATGTGCTCGTCGCGCCAATCCTGGTTGCGCTGATCGGCGGCGTGACCACCGCCTGGCTCTTCCTGACCCGCGATTACTGAGAGAACCAGGCCCGGTCAGGGTTCGGCCTGAGCGGGTGATTGTCCGGTTGCCTTCGCGGCCTCGCGCACCGCGGTCAGGCGACGGGCCGGTTCGGGGTAAGTGAGAAGGCGCCTGAATCTACGTGCCGGAGTCAGGCGGCGGTTGCGGTCGAGCGAGACTAGCCAGGCCATGGTCCGCTCGGCCGCATCGAGGCCGGCCCACTGCGTGGCTATCCGGTCGCAGTCAAGTTCCATGGCGTGGTTGCGGCAAGCCGCGGCGACGATCAGCGGAACTATCGCCAGGTACGCCGGCGGCCAGCCGGTGCCCGCATAGCAGAGGCAGGCCAGCGCGCATACGTCGGTCGCCGGTCGCCTGAGGCTGTCGTACCTGGCCAGATGCGCTGCTTCATGCGCGAGGAAGAAGCGCGCGCCCGCGGGCCTGGCCAATACGAGTTCATCGATGACGACAACGCCGCTGCGCCCGGCCCTGAGGCTTCGTGCGATTCCCTTGACCTTGGCGCCCGTCCTGACATCGAGGCGGTGCAGGCCAGTGGCCTTCAGCGCCTCGAGCAGTTCGCCCGCCACGGGGTTATCGGTGACGGCGCGGTAACGGGCGGCCGAGCGCAGCCGGCGCAGATGAATCACCCGGACAAGCGGCGAGATTCCGAGTACCAAGGGCGAGGTAACGAGCACGACCGCGTACTGGTCGTTCCAGCCAGCAAGCGCGGCTCCTGCGCAGCCGGCGATCGCGAGTGCTCCGCCTGCACACCAGCCCATCCATTGCGCGCGACCGGGCAATCGCGGTGTCTTATCCGTCACTGGGCGGGCGGCAGATCCGGTGACGGCCGGCTGCTGACTGGCTCCCCAGAACGCTCAGCCAACTCGCAGCTTCCTGGTCAATGTCGGCGAGCATCGCCTGCGCCACATCAACGGCGGCCTCTGGAATGCCGCCCCGTGCGGCCGCACGCGAGAAGACAAGTGCCTCATCGGCCGCCCCGCGCTCTCTGGCGGCCATGGCGAGGTCGTAGGCCTGCCGCGCCGCCGCCTGCGCTGACAACTGAGTGCCAGGCGGGCCAGGCCAGTCCGCTGGGATCTCATCCCTGGCATCGAGCAGGTCAAGCGCCAGCGGGTGACCGGTGCTTGCCGTCTCGATCAGGATTCCGGCGGCCTCGGCGATCCGGCTTTCATCGGTCGCAAGCAGCAGTGCCACGCGGTACCTGGCGTGCGGATGCCCGTGCTGCGCGCGGCGGACCAGGATTTCGCCGTGCGGTCCGTGACCATGGAGATAGGACAGTTGCTGCGGGGAAAGCTGGTAGCTAGAGGTCTTCTGGCCGGCGGCAGGTGCGCCGGTCGAATGGGTCAGGTAAATGGCGTGCCAGTGCGGAAGGATCGTCGTGCCCTGGTCCCGCCGGGCTCGACGGTCGTTGACGGCGTAACGCTGACAGGAAAGCACGAAGCTCGCGACCCAGTTGAACGACGGCATCGCCCGGCGCTTTCCCGACAAGATCTCCGATAGGGCGGTCAGCGAGAGCGGATGCAGTTCGCACGGAGGGTTAACCGGCGGCGGGTAGAGCGCGCGCAGCGTCTCGGAAATGCGGCTTAATGCGCGCAGCGACCGGACACCGCAGTCAGCGCGGAACTCGCGTAGCGCAACGAGAAACTCGTCCTTGGCCGATCCGGCGGTGTCCGTGCCGGTGCCGGCACTGGGGACGTCAGCCGTCTCAGGTGGCCCCTGAATTTCAGGCATGCCATACCGTTGCATGCCCGGGTGGCGTGCGCACGCTGTTTGTGAAGCGGGAAGACGATCATGGCCGGGCTGCTGTTCGCCGCCGAAGCAATTGCGCAGGTAGTCGCTCTCTGGCCGGATGAGTCCGCGTTGTTCTGATTTGCCGGCTGCGGTCGCGGCGCCGGAATCTCCTGCGGGTCAGGCTTCGCGCAGTATCTGCCCGAGGAGGTCCCTGACCGGTCCGGCCGGCTCCGCCTGCAGGGCGAGCAGGTTCAGCACGTGCCTGAAGTGGTCGAGTTCGGCACGTGACTGAAAGTACTCGGCCCCGCCGAAATGCTCGACGAAGGCGATGTCGGGCAGTTCCCTGTCGGGCAGCCTGAGCACCGACATTGGCCCGCCGGTGTTCGCCGGGTGCGCGCCGAGCCGGAATGGCAGCACCCGGATCGTGACGTTATGCAGGTCCGACAGGCTGATAAGGTGCCTGATCTGAGCACGCATGATCTGCGGCGAGCCCGCCGGGCGGCGCAACGCGGCCTCGTCGATCACAACCCAGAACTTGAGTGGCTGGTCACTGTGGAGTATGTGCTGACGGCGGAGCCGCAGTTCGACTCGCCGTTCGAGTTCAGAATCCGTGACCTTGACGTGGCTGAGCCTGATCAGTTCCCGCGCGTAGCCAGGGGTCTGCAGCAGCGAGGGAACTGGCTGGCCCGAGTACAACCGGATCAAGCTGGCCGCCTGCTCGAGTCCCAGGTAGTGCTCGAACCAGTCGGGGATCACGTCGCGATAGCCGTGCCACCACTCGGTGCTGTTGGCACGATGCGCCAGTCCTAGCAGCGTGCTCCGCTCGGCCAGGTCGTCGACTCCGTAAGCCGAGTAAAGACCCGCGACGTCCCACAGCCTTACGTCTGAGCGGCCGAGTTCCATGCCGGTGATCACCCCGGTTGGCACGCCCGTTGCCTCGCTTGCCTGCCCGGCACTGAGCCCGGCACCCTGCCTGAGCCGGCTTAGCGCGGTGCCGAGCACCATGCGGGCCGCTGTCGCCCCTGCCCGGCCCATCAGCCTGCTCGCGCCGCTGCCCGCGATGCCAGAAGGTACCCCCGGCCAGAACGGGTTGGTCATGAACAGTGTTGTAGCGCCTGACCAACGCTAGCGGCAAGAGCCCCGGCCGAGGAGGCGATCACGGCTTCCTGGCGACGGCGCAGAATTGGTCAATGGCGTCGGGCTGACCGAAGGGAGTTGCCTCGGGGCGCCACAACGTCGATGACACGACGCCAGGCTCGATCAGCTCAAGCCCGTCAAGCAGCGAGGCGATCTGCGCGGGTGTGCGGTGGGTACCGGGCGGCGTGCCGTGCTCGTTCCAGTAACTGATCGCCGCCGCCATCTTTTCTCCGGTGGCTTCCAAGGTCGGATGCGCCACCGCGAGGTAGCTCCCCGAGGGGACCGCGCCCATGAGCCGGCCGATTATCGCCCGCGCCTGGCTGTCGTCGGTGATATGCCAGAGCACGCCCAGAATCGTGACAGCGACCGGCTTGGTGAGGTCAAGGGTCCGCGCCGCGCCAGCCAGTACGTCGCTAGGATCGCGCAGGTCAGCGTGCAGGTAGTCGGTCGCTCCTAGCGACGTGCTGGTCAGCAGTGCCTGCGCGTGCACGAGGACCAGCGGGTCGTTGTCGACGTAGACGATCCGGCACTCAGGTGCGACCCGCTGGGCGACCTCATGGGTATTGTCGACGGTCGGCAGCCCGGTGCCGATGTCGAGAAACTGCCTGATCCCGGCTTCTCCGGCAAGGAAGCGCACGGCCCGCCCGAGGAACATCCGGTCGGCTCGCGCATGCTTCACGATGTCGGGTAGCATCGCCGCGATCTGGTCACCGACCTGCCGGTCAACCGGATAATTGTCCTTGCCGCCCAGCCAGTAATCCCAGATCCGCGCCGAGTGCGATACCGAGGTATCGATCTGCGGCGACGACGCCAGTTCCGGCGGGGTGTATTCGTCAGTCATCTGGCTCCGGTTCTGGCTCCAGGTCGGTCTCCGTGTCGGCGGCACGGCTGCTGCGACGCTTGAGGCGGCGGAGCGCGGTGCCAGCGTCGGTGCCGAAGGGATTGTCCTTGACCAGGTACGTCCAGGTCGCGGTCGGGCGTTTCAAACCGATGCTCTCCAGGTCTGCGCCGGAAGCGGTGATCTCCGCGGTCAGGAACGTTTCCTGCGACTGCTCTTCGATCCTGGTGAACATGCCGGAGAACAGCTTGACCGCCTCGGCGTGGAACTCCGCCAGCGGGTCGAGTGCCATGATGAACGGGTTCGGGCCGTGGCCCAGTGCGCGCAGGTGAATGCCCTCGCGGATGTCCGCCAGCGTGGCCAGGTGATCGGCCCACTCGCGGTCGATGTAGTACAGGACGATCTGCCTCGCCGCTTCTTCGAGCACGTCCTCATCGACGGCCTCCGCCAGCTCGGCGTGCCGTTCCTCGCACCGGCTGGACAGGGCGGCAAGGCCAGCGTCGCTGGTCAGGACCCGCTCGCGGTGCTCAAGCAGGATGCGGCGCTGCTCCTCGATGAGCTTGTTGTAGCGCCAGGTGTTCCTGTGCAGTTCCACGTTGGTGCCTTCGGCGACTCGCTGCGCGTGCCCGACCGTCCAGCGGGACCTGGCGTCGGTCACCTCGCCGTCGTCGGCGACATCGCTGGGAGTCTGAGCGTCGGGGGCGTGCTGGGTGATCAGCTCGTCTTCCATGCTGACGAAGAAGACGGAGCTGCCCGGGTCGCCCTGACGGCCGGCTCGGCCGCGCAGCTGATCGTCAAGGCGCGGGCTCCACTGCCTCCCCGTGCCGATCACGCAGAGGCCGCCGAGGTCGGCGATCTCCGCGGCCTCGCCCGCAGGGTCGGCTTGCTTGCCGCCTAGCCTGATGTCGGTACCCCGGCCAGCCATCTGCGTAGATACCGTGATCGCACCCCGCGCACCTGCATCGGCGATGATCGCCGCTTCCTCTTTGTCGTTCTTAGCGTTCAGTACCGTGCATGCCAGGCTCTCGCGGGCGAGCCTGGCAGCGAGCCGCTCAGACTCCGCGACGTCAAGGGTCCCGATCAGCACCGGTCGCCCGCTGGCATGCGCCTCGACGATCTCGGTCGCGATCGCGGTCTCCTTTTCCGGCAGCGTCGCGTACAGACGGTCATCCTGGTCGTCGCGCACGCAGGGCTTGTTCGGCGGAATGACCGCGACTTCCAGGTGGTAGAACTCGCGCAGTTCCTCGCCGACCGGCACCGCGGTCGCCGTCATCCCGCACACGGTCGGATAGCGCTTGACCAGCGACTCGACCGTGATCGTGTCGAGGATCTCGCCGCTGGCGCTGGTAACGAGGTTCTCCTTGGCCTCGACCGCTGCCTGGAGGCCGTCTGGCCAGCGTTGCAGCAAGGCGACGCGACCGCGCGAGGTGTTGATGAGCTCGATCTTCCCGTCGCGGACGATGTAGTCGACGTCACGGTGCAGGAGTGCGTGGGCGTGCAGCGCGACGTTGAGCCGGGTGAGCGTGTCGAGCCGATCACCGTCGTAGAGGTCGATGCCGCCGAGCGCGCGCTCGGCCCGGCGGGTGCCAGCGTCGGTGAGGTGAACGTTGCGGCCGTCGTGGTCGATCTTGTAGTGCGCTTCAGGCCGCAACGTCGCTACCAGGCCGGCCATCTCCTTGTCCGCGGTGTCGGTCTCTGCCGACCCGGCCAGGACGATCGGGACCCTGGCCTCGTCGATGAGCACGGAATCGGCCTCGTCGATCAGGACGACGTCCTCCGCCTGCGGGAAGATGCGATTCGCCGCGCCGGTCCGCAGGCGATCGCGCAGCAGGTCGAAACCGATTTCGCTGACCGGCGCATAGGTGACCTGGGCGGCGTAGGCCGCGCGCCGCTCTTCAGTGCCCGATTCCTGGCCGACGTGCCCGACCGTGATGCCGAGCAGATCGTAGACCGGTCGCATCCATTCGGCGTCCCTGCGGGCCAGGTAGTCATTGACCGACATCACATGCACGGTTCGCCCGCCGGCCGCGTAGCCGGCGGCGGCGAGCGCGCCGCTGAGGGTCTTGCCCTCCCCCGTGGCCATCTCGGCGACAAGGCCGGACAGCATCACGAGCGTGCCAAGGATCTGCACGTCGTACGGCCGCTCGCCGAGCGCCCGCCTGGCGGCCTCGCGCAAGGCGGCGGCCAGGACGATCCGGTCATCTGCCTCGGTCTTGACCAGGCCTGCCAGTTCCTCGTCGGACAGTTCGCGCATGTCATCCTCGAGCGCGGCGATCGTCGGGAGCAGCCGCTGGTATCGCGACAGGTCGGCCGTGCCCGGCTTCTGCAGGAACCGCCTGATCCGGTCACCGAAAGGACTCATGGCCTGCCTTCGCCTTCGACGCTGCCCGATACCCAAACGTACTCGCAGTCGGGCTACCGACCGAACTCGGCGTTCTAAGCCGGGCGGCGCAGTGACCTGGCGCGCTCGCGGCTGCTCTCGTCGAAGAGCACGGCGCGCAGCACGGTGTCGGCCGCCGCGAGATCGGCGGGGCTCGTGCGGCTCCTGACCTCGCGGTTGAGTTCGTCGATGACCGCGACCACTGCCTGGGCGTAGTCCTCGCCTTCCGTGGTGAGCGCGATGTTGATCTGCCTGGAGTCCTGCGGGTCCCTTGAGGTGGTGGCGAAGCCTCGCTGCACCAGGCCGTCGGCCACCTTGCGCGCTGCCTGCCTGGTGACGCCGAGCGCCGTGCCCAGCTTGCCGACCGCGAGCGGGCCGCGCCTGAGCAGCCGGATGGTAAGGGCGTCGGAACGCCGGTAGCCCTCGTAACCGCGCTCGGCTAGGCGGCTCGCCATGGCGTTAAGCCAGCTCTGACGGGCCAGCGCGAGCAGGTCTCCGAAGGGATAGGCGCGGCTTGACTGTGCGGGCACAAGACGAGCATACTTCAGATATGCAACCAGGTTGCATATCTAGCGGCGATGAAACCTGAAGACGATGAAGCCTGAAGACGATGAAGCGAGGACCGATGACAAGCGCAGTGGCTGAGAGGCAGCAAGAAGGAGTGCTCAAGGCGGAGCCGCTTGCCTGGTTCGCCTTGGTCGGCATCGTGGTCTACGTGCTCATTGACGTGCTGCTGAAGTTCCTGCGCCCCGACTACAGCCTCTTGTACAACGCGGAGAGCGACTACGGGCGCGGTCCGTGGTTCTGGGTGATGGACATCAACTTCCTGCTCCGCTGCGCACTGTCCCTGGCGGCGATCGCCGCGGTCGCGCGAACGACGAGGCTTAACGGCGCGGTCAGAACCGGGCTCACGTTCCTCGCGATCTGGGCGATCAGTTCCGGGCTGCTGGCCTTCTTCGCTGACGACATCGAGGGAACTCCGCAGCGCGGCAGCGGGATCGTGCACCTGATCCTGGCCTTCATCGCGTTCGTCTGCGTCACGGTGGGCACGATCGTGGCCTCGGTCGGCTTGCGTGGCGACGAGACGTGGCGGCCGGTGATGCCCGCGCTCCTGACGGTCTCGATACTCGGGGCGGTAGCCCTCCTCGTGCTAGGCCACGCGACCGGTCACAAGCACGCTCCGGGCGGGCTGTACGAGCGGATCTTCCTGGCCGTCGAGTTGCTGTGGTTCTTGCTTGCCGCCATTCATGTGCTCAGGAAGGGCCAGGCGCCGCCCGTGAGCTAGCGGGATGGCTTCTGCCCAGGCTGTACACGGTCGCGGACATCGCCGCGTCCGCTACGCAGGCACCGTCAGGGGGAAGCACCGTGCTCCAACGCGGGGTTAGCGGCGTGATTCCCGCCTGATTCTGGCGGGCTTATTTGCAGCCGTCGTGCGGACACAGGTTCTTATTTACGACAATCGGTGATGCGGCTTGAATATCCGGGTAACTTGTGCTGCTCTGGTCATCCGGGAAAGCGTCAGCAAGGGGACCAGACGGGATGCGGGACGACAGGCCAGGACAGCCGCTGGCTCGGCGGGTGCCTGGCGCTACGAACGCAGGTCCCGCCCTTCCCGCTCAGAGGTCCTTGCCTGACGAGGTCGTGGAGCGCATGCGCGCGGCGGTTGACGCCGCGCACGCGGCGCAGGCGTCGCAGGCGGCCCTGGCCGCGTGCGACCTGGTCTTGCATCAGGCCGACGAGCCAAGGTCGGCGGCATCTGAGCAGCCGTCCGCGGCCGCACCAGGGCACCGGCGCACCCGCACGGGACTGGGCCTGGGCCTGCTGCGGCTCTGGCGATGACGGCGAGAATCAGACAACGCGCGAGGGCAGGCCAGCTCAGGAACTGTGGAAGGCGGCGTAAATGATCGCACTCAGCCGGTCGATCATCTCGGCTCGCGGCAGCCGCACTTCCACGCTCAGCAGGTAGTTGATCCGCTCCAGCATCATCAGGCAGGCCAGCGCGGTCAGCTCGGCGTGCTCGGGCTGCCCGGTTTGCGTTCCCGCTTCGCCCTCAGCAGGCGGGGTGCCGTGATTCGCGGCGGCCGTCATGCCCTGAGTAATGGCCTCAGAGAGCTTGAACAGCAGGCGCAATCCGTCTCCGTACACTTCCTCGCCGACGATTTCTGCCTGGCTGAGTATCCGGATGACGGTCGCGTGGGCACCGTAGGTGTCGGTGAATCGCTCGATCCACTGCCGCAATGCCGCCCGGCCGGCGGCATTGGGCGTTACCACGGGGAAATCATCAGTGATGAGCTGCATGTCGTACAGCGCGTCCTGAAGCAGCGTACGGAACAGATCGTCCTTATTGGCGAAGTACAGATAGAAAGTGCCGTGCGAGGTCTTAGCCCGTCGCACCACATCATCGACCCTGACGGCCTGGAATCCGCGTTCATCGAATTCGGCCAGGCCAGCGTCGAGCAGCCGTCGAATGGTCAGGCGGCCTTGCACGCCGAGCTCGCGGCCCTGCGCCGGGATTCCGCCGACCAGCGACGGACGCCGGGGCTGCCGCTCAGATGCCTTGGCGGCGCCATGTGGCGCCGAGTTGCTTGTCGCCAGGGTGTCGCCGACTATAACCGGCTCGCCCCTGACGCCAGGCTCGCCCGCGACGGCAGCCGGGAGAGCAGCCGTTCCCGGCGGGGCACCCTGGCAAGGTTCGCTGCTCATGTGGCGAGACTAGTCGCCCGGCTACGGCCCGGCCAGCACCGACCCCCGACGAATCAAAGGGATAAATCTCTTAAAAGCCCCATAGTAGACTTTACGGACCGCGTGTCGCGGCGACCGGAGTTTGCAAAGGTCAGTATGGAGAATGCGACACGGACATCAGGTGACGCCGATGTCATTGTTTGCATTCTGATTCCAAACCATGAACGAATAGGAACGTGACAGGTCAGGGGGCAGATGTGACCGGCGCGCGTACCCGGCATGAGCCAGGCGAGGCGCCGTCCGCTGCCGTGGCCGCAAAGGCCGCGGACGAGAACTTTCCTGTCGCGCTCAGGCTCCTGCCGTCCAGGCGGAGGCGGTACCTGATGGCCGTCTACGTGTTCGCGCGGACGGTGGACGATATCGGCGACCGGGCTCCGGTCGCCGATCGTCTTGGGCTGCTCGCCGAGATGGAAGCCGATCTGCGCAGGCTGTACGGCACCGCTGAGCCGCCGAGGCTCGCGCCCGTGCGCGACCTGCGGCAGGCGGTCGCCGATTGCGGAATTCCTATGCGGCCCTTTCTCGACCTGATTGACGCTAACCGCCAGGACCAGGTCGTCTCCCGTTATCCGACAATCAATGAACTGTTTGACTATTGCCGCCTGTCGGCTAATCCGGTCGGCCGGATAGTGTTGTATGTCTTTAACGCATTTACGACGTCGAATGCGGAGCTATCCGACTCGGTCTGCACCGGGTTGCAGCTTGCCGAGCACTGGCAGGACGTGGCCGAGGATTTCCATGACGGCCGCATCTACCTGCCTGGCGAGGACATGGACAGGTTCGGCTGCGAGGAGAGCCAGCTCGGCGAGCCGCACGCCCCGGCCGAGCTCAGGCGGCTGCTCGAGTTCGAGGTGAACCGGGCCGGCGCGCTGCTTGAGCAAGGGGCGCCCCTGGTCGGCGAGCTGGGGGGCACAGCGCGGCTCGCGGTGGCCGGGTACCTGGCAGGCGGCCGGGCTGCGCTGGCGGCGATCAGGAAGGCACGCTACGACGTCCTCGCCGGTGCTCCCAGGCCAGGCAAGGCCAGGACCGCGGCTGAGCTCATTCTGGCCTTCGCGAGAGGGAGGTGATTGGTGAGCCTGCTCGGCCCGGCCGCACCGACTGATGTCCGCAGTGCATATCAGCGCTGCGAGCAGATCATGCGCCAGCAAGCGAAGAACTTCTCCTACGGCATCACCTTGCTTCCCGGTGACAAGCGCCGGGCGCTGTCGGCGGTCTACGCCTACGCCAGGCGCATCGATGACATCGGCGACGGCACGATGCCGCCTGACGACAAGCTCGCCGCCCTCGAGCAGGCCCGCGCCGAAGTGCTGTCGCTCGACGGTGCGGGCAGCGCGGTCAACCCGCAGATCGCCGGCGATCCTGTACTGATTGCCCTGCAGGACGCCGCCGCGCGCTTCCCGATCCCGGTAGCGGCGTTCGGCGAGCTGATCGACGGCTGCGAAGCCGACGTGCGCGGCACGAGCTACGCCACGTTCGAGGAGCTCAAGCACTACTGCCGGTGCGTGGCCGGCTCGATCGGGCGGCTCTCGCTCGGGGTGTTCGGCAGCAGCGACCCGTCCGCCGCGCCTGACCTGGCTGACGCGCTCGGGGTCGCGCTTCAGCTCACGAACATCCTCAGGGACATCAGGGAAGACCTGGAAAACGGCCGCGTCTACCTCCCGGCGGAGGACCTGGGCAAGTTCGGCGTCACTCTCGAGCCGCCTGCCGTCATGGAAGGAGACCTCCCCGGCCTGATCAGGTTCGAAGCGGAGCGCGCGAAGCAGTGGTACAGCACAGGGCTGCGGCTGCTCGGGCTTCTCGACCGGCGCAGCGCCGCCTGCACCGGGGCCATGGCCGGCATTTACGCGCGCCTGCTTGATCACATCTACGCGACTCCTGCGCGGGCACTTGAGCACCGCATGTCCCTTCCATCAAGCCAGAAGGCGCTCGTCGCCGCGACAGCGATCGCGGGCATGGCCCGTCAGAAGCACGGAAGGCCGGCATGAACGCGCGGCGTGTCGTCGTCGTCGGCGGCGGCCTTGCCGGGATCACCGCCGCTCTTGACCTGCGTGAGGCCGGATACGAGGTCACCTTGCTCGAAGCCAGGCCGCGGCTCGGCGGTGCCGCGTCCTCCTACCAGCGCGACGACCTCACGATCGATAACGGCCAGCACGTCATCTTGCGCTGCTGCGATCAG
>Ga0335074_10012938_pt1 | contig 11715 bp, 10 predicted proteins | sample Lox_Sample_23_FD_206715 | JGI IMG/M metagenome (GOLD analysis project Ga0335074, IMG submission 206715) | Soil microbial communities from Loxahatchee National Wildlife Refuge, Florida, United States - Lox_Sample_2.3 | ecosystem: Environmental > Terrestrial > Soil > Wetlands | place: USA...
GCGGACACGCAGTATGGGCGCATCGTGGCGGTGTTCTTCCTCGAAGGCGGGCGGCCGACGTTTGGTCCGAGGGCGGCGGAGCTGACCGGCATCTTCTATCGCGACCTGTGGGAGAACAGCTACTTTGCCGCGAAGCAGGCGCCGCAGACGCCGGACACAGCCGGGGACACCGCGGTCGGAACTCCTCAGTAGCTGCATCGCAGAACCTGACTCATTAACTCCCGGGAGTCGCTTACGTGCGCTCGGATTTTGCGTTTGCGGCAGCGGCATTTGCGCGTCTGAGGCCCCTAAGCAGCGGGGCGTTTTACAGATAATCGCGCCCGATTCTTCCCTTCCCTTTCAAATCCTTCCCTTTCGAGTGAGGCTGCCCGGAGATCTCGGCGGACGAGAGAATCGCGGCGCCTGGCGATTTCCGCATTGGCTTCGGCCCCGATCAGGATGGCCAGGGCGGTCAGATAAATCCAGAACATGAGGCCGATCACCGCGCCCATGCCTCCGTAGAGGCGCGAGTAGTGGGCCAGGTGATCGAGATAGAAGGAGAGGCTGGCGGATCCAATGAACCACAGCGCGATGGCGATGACTGCGCCTGGCAGCGTAGAGGCGAAGCGCTGTTTGAGATTCGGAGCCAGGAAATACACCAGCTCCAGAGCGACAACAAAGGAAACAAACACGGTAGCGATGCGAATGAGCGGCCAGAGCCGCTGGAAGAAAAACGGGACGGGGAGGATTTTGCCGAGGAAGTGGCCGAAGTGCGGCCCAGCGAGGAGCGCCAGAAGAGAAATGGTGAGCAATCCACCGCTGGTGGAGGTGAGAATCAGCGCCTGCAGCCGATCGCGCAGCCACGAGCGCGGTTTCCTGACGTCGTAGGCCACGTTCAGCCCGGCGATCAGCGAGGTAAAGCCGCCGGTGGTCGACCAGATGTAGCTGAGAATGCCAAAGGACAGCATGCCCCGGTGCGGCACCAGCAGACTGCCGATCATTGTCTCCACCATGGAAAGCGAGCTGGCCGGAACCAGGATGGCCATCACGCTGAGCAGCTGGGGCAACAGACCCGGGACCCGAAGCAGCGCAAGGAGCGACGCCACGATGACGAGCAGGGGAACCATGGACATCATGGACCAGAAGGCGAGGCTGGCGGCGCCGTCGAAGGCGCGGGTGCGGATCAGTTCGCGCGCAACGATGACGGCGAGGAAGCGGGTCTGAGTCCAGCGGCGACGCATCCGGCGGCGCCAGCGGGCGAAGGTCCGACGGCATCTCTTCTCGCTGACAGGGTCGCGCCACGGCGCGGGAGGGTTCGCCCGTGCTGCTGTCTGGGGGCCCGAAGAAGGAGTTTCACGCGGCACGGGGTGGTTCCGGAAACAACCAGCTCTTTGGTGCGATGGCGAAGCGGCTGTTTGCGGATGCGCGGCAGGGGTGAAGATTCCGGTGCGCCGCGGCCGGAACCCGCGCGCAGGCCCCTTGCCTCGAGTTGGGGTTTTCTGCGATACATGGATGGTTTGTCCCGGAGGAGCCTTATGAAACGCAGGACTTTTTCCCGGGCCCTTTTCCTGGCTTTGGTCGCAGCAAGCACGACAGCTTATGCGCAAACCGCAGTCTCCTTCCCCAGCGGCAGCGATGTCGGGCACGGCCTGCTTTATCTGCCGGCGGGCCCTGGACCTCACCCGGGCCTGGTGGTGATTCACGAGTGGTGGGGGCTCAACGAATGGATCAAAGAGCAGGCGCGGAATTTCGCGAAGGCTGGATACGTAACGCTGGCGGTGGATCTGTATCGGGGGAAGGTCGCCACCGACGCGGAGACCGCGCATGAGCTGGCGCGCGGCCTGCCCCAGGACCGGGGCGTGCGGGATCTGACCTCAGCCGCCGCCTGGCTCGCGCAGCGCAAAGACGTCGATCCTCGCCGCATTGGCGCCATCGGGTGGTGCATGGGAGGCGGCTACGCGGCGCAGCTCGCGGTGGCCGACCCAAACCTGAAGGCCGTGGTCATCAACTACGGTTCACTGCCTACGGACGATGCGGCTCTCCGGCAGATTCATGCCGCGGTGCTGGGGAATTTCGGCGGACTGGATCGCGGCATTACGCCCGACGACGTACATGCCTTCGAGGGGGCCATGAAGGCGCTGGGCAGGAGCATTAATGTGAAGATCTACCCGGACGCCGGACACGCCTTCGAGAACCCCAACAACGCTGGCGGCTACAAGCCGGCCGACGCGCAGGACGCCGAGAGCCGATACGATCATTTTCTGGCCGATGAGCTTCAGCCAGCGCGCCGCTGAGAGCGGCAGCGGAGAACCCAGGGCCATTGGCAGAATGTGCAGCCCTGGCGATTTTGATTCCTGGGCTAATTTTGTGCAGAGCGCGTTGGGGGGATGAGACACAGGCCTCGGAATGCGGGGACGAATTTACGCCCTGCCCCTGGGCCAACTGCCTGATTTATTGTGCAATCGCCGCCGAAGTAAGTGTCTTTAGTGCTGGCTTCGGTTACCAAGGTCTGCAAAATTCTTCTTGCCTGTGAATCTCCGAACGTGTTAACTATGCAGGCAATAATCTTGAGATTCCTGCCTTGCTGTATACAGGGGAAAGTACGGTCTACAAGGCCACACTATGAAAATTGGAACGACTATCCGAGGATACCGCCTGCAGAAGGGGCTATCTCAGGGGGACATTGAGAAGCGCACGGGCCTCCTCCGTTGTTATCTTTCGAGGGTTGAGAACGGACATACCGTTCCCTCACTCGACACCCTGGCCAAAATTGCCGGCGCTCTCGAACTTCCCCTCGCGCAGCTGTTTGCCGAAGACACGCTGGGACGCCAGTTGCAGTCGCAGAAGCTGTCGGACGACGAGTTGCGATTCCTGACCCAAATTCGACGTTATTCCACGAATTTGAACGACAGCGACCGGAAGCTGCTGCTGGCCATGGTCAAGAAGTTTGCCGCCACCGCGACACGGTAATCAATTTCGGCCCTGAATTCCGATTCAGCCGCAGGGATGGCTTCGGTGATGACGCCGGAGTCCCGGGGAGAGCTTTACCCCGGCGAACCTGCATAATAGGCCCGCAGTCCCCAGGCGATGAGCAGGAGCACGAACAGCATCACGCCTGTGGCAAGAGCCCGCCGGCGCGTAAACAAGGCGCGCGGGGCGCCGATGCGCGGCACCAGTGGCACGCCCAGAGCAAGGCCGCTGAGGAAGCCGCCCAGGTGGGCCATGTTGTCGACCTGCAGACGGGTGTGGGCAAGCCACAGACCGCCGTCGATCACGAAATTCAGCAAAGCAAAGTACCAGACGCTGCGGCGCAGCTTTTTCAGTTCGAACTGAGGAATGGGCAACAGGGGCGATCGCAGGAGCATGAGCAGGACTCCGGCCAGGCCGAAGACCGCGCCTGAGGCTCCGGCGCTGAGAACACCACCCGCCTGGTCGGGAAACTCCGGGTGCACGGCCACGCTGAGCAGGTTGCCGGCGACACCGGTGAGCATGTAGGCGGCGACGATGCCGAACTCGCCCAGCAGCGGCTCACCGAGCAGGCCGAGGTTCCACAGGCACCACATGTTGGTGAGGATGTGGATCCAGCCGAAGTGGACGAAGATGGAGGTGACGACGCGCCACCACTGACCCCATATGACGACGAATCCGCCATTACAGAGCAGGGAGAAGGAGAGGTTGTCCTGGAAGGTGGGGCCGACGGCGGAGCGGCTGAGGACCAGAGTGAGCAGGTAGACGGCGCAGTTAACCCCAACCAGAAAGTAGGTAGCCGGCGCCATGGCCCAGTGACGGCGGGGGAGCGGACGGGGCTGCGGCGGGGGGTACCAGCCGCGCGGTTCCGGCGGCGCCTGACTGGGCTCAGGGTACGTTCCAGGCGGCAGAATCTCGGGCTGAGACGCGTAGCGCCGCCCCGCAGTCGGATCCGGGTCCATACTGCTACCCTATCGTTCCCGCCGCGCGCTGACAATCTTGAGCCGATTTTGCGTGCGTGAGCGGAGCGGGAGTGCGCGGGCTCATCCCGCGCGGATCGCATCGGAGCGCGGCTGGGCCGGACGCCTGAAACCGGCGTCCGATCCGACCCGTATCCAGGCAATCGCCGCCAGCGGCCCCATCAGGAGAGCCGACGTGAGCACGCAGGCATCGACGATATCGGAGATAAACCAGCGGCGGCCCGCCGCGTCGACGATCGTCTTTGGCCACCCGGGCGGCACCGCCGATGGCATCGCCAACAGCAGGTTGCCGGCAGCTACCACGGCGTACATCAGGACGGCGAGCCGATTCCATTGCGGCATCCGAACCCGCCGTGGCTGCCGCGCGAGCCATACAGCAAAGATCTGGTAGAAGACCCAGGTCGTGAGAAGCCACCCGCCATAGTTGCTGAAGGGAACTCCGAAATAGCCACCGCCGTCGAGCCAGATCCACGCATGGTCGATATACGTCCAGACCGGATCCATGGCCAGGTCCCAGGCGGTCATCGCAACCGCAGCGATACAGGGCACAAGAAGCACGCCAGCTGTCGCATGGGCCCGTGCTCCGACGATCAGAGTCGCCACCATCCATGCCGCGTACCCGACCCCGATATAGGCCAGCGCAAGCAGAACGGGAAGCTCGAACAGCTTTGGCCCCATCACGCCGGTGAACCGGTAATGTCCGAACGGAAAGCCCGTCCGCAAACTGAGACTCTCGAAGAACGTTCCTGTGGCGAGACAGAGCGTCATGAAGACCAGGATGCCCCGGGTACCGTAGACACGCTGGCCGTGAAGGAAGGCAAATAGTGCCGGCGGCGCCACGTGCAGCACAACGATCAGCAGCGTCGGCATCCGGGTCGGGAAGATATCGAGAACGCGTGCCGCGGCGTAGAGAAGCAGCAGCGCCAGCAGAACGGTACGTGAGCCGTCTCGTTCCCGCATGAGGGGATTGTAGCGGCGCATCGCGACGCCGCCCACCTTTGTTTACAATCGTCTGTTCAAGGTCCCAAATTTTCGCACTTCAGGGACCCCCTTTTTCCGGAGCCATCATCTTGAGCGGTGATAAAAAGATCGCCCGCGCGCTGCTGAGCGTGACGGACAAAACCGGCGTAGCGGATTTTGCGCGGTGCCTTGCGCGCCACGGTGTCGAACTGATTTCCACCGGAGGCACGGCGCGGACGCTGCGCGAAGCCGGGCTGACGATTCGCGACGTCTCCGACCTGACCGGATTCCCGGAGATGTTCGACGGACGCGTGAAGACGCTGCACCCCAAGGTGCACGGCGGCATCCTGCACATCCGCAACAACGCGGAGCATCGGCGCCAGGTGGCGGCCTTCGGCATCGAGCCTATCGACATGGTGGTGGTGAACCTCTACGCCTTCGAGAGGACGGTGGCCAATCCGGACGCGACTTTCGCCGAAATCATCGAGAACATCGACATCGGGGGTCCGGCGCTGGTGCGGTCGGCGGCCAAGAATTTCGAAGACGTGGCGGTCGTCACCCGCCCCGCCGATTATGGTTTTCTGGCCGACGAGCTGGACCTGAACCGCGGCATGCTGACGCGGGAGACGCGCTGGCGGCTGGCGCAGCATGCCTTCATGGCGACGGCTACTTACGACACCGCGATTGCGAACTCGCTGGAACGCATCGAGCCGACGGTGGCCGGGCTGCCGCTGCGCAGAGATGAGGACTTTCCTCAGACGCTGAGCGTCTCGTATCCGATGGCGCACATGCTGCGCTATGGAGAGAATCCGCACCAGCGCGCGGCGCTGTATCGGGATGGCTCGGGAGGGGGCGTTGCCGGAGCCATGCAGTTGCAGGGCAAGGAGCTCAGCTACAACAATCTGGTGGATCTGGATGCGTGCTGGGATCTGGCGCAGGAATTCGAGGAGCCAGCCGTAGCCATCATCAAACACACGAATCCCTGTGGCGCAGCCGTCGGCCGCAACATCCTCGAAGCCTACCGAAAGGCGCTGATATCGGATCCCGTGTCCGCCTTTGGCAGTGTGATCGGTGTGAACCGCGAGATCAACGCCGATACAGCCGAGGAAATGGCTTCTCTTTTCGTGGAAGCGATCGCCGCGCCGCGCTTCACCGAAGAAGCGCTGGTGCGTTTCTCGGGGAAAAAGAACCTGCGCCTGGTGGTGGTGCGGCCCGCCCATGCGGAACGCGTGTTCAAACAGGTCTCCGGCGGAATGCTGCTGCAGGACGCCGACCACGGCAACGTTTCGGTCGCCGATTTGAAAATCGCTACGCAGCGTGCGCCCACCGAAGAGGAGCTCTCCGCGCTGCTGTTCGCGTGGAAGGTGGCCAAGCATGTCAAGTCAAACGCCATTGTGTACGCGCGCGATGGCCAGACGGTGGGGGTAGGCGCGGGACAGATGAGCCGGGTGGATGCCGCGCGCTTCGGCGCGATGAAGGCGGTGCTGCCGCTCAAGGGATGTGTAGCGGCCTCGGATGCCTTCTTCCCTTTCCCCGACGGACTGGAAGCGGTTGCGCAGGCCGGGGCCACGGCAGTGATTCAGCCCGGCGGCTCAGTGCGCGATAACGAGGTGATTGCCGCCGCCGATCGGCTCGGCGTCGCAATGATCTTCACAGGCATGCGGCATTTCCGGCACTGATCGCAACCGCAGCGCAAAAAGCTGGCCGGCGAAGAGGGCTCCTCGCCGGCCGTTGCTGTTATACCGCGCCTGAGCGTTCCAGTTCGCGGATGTACTCGACCACCGCCTCGCTCCAGCCGTCGATGTGCGTCCACGGGCCGTAGCCAACGCCGTTGCGATAGCTGGCCACATTGATCATGTAGCCCCTGCCCTTCGGCGCGGGCACACGATCGTGCGCCTGCTCGTCGGTGATGACGATGACCCGATCGTACTGCTCACGGATCTTCGCCAGCGACTGGCCAAGCTGCGTGCTGCCGTGCGGCTGGCTCTGGTCGAGCGCATCGCGCAGCGCGAATCCGCGCCGCGCCGGCACCTGCTTCAGGTCGTCGGAGAAGGTGTACAGCGTCACCTTATCCGCGATCTCGCGCAGCAGGATCGCCAGGCCGTAGGCGGCGTCAGTCCGCTGCATCTCCGACCGGCCCGACAGCGCCGTCAGCATGCTGCCGGAAACGTCGACGACCAGGGCCGTGTGACCGCGAAGCTTCTCGCGGCCCTCGACCGAGCGGAACATGGCCGCTCCGAGCGCCTCTTCCCACTGCGGTGCGTGGCGGGCAGCGGCGATGAAGCGGAAGGGCAGAACCCGGTCCGTCTTCATGCCTGCCAGCGCCTCGAACACGAGGCTCTCGCTCACGCCTGCGTCCTTCATGTTGCGAAGGTTGCGCAGGAGCGCGAGCGCCCCCAGCTTCCGCTCGGCCAACAGACGCTCCCAGGACGCGCGCTTGTCGCCACCCGCGGAAAGAGCCACTTCCCACGTATCCGGCGTGGCCAGCGTGCCGTCGATGAGGCCCTTCCACAGCGCAGCCTGCGCCTCGTCGCGCGGTTTGGCGTGGCTGAGGAAGAGCACATCCCGCAGCCGGACGGGGCCGACGCGATCGTACTTGGCAAGCGCGTACTCGTCGAACTTCGGGAAAGCCGCGGCCAGCCCCTTCTTCACCTGGCCGGAGAGCGGAGCACGCCCCTCAGCCCAGTAGATGGCCACGAACTCCGCCAGCTCATCGGCGCGCTGGATCACGCGGACCAGCGTGCTCGCCACCAGAGAGCGGTGCGAGGCATGGCGCGCCATCTCGCGGACGAGCAGGAGCGGCGCGTGCCGCAGCTTCATGGCTCCGCGCGCCTCGACGGCGAGGCCGGCGACCCTGGCGCCATCGACCTGAGGCACCAGCTCGCGGATACGGCCGGCGATCTCAACGCCGTCCTCGTAGAACTGGCTCTCCCACAACAGGCAGGCCAGCACGCTGCGCCGCAGCTCCTGCTCCGGCGTGATCTTTTTTGCCGGCCCGCTCTCGTGGGTGCTGGGCCGCCACAGCTTTTTGATATTCAAACGTGCCAAGGCATCCTCCTTCCTGCAAAAAAACACCGCCGGGGAATAAGCGACAACGGATGGTACTGCTACTGAGCTACGGGGATTTGTGTGCCCGGCAGAATTCGAATCTGCGACCTCCGCATCTTACTGCGGCGCTCTGCCGTTGAAGTATCCGTCGTCTGCGCCACCGGCGATCTTAAGCTCATTCATCGTCGACGGGTTGTAAATCTTCTGTCTCGCGCTCCGTCTCCTCGGCGCGAAATCCGACCTTTTTGGCGAAGCTAACCGGCGCAACCTGGATCGCGAGCTTCTCCATCTGGTCCCAGTCCGGACGATTCCTGTCGTTGTATCCGGTGCACTCGCGGACCACGAACGGTACCGGAAACTCCGGATACGTGGCCTGGCAAACCACCATCATTTCCGATTCCCGGTAGCCGCTGAGGATATGTGCATGGCTACAGGTGCGGCACAGCGACCCGGATCCGGCCGGAGTTCCTCCTTTCACATTTGCCTTGCCCATGATGGCAAGCCTTTCTAACCGGCAACGCCGGGAGTTATGGCCGGAGAACTGGCGACAACAGTCTTGAGTGGCGCTCTGCCCCTGAGCTACGCGGCTGTGTTGCCGCCGCGGCAGGACTCGAACCTGCGACCTCCCGCTTTACAGGCGAAGTATCTGTCATCTGCGCCACCGGCCAACTTGCTGGTACAACAACCCACACCGGGGATTGATCGAAAAGAGGTCAGAGCGATCCGGACTGCGGACCGAAGTCCCCGGAAAAGCATCCGCTCCGGCAGGTTTCCCGGACCTGCTGTTTGATCGGCGGAAGTAACTCTTCTCTGTCGCCACCGGTGCAAAACCACTGAGGGAACAAACGAGAACAGTGCTTTTAGGGTTTCAATCGAAGTAACTGTACCCTGCGCCACTCAGTGAAGGCCGAATTGTCTGCGCGCCCGCGGGCGCGCCCTGCGACAAGAAATCACTGAGGGAACAGCCGAAAACAGTGCTTTTTTGTCAAGGAGAAGTAACTGTTTTCTTCACCACTCAGTGAAACTTGTTTTGCGCAATCAGGCACACAGCCATCAAACACTGAGGGATCGGCCGAAGACAGACGTGTCGATTACCAGTCGAAGTAACTGTTCTCTTCGCCACTCAGTGCTCTAAGTCAGGTTTGCGATTGCGCAGGTCGGTAAGCCTGGAAGGCTATCGGGAGGGGAAAAACCACGCCCGGAAACCGACGCAGGCGATTCCCTTCAGCCTGCGCATCGAGTTATAAGTGCCGGTTCGCATCGAGCGTTCTCCTGTGCAGATGTTACTCTGCCACGATTCAACGCTAAAAAGCAAGGGGAGTTGCGACAAAATAGCAAAATATTTTCTGAAATTCCGATAAGTCCGCAGTTACTCGATTCCCTGCCTGAAGACGGCCCCATCCCCTGGCCAGGCGTTCCGGGGCAGCGCCGCCAGTCCCCAGCGGGGAATCACGCGCGGCATCCCGTGCCCCGCAGTCAGGCGATGCGCAGGAGGATGTGTTTGTGATAAACGTGAAAAATGCGTGCGGTAGCCGAAAAGCTGCATCTGAGCGAGATTTCACCGGGCGTCGTCCAGTCTGAGATTCGTGCCATGACGGTGGAGTGCGATCGCGTGGGCGGCGTGAATCTCGCCCAGGGTGTGTGCGACACCGAGGTGCCGGCGCCGGTGGCCGCGCGCGCCGTTGAGGCCATCGCCGACGGACTGAACATTTACACCCGCATGGACGGGATCGAGCCGCTGCGCCGCGCGATTGCCGGCAAGCTGGCGCGCCATAACGGTGTCACCGCCGATCCCGAGGGGGAAATCCTGGTCACTTCCGGGGCGACGGCCTCCTTTCAGGCTGCCTGCATGGCGCTGTTCGATCCCGGCGACGAGGTCATTCTTTTCGAGCCGTTTTATGGCTATCACCTGAACACCCTGCGCGCGCTGCGGGTGAGCGCGACTCCGGTTCCGCTGGCCGCGCCCAACTGGGCGCTTGATGTCGACGCCCTGCGGGCCGCGATCACGCCGCGCACCCGGGGAATCGTGGTCAATTCTCCTTCGAACCCCTGCGGCAAGGTGTTTTCGCGCGCGGAACTGGAAGCGGTCGCGGCCCTGGCCATCGAGCATGACCTGTTCGTGGTGACCGATGAGATTTACGAATATTTCGTTTTCGACGGCGCGCAGCACATCAGCCCGGCGACTCTTCCGGGCATGGCCCAGCGCACCATCTCTATTTCAGGATTATCGAAGACCTTCAGCATCACGGGGTGGCGGGTGGGCTATCTGACAGCCGATCGGCGCTGGATGGGGGCGATCGCCTATTTCCATGACCTGGTGTATGTGTGCGCCCCGTCGCCGTTCCAGCATGCGGCCGCAACGGGGTTGATGGAGTTGCCGGACTCGTTCTACGGAGGGCTGTCAACGGAGTACCAGGCGAAGCGCGACATGCTGTGCGACGCGCTGGCCGACGTTGGATTGATGCCCTCGATTCCGCAGGGCGCCTATTATGTGCTGGCGGATGTGACAAAACTCCCGGGAGCGACGGCGCGGGAGAAAGCGCGGACCCTGCTGCGCAATACCGGCGTGGCAGGGGTCGCCGGGACAGCGTTTTTCAACGGCGGGCGCGGAGAAAACCTGATCCGTTTCTGTTTCGCCAAGCGCGACGAGGATCTCGCGCGGGCCTGCGAACAGTTGCGTACGCTTTGATCTTTCAGGCGGCCGTGGGCTCGGTCGCAATGTCGACCAGAGGATAGCCCAGGCGTTTCCATTCCGCGTACCCGCCGCGCAGCGGCCGCACGCGATAGATCCCCATGCCGCGCAGGCGCAGCGCCATTTTGGCGGCGGTGGCCTCGCTGGGGCAGGTGCAGAAGAGAACGACCTCCCGGTCGCGGGGGATGCGATCGCTTTCCTCGATCAGTTTGTCCGGAGTGAGGCTCAGGGCGCCGGGCAGGGTGCGCGGGTCGGGCAGGTAGTCGAGGGGGTGGCGCAGGTCGACGATGACGATGGGCTGGCCGGCGTCCAGCATGCGCTTCAGCTCGGCTGGCTCAAGGCGCGCCATGCGCAGGGAGCGAAGAAAGGCGCGACGCTGGAGCATTCTCCAGATGAGAAAGGCGATGAAGAGGAGCGCGAAGATCAGACCGAAGAAATGGGCGACCCAGGAAAAAGTGCCAGGGTGATGGTTGAGGAAGTCGCCGAAGAAGCGGCCCACCAGGGTGACGGTGAGACCCCAGAGCAGGACGCCGCAGGCATCGAAGAGGAGAAATTTGCCGTAGCCCATGCCGATCTGGCCGGCGATGGGCGCCGCTACGGTACCGAGACCCGGGACGAATCTTGCCACCAGCAGGGCCGCAGCTCCGCGTCTCTCAAAATAGCCCTCGGTTTTGCGGACGCAGGCCGTGCTCTCCAGAGTGAGCTTGCACATGGTACGCACGACCACCGCACCGAATCGTTTGCCGAAGAGATACCAGACCGAGTCGCCGGTCAGATTGCCGGCGAGCAGGGAGAGCAGCACCAGGGACAGTCGCAAATGATGGGTTCCGGTGAGCGTGCCCGCGGTCAGCAGCAGGGGCGTAATCGGGATCGGGATGCCGAGCTGTGCGGTGAGCACCCACAGGAAGATGACCGGGTATCCGTATTTGGTGAAGAAGGCGAGGGCAAGCGACATACGTGACCGGCCGTGGCGCGGTAAGTGGAGCTTTAGTATAGATGTGGCAGGCAGCGGAAAGGGCGCGGCGATTCCTTCAGCTTGGGCAGCGTGAGGACCCGCTGATCGGCGATGCCGGTCTTCTCAGTGGGTGC
>Ga0335074_10012939_pt1 | contig 11715 bp, 12 predicted proteins | sample Lox_Sample_23_FD_206715 | JGI IMG/M metagenome (GOLD analysis project Ga0335074, IMG submission 206715) | Soil microbial communities from Loxahatchee National Wildlife Refuge, Florida, United States - Lox_Sample_2.3 | ecosystem: Environmental > Terrestrial > Soil > Wetlands | place: USA...
CCACGACCTCGCGGTGCGGTTCGCGACGTTCGAGGCGCGGAACTTCGCCGGAGTGCGGCCGGTGGACAAGGATCCGCAGGAATACGTGCAGCAGCAGGAAGCGGCCGCACGAGCCGGGATGTCCGCTGGCCTGCTTCTCAGCGGGTCGGTCGGCACGGACGGGTCGGTCGGCACGGACGGGTCGGTCGGCACGGACGGCTCGGTCGGCACGACCGACGGCTCGGCTGGCGCAGATGGCTCGGCTGGCACAGACGGCGCCGATGCCTCGCGCGACTCGCTCGGCATCGGCGGCCTGAAGCGCTGAGCGCAGTCAGTACGACACGTCGACGCCGTAGCGGTCGGCGAGATCCGTGATCCGGAGCGCGCGCCCGGACAAGGCGAGCCGGTCCGGGTCCGCTGCGAGTGCGGCGATCGCCCGGCCGAGGCCCTCCGGTGACTGCGAGCCGGTGAGGTCGACCTGGTCGGCGAACTGCATGACGCCCTCGGTGCGCACCCAGTCCGGGTACACGGCGACCGAGGTCACGCCGTGCTCCCGGAGCTGGGCCGCTGCGACGAGGGCGATCTGGTCGTCGGCAGCCTTGGCCGCCGCGTACGCGACGGGAGTGTGCTCCAGCCCTGAGTCTCCGATGGCATTCGACACCAGCACGGTCAGACTGCCCGGTGTGCTGATCAGCAGCGGCCCGCAGGTGGCCAGCGCCACGTAGTGCGTGCGCACGCCGCCGCTGAACATCGAGTCGAACAGGACGAGAGGCTGCCGCCAGAACGGGGCGATGTACTCGTCGTAGGCTCCGGCGTTGAGCCGTTCGTACCCGGCCCAGGCGTTGTTGACGAGCAGGTCGAGCCGGCCGTGCTCGTCCTGAATCCGGGCCGCGACCGCGGCCACGGCGGCGTCATCCCGGTGATCACACACAATGCCCGCGCCCTGCCCGCCCGCGGCAGTCACGGCCGCGGCCGTTTCCTCCACGGTTCCCGGCAGGTGGCTGGTACGCTCGCCGCTCGCGGAGGATCGCGCGGTCAGGTAGACGATCCAGCCCGCCTGCCCCAGCGCGACTGCGATGCCCCGGCCGACGCCCCGGCTCGCGCCGGTCACCCAGGCGACTCGGGACTCCGCCGGTGCTGGTCGCTCGTCATCGGGGCGCAGATCATCGCTCACAGCCGCGACAGTAGCGGCAGCATCGGACAGTCCCTCGCGGCTTCAGTCCCTCGCGGCTTCGGTGCCGGCGCGGTCAGTTGCCGTCCGGGGTGTCCATCAGCCGATCGACCGTTCGTCGTACCAGTGGCAGCCGGGTACCGGCTGTGGCCGTTCCCGCGACGTGCCAGGGTGGGACGCGTCCGGGAACGGCCTTCGTGACGGATCGAGAGCAAGGCGGCGACAGCATGGGCGACTGGGACAAGTCGATTGGCGCGATGACACTGTTCGTTCCGGACGTCGACGAGGCGCGGAAGTTCTACGAGACCGCCTTCGGCGTGGAGGCGCACGCATTTGACGACGGTGCGGTGATGCTGCTCGGTACCGAGCCGATCGTGTTCCTGCATAAGACGGCAACCCGCCCGGAGCCGATACCGGAGGTACTGGAAGAGGCACGCAAGGGCGCCGGTCAGTTCGCCATCATCGTGCCCGACGTCGATGCGGTCTGCGCGGAGATCACCGGGCGTGGGGTAGAGCTGATCAGCGAACTGGCGGACCGGCCCTGGGGGATGCGGACGATCACCTTCGCCGACCCGGCCGGCCACATCTGGGAGGTCGCCCAGGAGATCCCGGCCGACGGCGCCTGACACGTGAGCCGGCGGCGGGAGCGCTGACGCGGCCGCCGCGGCCGTGGACCTAGAGCACGCCCTTCGTACTCGGCACGGTTCCGCCCGAGCGCGGGTCCGGGGCGGCCGCCGCGCGCAGCGCGCGGGCGAACGCCTTGAACTGCGCCTCGACGATGTGGTGCGGATTGCGCCCCCGCAGCACATCCAGGTGCACGCAGATCGCTGCAGCGTGCACCAGCGACTCGAAGAAGTGCCGCGTCAGCGTCGTGTCGTAGGTGCCGATCAGCGGCGACATGGCGTCCGGCTCGGTGTGCACCAGGTAGGGCCGCCCGGAGAGGTCCACCGCCGCTCGCACCAGGGTTTCGTCCAGGGGCACGAGCGCGTCCCCGAACCGGCAGATGCCGAGCTTCTCGCCGAGCGCCTCGCGAAGGGCCTGCCCGAGCGCGATCGCCGTGTCCTCGACCGTGTGATGCGCGTCCACCTCAAGGTCGCCGCGCGCCTGCACGGTCAGGTCGAGCAGCCCGTGCCGCCCGAGTTGCGACAGCATGTGGTCGAAGAACGGCACCCCGGTCTCGGCCCGGCTGACCCCCGCCCCGTCGAGCGACAGCTCGACCAGAACCTGCGTTTCCCCGGTGACGCGCCCGATCCGCGCCGTCCGGGTCACCGGAGCACCGTCGCTGCGCCGCCGTCGGTGATCTGTTTCATTTCAGACAGGAACGTAGCCGTCTCCGCCGGTGTCCCGACGCTGACGCGCAGCCATCCGGACGGGCCGGTTTCCCGGATCAGGACGCCGCGGTCGAGCAGGGCCTGCCAGACCGCGCGCCGGTCGGCGAACCGGCCGAACAGCACGAAGTTCGTGTCGGATTCGCCCGCCGCCAGCCCGATCCCGCGCAGGCTGGCGACGAGGGCGTCCCGCTCCGTCCGGATGGCGGCGACGCTGGCCAGCAGCTCGCCGGAGTGCTGCAGCGCCGCGAGCGCGACCGCCTGCGTGATCGCGGACAGGTGATAGGGCAGCCGCACGAGGTAGACCGCCTCGACCACGGCAGGAGTCGCGGCCATGTACCCCAGCCGCGCCCCGGCCAGCGCGAATGCCTTCGACATCGTCCGCACCACAACCAGCCGCGGGTAGCGGGGCAGCAGCGAGAGCGCGGTCGCGGACTGGTCGCGGGCAAACTCCGCATACGCCTCGTCCACGATCACCATGCCGGGTGCGGCCGCGCAGACTGCCTCGATCACCTCGATCGGCGTGGCCGAGCCGGTCGGGTTATTCGGCGAGGTCAGGAACACGACGTCCGGCTGGTGAGCCGACACCGCCGCCGCCGCCTGGGCCGCATCGAGACTGAAGTCGCTGGACCGCGCGGCGGCTATCCACCGGGTGGCGGTGACCTGGCTGATCAGCGGATGCATCGAGTAGGACGGCTCGAAGCCGAGCGCGCTGCGGCCCGGACCGCCGAAGGTCTGCAGCAGCTGCTGAAGGATCTCGTTCGATCCGTTTGCCGCCCACGTGCTCGCCGCGGTCAGACCGTGACCGAGATAGCCGGCCAGTGCCGTGCGGAGCTCCATCGCGTCCCGGTCCGGGTAGCGGTTGAGTCCGGCCGCGACCTCCGCCACTCTCGACGCGATGTCGGCGACCAGGGCTGGTGGCGGCGGGTACGGGTTCTCGTTCGTGTTGAGCCGGACCGCCACGTCGAGCTGCGGCGCGCCGTACGCGCGCCGCCCGGCCAGGTCGGCCCGCAGCGGCAAGTCGGCCAGCGCCGCCTTGGCGACCGCGGCTGCTGATCCCTCGATACGCACGTCTGCGCCGCTCACTTCCGCACCTCTCGCTTCGGCACCCGGATCCTGACCGCCTGCACGTGCGCGGTTAGATCTTCGGCGCCGCCGAGGGCGTCGATGTACGGGGCCGCCTCGGCGAGAGCGGCCTCGTCGCACTCGACGACGTGCACGCAGCGCAGGAACGACAGCACCGACAGCCCGCCGGTGTAGCGAGCGGTGCCGCCGGTTGGCAGCACGTGGTTGGAGCCGGCCAGGTAGTCCCCGAGCGACACCGGCGCCCATGGGCCGACGAAGATCGCCCCCGCATTGCGGACCCGCCGCGCCAGGATCGCTGCGTCCCGCGCCTGGATCTCCAGGTGCTCCGGCGCCCAGGCGTCTGAAACCGCGAGGGCCGCGTCCGCGTCGTCCACGATCACGCATGCGGACTGGCCGCTGAGCGCGGACTGGACGCGCTCGGCGTGCCTGGCCTCGGCAGCGGCCTTCGCCAGCTCGGTCTCGACCCGGTCGGCGAGCGCGGCGCTCGTACTGATCAGCAGACAGGCTGCGAGCGGGTCATGCTCGGCCTGGGCGACCAGGTCGGCGGCGATGAATCCGGCATCGGCGCCGTCATCGGCGACGATCGCGACCTCGGTCGGTCCAGCCTCGGCATCGATCGCGACGCGCTCGCGGAGCAGCCGTTTGGCGGCCGCCACGTAGACGTTGCCAGGTCCGGTGATCACGTCGACCGGCGCGCACTCCGCCGTGCCGTAGCCGAGCATGGCGATTGCCTGCGCACCGCCGGCCGCGTGCACCTCGGTGATGCCGAGCAGCGCGCACGCCGCAAGGATCACCGGGTGCGGCAGTCCGCCGAACTCGGCTTGCGGCGGCGACGCCACCGCGATCTCGCTCACGCCGGCGACCTGCGCCGGGATTACGTTCATCAGGACCGAGGACGGATAGGCGACAAGTCCGCCTGGCACGTAGACACCGGCCCGGCGAACCGGCAGGTACCGCTCGGTGACGGTGGAACCAGCCGCGACCGCTGTCCAGGTCTCCTCCGGCCGCTGTGCCCGGTGCACCAGGCGAGCCCGGCGCGCAGCCTCGGTGAGAGCCGCGCGCAGCTCCGGGTCGAGGTCCGCGAGCGCTGCCGACAGGGCTTCCGGCGGAACCACGGTGCTGGCCAGGTCCACATCGTCGAACCGGGCGGTGTACTCCCTCACAGCCTCGCTGCCGCGTAGCCTGACGTCGTCGCAGAGCGGGCGCACCTGCTCGGCGGCGGCGGCCACGTCGAGAGCGGCCCGCGGCAGCATCGCGGACAGGTCGGCCGGCCGCATCCGGCCAGGGGTTTTGCCACGAAGATCGATCCGTACCAGCACGCCTCTACCCTAGCGGGGGTACCAGCGACCAAACCGGCCGCTGCCATCGCTGCCGGTGATCACGGAAACAGGTGCCGGAAGTACGAGCCCGGCTCGTCGAGGAACTGCCGCCAGGCCAGCACGAGCTCCAGATCCTGCCAGCGCGCTCGGCGGATGCCCCAGTCGCCAAGCTCCAGGATGGTGGCGCCCGGCACGGCGGCCACGATCGGCGAGTGCGTCGCCACGATCGCCTGGGAGCCTCCCTCCGCCAGGTCGTACAGCAGCGCCACCAGGCCGAGAGTGGCGGTGAACGACAGTGGCGCGTCCGGCTCATCCATCAGGTAGAAACCGGGCTGGTTCACCCTGGTACGCAGGATGGCCAGAAACGCCTCGCCGTGGCTGAGCTCATGGAAGAGCGGCTCCGGCCCTTTGGCCGGGTGCTCTTCCAGGTAGCTGTAGAAGCCGTGCATGGTGTCCGCGCGCAGGAAGTACGACCAGCCGGGCCGGCGACCGGTGCCCTCGACCACCAGGTGTGCGGCCAGCCCCGGCTCGCTCTTCCTGGTCAGGTAGGCCGAGCCGGCCGAGCCGCCCTGCGGGTTCAGCCTGCACGCCTCGGCCAGCAACTCGACGACCGTGGACTTGCCCGAGCCGTTCTCGCCGACCAGGACCGTCAGACCAGGCTCGAACTCAAGTCCGTCGCTCAGGATCTGCGCGACGGCCGGCACGGTGGCGGGCCACACCGCACGGTCGACCAGGCTCGCAGTGTCGAGCCGGACCGCCCGGATCGCCTGACTCGGTACCCCTGTCACTCGACGATCTTGGAGATCGGGATCTCCAGGATGTCCCGGCCTCCGGCCGCCTTCAGTGCCGGGATCAGCGTGTTGATGCCGCGCTTCGGCACTACCGCCTCGACCGCGTGCATGCCGCTGGTCGCCAGCGACGTGATCGTCGGCGAGGACATCGCCGGCAGGATTGCAGTGACCGCGTCCAGGTCCGCGGCACCGACGTTCAGCTTCACCAGGACGTTGCCGCGCGCGTTGATGGCGCCGCGCAGCAGCAGCGCTATCTCCTCCATCGCATCGCGCTTGGCCGGATCCTCGTACGCCGTGTGGTTGGCGATCAACTCGGTATAGCTGGTGAGCAGCGTATCCAGGATGCGCAGGCCGTTGCGGGCGAGCGAGGAGCCGGTCTCGGTGAGGTCGACAATCGCGTCGACAATGTCGGGGACCTTCGCCTCGGTGGCTCCGTAGGACGGGATCACGACGGCCTTCACGCCGTGCGACTCCAGGTAGCGGCGGGTCAGCGCCGGGAGCTCAGTGGAGATCCGCACTCCCGCTGGCAGGTCGGCAGCCGACTGCCAGGGGACCGAGGCGGGCACCGCCAGGACCACGCGCACCGGGTCCGAGGTGGCCTTGGAGTACTGAAGCTCACCGAGCGTCGCCACGTCCGCGCCGGTCTCGGTGATCCAGTCCCGGCCGGTGATGCCGAAGTCGAAGAGTCCTTCCTCGACGTAGGACGGGATCTCCTGCGGTCGCAGGAACCGCACCCGGTCGATCCGCGGGTCGTCCACCATGGCGTGGTAGTCACGGTCGGAGGAGCGGCGAACAGTCAGGTCGGCGGCGTCGAAGAGGTCGAGCGTCGCCCGCTCGAGCGAGCCTTTCGGCAGGACCAGCGACAGCATCTCAGCGCCCTCCAGGTGCGGTGTCACCTACCTGTCCCGGCAGGACTGCCCGTCCCGGCAAGACTACCGTGGGCGCATGCTGGCACCCCCCGATGGCTTGGACCTGCGACTGGAGCAGAACCTGGCCGAGCACGCCGCGTACCTGCACCGCGGCACGCCGGGCATGACCGTGCGGCAGCATGGCGACCTGCTGATTGCCGACAGCGGGCTGGACGACGACACGTTCAACTTCATCGGTGCGGCACGGTTCGGCGAGGCGACCGCGCCCGCCAGGATCCGCGAGACGATCGAGGCGGTCAGTGCGACCGGGCGGCCGTTTGCCTGGCGGACCGGCGCTGCGTCCACACCGGACGGACTGTCCGGCCTGCTGACCGAGGCGGGCCTGCCGCTGGTGGCCAGTGAGCCCGCGATGTGGGCACCGCTCGCCGGACTGGGCGCAGCAGCCGGGCAGGACGACACAGGGCGCGGCCATGGGAGTGCCGGCCAGGCCGACGCGGACCCGATCGAGCCGGGCCAGCCGGAGCTGGACATCCGGCTTGTCAGCAGTGCGGCCGAGTTGCGCGACTGGTCCTGGGTGCTGGCGGCCAACTGGGAGCCGCCAGCGCTCACGGTGGTGGAGTTCTTCGCCGCGACAGCAGGGCGCGCGCTCGCACCTGACAGCCCAGCGCGGTACCTGACCGGCTATCACGACGGCCGGCCGGTGTGCACGGCCGAGGTGTTCTTGTACGCAGGCGTCGCCGGCCTGTACAACATCTCTGCGCTGGCGAGCCACCGGCAGCGCGGCTTCGGCACCGCCGTCACCGCCGCGGCCATGCTGATAGCCCGCCAGCTCGGCGCCTCGGTCGCGGTGCTCCAGGCATCGGAACTGGGCCAGCCGGTCTACCGCCGCCTCGGGTTCACCCCGTTCGGCCAGGTGACGGAGCACTCGCTACTCGGGTGACCGGCTGATCGGCTCAGTGGCACGGGCGGTGGCTGACGGCAGCCGTGTCGCTAGTCTGGGCGGCAGGTGATCTCGATGCCGCGCGCAGGTTCGCGCTATCGCCGCCGCAGGGCAAGCGAGAAACCGAAGCCGCCGCGGAAGCTGGCGGTCACTCGACGCGAGAGGTGACTGAGGGTGCCCGAAGCGGCTGACGTCCTGGTGGTTGGTGCCGGGCTGGCCGGGCTTGCTGCGGCCCGCGATCTGGCGGCATCCGGCCGCTCTGTGCTTGTACTCGAAGCCAGGGACCGGGTCGGCGGCCGGGTCGTCAACGCCGACATCGGCGGCGGGAAGATCGTCGAGATGGGCGGCGAGTACGCCGGGCCTACTCAGGACCGGGTTCTGGCGCTGGCGGCTGACCTCGGCATCGCGACGTTCCCGACCTATGACGTGGGTCGCAAGGTGCTGCACTTCAACGGCAAGCGCGGCACCTATACCGGCGGGATTCCCCGCCTCAGCCCGCTGATCCTGGTCGATATCGCGCAGGCCCAGGCGCGGCTTGAGTCGCTCGCCAGGAAGGTGCCGACCAAAGCGCCGTGGGCCGCCCCGAATGCCGAGAAGCTAGACAGCCAGACGTTCGAGTCGTGGCTGCGCCGGAACGCGATGACCAGCGGTGCCAGGAAGCTGCTGGCCCTCGGCGCGGAGGCCGTGTTCGCCGCGGAGCCGGGTGAGCTGTCGATGCTGCATGTGCTGTTCTACTCGCATTCCGGCGGATCGTTCCAGCGCCTCATCGAGACGACCGGCGGCGCGCAGCAGGACCGCTTTGTCGGCGGCTCGGCGCTCCTCGCCGAGCGGCTTGCGGCACAGCTCGGTGACGTTGTCCGGCTTGAGGCCGCGGTCAGCCGGATCGAGACCCGGAGCGACCGGGTGATCGCCAGCACGTCGGCCGGCGAGTTCGAGGGACGCCGGATCATCGTCACCGTCCCGCCGCATCTGGCCGGCCGGATCGAGTACGACCCCGTCCTGCCGACCACACGCGAGCAGCTCACCCAGCGCGTGCCGATGGGCTCGGTCATCAAGTGCCAGATCGTCTACGACGAGCCGTTCTGGCGCCGGGAGGGCCTGTCCGGCCAGGCCACCGGGGACGGTGAAGGCTCGCGCGTGGTCTTCGACAACTCGCCGCCGGACGGATCGCCCGGGGTCCTGCTGGCCTTTGTCGAAGGCGACGAGGCGCGCAGGCTCGGGCGTTTGTCACTCGAGGACCGGCGGCGGACAGTGGTCGATTCGATCGCGCGGTACTTCGGGCCGCGGGGCGGTCGGCCGGAAGACTACCTAGAGCTCGACTGGCGGCAGGAAAAGTGGAGCGGCGGATGCTACGGCACGCTGTTCGGCCCGAACGTCTGGACCAGGTACGGACAGGCGCTGCGCGAGCCGGTAGGCCGGGTGCACTGGGCAGGCACGGAGACCTCACCAGAGTGGGCCGGTTACATGGACGGTGCGGTGCGATCGGGCGAGCGTGCGGCCGCGGAGGTCGTGGCCGCGCTCGGCGGCTAGCGGGCTGCGCCGCGCTCGCGAGCGGCCGCTGACCCGGCTGCCCCGCCCGGTCCGACCGGCAGCCGACGCTGCTCCGCGGTCGCGCTGAGCCGTCCGGCGAGCCGGGCGACCTCGGCTGCACCGCGTGCCGACACCAGCGCCGGCAGTGCTCCGCGTGGCATCCATTGCAGCAGCCGGACCCACGGCTGCGCGTAGATGTGGGGCGACCGCCGGGCGATCCCGGCCGCGAGCCGCTCGACGGCTGGCTGCAGCGGGGCCGTGCGGTTCGCGGGCCATGGCAGCCGCACACGCAGGTCCGCCATGATCGGGTCCGCATCCGCGCCGCGGACCATGTCGGTATCGGTCCAGGAGAGGTAGGCAACTCCGACTGCGACACCGCGGTGCGCCACCTCGGCCCGGAGCACGTGCGCGAACGCCTCGACCCCGGATTTGCTGGCGCAGTAGGCCGCCATCAGCGGCGCTGGCGCCATCGCCGCCAGCGAGGCTACCTGCAGGAAGTAGCCGCCAGATGCGGCTAGTGCCGGCCCGAAGGCCCGTGCGGTGCCAGCCGACCCGATCAGGTTCACGGTGATCACGCGGTCGAATTCAGCCGGGTCCGCCTCGGCGAACGGACCGCCGATCGCAATGCCGGCGTTCGCCACGACCACGTCCACGCCGCCGAAGTGCGCAGCTACCTCGGCGGCCACCTGGCCCATCCGGTCGTGGTCGGTGACGTCCGCTACCCAGCCCCTGGCCGCAGACAGTGCGGCACACCTTTCGGCGATCGCGGACAGCTCAGCGGGCTCCAGGCCGACGAGCGCGACGGAGGCGCCACGCCTGGATAGTTCCAGAGCGAGCGAGGCACCGATGCCGCGCGCGGCGCCGGTTACGACCGCGACCTTGCCGCGCAGCCCGGAGTCAGCCTTGGCGGACATCTAGTCCCCTGTCATTGTTCTCGTGTCATTGTTCTCGTGTCATTGTTCTCGCGGACCCGGATCGGCCGGCGGTTCGGCTGACAGGCCACCAGCCGCCTCGGCCGACCTCTCGCCCGCCGCGTCGGCCGGACACGCTAGTTCGGAGCGGAACGGCGGAGTCGAGATCCCGGACACCCGGTACCGCTGCCACGGGTCGGCATCGGAAATCTCGCAGTCGGCTGATCCGTCCGGTGTGCTCAGCACCGCTGTCGCCCGCCCCTGACCGGCCATCGCCGCGGTGAGATCGTCGTGCCTCGCGAGCCGTCCGTACCAGTGGTACCGGCCGTCGATGGGCTCAACCTGACCGCGCAGATCGGCCTGCACATCCAGGATGCTGGTGCCGAACTCCAACCGAGCCGGGCCGGTATAGCCATCGCCGTCCATGGCGCGGTCAGCCGCGGGAGTCATCGGCTACCCGCAGTTCGGGCCTGATGGCAGGCAGCGGCTGCGCGGGGTCGAGGACGATACCTGCGTTTAGCAGGACGCCCGATACCGCCGCCCAGACCAGTTCGCTGACATAGGCCACCACGTGCGGGCGGCTCATCGAGCGCCGACGCAGCCACCATTCCCCAGTGCTCTGCACGAGGCCGGTCAGTCCGTATGCCCATGGCTCGGCCCCGCCGGAATCCAGCCCGAACACGCGCAGGTAGTCGCCGAGGATCGCGGTGAGCGTAGTCGCGATCAGGTCCCGGTCCCGCTGCATCCAGGCGCCGGCCGCGAGCGGCTGCGGAGCTGCCTGGCCGGTGCTGCCGTCGGCACGGGCCCGGCCGTCTGCCCGGGTCCGGGCCCGGCCGTCAGCGCCGGTCGCTCCGCCAGCGCCGGGTCCCGGGCTGGGGCCTGTCCCGCCTGCGAAACTGCCGCCGCTCGGCCAGCTCGCTAGCAGCCAGTAGAGGTTCGGGTGCTCGTCGATGACGGCGAAGTACGCACCGATCGCGTCGCAGATGCGCTGGAGCGGCGGGGCGCCCGACTGCATGGCGGGTAGCAGCCGGTCAAGCAGGAATCCGGATCCGGCCTCCCCCAGCGCGTCGACCAGCGCAGCCTTGTCGCTGAAGTACCGGTAGAGCACTGGCTTCGTGACGCCGGCCTCGGCGGCGACGGCATCCATCGACAGCTCAGGGCCGGTCCTCGCCAGGACGCGCAGCGCGGCCTGCACGAACTCATTCCGCCGCTGCTCGCGATGCGCGGTCCACCGGTCCCGGCGGCCATCCGCGTCGGCGGTCAGCTTGACAGGTTCGACCATGTGATAGACGCTACCATAAGTAACTGTTACTTCGAGTTACACCGCTCTTCGGGTGAACACAGCGCGGAGGACAGCGTGACACCGCATGCCGTGACCGATGCAACCGGTCGCCAGGAAGCAGCCATCCGCCGGGAAGCATCCGCCGGCCAGGAGGCCACCGCTGAGCGGCTGCTCCGCTCCACCGCGGCGCGCAGCTATGACCCTGAGCTCGACATCGACTGGTCGGCGCCACTGGAGCCGGGCAAGGGCTTCATGCTCGAGCACCGGATATCCCTGTACGGGACGCGGCTCTGGGATCAGCTCAGCCCTGAGCAGCGGCTGGAGCTCGGCAAGCATGAGGCGGCGAGCGTCGCCAGTACCGGCATCTGGCTGGAGATCATGCTGATGCGCATCCTGGCCAAGCTCGCGTACCAGGGTGACCCCGTCAGCCGGCGTGTGCAGTACGCGCTCGCCGAGCTCGCGGAGGAGTGTCGGCACACCACAATGTTCGCTCGCATGATCGAGCGGAT
>Ga0335074_10012940_pt1 | contig 11714 bp, 11 predicted proteins | sample Lox_Sample_23_FD_206715 | JGI IMG/M metagenome (GOLD analysis project Ga0335074, IMG submission 206715) | Soil microbial communities from Loxahatchee National Wildlife Refuge, Florida, United States - Lox_Sample_2.3 | ecosystem: Environmental > Terrestrial > Soil > Wetlands | place: USA...
CTGGATGGTGCTTCCGGGCTTGGGATGATCCGGATCTTTCTGTTCAAAGGATCGCTTAATCCGGGCGCGTGTACCAGCGCGGTACCGTCGGACATGACGCGGACCTGCAGCACGCTGCCCAGCGGCGCGACCGTGCTCACCACCAGGATTTCGGACAACTGCGTAGAGCCGCTGGCGATCGACGTCGACCACGGGGACGGCACCGTTGTCCAGATCGATGTGGCCACCTGCCTGGCGTGGAATGGCCAGAGCAACCCGCCTGCGCCTATGGCGATCACCGCAGCTCAGGCACTGCAGATCGCCTCGAACCCTGCCTGGGGGGCGGCGCAGATGGATGCCGCGCTTGTCACCGCCTCGGCTCGCCGGTTCGCCGGCGTGCCGGGGAGCCAGCACTCCAGCGCGACGTCGACGCGAGGCTGACCGGCCGGGCCTGCCCCGTCTGCGGGGCAGGCCCGCTTCCGCGGCGGTAAAAGGCAGGCGTACTGACGGAGGTGACAGTGCGAGACGACGGCGAGTTCGCCGCTTTCGTGGAACGGTCGGGAAGCCGGCTGTGCGAGACCGCTTTCTGGCTGTGCCGGGACTGGAGTCTCGCGCAGGATCTCACCCAGACCACATTCATCAAGGTTTACCTGGCGTGGCGGCGCATAAAGCACGATGACCCCTACCGGTATTGCCAGCAGGTGCTGCTGCGGACCTACCTCGATCACAAGCGGCTCAAGAGCTCGGCGGAGGTGCAGACTGATGTGGTCCCGGATCGGCCTGCGGCGGCCGATGCTACGGAGCTCCGCATCACGCTGCTGGACGCTCTCGGGCATCTCAGCCCGCGGGACCGCGCCATCATCGTCTTGCGATACTGGGAGGACCACAGCGTCCAGACGGTGGCCGAGATGCTGGGCCTGTCGCCCGGCGTGGTCAAGATGCAGAGCATGCGCGCGCTGGCCAGTCTGCGTGTCCTGCTGGGTGAGGACGAAGCCCTTCCCGCACCGCCCGCCTGAACCTCCCTGAACCTCCGCCCAGCCGGGCAGCCTGTTCCGGGGCATCATGCCGACTCAGACCCAAGGCTGATGTCGGGTGATGGCGCTGATACTGGAGCGCGCCGTGGAGCGGGGCGAGGTCGATCTGGCCAGGCTGAGTCCCAGGACCCAGTCCCTCCCGGTGGGTATCGTCCGGCATGACCTGATCATGAAGCAGGAGCCGGTACCCGACTCCACTCTGGTGGAGATCGTCGACAAGATCTTCGTGCCCCTAGTCACCGGCTAGCAACCCGCGCGGTGTAGCGTCGTGCGCAGGGCCATTGGCTCCGGTCGGCCATCGCCACGACCACATGAAGGAGGACGGTGGACGCACGGGGTAAGGCAGTGCAGGCAGGGGCGCTCGTGGTCTTCGGGATCACCGGGGACCTGGCCAAGAAGCAGACGCTCCGGGCTCTGTACCGGCTGGAGGCCCGTCATCACCTGGCCTGCAAGGTCATCGGCGTGGCCCGCCAGGACTGGACCACCGAGCACCTGATCGAGCACGCCCGGCAGTCGATCGAGGCGACCGGCGAGCCGATCGACGAGGCGGTGTTCAAGCGTTTCGCGCAGCGTCTGTCGTACCTGGGCGGCGACTTCGACGCCGACGATACTTACCAGCGACTGGGCGAGGCCCTGTCTGGCACGGCTCACCCGGTGTTCTACCTGGAGATCCCGCCCAGCCTGTTCGCCGGGGTGGTCGAGTCCCTGGCCAAAGCCGGGCTGACCAAGGGCGCCCGGGTGGCGGTGGAGAAGCCGTTCGGCCACGACCTGGCCTCGGCGCGCCAGCTCAACGCCGACCTGCGCCGCTACCTGGCGGAAGACCAGATCTATCGGGTCGACCACTTCCTGGGCAAGGAGCCGGTGCTCGACCTCCAGTACATCCGGTTCGGCAACGAGATCCTCGAGCCGCTGTGGAACCGGGACCACGTCTCCTGCGTGCAGATCACGATGGCCGAGGACTTCGGCGTGGAGGACCGGGGCAACTTCTACGACCCGGTGGGCGCACTGCGGGACGTGGTGCAGAACCACCTGCTCCAGGTGCTGGCCCTGTCGGCCATGGAACCGCCGGTGGGCGCCTCAGCCGACGACCTGCGGGACAAGAAGACCGAGTTGCTCCGCGCCATTCCGGACGCCGACCCGGCCCGCTACGTGCGCGGCCAGTATGACGGCTATCTCCAGGTCCCCGGGGTGGCCAAGGACTCGGCCACCGAGACTTTTACCGCGCTGCGGCTGGAGATTGACAACTGGCGCTGGGCGGGCGTGCCGTTCTTCATCAGGGCGGGCAAGGCCCTGGCCACCCGGGTGACCGAGGTGCGCGTGGTGTTCCGGCGGCCGCCCAAGATCCGGTTCATCGGCGCGGAGAGTCACGGCGAGCCGAACCAGGCCGTGGTGCGCATCGATCCGAGCCCCGGGCTCCAGTTCGGCATCGTCTCACGGGATAACAGCGAGCGAGGGTGGCGGACGGTTCACCTGGACATGTCCTTCGCCCAGGAACTCGGCCCGCCCCTGGAACCCTACGAGCGGCTGCTGCGTGACGCCATGGCCGGGGACAACCGCCTGTTCAACCGCGAGGACAGCGTCGAGGAGACCTGGCGGATCGTCCAGCCGCTGCTGGAAAAGCCGCCGCCGGTGCTGCCCTACGCCCAGGGCTCCTGGGGGCCGCAGGAGGCAGCCAAGCTGGTCAATGGGTACGCCGACTGGCACAAGCCGTGGCTGCCCGCGGATGACTCGGACAAGGGAGGACACAATGCCAGCCACTGAGATCAGACAGCTCGGCATGGTGGGGCTGGGCCGGATGGGGGCCAACCTGGTCCGCAGGCTGATGCGCGACGGCCATCACTGCGTCGTCTACAACCGGACCCGCGACCCTATCGAGCAGCTGGCCAAGGAGGGCGCGACGCCGACCTGGTCGGTCGACGAGTTTGTCTCCACCCTGACCAAGCCACGGTCCGCCTGGGTGATGGTGCCGGCGGGTGACACCACCGGGCAGGTGATCGAGGATCTGGCCAGCCGCATGGAGCCGGGCGACATCATCATCGACGGCGGGAACTCTTACTACCGCGACGACATTCAGCGCAGCAAGAAGCTGGCCGAGCGGGGCATCCGGCTAGTCGATTGCGGGACCAGCGGGGGAGTCTGGGGCCTGGATCGCGGCTACTGCCTCATGGTCGGTGGTGACGACGACGCGGTCGCTCACCTGGCTCCGCTGTTCACCTCGATCGCACCCGGCGTGCAGGCCGCCGAGCGCACACCCGGGCGCACCGGCGAGCCGGCCCCCGAAGAGCAGGGCTGGCTGCACTGCGGGCCTAACGGCGCCGGCCACTTCGTCAAGATGGTCCACAACGGCATCGAGTACGGGATGATGGCCGCCCTGGCCGAAGGCATGAACGTGCTGCATAACGCCAATATCGGGAAGCGCAAGGAAGATTCCGACGCGGAGACGGCCCCGCTCGAGCACCCGGAGTTCTACCAGTACGACATCGACACAACCGCGGTGTCCGAGGTCTGGCGGCGGGGCAGCGTCATCGGCTCGTGGCTGCTCGACCTGCTGGCCATCTCGCTGTATCAGTCGCCGGACCTGGCCAACTTCGCCGGCCGGGTCTCGGACTCCGGCGAAGGGCGGTGGACCTCGATCGCCGCGATCGACGAAGGCGTCCCGGCCCCGGTGCTCACCAACGCGCTGTACTCGCGGTTCTCCTCCCGCCAGCTCGACCTGTTCGCCGACAAGGCGCTGTCGGCGATGCGCATGCAGTTCGGCGGGCACCAGGAGAAGCCGGCCCAGAAGTAGCCCGGGGCTGGTCCGGGGCAGCCCGGCGAGAGCTGCTCGCTTCCGGGTCAAGCGGCCATGAGCACGGCCAGCTCGCCGGCCGTGATGCTGCCGGGCGGGCGGCGATCGGCGGCGAACTGGTTGGCCAGCCGCTGGAGCAGTTCATTGACCGGTACCGGGATTCCGTGCTGTCGGCCGAGCAGGATTATCTCCCCGTTCAGGTAATCGGCCTCGATGGATCCGGTGCCGCGAGTCAGGCTCTGCCAGGACGAGCCGCCGGTGCGGCGCGCCCCGTCCACCGGCTCGACCTTGACCTGGTCTCCGCGCAGCGCGGTGAGCTCGGCCCGGCGAGCGTAGTCGATGCCGGCCGCGGCGAGCACGGCCTTTCCCTCGTTCTGCGCGCGCCTGCGCAACTTGGCGCTGGGCTCGGCGCCATCGCCCAGGTCCGCCCCGGGCCCGCAGACCGCCTCCACCGCGTTGCCCAGGTTGCCCAGCAGCTTGCCGTACTTCCAGCGCATCACGTCGGCGCTGACCGGGGCCAGGAACGTGCTGCCGGCCAGATCGGCGGCCACCTGCGCAGCGGTCTCGTCCACGCCGGTGGGATAACGCCCGACCGGCAGCAGCCCGGTCATCGGGGCGCCCTGGGCCTCGACCGATCCGGGCTCCAGGTGCGTGGCGGGCATCCAGACGCACACCCCGTAGACGTGGCGGAACCGGCGCAGGGCCAGCCGCTCGCCAGCGACACCGTTCTGGGCGCAGAACACCGGCAGCGACTCGGCCGCCACGCCACCCCCGGTCACCGGCTGCCACGCCCAGGCATCCAGCGCGGCCACCGCGTCCTGGGTTTTGACCGCCATGATCAGCACGTCGTCCCCGCGCAGCGTCAGCTCGCCAGGCCCGGCCGCGACCGGAATCGGCAGCGTGACCAGGCCCGCGGGGGTGGCGAAGCGCAGGCCACCGTCGCGCATCGCCGCGTGGTGCGCCCCGCGTGCGACCAGCACCACCTCGTGCCCACTCTGGAACAGCCGCGCGCCGATCGTCCCGCCAATCGCCCCGGCCCCAATGATGATGTAGCGCATGCGCCTAGCCTGTCAGGCCGCCGGCCGTGAGCCCCGCGCCGGTCCCGGCCGGCCGGGCAGGCGTCATCCTCAGGACTGATGCGCCTAAAGCCGGGCACTGGTTACGGTCGGTGATGTGTCTAATCACAATCTCGAGGGGGACCCGCCGCGTCCCGCCGGGAGCCGGCGGCTTCTCGACCGGAGCCCGCCGCGGCCGCATCTCGGTGCGCCGAGCGAGCGCCGGTGGCAGGTCAGCATCGTGGTGGCCGCGTGCGCCGGGCTGGCGATACTTGACCTCGCGATCTCGCCGTACCCGGGTGGGCGATTCCGGCTCGCCCTGATCGGCCTGGCGCTCGGCGCGGTCCTGGTGCTTCCGCGCTGGCCGTTGCCCGTGTTCGCGGTCACCGCCGCCGGGACTGGGCTGGTCGTGGTCTTGGGCCACGGCTCGCTGGGCTTCGCCATTATGACCGGGCTCGCCTCCTACTTTGCCGCTTCCCGCCTGCCCAGACGGGTGTCGATCGGTGCGGCCATCGCCGCGGCGGGGGTCTTTGGCGGCCCTCTGGTGTACGCGGCGATCGCGATCCGGGGCGCATCGCCTGCCGCCGTGGCCGTGCAGGACTTTGCGCCACTGGCGGCGGGCTGGTTCGTCGGGGACAGCGTGAAGGCGCGGCGGCGTTACCTGGCCGGGCTGGCCGACCAGGCCGAGCGAGAACGGGCCGCCGAGGCTGAACGCGCACGCCAGCAGGTCGTGGAGGAGCGCATGCGCATCGCCCGCGAGCTGCACGACGTCGTCGCCCACACGCTCGCGGTGATCACCGTCCAGGCCGGGGTGGGCCGGCGGCTGATGGCTAAGCGCCCCGAGGAGGCGAGCACCGCGCTGGAGTCGATCGAGACGATCGGCCGGACCGCCCAGGACGAGCTGCGGGTGGTGCTGGGGCTGCTGCGCGATGAGGCGGTCGGCCCGGCCGCGCTGGCGCCCGCGCCCAGGCTCGTCGACCTGAAGGAGCTGGCCGACCACGTGCGCGCCTCCGGCACGCCGGTGGAGCTGCGGATGTCGGGCGCCGGCCAGCCGCTCTCTCCCGCGCTGGAGCTGACCATCTACCGGGTCGTCCAGGAAGCGCTGACGAACGTGGTGAAGCACGCGCCAGGCGCCCGCGCCTCGGTCGACCTCACCGTCTCCTACGGGCGGGTCCGGCTGGAGGTCGCCGACGACGGCGGGCTGGCCCGGCGTCCGCCGGAGAGCGAGGGGACAACCGGGGCGGCCGGCCTGGGAACCCGTCACGGGATCGTAGGCATGCGAGAACGGGTCGCCGCGTTCGGCGGCTGGCTGGTGGCCGAACGGCTGGTCGGCGGCGGTTTCCACGTGCTCGCCGAGATCCCGGTCGAGGCCATCGCTGGCTCGGCCGAAGGCGATCACTGGCTCGGCCGAGGCTGTGGGTAGCTCGGCCGAGCTACTGGCACCCGGCCCGGCGTCGGTCTCGGGTATGACGCGGAACTGATCCTCGCGCACGATGACAGCGGCTCGCGACTCGTTCACGATTAGCTGCGATGAACGCAATAGACACGCGAGCCGTCTCGCATTACCTAGCAGGCCCGGCCCGGTGGACGGCCGCCGCGGCCGTCCCGAAGGGCGGCCTTCACCACGGCTTTGGCGGCGGCGGGATCATTCTCGTGATCCTCGTGCTCGCTGCGCTGGTCTTCAGCGTGACGCGCATCCGCGGCCGGCGGCACACCGCACACGACGATGACTGGGGGCGCCGGCCGCCGACGGCACCGCTTTCGCCGGCCGAGCCGCCCGGGACAGCCACCCCGGCCGGGCCGCCCCCGCACGTCACCCTGTCCGGGGCGCCTGCCGCGGCCGGATCACCGGCCGGGCCCGGCCCGTCTGACTCATTCGTGACGCCACGTTCGCCAGCGTCACCCGGCGCAGCGGCGAACGGCGACCTAAGCACCGCACCGGGCCGCACACCCCGCCACGCCATCTCCTTCGAGCGCCCGGCCGACGGGTGGGCGGTGGAGACCCACGGCCTGACCAAGCGGTTCGGGGCCAACGTCGCGGTCAACGGCGTCGAGTTGCTGGTCCCGCGCGGCGTCGCGTTCGGCTACCTCGGGCCCAACGGCGCGGGCAAGACCACGCTGATCCGCACCCTGCTCGGCCTGACCCGGGCCGACGGCGGCACGATGTCGCTGCTCGGGATCCCGGTCCCGGCCGAACGGAAGCGGGCTCAGGCCCGGGTCGGGGCGATCGTCGACGAGCCCAGGTTCCACCCGCACCTGACCGGCCGCGACAACCTCCGCCTGCTGGCCGCGGCCAGGGGCGGCGACGCGCGCCAGCGGATCGGGCCGTCGCTGGAGCGGGTGGGCCTGTCCGCGCGCGCCGACGACAAGGTCTCCTCGTACTCGATGGGCATGCGCCAGCGCCTCGGCGTGGCCTCGTGCCTGCTCGGCGACCCCGAGCTGCTGGTCCTGGACGAGCCCATGAACGGGCTCGACCCGGCCGGGATGCACGAGATGCGGGCGATGATCATAAGCCTGGTCGACGAGGGCCGGACCGTGGTGCTGTCGTCGCACCTGCTGGACGAGGTGGAGCGCACCTGCGACGCGGTGGCGATCGTGGACCGCGGGCGGGTCGTCCGTCAGGGCCCGATCGACGAGCTGACCCGGGGCGCCAGCGCCGGATCGCTGCAGGTGGACTGCGCCGACCCGGCCCGCGCCGCGCAGCTCATCGATGAGGCGGGGATCGCCGCGGGCACGTCCCTCACCGACGCCGGGATGACCGTCACCCTGCCCGCCGGCTCCTCGCGCGAGCTGGTCGCCGACATCAACCGGCGGCTGGTCGACGCGGGGATCTCTGTGTACGGCCTCCAGGAGACCCGCGCGTCGCTGGAGGAATGGTTCCTGTCCGTGACGACCCGACTGGGAGAGCACTCGTGACCAGCCCCGCCCCCGCGGCCGAGCCGCTGCTGTCCGAAGGGCGATCCCCGGCGCTGCGCGGCCGGACGACCGTCCCGCGGCGGCTCGGCGCCGCGCTGCCGACCTGGGACCTGATCGCCACCAAGCACCTGGAGCTGCGCAAGCGCCGCGGCCTCATGATCACAGTCGCGGTGATGATCATCGCGCCCACGGTTCTTGTCATGGGCCTGCGGCTGGGGTTTCACCTGTTCGACCCGGCCCACAACGGGCCGGCCGGGGACCCAGGCGTGTTCTCCGCGCTCGCCAACTTGATGGCGGAGTTCGGGTTCATCGTCGCCGCCGTGGTCGGCGCGGCGGCCGCGACCACCGACCTGAGCGACGGCATGTTCCGCTACCTGGTGATCACCGGGCGGTCGCGGCTGGCCCTGTACCTGGCCCGCATCCCGGCCGGCCTGGCCATCCTGGTTCCGGCGGTGGCCGTGGCGTTCACCATGCTGTGCCTGGTGACCGCCTACGAGGCCGTCCCGCAGCCGACCACGGTCGGCATGAACAACGGCGTCTCGATACCGGCGAACTACGATCAGGCCCAGCTGCAGACCTGGGTCAGGCAGCATCCCGCGGCGGCGGGGCAAGCGTTCCAGTTCGGCCCCGGCCCCGGCTCGGGTGGCTCGACGAAAGTCGGCCCAGGGGCCCCGGCGAGTTACCCGGGCATCGCCACCGCGTTCTCCGACTACACCGCGGCCGAGGACGCACAGTTCAATCCGGCGCCCAACGAGATGTTCAAGATCGGGCTGTGGCTCGAGCTCGAGATCGGGATCGGGTTCATGGTCGGGCTGGGGCTGGGCTCGCTGACCGGGCAGCGCACGCTGTCGACGATCCTGCTGATCGGGCTCGAGATCATCGTGACCCCGATCCTGGCCCGCACCGCGATCCCCTACTTCCTGGACGGCCAGCGGCTCGACGTCGGCGTGGCGATGGACCAGCTTCGGCCCGCGGCGCTCGGGCCCGCCTCGGGCGGCGGCGGCGGTCCCGGTGGTGGGCTGTTCTTCGGCGGGCGGGGCGCCCTGGGCATACCGCCGATGGCAACCTGGGCCATGATCTCGGTGATTGTCGGGTGGATCGTCGTCTGGTCCGTCCTCGGGGCGTGGCGGATGATGACCCGCGACGCCTGAGCCAGCCCGCCCCACTGGCACCCCAGACATCACCAGCCCCACTGCTTCAGATGGCTCGGTGATGGATGGCCAAAGGGCACGCTCTGGCGTGCTTTTCGGTACATCCACGGCTCGGTGGCGGGCTGTTCGCTCGGGGGACGGCGCGTTCTGGTCCGGGGTGCCGGCCCAGGCCCATAGGCGGCGTCGTTCAGGTCACGTGTGCCTCGTGCCCGCGCTGCCGGTGGCTGGCCGAGCGGATCTGGAAAGCGACGCTGATCTCCATGAACCCGAACACCAGCAGCCAGATGCTGACGATGACGTACAGGACCAGCAGCGATATCCCTGGATACGCCAGCAGGATGAGCCCGGCGAGGATGCTGAGGATGCCCATCACGCTCATCCAGAGACGGTGCGGAGCTTCCCGGTGGTTCAGCGCCGCGAACAGCTCCACGGCGCCGTTGACGACCCAGAAGATGCCCAGCAGCAGTGCCAGCGCCAGCAGGGTGATCAGGACGTGCCGCAGCGCGTAGAGGCCGATGATCAGTGAGAGCACGCCCAGCAGGGCATACAGGAGCCGGGTGCCGGCCGTCAGGTCGTGCCCGAACGCGGCCACGAACCTGAACACGCCGAGCACGACCAGCTCAATGCCGAACAGGACCGCGATGACCAGCAGCGTCGGTCCAGGCCAGGCCAGCACGACGATGCCGGCGATCACTGTGATGACCCCGAACGCCAGCATCCAGCCCCAGTGCCGGCCAAGGCGGCCGAGCACGTCGGCCGGGTCGGGCCGCAACTGTGTCATGGAAAGCCTCCTCGCGGTGCTCTGCTCCCCAAGATGGGATATTCCCGGCTGACAGCCTCCCGCAACCATGACTTGCAGCCGGACGACATCCCACGGATCGTCAAGACTGGCGCGGCCGGGTCGGCAAGACGACGCTCGCGGTGCACTGGGCAGGTCAGGTTGCGGGGTTGTTCCCGGACGGTCAGCCGTACCTGAACCCCAACGGCCTCGGCCCGGCGGGCGGTCCGCTGAGCTCAGCGGCGGAATCAAGCTCGGCGATCTTCCCGGACAGCTCCGCTGAGGGGCGCACGCGATGGCCCGCATGGACGTAGGGCGGGTCACCGTCGGCCTCTACCTGGTCCCGGCCGCCGCCATCATCATCTCCCTGGTCTGGCTCTCCCAGATCCCGGGGCCGGTCGAGCTAGCCGGTGGTGCCGTCGCCCTGGCCGGTGTCATACTCGCCAGCGCCCGGTCACGCAACGCCGCTCGGTGAGCCGAACCGGCAGATGTCCGTAGTGAGGAGGCTAACCTCCACGTCCGACTCTGCGAATAGCGGGCATTGCCAGAACGCATATTCTTATGCAGCATCTCCTACCGAACCGATTTATTTGTCACGGGGACACGCAGTCCGTGAACAGTGATCGCGCCACCTGGCAGGCTCATTGGCCGTCTACGTGTGGCCGCCCGGGCCAGGCGCTGTGATTAGCCTTCGCGACCGGGGTCTGCCGGTGGCGGCAGATAACCCTGCGTGACCAAGCGCTGCGCCCCGGCGGCGTACACCGCAGGATCGTCGGGGGCGATCGTGGCCAGCCCGTCGACATACCGGTTGAACATACAAAACATGGCCGCGATCAGCACCGTGTCGTGAATCTCCACGTCCGTCGCGCCCGCCGCGCGGGCCTGGGCGACATGCTCGGCGGTAACGGCGCGTCCGCCGCGGGCTACCGCCGCGGCCATCGCGAGCAAGGCTTTCAGCTTGGCCGATACCGGCGCGCTGCCGGGGTCGGCGCGGACCTGCTCGACCACCGCCATGCCCCCCGGCAGCTGGGCCGCGGCACAAGCAGAATGCGATGACGCGCAGTACCGGCAGTCGTTGAGTGCCGACACATAAGCCGCGATTAGTTCCCGCTCGCCCCGGGTCAGGGTGCCCGGCCCGCGCAGCAGCACCTCGGTCAGCTCGCTCAGCGGGCGGGCCGTCTCCGGGCGGTAGCGCAGCAAGCCGCGAATCCCCGGATCGGCGGAGTTCAAGGCGATATGCGGCATGTTTCCTCCTCACGTGCGCAGGAAAGGCCGGGCATAGCATGCAGCATCGGTGCCAGGAAACCCTCCAGTCAACAATCTCCGCGCGGTAGGCCCGGCACTTACCTGGGCAGGCACGGCATCGCCAGCGAACTCACGATCCCGCCGAACGGGCACTGACCGGCGCCATACCCGCACCCGAGCTGCGTCCCGGCCGCCTGCAAGACCTCCGGCACCTGATCAAGCCCACGTCGCCTGCACTCAAGCCGCAGAAGACGCCCTGCATTGCCGGATAGAGGCGCAGCCGGAACCAATATTCATGCATCGCTTAGCATATTTCAATCGAGGCTTGACGGCTGCGATGATCGCTGGCTCGAATGGCTGCTGCCCCGCAAGGCTGCGGAAGGGTGAGCGCTGGGGCCGCGGGCCGGCCTCGTGCGAGGATCGGGGCGTGCACGGCACCGAGATTCCGGACATGGCGGCCGGGTGTGAGGCGGGAGGTGTTGTTGCCCGGACCGCGCTGCTTGAGCGGCTCCGGGCGTCGGCGCGGGTGACGATGGTGTCCGCGCCGCCGGGCAGCGGGAAGACGGTGCTGCTGCGGTCCTGGCTCGGACAGCCGGGTGTGGCGGAGCGGGCGGCGTGGGTGACCGCGGCCCGGGAGGAACGGGATCCGCAGCGGTTCTGGCTTTCTGTGGTACGTGCGCTGCGGGGGACGGCGGCGGGATCGGTGCTCGTGCAGCCGGTGTCGGCAGCGCCGGGGCTGGATGGGTGGGCGATCGCCGAGCGGCTGCT
>Ga0335074_10012941_pt1 | contig 11714 bp, 9 predicted proteins | sample Lox_Sample_23_FD_206715 | JGI IMG/M metagenome (GOLD analysis project Ga0335074, IMG submission 206715) | Soil microbial communities from Loxahatchee National Wildlife Refuge, Florida, United States - Lox_Sample_2.3 | ecosystem: Environmental > Terrestrial > Soil > Wetlands | place: USA: Florida...
CGTGTTCTCGACCACCAAAACGATGACGTTCCTATGCGCGCTGATGCTCGCCGACCGCGGCGAGCTCGACTTCGATGCTCCCGTCGCGCGCTACTGGCCGGAGTTCGCGGCCGCCGGCAAGAACCGTGTGCTCGTCCGTCACCTACTCGGCCACACTGCCGGCCTCTCGGGATGGGAGCAGCCGCTGGTCCCCGAGGATCTCGGCGACTGGGAGAAGTGCACCGAGCTGCTGGCGGCGCAGGAACCGTGGTGGGAGCCCGGCACGGCTTCGGGCTACCACGCGGTCACGCAGGGCTACCTGATCGGCGAGGTCGTCAGGCGGATCACCGGCAGCACGATCGGGACGTTCTTCAGGCAAGAGGTCGCGGAGCCCGTGGACGCCGACTTCCTCATCGGGATGCCCGCGTCCGAGGACGGCCGCGTCCTGCCGCTGATCCCGCCCTCAGCGGAGGAGACTCAAAAGCACCTCGCGTTGCTCGGCGAGCTCGGAGTGAGGACGCTCATCAATCCGCCGGTCGCTGGCGAGACAAGCGCCGAGGAGTGGTGGCGTCGGGCCGAGATTCCGGCTGCCGGCGGTCACGGCAACGCGCGCTCGGTCGCGGCAGTCCAGTCGGTGATCGCGTGCGGCGGCGAGGTCCGCGGGAAGCGGCTGCTCTCCGAGGCGGGCGTTCGTGCGCTATTCGCGGAGCAGTCGAACGGGACCGACCTCGTGCTTGGCGTGCCACTCCGCTACGGGCTCGGCTACGGCCTGTCCTCCGAGACCCTGCCGATGGGCCCGAACATGTGCGCGTGGGGCGGCTACGGCGGCTCCATCGTGTTCAACGATCTCGACACGCGCACCACGTTCGCCTACGTGATGAACCGGATGGAGGCCGGGCTCGTCGGCGACGAGCGTGGCGCTTCGATCGGCATCGCGGTCGCGCAATCGATGATGGCGTCCCAGCGTCTCTGATTCGGCCCGCCCGCGCTCCGGCGCTCACGCTTAAGCATTTGTTTAGCGTGGCCTAACACAACCTAAACCCACGCCAACGGGATCGCAACAATTGCGGTGACCGTTTCAATACGCGGCTTGCCAGCATCACACGGACCATGCGACCCGGCCGGATTCAAAGGAAAACAGGCATTGCCGTGCTGACCACGGTCGTGCCCGGCAGTGACGGCGATGCGGCAGCGATCCTGTCGCCACGTTTCAGCCTGCCGCGGGTTGCGATCCGGAGGCCTTCGCTCGATATCTCCTCGCCGATCATCGCGACGGTCGCGTTGGCCGCGATCTTCACCGGCTGCTGCGTGCTCGTGCTGTTCACGACCGCCGAGCCGACCTGGCTCGTGCCGACGAGTGCCGCCAGCTTCCCGACATGGACCGCCGGTCCGCTGCACGGCCTCGGCGCGGGGCTGCTGAACGCTCTCGTCCCCCGCGGCGGCCAGAACTACTACGCGATGACTGATGGGTTCAGCGGCTTGCTGATCGCGATGACGCTCGGCTACGGGGTTGTGCTCGCGGGGTGGCGCACACTGTCGATGCGGACGATTGCGATCGCCGTCATCGCGCTGTACGGCGTGCTGCTCCTGGGGCCACCGCTGCAGCTCAACGATGTCTTCAACTACCTCGGGTACGCGCGCCTCGGGGCGCTGCACGGTTTGAACCCCTACACGCACGTGATCGCCGCCGAGCAGCGCGATCCGGTGTTCGTGTGGACCTCGTGGCGCCACCTGTCGAGTCCGTACGGCGAGCTGTTCACGCTGCTCACCTATCCGCTCGCGCTGATCTCGCTGCCGTTCGCGTACTGGATCCTGAAGTCGGTCACCGTGCTGCTCGCGCTCACGTTCGTGTGGCTCGTCTACAGAGTCGCCCGCCAGCTCGGGCGCGACCCGCGCTTTGCGGTCCTGCTGGTCGCAATCAACCCGATCATGCTGATCTACGAGGTCGGAGGCTTCCACAACGATCCGTTCATGCTCGTGCCCGCGATGGGCGCGATCTCGTTGCTGCTCGCGCGCCGCTACAAGCTCGCCGGCGCGGTGCTGATGATCGCGATCTCGGTCAAGTTCACGATGGTGCTGCTGTTGCCGTTCCTGCTGCTGGCCGCACCCGACCTGCGCCGACGGCTGCAGTTGGTAGCCGGCGCGGCGCTCGCGGCTGTGCCGCTCGTGATCGTGAGCCTGCTCGCGTTCGGTTTCTCGTTGCCGAACCTCTCGGATCAGAGCAGCCTGATCACCCCGTACAGCATTCCGAACCTGGCCGGTTGGCCGCTTGGTCTCGGTGGGGCGGCGCCGGCGCTGATCGCGCTCGCCGGCGTGGCGCTGGTCGGCGGGGTCGCGTTCGCGGTCGTGCGCGTTTCGCAAGGCCGCTACAACTGGCTCACCGCTGCCGGCTGGTGCACGATCGCGTTGATCGCGAGCTTGTCCTGGCTGATGCCGTGGTACGTGGTCTGGGTACTGCCGCTGGCGGCGGTCGCCGGCTCGCGACGATTGCGCACGGGGGCGCTCGTGCTGACCGCCTTCCTCGTGCTCACGTTCACGCCGCTGACGGGCACTGTCCTATCGGAGCTGAACGTGAATGTGATGTCGGGCCACGTCGGCCAGAAGGCCTCCGCGCTCAACCAGCGCCTCGAGAACGGCTAGCGCATTGCGCTAGGCCTCCCGCCGCGCGGCGAGCCACAGGTGCGCCTGTGGTGCGACCCAGAAGTTCGCTGCGATCAGCCGGGACAGCTGCCAGGCAAAGTGGCGACCGCGCCCCTCGTACGGGCGGGTCGGTTGGAAGAATCGTCGCGGCTCGGCGAATCCGTTCGCTGTCAGGTCGGCCTTCAGCCCGCTCAGGTCGATCCCGCGCTCGAGCCAGCCGCGCTCCTTGTGAACGTGGCGCGCCTCGCCCGAGTAGCGGTGAAGCCAGCTCGCCTCGCCCAGCAGGAGCCAGCCTCCGGGCTTCAGCCGGCCGGCGATCGAGCTCAGCACCTTGGGCTGCTCGGCACTGTGATGAAGCGCGTCGAACAGGAGGGCGGCGTCGGCCGGATCACCTGTAGGCAGATCTTCCATGTCGGCGACCTTGAACCGGGCGCGTGAATGCCACATCGCCGCGCGGCGGCGTGCGAGCTCGATGTTCGCGGGCACGAGGTCGTAGCCAAGCACGCGGTAGCCAGCCTCGGCGAGGAACAACGAGGTCCAGCCCGCACCGCAACCGACGTCTATGATCGAGGCGCCCTGCGGCAGCGCGACTGCCTCGATCATGTGCTCGATTGTCGCCCACTCGACGAAGTGCGCCGGGCTCCAGCCGAACGGCTTCGTCGCCTCATGGGCCATGAACTCGGGCGTGCGGCTCTCGATCTCCGCGCGCTTGTGCGCCTCCTCGGCCATCGCGAGAAGTTACCCATTTTTGCCGAACAGACCGAAGTTCTGAGCGGCCGCCAGTAGCTCAGCGCCGCAGCAGCTTCGCGAACGCCCACGGCTTCTGACTGACGCCCGAGCAGTTCGTCTGCGCGCTCGTGACCGGCTGCGCGCATTGCCTGTCGCGTCCCAGCTCCCACATGCTCAGCATCCCGAGCTTCTGCTGCTTCGCGTAGGTCACGAGTTGGGAGGCGTTTGCGAGCGTGAAGACCTCGTCGCTCGTGTCGTTGATCCCGATCATCGGCGTGATCCCGATCAGGCTTCCAAGAGCGGATCCGTTCAGCGAGGGGAATGCAGAGTGCAGCTGGCGCCGCAGGCTCTTGGCGACTTCGATCGCGTAGGCACCCATCTTGTTCGACGGGTCCGGAGCGGCCGAGTCCCCGAAGTCCATCGCCATTCCATTGACGAGGCTGATCGACACGCCACCGTCCGCCGTGTCCGCGATCACCCGCTCGTCGTCGCCCGTGAGTCCCGTCGGTAGCACCGGCAACGTCAGGCTGATCCGGAGCTGGCGGCCATGCGTGGCGGCGGCGGTCTGCAGCGCGGCAAGTGCCGCAGCGCGGCGTTTGGCGGCGCCGAAGTTCGCGTTGTCGGCTCCCTCGATATCGAAGTCGACGTGGTTGGCGCCGTAGGCCGCAATCACCTTCTCGTAGGCGGACCTGAGCGCCGCGACCGTCTTGCACACGGTCGCGAGCTCGGTGCCGGCCTCGCCTCCGAACGAGACAACGACCGAGCCGCCCGCTCCTTGAAAGCTCTTCACCGCGGCGCGTTGATATGCCGCCGAGCCGTAAGCCGGATAGCTGCTGTAGCCGCCCCACGTTGGAACGCACTTGGTGTTGCCCTCGGCGGTGACGAACGCGAGCGTCACGTCCTTGACACCGGCTGCATGCCGGAACGCCGTCAGATCCGGCGCCGGGTAGCTCGTCTCGTCCGCGTACGGGGCGAACGAGTACCAGGAGTGCGGGTCGGGCCCGGTGACCCGCTCGGCAGCCGCGTGCGCGCCCGCTGCCAGCAGCACAGCTGAGATCACGATCGCCAGCCCAGAAGCCCTCATCAGCCACCCCTCACGGTTGCGGCCCCGTGACGCGGACGATAGCGGGGGAGCATTGGTCTGTCTTGGCGGCGATCATGAATACTCCCGGCATGGGCGACGGAAACGGGCGCGAGCTCTCCGAGGATTTTCCGGCGCCGGGGACCACAGTCCGGGAGGTCGCCCCGGACGCGCCGCTGCGCGGGAGTCCGTTCCCGCCGATCGCCGGCTACGGCTTCCTGTCGGACTGCGAGACCGTTGCCCTGGTGGCACCGAACGGGGGGATCGAGTGGATGTGCTTGCCCCGCGCGGACTCGCCCAGCGTGTTCGGAGCGATGCTCGACCGCACTGCCGGGTCGTTCCGCCTCGGGCCAAAGGGGGTGATGGTCCCTGCAGCTCGCCGTTATCTACCGGGAACCATGGTGCTCGAGACGAGCTGGTGGACCGGCGCCGGCTGGATCATCGTCCGTGACGCACTGCTCATCGGGAGCTGGCACCACCAGGACGAGCGCTCGCACACGCACCGCCGCACGCCGACCGACTACGACGCCGATCACGTGCTGCTGCGGACGGTGCGGTGCGTCAACGGCGAGGTCGAGCTGGTGCTGGAGTGCGACCCCGCATATGACTACGGGCGCCGGCGGGCGACCTGGGAGTACATCGGCTCGGACTACCACGAGGCCGTGGCGCGCTGTCCAGAGGCCGAGGTCGAGCTGAAGCTGAAGACCGATCTCCGGCTCGGGTTCGAAGGTCCACGCGCGACCGCACGCCATCGAATGAAGGAGGGTGAGCAGGTCTACTGCCTGGTCTACTGGTCAGAGCATCCGCCGCCTGAGAACCTGGAGGAGGGCTACCGGAGGCTCGTGTGGACCGCCCATCACTGGCAGCACTGGCTCGACGGCGGCGAGTTCCCCGACCACCCCTGGCGCTCGTTCCTGCAGCGCAGCGCGCTGACACTGAAGGGCCTGACCCACGCTCCCACGGGGGCTCTGCTCGCGGCCGCCACCACCTCGCTTCCCGAGGATCCGCACGGCGAGCGCAACTGGGACTACCGCTACAGCTGGATCCGCGACTCGACCTTCATGCTGTGGGCGCTGTATTCGCTGGGGTTCGACTGGGAGGCCAACGACTTCTTCTACTTCATCGCCGATGTGGCCGAGGGCGAGGACGACCTCCAGGTGATGTACGGGCTCGGTGGCGAGCGCGAGCTCGACGAGCAAGTGCTCGACCACCTCGACGGTTACGAGGGTGCTGCGCCGGTCCGGATCGGCAATGATGCCTATCGGCAGCGTCAGCACGACGTGTGGGGCGTGCTGCTCGATTCCGTTTACCTGCACACGCGCTCACGCGATTCGCTCGACGAGCGCGTGTGGCCGATCCTCAAGCGCCAGGTGGAGGCGGCGATCGACAACTGGCGCGAGCCCGACCGGGGCATCTGGGAGGTTCGCGGCGAGCCCAAGCATTTCACCTCCTCGAAGCTGTTCTGCTGGGTGGCTTGCGACCGGGGCGCCCGCCTGGCCGAGCTGCGCGACGACGCCGAGCACGCCGAGAGCTGGCAGGCCGCGGCGGACGAGATCCATGCCGACATCTGCGAGCACGGGATCGACGAGCGCGGCGTGTTCGTACAGCACTACGACACCGACGCGCTCGACGCGGCGCTCCTGCTGATGCCGCTGCTGCGCTTCCTGCCCGCCGACGACGACCGGATCCGCAACACGGTGCTGGCGATCGCCGAGGAGCTCTCCGAAGACGGTCTGATCCTGCGCTACCGGACCGAGGAAACCGACGACGGCCTGCGGGGCTCGGAGGGCTGCTTCTTGATCTGCTCGTTCTGGCTCGTCTCTGCGCTGTGCGAGATCGGTGAGCTCGACGGCGCTCGGGATCTGTGCGAGCGGCTGCTTGGCCACGCGAGCCCACTCGGGCTGTATGCCGAGGAGCTTGAGCCGCGCACCGGCCGGCACTACGGCAATTTTCCCCAGGCGTTCACTCATCTGGCCCTGATCAACGCCGTGATGCACGTGATCAAAGCCGACGAGGACGCGGCCGAGGGGCTCCAGCACAAGACGTTCTGAATTAAGCTCATGGCACCGGACGTCGGAGAGAGGAGCGCAGATGATCGTGGTCGTGGCCCGGGTACGGACCGATGCGGAGCACCGTGAGGAGCTGATCCGTCTCGGGCAGACGGTTGCCGCCGCCTCGCGGCAGGAGGCCGGGTGCCTGAATTACACGCTGTTCGAGGACAGCGAATCCGAGAACGACTTCGTCATGATCGAGGAGTGGGAGGACGATGAAGCCCTCCAGCGCCACTTCAAGACCGCGCACATCGCGGAGTTCATGGGCGCGATGCCGGCCACGCTCGTCGCCTCGCCGGACATCCGCTTCCACACGGTCGAGAGCACGCGCGACCTCTCGAACGTCGCGCGGTGAACTTGTAGACCCAGCGCGGTGCGTCAATACTTGTCTCTGTGGGCCAGCAGGTCTCTGCCAGAACGTTCAGCCGCGAGGATCGGCAGCGTTACCGACTGAAGGTCCGCGCATGCCTTGATGTATTCGCGCGGATGCTGTCCGAGTCACGCTTTCACCCTGAGCGGCGCTCGTTCGGGCTCGAGATAGAGCTCAATCTGACCGACGACCGCGGGCAGCCCGCGCTTGTCAACGCTGCCGCGCTCGAGGCGATCGCCGACCCCAACTTCCAGACCGAGCTCGGGCAGTTCAACGTCGAGATCAACGTCGAGCCGCGGCTGCTCGACGGGCCGGTGTTCACCGAGCTCGAGCGCGACGCCCGCACGAGCCTGAACGATGCGGAGGAGCGCGCGCGGACGGTCGGCGCGCACATGATGATTGTCGGGATCCTGCCGACGATCGGACACGAGCACCTGCACGAGGAGACGTTCAGCGCCAACCCGCGCTACGCGCTGCTCAATGAGCAGATCTTCGCTGCGCGTGGGGAGGACCTCGAGATCTCGATCACCGGCGTCGAACGGCTCTCCACGCACGCCGACACGATCGCCCCCGAGGCGGCCTGTACGAGCGTCCAGCTGCACCAGCAGGTCGATCCCGACGAGTTCGCGCCCTACTGGAACGCCGCTCAGGCGATCGCCGGTGTGCAGGTGGCGGTGGCGGCCAACTCACCGTTCTTCTGCGGCAAGGAGCTGTGGCGCGAGACCCGGATCGCCCTGTTCGAGCAGGCGACCGACACGCGGCCCGAGGAGCTCAAGGTCCAGGGCGTGCGGCCACGCGTGTGGTTCGGTGAACGCTGGATCACCTCGATCTTCGATCTGTTCGAGGAGAACGTGCAGTTCTTCCCGGCGCTCCTGCCGATCTGCGACGACGAGGATCCGGTCGCGACGCTCGAGCGCGGCGACGTCCCCGCGCTCGGCGAGCTTCGGCTGCACAACGGGACCATCTACCGCTGGAACCGGCCGATCTATGACGTCGTCGGCGACCAGCCGCACCTGCGCGTCGAGAACCGCGTGCTCCCCGCCGGCCCGACGGTCGTCGACATCCTCGCCAACGCCGCGTTCTACTACGGGCTGCTGCGCGTGCTCGCCGAGGAGGAGCGCCCCGTCTGGTCGCAGATGTCGTTCTCGGCCGCCGAGGAGAACTTCCACGTCGGCGCCCGCGACGGAATCGAGGCCCGCTTGTACTGGCCCGGCGTGGGTGAGGTGCCCGCGACCGAGCTGGTGCTGCGCCGGCTGCTGCCACTCGCGCGCGAGGGGCTCGCGCGCTGGGGCGTCGACTCGGGCGACGCCGACCGTCTACTCGGGATCATCGAGCGCCGCTGCGTCACGTCTCGCAACGGCGCGACGTGGCAGAGCGAGTGCTTCCATCGTTTGTACGGCGAGCGCCGCGTCGCCCGTGCAGAGGCGTTGCGGCGCATGACCGAGCGCTACCGCGAACTGATGCACACGAACGAGCCGGTCCACACCTGGCCGGTCGACTAAGCGCGGGTAGCATCTCGCGCGACCCGGGCGGTTAGCTCAGCTGGTAGAGCGCCTGCCTTACAAGCAGGAGGTCGCGCGTTCGAGCCGCGCACTGCCCATCAACAAGGCCTGCATTCAGCAGCCGTCGCCTATCGCTCGAGCGAGCCGTGCTCGACGATCGCGAGTTGGACGCTCGCGATGATCACGTAGACGGCGGTCGCGCCGAGCGACGCGAGCGGCCATGCGCACCAGCTTGCGATCATCGCGAGCAATGCGGCCGCCCCCAGCGCGAAGCCCACCGCGAACAGGTCGAGGACTCCCGCGAATGCGCGCTCGGGTCCCTGCGGGATTGGGTCCGAGCGTTCGATCGCGCCGCGCCCGATCATCCACAGCCCGGCGAATGCGGCGATCGCGCCCGCGACGAACGCGAACACCTCCCAGACGTGCGGCGGACCGCGGAAGTGGAGCAGCAGCGCGCCGGTGCTCCAGATCGTGAGCGTGTAGCCGTATGGCGCCGCACTTGCCGAGACGATCGTGGCAAAGCTGCGCCGCAGCCGCCGGCGCCTAGCCGCGGAGGGTCGGGCTGCCGACGACATGGGTCGAGAAGGCACCGTTTGGTTGTGCCCGTCGCGGATGGCCGGGCAACAGAACCCGTCAGGCGGATGACGAAACCGTGTCGGGCGTGGGCCCGACGCGTCAGCGTGGCTACCGGTCGCCTGTCGGCCGGTGCCCTCGGCGCCCATACTCGGACAGCGAAAGGAGTGCGCATGAGCTTGCACAGCGAACACGAAGAGTTGCTGATCCGCCGAGATGAAGCGACTGAGGGCTGCGCGGCGGGCCCACAGGGTGCTCCGCCGGCAAGCCTCGGAGCGGGCCGGCGGCCCGGCGCGCAAACGGCATCCGGGGGCGTTCGGACGCGCGCGTCGCGCCGCAGCCCGGACTGGCATGGCTGAGCAGCTGTCGTTTGACTTCTATCGCGGGCGGGCCGGCGAGGGCTGATCGTCGACCAAATGCGGAATATGAGTGCCCAACTCGAGCAGCTCGCCGGGCGGACGGCCGGTCAGCAGCCACGCGTCGCCGACGGGCGCCAGCAAGCCCTGCGCGGCGAGCTCCGACAGCGCCGTACTGACGCTCGGGCGGCGGGCGCCGACGATGTCGGCGAGCACGGCATGCGTGAGCCTGAGCCGCAGCACGACGCCGTCGGTGCGGACGTGGCCCCACCTCCCGGCCAGCTGCCAGAACAGCATCAGCAGCCGGATGTCGATCCGGCGCTGGTGAACGATCGCCATGTTGACGGTCAGGTTTCGCGACCGCTCCAGCCCGCGGCCGACGAGGCGGCCGATCAGCCCCGGGTAACGCCCGATCCGCTGCGCCACGCGCAGGTCGAGGATCGCGACCCGGCCATCCTCGAGCACCCGCCAGCCGGTCGTCTGCGGCAACGTCGGTGGAGCATCCTCACCGTGCCAGGGTCGCAACACGTCGCCCTCGCCGAGAAGCTCGGCGCCGAACCGGCCGTCGACGCCGACGCGCCGCAGTAGCAAGCCGTCCAGCACCAGCAGTCCGATCCCGTCGTGCGAGAGCTCCGGCTGCTCACCGCTCCAGCGGCCGCGTCGCAGGTGTGCGACCGGTGCGATCAGCTCGTCGGTCGCGCGAGCTCTGTACGCGTCCGGCACCGCCTCGGCGAGATCGGGATCCTCCCGTAGGAGTTGACAGATCGGGTGCGAGCCGGACCAGGGAGCAGCCATGCTCACTGAATCTGCCAGACGCACAGCGCGCGCGTGACGATTCACGGCCGCTCGCCGGCTCCGCCAAGCGCTGGCTCGGAAGCAGAGCGCAATGGCGGGCCGAGGGCGGCCGCCGCCGGGATCCCGACCACGGCGCACAGCAGCGCCGCGCACAGGAGTGATGTGTGCACCGTCGAGGCCGTTAGTCCCGTGCTGAGCGCGACGCCGGCGAGCGCGGCGCCGATCCCGGCGCCGAGCAGCCGACCGATCGAAAGCACCGCCGACGTGCGCCCGTGGGAGGCCGCCGGGTTCGCGTTCAGCGCGGCGCGGGATGCCGGCACGAACAACAGGCCGAGGCCGGCGCCCACCGGTATCAGCGGCACCAGCGACCCGGCGCCCGTCAACGACACGGACGGGATCGCGAGCACTGCGAGCCCGAGTGCCGCGAGCGAGAAGCCGAGCATCGCCGTCAGCCGCTCGCCACGGTGGTCGACCATCCGCCCCGCCACCGGCGCAGCGAAGCCGACGATCAGCGCGACCACGACGAGCACCGCCGAGGCCCCGAGCGCCGAGAAGCCGGCGGCACGCTGGAGGTACTGCTCGGCCAGGTAGAACGTGCCGATCATCACCGCGAACGTCAGCGCCGCAACGAGCGCCGCCGCGACGACGATCTGGTTCAGGACCCCCTTTGCCTCCCCGCCGCGCTGCGCGTCGGTGCCCGGGAGCTCACGCACGATCCCGCCGCCGGCGAGCATCGCCAATGGGACCAGCGCCCACCAGTCCGCGCGCCAGCCGAAGGAGATCGTCAGCAGCCCGCCGAGCAGCGGCCCGATCAGGTTTGCGATCCCCGCGGACGCGCCCCAGATCCCGAGCGCGGCTCCGCGGCGCGCCGGCGGGAAGCCACTCACCGCGCCGGCGAGGGCAGCCGGGCTGACGAGCCCCGCGCCCATCCCCTGCAACACGCGAGTCACGATCAGCGGCGTCAGGGTCGAGGTCAGCGCGCCCGCCGCGGCGCCGATCGCGAACATCGTCAAGCCGACGAGCGCAACTCGCCGGGAACCCAGGCGGTCGACAAGGATGCCGCCGGGGATCAGCAGCAGCGCGTAGGCAATGAAATACGCGCTCAGCACGGCGGAGCTCGAGCCGCTGCCCACATGGATCCCCCGGCCGACAGAGGGCAGTGCGACGGTGATCAGCGTGCCGTCAATCTGCAGCAGCGCAGCAGCGACTGTGCAAGCAGCCAGCCGTCTCCAGGCGAAGCTGGGTACCACCTCTTTCGGCGACGGGGTCGGTCTCGGGCGTCGTCGGGGCCAAGCGCTGCGCATGAGGTGAGTATCGCTAGCGCAGGCGAGGTTCAATCCAGAGAGCGTCAGAGCAATGACAGAACGCGGCTGACCGAGCGCTCCCCGGGGAACCACGGACGCAGTGCATCTCGGCGAATTCCTGCCGCCGCTGGTGGTCTGCTTGAGCTACATCGCGCTATACGTGCGCCGGGCGCAGACGCTCGCCGAGCAGGGCCGGCCGGTAGCCGGCTGGCGTCGACTGGCGTTCATCTCCGGCGCGGTGCTGGTCACCGTGGTGCAGCTGCCGCCCTTCGACACGCTCGCCGATCAGGTCCTGTCGGTGCACATGCTCCAGCACATCTTGATCGGGGACGTG
>Ga0335074_10012942_pt1 | contig 11713 bp, 10 predicted proteins | sample Lox_Sample_23_FD_206715 | JGI IMG/M metagenome (GOLD analysis project Ga0335074, IMG submission 206715) | Soil microbial communities from Loxahatchee National Wildlife Refuge, Florida, United States - Lox_Sample_2.3 | ecosystem: Environmental > Terrestrial > Soil > Wetlands | place: USA...
AATATGTAGTCCTCAAGGAACGTCACGCAGCCGGCGTTCTCCATCGCGCCCGCCTTGAACTCGGGCACGAAGAGCTGGTCGTACTTGCCGAACGGGTACCGCACGCGGAAGGCGCGCTGGTAGAAGTCGAACCCCTGCCTGGTGATCTCGAATAGCTCATCCGAGTCGAGGTGGGTCGCAAGCGACTGACGACAGTAGATGCCGAGCGGGATTCCGTCGTGCTCGCCCGTTACCTCGTAATAAGGGCCAGCGGCGATCGCGGTGATATACGTGGGCAGGATAGGCGTCGGAGGGAAGTGCCGGCGCGCAGTGCCCTCGGCGACAGGCTGCGCTACTCCGGTCGCGGCCATATTCGAGATGATCTTCCAGTCGGCTGGAGCGGTTACGGTCAGCTCGAACGTCGCCTTGAGGTCGGGCTGGTCGAAGCACGCGTAAATTCGGTGCGCGTCGAAGGTCTCCAAGTCGCTGTAGAGGTAGACGCCGCCGTCGGCCGGGTCGGTGAACTTGTGCAGTCCCTCGCCCGTCCGCGAGTAAGCGCAGCGCGCGATCACCCGCAGTTCGTTGTGCACCGCGAGTCCGGCCAGGGTAATGCGGTCGCCGTCGAAGGCGGACAGGGCCACCGGCGCGCCGTTCAGCGTGATATCGGTCACGGCCAGCGCGGTGAGCTCGATGAACGTCGACTCGCCGGGCCGAGTGCAGGCGAACCTCACCGTGGTCACCGACCCGAACGTGTCTTCCTGGCCGGTTAGGTCGAGTTCTACCTGGTAGGACCCGACGCTGAGCAGATCCGCCCGGTCCCGCGCCTCATCGCGCGTGAGGTTACTGGCCACTGACACTCACCTTCCGCCGACCGTTCGTTTCCCGCAGGCTCCAGCCGGCGCCGCGGAATGCGCAACCCAATTTCCCGGTTGGCGCGTACAGCTGACGACCCCCCGAGGAGCAAGCATGCCCGAGCAGGAACCTACCGAACTCGACTTCTGGTTTGACCCGCTATGCCCGTGGGCCTGGATCTCCAGCCGCTGGGTACTCGAAGTGGAGAAGGTACGTGCCCTCACCGCTCGCTGGCACGTGATGAGCCTGGCCATTCTGAACTCCGACAAGGAAGACCTGCCCGAGCGGTACAAGGAGCTCTTGCAGCAGGCCTGGGGCCCGGTGCGGGTCTGCATCGCCGCCGAGCAGAAGTTCGGCCCGGAGGTGCTGCTCCCGCTGTATACCGCGCTCGGGACGCGCTTCCATCTCGAGAAGGCCGATCGGGACCGGGCGACGATCGAGTCGGCCCTGGCCGAGGCCGGCCTGCCGGCCGAGCTTGCCGATGCCATGGACTCCACCGAGTATGACGAGGCACTGCGTGCGTCGCACAAGGACGGGATGGACCGGGTCGGTTACGAGGTGGGCACGCCGGTCATCTCCGTGAACGGCGTCTCGTTCTTCGGCCCGGTCGTCTCACCGATCCCGCGCGGCGAGGACGCCGCCCGGCTGTGGGATGGCGTACTGCTGGTCGCCGGGACGGACGGCTTCTTCGAGTTGAAGCGCAGCCGGACTCGGGATCCGATCTTCGACTAGGCCGTCGCCGTCGGCAGTGTTCGCGACTGCCGTAGCTTGTGCCCCGGCTCGCGTCGCGGCGAGGGCGGCCCGCCGCGGTGCCGCGTAGCGGGCGATGGCCCGGCCGGCGGTCAGGGCGGCGGCCGTCAGGATGGCCGCGGCGAGCAAGATCAGGCCTGCCAGGTCGCCGGCGTTGGTCATCGGGTTCATGAGCTCTGTGTCACCTTCATCGTCCATGAGCAGGTGGAGATCACGACGAGCCGGTGGCTGACCCCATCAGGGTCGAGCCACGTGTCGCCGTGTCCCGAGGTGCCGGAGGCGCTGATGGCCGCGCTGGGCGCGCCGATCTCGCCGGACGCGGCGTCCTCGACGACAAGCAGCCCGACCTGGACGCTCGCCGGGCAGCGGTAAGACCACGCAATCTGCCAGTCGGCATTCGCGTGGACCGCAAAACGGCGCGTGATCGTGTCGCCGTTGCCGTCGAATGACGCGACAGTCCTGGCCGACCGGCTTGGGCCAGGACGGCCCAGGCCGCTACGGACCTGATGGCCTGACGGGCGGCTGTAAGCGACGGAACGCGGGGGCTGCTGCGCTCGCCCGCCGGGCGTGCGGTCGCCGTCGCGGCCGAGTGTCGCCCTGTGGCCGCTGGGGGCCAGCGAAGAGTCTGCGGCCAGGGGTGCTGTCCTGGTCGGGCTCCCGCCCGACACCACCAGCACGAGGAAGCCGGTGACGAGCAGCAGTCCGGCTGCCCCGACGCCCACTGCGGTAAATAACCGGAGGGCCCGGCCACCCCGGATCTCGGCCGGCGTCACCGCGCCGTACGCGGCATCAGGGCGGAACTGCCCGGTGATGGCAGACGCCTTCTTGGCCCGGAACCGCTCCCGGCGGAACCAGGTCACGAGGAGTGGCGGCGCCAGCATGCGAAGCGGCGGCGCGGCGTGGCGCGGCACCCGAAGTGGTGTGGCCCAGTCATCTGGATCGCGAGAGGTCGTCCGCATGCCTTGTCCGTGGTCCGGCGATTTCGCGTAACTGACAGTTACTTGATGTGCCCGTTACTCTCAGAGAGCGTTGTATCACGAAACGAATTAGGAGCCCGGCATTACAAGCGTTTTACCAGCTAAGAGATGCGCACAAAGGCCCTGGACGCCAAGCGCCGGAGTCCCGGCAGGATAGGGCAGGTAGATTTTTGTGCACCAATAGTAGTGTTACTAACACATGGAGTGCTTATCGCAAATACGCTCCGTAATTTGACGGCCTCGCTCGAGGCGTACCGCCCGTCGGCTGCCTCGGGACCGGGGCTTCCAGCTCTGAGTTGGGAGCCTTCGGCGCAAGCGACGTCGGCGACCATGCCAGACTGGCCCTGTGCGCGTATACCTGGGATCCGACCACGCCGGCTTCGAGCTCAAGGCGGCACTGGTTAAGTGGCTGACCGAGGCGGGCCACGAACCCGTGGACTGCGGGCCCGATACCTACAACCCGGACGACGACTACCCGGTCTACGTGATGCGTGCGGCCAGCCGGGCGGTTGGAGATCCCGGCGGTCTCGGCATCGTTATCGGCGGATCAGGTAACGGCGAGCAGATGGCTTCCAACAAGATCCGCGGAGTGCGCGCGGCCCTGGCCTGGAGCACCGAGACGGCGCGGCTGGCCCGGCTGCACAACAACGCCAACGTGCTGAGCCTGGGTGCACGTGAGTACCCGATAGCCGACGCGGTGAGCTTTGCCAAGGTCTTCGTGGAGACTGCCTTCTCGCAGGCCCCGCGGCATGTCCGTCGGCTCGACATGATCGCCGACTACGAACGAACCGGCCAGTTGCCTCCGCTGCCCTCGGCCTGATCGCCGCGCTCTCTCCGGCCGTGACTGGCCAGCAGCCCTAACCTCGACCGCCTTCGGCGTCGTGGCCGCCCTATTCGGCCCGGCGCGGGGCCTGGCCGACTTTGGGTCGGCTCCGGGCCGGCGCTGGCTGGCGGAACGACCTCCGCCCCGGCCTGGCGGCCAGCATCCGGATCGGGCGGGCCGGCGGGTCGCTGCGCGCTGCGGCCGCCATGGCGGGGTGCGGTCCTCGCGACCCGGTTTGCGCGCCCGCGCTGGCCGTCGGCCGGGGTGGCCCGCTGCTCGGCCCCTGGCTGCTCCGTCTTGATCGGGCGTGGCCGGGGCCCCGCGGGGGCCAGCTCAGCCGCGGACTCGTCGGCTCTGGTTGGCCGGGAGACGTCCCGCGCTCGCATCGCCGCGTTGAGCGAGATCTTCATCCCTGACATCGGTACCCTCGCCTGGATCCGGTGGCCGCCTGCCATTCAGTCTGAGCCGGATGGCAAGGTTGCGCCAGCCGGGACCGCCGTGGCCCGCGACTGGTCAGAAGATCATCGGGGAGAACGGGGCCCGATCCCACGACATGGCCGTGCCGAGGCACGCCAGCGAACCCGGTGTCAGCTCGGCGATGTGGCCGGCCGCCGCCAGCTGCCCGACTCTCGGGGTGCCAAGGAATCCGGCCCCGAGAGCCTGCACGGGCAGCCGCAGGTCGGCGGGATCTCCGGTTCGGTCGCACGTTGCCGGCTCGCTTGCGCCAGGACCTCCGGTGCGCAGCCGCCAGCGGCCTGCATTGGTGCCGAGGACCTGGTCGCTGACCTCGATCACGAGGTCGGCGGGAGCCGAATACCGGCGCAGGCACAGGGCCCCGGGCAGGTCAACGAGGCGTACCCAGAGCCCGTCGGCCGGCGCTGGCCGGGACCGGCGCGGATCGGCGAGCATCGCCAGCACGGGATCGTCGACCGGCCGGAGCTGGGCGGTCACCTCGGCGGTGAGGTCGCGGCTGAGCAGATGGGTCCAGAGTGCCGCCGTGGCTGCCGGGCCGGTGGCCGTCAGTTCCCTGATCCGCAGCGTTCCCGCCGCCAGGTGGTCCGAGCCCCAGGACAGCTGGGTTCGGTACAGCGCGTACCCGCGCGGCCCAGAGTCATCGTCGGCTATCAGGCAGCGCAGGGGCGACAGGCCGGAAGGACGCATGGCCGGCGGATCGGCGAGGATGTGATCCCACCACTTGGCATCCCTGGCCAGGGTGCCGGGCTGATGAGGGAGAACGGCGTCGAAAACGGTCGCCAGGTCGGCTCTTGCCCGCAAGGGCTCTGCTTCCCTGAGGCGCGTCGTTCCTCGGCCGCGCGCCTCAGCGCCTGGCTCCAGCTTGCCCTCTCCGCGGCCGAACTTAAGGGTCTGGTGCATCGACGCCATGCCGAAGCCGAAGCGGCCGTAGATGCTGGCCTCTGTCGCGAACAGGATCGCCAGGGCCTCGCCGCGCCCTGCCGCGTCGGCCAGCAGCCAGTCCATCAGACCGGTCAGGACGCCCCGCCGCCGGTAGGTAGGCAGCACACTCACGAGCGTGATGCCCGCCGCCGCGGCCGTCCCCCCGGGCACGGTGAGCCGGACCGAGTAGGAGCCGGCGGAGCCGACCATGTGCTCGCCGTCGAGCGCGGCGATCGTCCGGTCGAACTCGATCAGCTTGCGCTCGTGCTCGATGCCCTCGGGCGGCCAGGTCTGACCGAAGGCCAGGGCCGCTACCTGGGTCAGATCGCCGAACTCGTCTGCGGTAATTGTCCTGATCGGATAAGTCTCAGCCATGCTGGTAATTAGTACCCGTCGGCGCCCGCGCCCGGCGAGCCGTTTTAGCCGGTGCGGCGTCGGTCAGGCGAGGCGTCGTCGTGGCTGAGCGGCCAGTGATGGCCCCGGGGCGGACTGCGCCAATGTGAAGGAAGGCTCGGGACCGATACAGTGCCGGTCGTATGGTTGTCACGATTTACCGCCGGTTCTGGGCCGCGGCCAAGACGGCCGCCGGGCGCCAGCGCGGCCGAATCAGGCGCCAGCTCATCACCAGGAACAGGCGGCTGGCGCTTGGCCTGGCTGCGGTCGTGGTGGCTATCGGCGTCGCCGCCGCCGTCCGGGTGCCAGGTAACTGGATTTCTCCCGGCGTCCTGATTCTGCCGATCCTGGCCGGCGGCCTGCTGCTCTGGCCGCGAGCACTGCGGGTCCTGTTTTGCATCACCGCGGCCATGCTCGCCTATGACTACCTGGAGCACCAGGCCGACCCCGGCATCGTGGCGACGATCGTCATCACCGCGATCTTCGCCGATGTGCTGGCCCGTACCAGGGAAAAGCTCGGCGTCCAGGGTTTGCGCGGCGAAGAGATGCTGATCGACCTGCGCGACCGGATCAGGGCGCAGAGCAAGATCCCTGACCTGCCCGATGGCTGGCACTCGGCCTCCGTGCTCAGGCCGGCGGGCGGATCCTCGTTCGGCGGGGACTTTCTGGTGTCTTCCTGCGACGGCAAGACGCTCGAAATGGCCCTGGTCGACGTCGCGGGCAAGGGTATCGACGCCGGGACCAGGGCGCTGCTGCTGTCTGGCGCATTCGGCGGGCTCCTTGGCTCGGTGCCGCAGTCGGACTTTCTCGCGGCCTGCAATGCCTTCCTTTTGCGCGGCGGCGTGCCCGAAGCGTTCGTCACGGCGGTACACCTGTCACTCGACCTCGCCACGGGGGAGTTCACGATCGCCTCGGCCGGTCACCCGCCCGCCGCTCAGTTCGAGGCCGGCAGCGGCCGATGGCGGCTCACGGCGGCGCGTGGCATCGTCCTTGGCGTCGTGGCTGACCTGCGGATCCGGCCCGATCACGGCACGCTCAGGCCAGGGGATGCGCTCATGCTGTACACAGACGGGCTGATCGAGGTGCCTGGTCGCGACATCGACGTCGGCATCGACCGGCTGCTCGGCGAGGCGGATCACCTGATCGCCAGCGGGTTTGGATCTGGCGCAGCTCAGCTGGTACAGACCATGCAGAAGGCCGGGCCTGGGGCAGACGACTGCGCGCTGGCGCTGATCTGGCGATCCTGAGAGCGACGGCGGTCCTGGCTGGCGGGTGGGCGCCTGGAAGCGGGCCCGGTTACCCGGCACCGACCGGGTCGGCGCTGTTGAGCAGACGGATCGCGTACTCGACGAGCGTGACCAGTACGTCACGGCATGATGGGCGGTGGCGCGCGTCACAGAGTACGACCGGCACGCCAGCGTCGAGGTCAAGGGCGGTCCGGACGGAATCAGGCCGGAACCGCTGAGCGCCTTCGAAGCAGTTAACCGCGACGACGAACGGTATGCCGCAGCGCTCGAAGTAGTCGACCGACGGAAAGCTGTCGGCGAGTCTCCTGGTGTCGGCCAGGACGATCGCGCCGAGCGCCCCCAGCGCGAGCTCGTCCCACATGAACCAGAACCGGTGCTGGCCCGGTGTTCCGAACAGGTAGACAACGAGGTCATCGCGGACTGTAATCCGTCCGAAATCCATCGCGACGGTGGTCGTGGTCTTCGACTCAACCCCGTCAAGGTCGTCCACCAGGAGGCTGGGCTCGCTGAGCATCTCCTCGGTCCGCAGCGGCCGGATTTCGCTCACGGAACTGACCATCGTGGTCTTGCCCGCGCCGAAGCCGCCGGCGACCAGGATCTTGATCGAGACCGGAGAAAGGTCGGACCGGTCGTCGTCATAGCCTGCGGAGAGCATCAACTACATCCTTGAGAACTCGCGGATCGGTCAGTCCAGCGCGGGTCGGTTTGCCAACGGTGATCAGTCCCCGCTCGCGCATGTCGGAGAGCATGATCCTGACAACCCCGAGCGGCAGGTCAAGCTCGGACGCGAGGTCCGCGACTGACGTTGGCTTCCGGCAGCTCCGAAGTACTTGGGCCTGCTCGGGCTCGAGCATCATCCGTTCGATCGCCTTGGCATCGACGGCCGATCCAACCACGGCAAGCAGATCAAAGCTCTCGCCCCGAGGGCGAGTACGGCCTCCGGTGAGTGCATAAGGCCGGACGACCGGACCCGCGTCCCGGTCGAGCCACTGATCGTCGGGCATGAGCTCACACTGCCTCGGCCGTGTTGATCGAGGGGCGGTCATTGACCGCCATGTGCTCGCCGACTCGCCTGACCAGCAACGCCATCTCGTAGGCGATGTGGCCGGCGTCGCCGTCGGCGGAGGCCAGCACGGCCAGGCAGCTGCCTTCCCCGGCCGCCGTGACGAACAGGAACGCCGTCTCCAGCTCCACGATCGTCTGCCGCGGTGCGCCGCGGCCGAAATGCTGACCCACCCCTCTCGACAGGCTCTGGAAGCCCGCGGCCATGGCCGACATGTGCTCGGCGTCCTCGCGGCTCAGGGTCGCCGATGCGCCAATCATCAGCCCGTCCCTGGACAGCAGAACTGCCCTTTCGATCTGCGCCACTCTCTCGACTAGGTCGTCAAGCAGCCAGTCCAACGTGCCCGTCCGGCTCATTACGCGGCCTCCCCTGCCGATGCAGAATTAGTGCTCGTCGGTAACATCCTGCTCGGCTTCGTTCGTTTCGGCATCCGCGGGCTTGGCTGCAGCGGATTTGCGGAAAACGTCATAGCCGGGACCTGCGTCCGCGGTCCGCTTCGGCGGCGCGCCGTCAGCCTCGGCGCGGCCGAGCTTCCAGCCACGCTGCAGCGCGCTCATGGTGCTGCGCGCGGACTCCGGAGAGCTGGTCGCGTTCTCACTGGGGGTTGGGCTGGGAGTCATTGTCGGCCGGCTATCGCGCAACTGCGGTGCGAGGCTAGCCTGCCGTACCCGGACGGGCAGCCCCAGCTCGCCCGGCTCGGCGGGGCTGGTGCGGGCGTCGGTCGCCTCGCCCGCCTGGTCGGGACCGCGGCCGCCTTCAGAGGATCGACCCCCCGACTCAGCGCTGCGGTCGGGAGGTGGCCGCCAGTCGGCACCGTGGGCGGATCCCAGGGACCATCCGCCGGAGTCGGCGCCCATCGGGCTGGCGAACGGCGCGGCGGCCGGAGGCTGGACGTCGGCCGCGGCCGCATCGAGTTCCGCGCCAGTGCCGGCCAAGGACTCGGGTGCGTCGACCACAGTGGCATCGGGCGCCGAGTACTGCAGGCCTCGCTGTGCGAGTGGCGTCCGCTGCGGGAGTGCTGAGTCAGTCAGCAGGATCGGCTCGTCACCCGCGATGTATCCGGTCAGGGCGTCGCCGGCGATGATGCCGCCGTCGCCGTTTCCGGCCACCAGCAGGCCGCGCTCGGCTCCGGCGAGAGCCGCATGCCGGCCGGCCGGCAAGCCCCCTGGCGAGGCCGACTCCAGGGCCCGGTCGGGAACGAACAGGCTCTCGTCGATGATCAGTTCGCTCGGCAGCAGGACGATGGCGGTCGTGCCGCCGTACACCGAAGGCTGCAGCGTGACGGTGATGCCATGACGGCGCGCCAGCTGGCCGGTGATGAACAGCCCGAGGCGGTCGCTGTCGGACAGGTCGAACTGGCGCGGATTGGTCAGGTCGGCGTTGAGCTCCGCGAGCCGGTCTCCCGAGATTCCGAGGCCACGGTCCTCGATCTCGATCGCGATGCCGCGTCCGACAACGTCGCCCTGAATCCGGACGGGCGTGTTCGGCGGCGAGAACACCGTTGCGTTCTCGGCCAGTTCGGCCACCAGGTGGATGACGTCGGCAACCGCGTGGCCCGCAATCGCCGACTTCGTGCGCGAGAACACGCGGATCCTCGTGTAGTCCTCAACCTCGGCCACCGCGGCCCGCAGTACGTCGACAAGCGGCACGGGCTGGCGCCATCCCCTCGCCGGGGCCTCGCCGGACAAGATGATGAGGCCTTCAGCATGGCGCCGCATCCGGGTTGTCAGGTGGTCGAGGCGGAACAAGTCCTCAAGCTCGTCCGGCTCGGTTGCCCTGCGCTCCATTCCGTCGAGCAATGTCAGCTGCCGGTGCAGCAGGGACTGGCTTCGGCCCGCCAGGTTACGGAACACGTCGCTGATGCCACGCCGCAGCCTGGCCTCGTCCACGGCCGCCTGGACGGCCGACTGCTGCACCATGTTGAAGGCGAGCTGGACCTGCTCGATCTCGTCGCCGGTCGATGTGTCGCTACCGGTCGCGTACTCCGACAGGTCCACGGCCTCGCCGTCCCTGAGCTGTCGCATGACCGTCGGCAGCTTCTGGGTGGCGAGGGTGAGTGCCGACTCCCGCAGATTGCGCAGCTGGCGAATGACGCGCCGGCCGATGTAGAGCGACAGCCCGATCGAGACGATAATCCCCAGCAGGCCTAGTCCACCCGCGAGGAACAACTCGGCGAACTCATCGTTGGCCGACTGCTGGGACTGGTTCGATAGGTCGACCCCGATCGTGGTTACCGCGCCGTCAAGCGCCGCAGCGTAACCGTCGAGCGTGCGAGGCGCACTCGTGATCGCCGCAGGTGCGCCGCGCCGCCAGGGAGTGTTGATGACGGCGGATTCGAGCGAGGCGAGCCCGGTACTGAGGGCCGGCGAGACCGCCTTAGTCACGAGATTCCGGTAGTTGGTCTGAAGCTGCGGCACCGTGTCGGCAAAATCCGCGCTCCGCTCCGCCGCGAGCTGGGCGAAGAATGTCCGGTCGGGCAGCGGGAAGCTGCCGCGGGCGATCTCGCCGGAGAGCAGGTCGCTCTCCTCAAGTGAGGTCTGTGCCACCTGATCGAGGGAGATCACGTCGAGCGCCTGGGTCACGAGCGGCACGCTTGGCTGGTCGTCCAGTACACCCTTGATGACTTCGTTGGCGTCATCGACTATCGCCGTGTAGTCCACCAGGGCCTGGGTCATCGTGATGGAGCTATCGCCGACGTCGGCGCGGATCGCGGCGAGCTGGCTTGTCGCGCGATCCAGAGTCGAAATTGCCTGCTGCTCCTGCCCGGAAGTGCCTGACATCACGCTTGGCGAGCCGAGGGCTTTGTCAAGGGCGGCCAGCGCCTGCTTCGTGCCGTCTTCCTGCGCGCCAAGGCCGGACGCCAGCTGCGTGCTATTCGGGGTGGCCAGCAGGAGAACGGCGAGGGCTCGCTCCTTGTACAGCTGCGTCTCGAACGTGCCGAGGGGTGTCAGCAGCTGGTCCTTCACGGTCTTGGCATGAGCCTCGGTGAGTGCGTTGCCGAGGGTGATGCTGACCACGAACCCGTATAGCGCGATGAGGCAGAGCACCGGAACGATGATCAGAATGCCCACTCTGAGGCGGATAGACCGGTGACGCAATCCCATAGCTGAGGCCCCAGGTTGAGGAGTGTTCGCCGTATCACTTGCGGGCAGCATTCAACGGCTGGCGATATGGGAGCGTAACATCCGATTAAGCTGGCGACAGCTGAAACAGGATGAGCGGATGCAAATCTGCAGCTAGGAAGGCTGATGCCGGGGCGCCCCTTGGCGGCTGCGCCATAACGACTGGCAACATTCTAAATGGCCACTTTTATCAGCTTTATGGACGTCCAGCGATCACATGAGGCAGCCTTCGTCCCAGTAGGCCGGGGCGGTCGGCAGCCCGCCGTCGGTGGTAACAGGTCGGAAGGCAAGCAGGCCTGCCCGCTGCGGCTCGGGTGGCCGCGACTGCTTGCCCGCCGGCCCGGTGGTCGGCTCGTGGCGCTCCGGCGCGCATTGTCGGGTTCTCGACTCAGCGGGCTGGCTGGAGTAACTGGATCCGGAGGCAGGCAGCGCGCGGTCGGCTAGAATCCCGATGCGTCTAGCCGCAAGCCGGACCGGGGGAATGACCGGCAAGGGCCAGATGTGTCCAGCTCACGGGGTTGATGCTGACGCGATGTGCCGGGTCGATAAATGTACTGCGGCGCTATTGTCGGCTTTCGGGGAATTCGGTCGGGAGAATTGTGCGGCAAGTATTAGACGTTCATTACCACGGTCTCGGCGACCTTCTCGGGGAAAGCTTGGCCGGTATGGCCAGTGGAGCTCCGTGACCGGCGACCGAGTTGTGGTCATAGGCGGCGGTCTCGCTGGCATCACGGCGGCGATCGAGCTTGCCGACAGCGGGCTGCCGGTGACGCTGCTGGAGTCAAGGCCCTGGCTCGGGGGCGCGACGTGGTCTTTCGGCAGGCGCGGCCTGACGATCGACAACGGTCAGCACGCGTTCCTCCGGTGCTTCACCTCCTATCAGGATCTGCTGGTCAGGCTCGGAGTCACGAACTGGGTTGACCTGCAGGAGCGGCTCGATCTGACCGTGCTGGGCGCGGGCGGCCCGCATCGGATCAGGCGCAACTCCTGGCCTGCGCCTTTTCATCTGACCAGGACGCTCGCCGGCTACGGCCTGCTCAGCCGCACTGAGCGGCTTGGCGTTGTGCCGGCCGTCATGACGATGTGGCTCAGCGATCTATCCCGGCAGAGCC
>Ga0335074_10012944_pt1 | contig 11712 bp, 5 predicted proteins | sample Lox_Sample_23_FD_206715 | JGI IMG/M metagenome (GOLD analysis project Ga0335074, IMG submission 206715) | Soil microbial communities from Loxahatchee National Wildlife Refuge, Florida, United States - Lox_Sample_2.3 | ecosystem: Environmental > Terrestrial > Soil > Wetlands | place: USA: Florida...
TTCCCGGGCCCGGCGAGACGCTGCTCGGAACCGGCTATCGCGTCGACTATGGTGGCAAAGGATCGAATCAGGCGGTTGGAAGCGCGCGTCTCGGGGCGCAAGTTCGGTTCGTGGCGAGAATTGGCGAAGACAGCTTCGGCGACATGGCGGTCAGACTCTATCGCGAGGAGGGGATCGACGTCGCGTTCGTGAAGCGGTCGGCGGGTGCGCCCACCGGCGTGGGATTCATTGTGGTAGAAGCCAAGTCGGGTCAGAACTCGATCGCGATCGATCCGGGGGCGAATGAGTTGCTCAGGGCTGCGGATGTCTCGAAAGCCGCGCGCGCTTTCCAGTCGGCGTTGGTCGTGCTTACCCAGTTGGAAATTCCGGTCAAAGCCGCGGAACGAGCGCTCAAAGTTGGGAGATCCGTTGGCGCAATTACGATCCTTAATCCAGCGCCGGTGCGGCCGTTGCCTGCCTCGTTGCTCAGGTTGGTCGATGTTCTGACGCCGAATGAAAAGGAAGCGCGGGTACTGGCCGGGCGGCCGGCGGATGTCGCTGTCGAAGCCGAAACCGTGGCGCGAGATCTGGTTCGCAGCGGAGTGAAGCAGGTTGTGATGACGCTGGGGGAAAACGGTGCGCTTCTGGTGAATTCCGTGCAGCGGAAGCATTTTCCGGCGATTGAAGTGCGGCCGGTGGATACGACCGGAGCGGGCGATGCATTCAATGCTGGTCTGGCCGTCGCGTTGGGGCAGGGAAGTACAATCGAAGAAGCGGTGCAGTTTGCGATCATCACAGGGGCAATGGCTGTGACGAAAGAAGGAGTGATTCCGTCGCTTCCACGGCGGGACGAGGTACTCGCGTTCTGTAGGCCGCGCGGAGTGGCGGTTCCGCAGTGGCTGGCGCGCGGCTAGCAACAATCAAAAGGAAATGCAGTGACCAATTCCCAGAGCACGAATGATGTACTTCACGCCGAGGCGGCCGCGTTGGCTGCGCATATTCAGCACACGATCATCTCCAATGTCCTCACTGAATCATCGTGGGAGACGCACATCGCCGAATGCCTGAGGTTCGGATTCAACGCCGCCATGGTCCCGGGTGCGTGGGTGAAGCGGACGGCCGAGCGCTTGCGAGGATCGAAGATTCGGGTCGCGTCGTTTATTGACTTTCCCTACGGAACCATGACCCGCGCCGGAAAGGCTTGCGAAGCACGGAATCTTGTTGACGATGGGGCGCAGGAAATCGATCTCATGCCGAATGTCGGATATCTACTTTCGGGAATGGAGAAGGATTATCGCGACGACATCGCCGGCGTTGTGAAAGCAGCGGGAAATGTTCCGGTGAAGATCATGCTCGAACTTCCGCTGCTCAACGAGCAGCAGCAGAATCGAGCAGTAGCCCTCAGCATTGAAGCGGGAGTTGCCTATCTGAAAAATGCCAGTGGCGGGGCGGTGGGGGTGGCGTTGCCGGAACAGATTCGTTTCTTGCGGCAGCTCGCACCTCCCCACATTCGCGTGAAGGCCTCAGGGGGGATCAAGACGGCTCGGCAACTGCGAGATCTTCTAGCCGCGGGAGCGGATCTTGCGGGCACAAGTTCCGGAGTGAGAATCATCCAGGAAGTTTTGCATCAAGATTCGGCGGTGTCCCAGCCAGTTTCGAACTATTGATTGAGTCTTCTTACTTGAAGTGGTAGCCCGGCTTTAATTCGCACCGAAAGACGCGGGTGCGGTCGGGATTCACCGTAGCGCTGCAATTCGCCCAACTCAAAATGTCGGCTGGTCCGAGCGGGAAAAAGATTCTCTGCTGATCGATGTCGGCCTCGATGGTGACTCCCTCAACCGCCGGCGGCAAGGTGAAGCTCAACTGTTTGCCGAAGATCACAGGATAGAACTCGTGAGAAACGTACGTCGGCATGGCGTGAAGCACTTCCGCTTCCAGTAAGAAAGTTGTGGTATCGGACCAGTTGCGGGCTGAGACCGAAATCACCTGGCCCTCTTTGGACGAGTTCTCCGATTCAATCTTGGTGAACGGACAGGGCCCCGCGATGCAGGAGACTCGAGCATCGCGGAACACGTTGCCTGTGCCTGCGTCCAGCGAGGTCTGTCCGATTCCTGCTCTCCATTTGCCATCGGGTGAACAGGGATGCTGATTCCGGCAGGGGACGTTTCCCTTGTTCGCCACCTCGAAAGTTTTTACGGCGCTGCCAATGTTCACGTCGGTGGTCGACTTCACCGAATAGCGAACGGTAACGTTCCCGACGTTGAACGGGGGATGGCCGGGATTCTGTGTCGAGGTGTTTCGCGGAACCATGGCGACGATGTAAAGCTTGTCGCCGACAAACTCCTGCACGTCGAGCAGGAAATAGTCGGGATGGCGGAACTCGAGCGTGATCGGCTGGCCGCGTTTCGTTCCCTCGTGCAGGGGGATCAGGAAAAGGCCGGAGGAATCAGACTTCACGGTTTCGATCTGCAGGCTGTCGATTGCGGTGACCTGCACGCCCGCGATCGGGGTTTGTTTGCGGGCGTCGGAATCCTTCACCACGATCGCGCCCTGCAGCACGATGATGCGGTGGCTCCGCCAGTGAAAGTACCAGGCGACGCCAGCGGTGGCGGCAGCCAGCACGATCAGCGCAAGGCCAGTCCCAAGGGCCCGTTTCGCGAGCGGACTATTTCGCGGCCACATTCCCAGATTAAAGTAAAGAATGACGACAATTTAAGCAATGATGGTTGCTGAGCGGGTGAGAAGAGGCGGCATCTTTCACGTAAAGACCCGCATCGGTAATTTGTTGCCGTCTTGGGCTTGGAGTTTGTCTAAAATTACACAACGCGGATGATAGAGCCTCTGGGAAACAAGTTGTCTCGCCGGCAATTGATACGGCAGGTGCTTGGCGCCGGTTTATGTTTGCCCTTCGCCAGCCGCGCGTTCGCACAGGTTGCTGCTCAGACCCCGTCGCCGATACCGGCCGGTGTTGATGGCCCGTTCACCCTGAGCCCCGAAGACGACCAATTCCTTGACGATCTGGAAAAGGCCTGCTTCCAGTATTTCTGGGACCAGCAAAATCCGAAGACCGGGATGATCCAGGACCGCTGCGATGTGCGAGGCGGGACGCCCGGGATTGTCGCGAGCATCGCCGCAACCGGATTCGGCCTGACCGCACTGTGCATCGCTAATAACCGCGGATACGTTAAAACCACGGACGCCCAGGAACGCGTCTTCGCGACTCTCAACTTTCTTTGGAAAAAGCTGCCCCAGCATCGCGGATTTTTCTTTCACTGGGCCAACATCAACACTGGCGAACGAGTGTGGGAATCGGAGATCTCTTCCGTTGATACCGCGATCCTGCTCTGCGGCGTGCTGACCTGCCGGGAACACTTCCGGCATCCTGCGGTTGGCCAACTCGCCGACCTGATTTTCAACCGCGTCGAGTGGAACTGGCTATCGGAAGATACATCTCTCCTGTCCCATGGCTGGACGCCCGAAATCGGCTTCCTGCCCTCCCGCTGGGACTACTACAGCGAATTGATGATGATGTATCTGCTTGGGATCGGATCGACATCGCATCCCCTGAAGCCGGAAGCATGGGACGCCTGGAAGAGGCTGACCTTCGAGTTTGACGGACTGCGCTACATCGGATCGTTCGCTCCTTTATTCGTTCATCAGTATTCGCAGGCCTGGTTCGATTTCCGCGGCAAACGCGACAAGCACGCGGATTACTATCAGAATTCGATTATCGCGACGGAGGTGCACCGGCGATTCTGCCTGGAACTCGCTAGACAGTTTCCGGATTACAGCGATGATTTGTGGGGAATCACCGCATCGGACGGCCCGAGTGGTTACGTTGTTTGGGGAGGGCCGCCGGCGGTCGGTCCGATCGACGGCAGCGTGGTTCCGAGCGCGACCGGCGGTTCCCTGACATTTCTGCCGCAGGCTACGCTACGCGTTCTCAAGAACATTCGTAACCATTACGGCGCGGCCTGGAGCAAGTACGGCTTTGTGAATGCCTTCAATCCTCTGCGCAACTGGTATGACCATGATGCGATCGGAATTGACACCGGCATCACTATGCTGATGGCGGAGAATCTCCGCACGGAATTCGTCTGGAAAACTTTCATGAAGACGCCGGAAGCGCAACGTGGCATGCAGCTCGCCGGTTTCGTAAAATACTAACGCTTGGGTTGTCGGCAGGATCGTTCCACAGGCGGTTGGACCAACCGCAAGTGCCGACTTTTCATCAAAGAACGCGATCAATGGGGGTGCCGGTGTATATTCGGTAAACTCCACTGGCAGGGGCAGGTCGACGCCTACGCGGCGTCGAAAAGTCTGGGCAAAATAAAGGCCTGAGAATTGACGTCCTCGCGGCGAAATTTTCTGAGCAGTTGGCAGGAGAGGTTGTCCGCTCTCCGCAACGTGCCCCCTGTTCTGAAAATTGTTTGGGAATCCGGCCGCGGGGTGGTGCTATTCGGAGTTCTCGCACGGGTAATCGCCGCGCTCTTGCCCCTGGCCCTGACCTACGTCGCCAAGCTGATCTTCGACCTCGTAGCCAACTCCATCAAGACTCACCAGGTTCCCGACCAGCTGTGGTGGCTCGTGGGGGCGGAGTTCGGCCTGGCCGTGGCGAGCAGCATCCTTACGCGCGGCATCGACTATTCCGACGCTCTCCTGGCCAATAAATACACCCGGCACGTCAGCATTGAGGTGATGAAGCACGCTTCAGAACTGGATGTGACCGCTTACGAAGACCCCGTTTTCTATGACCGGCTGGAGCGTGCCCGCGTTCAAGCCACGGACCGGCTGGTGATGATCCAGTCGATCGGCCGCCTCGAACTGCAGGTGATCACCGCCGTCGCGTATTCCGCAGCCGTGATGTTTTATTCGCCATGGCTCATGCTGTTATTGGTCGCGGCCGTGGTGCCCGCGTTCCTGGGAGAGACACACTTCGCGTTTCTTGGCTACGCCAAGAACTTCCGTCAGACGCCGATCAAGCGTCAACTGGATTATCTGCGGCAAGCGGGAGCGACGAAAGAAGCGGCGAAGGAGCTCAAGCTGTTCAATCTTGCCGGATTTTTCACCGGGCGTTTCGCCAAGCTCTCCGACATCATTTACGAGCAGGATGTCGAACTCGCCAGAACCCGCCTCGGCATCGGCTCGATCCTCTCATTCATTACCACAGGCGGCTACTACGGAGCCTATGCCTACGTCATCTGGAAGACCGTTGTCGGACGACTCAGCATCGGCACCTTTTACTTCCTGATCACGGCTATCATGCAGGCCAGCAGCAACATCTCGCAGGTCTTCTCGACTCTGTCGGGAATCGCCGACCAGGCGCTTTTCCTGACCGACCTGCTGGCATTCTTCCAGATGAAGCCGACAATTCAGTCCAAGCCGAACGCGCAGCCTGCGCCCCGGCCCATTCGTCAGGGATTCAAATTCGTCAACGTCTCGTTCCGCTATCCCGGCAGTGAGCGGCTCGTACTCGACCATCTGAACTTCCACCTGCATCCCGGGGAGCGCGTCGCTCTGATCGGCGAGAACGGCCAGGGAAAGACGACCATCGTCAAGCTGATTACTCGCCTGTACGATCCAACAGAAGGCCAAATTCTTCTCGATGGCATCGACCTTCGCGAGTATGACCTGGAAGACCTCTATCGCGAAATCGGCGTGATCTTCCAGGACTTCATGCGTTATGAGATGACCGCGCGTGAAAACATCGCGGTCGGGAAGATTGACGAACTGGAAGACATCGAGGCTGTGAAATACGCCGCGCAAAAGAGCCTTGCCAATGAAGTGATCGCGAAATTCCCCGCCGGACTGGACCAGATGCTCGGGCGCCGTTTCGAAGGCGGTGTCGACCTCTCCGGCGGAGAATGGCAGAAACTGGCACTCGCCCGCGCCTACTTGCGCAATTCTCAACTGCTGATCCTGGACGAGCCGACGGCTGCCCTCGATGCGCGCAGCGAATTCGAGGTTTTCCAGCGCTTTGCCGAACTGACGAGCGGCAAGATGGCTCTTTTCATCTCGCACCGTTTTTCGACGGTGCGCATGGCGGACCGCATCATCGTGCTGGAAAATGGACGCATCGCTGAGGAAGGAACGCACGATCAATTAACCCTTCTCGGCGGCAGATATGCCGAGATGTTTGAAATGCAGGCCGCGAGTTACCGATAAGGAATTTCATGCCGCTGAATACCCACACTTCAACCGAGATTGACGAAACGCACGCGAACCCCGCGACGGAGAGCGAACCTGCAGAGTCGAAGACGCTTCGTTCCTCCGCAGAGCAGCGGGCCTCGCAACTGGCATGGCTGCCGCGTGTTCCCTCCTCGCACATCTTCGCGAAGCGCACGCATCACGTGCGAAATATCCTGATTCCTCTTCTTGCCAAGGTGGATGCGGCCTTCACCCGCGGACCTTTGACAGAAGACAGCCGTTGGTTGCGTGACAACTCTTCGCTGATCTACTCCGAACTGGGCTCGGTCGCGGGGGACGAAAAATTGCTGCACCGGTTGCCGCATGTCCGGACCGTCTCCCTCGAGACCTTGCCGCGCGTGCTCGCCTTCGCTCAGGGATATTTCAAGGAGACCGGCTACCACTTTCAGGAACAAACCTTCGCGACTTATTGCCGTGGATTTCAGCAGGCCACGCCGCTCGAACTCCGCGAATTCACCATCATCAGTTCGGCGATGAAACTGGTCCTGTTGGAAGAGATTGCCCGCCGCGGATCCGCTGCCTTTGATGATCGCAAAGGCGCGGCGCATGAGGTCGGCACTTGCGTGCAAAGCCTGCGGGAAGTCAATCAGACCTCGTGGAACGAAATCGTCGAACCGTTGATTCTGTTTGGATATGTCCTGCGCGATGATCCAGCCAACGCATACGCGCAAATGGACACGGAGAGCCGGAATCTGTATCGCAAGAAAGTCGCGGCGCTGGCGGCGCGCTCCGACTTAACCGAGATTCAGGTTGCGCGGGAGGCGGTGCAACTGGCCCGGCAGGCACACGCGCGAAGCTACTCCGATCCGAGGATCAAGGAACGCGAATCGCATGTCGGTTACTACCTGCTCGGCGAAGGACGGGAGCTTTTGGCCCAGAAAATCGGCTGGCGTCCGACCTCTCTGCAAAAAGTCCGCAGGTGGATGTTGCTCTATCCCGATGAAGTTTTCCTTCCCGGCGTTGCGATCCTGACGTTCGCGATCGTCACCGCTGCGCTGTTGGGCGTTACTTCGCGCGACAGCTCGATGGACCTGGTGCTGCTGTCGATGCTGCTTTTTCTTCTGCCCGGCTCGCAGTGCGCGATTCAAGTGCTCGATACGATTATTACGGAGCTGCTTCCCGCCGAAATTGTTCCTAAACTCGATTACACCAAGGGAATCCCGGCGGATTGTTTGACGTTGGTCGCCGTTCCCACCTTGCTCCTGAACGAAAAGCAGGTTCACGGGCTGATCGAGGATCTCGAGGTACGGTTTCTCGGGAATCACGACCGCAACATTCATTTCGCGCTGCTTTCGGATCTTGCGGACTCGGATCATCGTGCCAGCGAAGAGAACCCGCTGATCGAGTTGTGTTCGTCCTTGATCCGCGAATTGAATCAGAAATACGCCGACCAGAAGAAAGGTTCGTTCCTGCTGTTGCATCGTCACCGCATCTACAATCCGCGGGAAAAGGGATGGATGGGATGGGAGCGCAAGCGCGGGAAGCTGATGGACCTGAATAAGTTCCTGCGCGGAGAGTACGACAGCTTTCCGATCAAGATTGGCGATCTGTCGATCCTGCCGAAAGTCCGCTTTGTGATCACTCTCGATTCCGACACCGAGCTGCCCCGCGGATCGGCGCACCGGATGATCGGCGCCATGGTCCATCCGCTGAATCAGGCAATTATCGATCCGAATAAGAATATCGTCGTCGCCGGTTACGGCATTTTGCAGCCTCGCGTCGGCGTCAGCGTGCTCAGCACTGTTCGCTCGCGTCTCGCGGCGCTATATGCCGGACAGACCGGGCTCGATATCTATACGCGAGCAGTCTCTGACGCCTATCAGGATCTTTACGGCGAGGGCAGCTTCACGGGCAAAGGCATTTACGAGGTCGATACGGTTCATCGCGTGCTCGACCAGCGCTTCCCGAGGAATGCGCTGCTCAGCCACGATCTGATCGAAGGCGCGTACGCGCGCGCAGGACTGGCGAGCGACATTGAGGTCATCGAGGATTATCCTTCGCACTACAGCGCTTACAACCGGCGCAAGCACCGCTGGCTGCGCGGCGACTGGCAGATTGCCGGATGGCTCTTGTCGGATGTTCCCGACGAGACGGGCGCCAAGGTCCAGAATCCAATTTCGCTTATTTCCCGCTGGAAGATCTTTGACAATTTGCGCCGCAGCCTGGTTGAGCCGGCGACATTCGTGCTCTTCGTTTTCGGATGGCTGGATCCCGCAGTCAGCGCGTTTCGCTGGACCTTGGCGACGGTCGCGCTCCTGTTTTTCCCGGCCTTCTTCCAGATGCTTGTGGGCATCGGCAAGGCGATGGCGGAGGACAAGCACACTCTGGCGCAGGATGCTCTCCGCGCTTTTGTTTCGACAGTAATTACGACATTTCTGAATCTTGCGTTTTTGGCCCACCAAACATTGCTCTCGCTCGATGCCGTTGTGCGCGCGATTGTTCGCGCCGCATTTACTCGAGAGAGGATGTTGGAATGGGAAACCGCCGCGGAAGCGGAACTCGCCACCCGGTATACTCCGGCGGACCGCTATCTGAACTGGATTCCCGTTCTGGCCGCCGCGCTAGGCATTCTCATATGGTCCGTGCAGCCGCACTCGCTGTTCATTGCCTTGCCAATTTTGATCTTGTGGGCGTCGAGCAAGCTGGTCACGCTTTGGTTGAATCGGCCGTCGACTCATCCCAGGAAAGAGCTGCCTCACAAGGAGCAGTTGTTCTTGCGCCGCTCCGCCCTCCATACCTGGCGATATTTCTCGCAATACTCCACGGAGGAACATCACTGGCTGATTCCCGACAACGTTCAGGAAGAGCCGCCCGCGGTCGCGGCGCGCGTCTCTCCCACGAATCTCGGGATGCTTTTCAACGCGCAACAAGTCGCCTGCGAACTCGGTTATCTGACCGTTCCGGAGCTGGCGCAATATTCGCAGCGCACTCTGGCTACGCTTTCGGCGATTCCGAAGCATCGCGGCCACATTTTGAACTGGTACGACACTCGCACGCTCGAGCCCTTGACGCCGCGCTTCGTTTCTTCTGTCGACAGCGGCAATCTTGTGGCGTCGTTGTGGACCCTGCAGCAGGGATTGCTCGCCCGTATCAAGCAGCCGCTGTTTCAGCGGAGCCTTGCCGATGGGCTTCTCGATCATCTTCGCGCGCTGGTTGAGGTGAAAGGATTTCCGCGCAAGCAGCTTTCCCGCTGCGAAGAGGCGCTGAAGACCGCGCAGTGGCTGCCGGCGTTGCTGACGTTATGCGAGTCGGAAATCGAGGAAACGCCCTCTTCGACCAAGCCTCGCCAGGCTGCAGAAATTGAATATTTCCAGCAGCAGACCCGGATCCGGCTGAAGAGCATCCAGGATCTCGCGCGTTCCTACGCCCCCTGGGAGCTCCCGGAATTTGCCGCCGTCCGCAATGACGTCAAGGTCGGACCTGAAATCGAAGAGACTCCGTCGCTGCGCCAGTTGCCGCTGTGGATCGATGATTTGCGCGTCCGTTTGGAGCGCGTGATTCTATCTGTTTCGCGCGGCGACCGGGGTTCCTATGAGAAATTGCAGGGACTGCTGCCGCAGGCGCGGGTCAATGCCGTCCGCCTGATGGAATCGCTGCGCAATCTCGCGGCCGAAGCCGGACAGCTCGCCGACGCCATGGATTTCAGCTTCCTGCTCAATACCCGGCGCAAGCTCATGTCGGTCGGCTTCAACGTCGATAAGCAGCTGCTTGAGCCCGCTTGTTACGACCTGCTGGCGACCGAGTCCCGCACGGCGGTTTTCGCCGCCATCGCGAAAGAGGATGTCCTGCAGGAATCGTGGTTCCGCATGGGCCGCACGCATACTTTGGCGAACGGCAATCCGGTTCTGCGTTCGTGGACGGGAACGATGTTCGAGTACCTAATGCCGACCTTGTGGATGCGATCCTACCCTAACACTCTGCTCGACCGCACTCGCGTGGCCGCCGTCGACTGCCAGCAAACCTACGGCAAACATAAAGGCGTGCCGTGGGGCATATCGGAGTCTGGCTTCTGCAAGCTCGATGAGGCTGGGAATTACGGCTATCACGCTTTTGGCGTTCCTCATCTGGCGCTGTCGAAGGGTGAGCTGGATCTTCTCATCATTTCCCCGTACTCGACGTTTCTCGCGCTCTCCGTGGACGAAGCAGAAGCATTGCGGAACCTGCATCGCATGGATCGGCTGGGATGGTTCGGCCCGTGCGGATTCTACGAGGCTGCGGATTTCGGTCCTTCAGACCACGTTCGCCGATCCAATTGGCAGCTGGTTCGCTCCTGGATGGCTCACCATCAGGGAATGACCCTGCTTGCGCTCGGCAACTTCCTTTGCGATAACGTGGTGCAGAGGTGGTTCCACAGCAATCGGCGTGTCCAGGCGACGGAATTGTTGCTGCACGAGAAGCCGATCTCCCACGTGACAAGGAATGGCCTTCCGGCCAGAGTCGCGTAGATCGATTGATCTACTTGGCTCGTCTTTCCTCGGATCCCGGGGGCGGATGCGCCACCGCTCCCTTTCCGCGTTGTGTACTAGACTTGCTGGCGCGATTCGCCCAGCGCAACTTTGACGTCGATCTTCCGCTTGCCCCGGTAGATCGTGATGTTGATCGTGTCTCCGGCACGATGGTCGTCCATGATTTGGGAGAGGTCATCCTCGTCTGACACTTTCTGGCCGTCGATGGCGACGATGAGGTCGCCGCCCAACATGATCGGCGTATTCCCGAGATAAGCGCGTTCGGTGCCGGCGCGGAGCCCCGCCAGGTCGGCCGAACCTCCGGGAATAACCTGCACAATCAGTAATCCGTAGTCGACAGGCAGGCCGATTTCATCCGCGAGTTCGGGACTGATTGGAATCGTGCGCACACCCAGCGCCGGGCGCCGCACGCGGCCGAGCGTCATCAGATCGTTCAGGACGGCTTTGGCCGTGTTGATCGGGATGGCGAAGCCGATTCCGGCGCTCTGGTTGGCGTTGGAAAGAATCATCGTGTTGATGCCGATAACCTCTCCGTGCCAGTTCATCAGCGGTCCGCCGGAGTTGCCGGGATTGATGGCAGCATCGGTCTGAATCGCCTCGTCGATGTAGGCTCCATTGGGTTCGCGTACGGGACGGATCGAGCTGACAATGCCGCGCGTCATGGTTCCCGATAATCCGAAGGGATTTCCGATGGCATACACCTTCTGGCCAACCTGCAGATTGCGCGAGTCGCCGAGGATTGCAGGGACGAGATCGTTCGCCTTGATCTGAATGATCGCAAGGTCGTGCGGCGGATCCGTGCCGACCACAGTTGCCTTGTATTTCTTCCGATTGTGCAACGTGACTTCGACCTGCCGGGCGTCAGCAATGACGTGGTAGTTGGTCAGGATGTGTCCGTCTCTATCGATGATGAACCCCGACCCCTGGCCTTCCTGCGGCACGAGACCGTAGAAGAAATCAAACGCCATGGCGCGCGAAGTGATGTTCACAACCGAGGGAATGTTCTTCTTGTAGACGGAGATATTGTTCTGCTCTTCGCCGTCGAGAGGCTCATTGGGCG
>Ga0335074_10012945_pt1 | contig 11712 bp, 7 predicted proteins | sample Lox_Sample_23_FD_206715 | JGI IMG/M metagenome (GOLD analysis project Ga0335074, IMG submission 206715) | Soil microbial communities from Loxahatchee National Wildlife Refuge, Florida, United States - Lox_Sample_2.3 | ecosystem: Environmental > Terrestrial > Soil > Wetlands | place: USA: Florida...
CAGGCTGCACCGCGGTGACGTGATCGCCTGTCAGCTGTTCAGCGAGCCGGACGCGGGCTCCGACTTGGCCTCGCTGCGCGCGAGTGCCGTGCCCGACGGCGACGGCTGGGTCCTGCGCGGGCAGAAGGTGTGGACGACGAACGCGCACCTGAGCGACATCGGCGAGGTGCTCTGCCGCACGGACCCGCGAGCGCCCAAGCACCGCGGCATCACCGCGTTCCTGATCGACATGCACGCGCCCGGGGTGGAGGTGCGCCCGCTGCGGCAGATGACTGGCGGCGCGAGCTTCAACGAGGTGTTCCTCACCGACGTGCGGGTCCCCGACGACCACCGGCTCGGGGAGGTGAACGAGGGCTGGCAGGTGGCGATCACGACGCTCATGAACGAGCGCGGCACCACCACCGACATCGGCGGCAGCCTCGACGTCATCCTGGACCGCCTCGTCATGCTGGCCCGCTGGTCGGGGCGCCTGGCCGACCCGGCCGTACGGGACCTGGTCAGCGACACCGCCATGCACATCCTTGCCGCGCGCGCCGGAAGCCAGCGCGCGCACGAGGCGGCAGCAACCGGGCAACCCGGCCCCGAGCAGTCCGTCGGCAAGCTGCTGTGGACGCAGAACCTGCAGCGCGTCAGCAGGGTGGTCAGTGAGCTGCTCGGACCGCGTCTCGTCGCCGACACGGGCGAGTGGGGCACGTACGCCTGGGCCAAATTCGTCCTGGCCGTGCCCGGTATCCGCATCTCGGCCGGGACCGATGAGATCATGCGCAACATCCTGGCCGAGCGGGTCCTCGGCCTGCCGCGGGAAAAGCCGTCGACCCGAAACCAGGAGCGGACGTGAGCGAGCTGCGCACCATTGACCAGCAGGCGCTGTTGACTCCGGACAAGCCGGCTCTCGTGATGGCCCACGATGGCAGCGCGGTGACGTTCGCCGAGCTGGTCGAGCGCTCGGCCCGCGCGGCTCACCTGCTGCGCCGGCTCGGCCTTCGGCCGGGCGACGGGATCGCCGTGCTGATGGAGAACAACCCGCGCTACTTCGACGTGTGCTGGGCGGCACAGCGATCCGGGCTGTACTACACGACGATCAACTGGCACCTCGCTCCCGACGAGGCACGCTACGTTCTCGAGGACTCCGCGTCCAGGGTGCTCGTCACCTCGCCCCGGCTGGCCGGTACCGCCGAGGAGATCGCGCGGGGGATGCCGCTGGTCGCGCGTTACGTCGCCGGGGATATGGCGGAGCTGCCCGACGGCTTCGAATCGCTCGACGCGGCCGCAGCCGGCCTGCCGGCGACGCGGCCGCCGGACGAGACCGAGGGCGCGGCGATGATCTACTCGTCCGGCACGACAGGCCGGCCTAAGGGGGTGCGTCACCCGCTCAGCCACGCGGAATACGGCCACGGCACGGCCGCGGACCACGTCGTCGGCGAGCGCTACCCGTTCGGGCCCGACACGGTGTACCTGTCCCCGGCGCCGCTCTACCACGCCGCGCCGATCATGTGGAGCATGGTCGCGCAGCGGCGCGGCGGGACAGCGGTCATCATGGAAAGCTTCGACGCCGAACTCGCGTTGCGCAGCATCGAGCGCTACCGGGTCACCCTTGGCCAGTTCGTGCCGACGATGTTCATCCGCATGCTGCGCCTCGATCCGCAGGTCCGGGGCCGTTACGACCTGTCGAGCCTGCGGATGGCCGTGCACGCGGCCGCGCCGTGCCCGGTGTGGGCGAAGGAGCAGATGCTGGCCTGGTGGGGCCCGATCATCTGGGAGTACCTGGGCGCCAGCGACGGCGGGTACGTGGCGATCGGTCCCGAGGACTGGCTGGCGCACAAGGGCTCGGTGGGCCGGCCGCTTGACACGATGCCCGTCCACATTCTCGGCGATGACGGCGCCGAGCTTGGCGCGGGCGAGGTCGGCACGATCTACTTCGAGGGCGCGTCGCAGATCGAGTACCACAACGATCCGGGCAAGACGTCCGCCTCATACAGCCGGCAGGGCTGGCGGACCGTCGGCGACGTCGGCTATCTCGACTCCGACGGCTACCTGTACCTTACCGACCGCAAGGCCAACGTCATCATCTCCGGTGGCGTGAACATCTACCCGCAAGCCGTCGAAGACGTGCTGTCCGGCCATCCCGCCGTGCTCGACGTAGCCGTCGTCGGGGTCCCCAACGACGAGTTCGGTGAGGAAGTGAAGGCGGTCGTGCAGCCCGCCGACGGCGTTCGCGCCGGCCCCGAGCTCGAAACTGAGCTGATCGCGTACTGCCGCGCCCGGCTCGGGCACTTCCAGTGTCCCCGCTCGGTCGACTTCGAGTCCGAGTTGCCCCGCCTGCCATCCGGCAAGCTGCTCAAGCGGCTGCTCAAGGACCGGTACTGGCAGGGCCGCGCCTCGCGAGTGATCTGATGGCCCAGGACGCACAGATGCAGCACGGCGACAGCGCGGACGGCGCGCAGCTGCGTGCCACCGCGCGCGGCTTCCTGACCCGGACCGCCACGGAGGCGGAGGCGCGCCGCCTGATGGCGACCGACACCGGCTACGACGAGGCGCTCTGGAGGCGGATGGCGTCCGAGCTCGGCTGGCAGGGGCTCGCGATTCCTGAGCGATATGGCGGAGCGGGGTACGGCTGCGCCGAAATGTCCATCGTCCTGGAGGAGATGGGACGGGCGCTGCTGTGCGCGCCGTTTCTCAGCTCGGTGGTGCTCGCTGCCACCGCCCTCACCGAATCAGGCGACGAGGACGCCCAGGCGCGCTACCTGCCGGACATCGCCTCGGGTGACCTGGTCGCAACGGTGGCTATCTCGGGCCAGGATGGCGCGCCGGAAGGCGCGGACCTCACCGCGGCCCGCCGTGGCGACGGGTGGGTGCTCAGCGGTGACGCCCCATTCGTGCTCGACGGCCACGTGGCCGGGCTGGTGCTGGTGCCAGCCCTCGCCAGCGGCGCGGTCAGCCTCTACGGGGTCGACGCCGGCGCCAGCGGCGTGCGCCGCATGCCGCTGGACTCGATGGACCAGACCCGCAAGCTGGCCAGCCTGTCGTTCGAGGACACTCCCGCCCGCCTCGTCGGCACCAGCGGTGACGCGGCCCGCGTGCTGAGCCGCTTGCTGTACCGGGCCGCCGTCGCCCTGGCGGCCGAGCAGGTCGGAGGGGCGTCCCGGTGCCTGGACATGGCGGTCGAGTACGCCAAGACCCGGGTGCAGTTCGACCGGCCGATCGGATCCTTCCAGGCGGTGAAGCACAAGTGCGCGGACATGCTGGTCGCGGTCGAGTCGGCACGGTCGGCGCTGTTCGGGGCGATCCGGCACGCGACGACCGGCGATGCCGGCCTGCCGGTCTCGGCGAGCATCGCCAAGACGCTGTGCTCCGAGGCCTTCCTGCACGTCGCCACGGAGAACATTCACGTCCACGGCGGCATCGGGTTCACCTGGGAGCACGCGGCGCACCTGTACTTCCGGCGGGCCAAGAGCGGCGAGATGCTGCTCGGAACACCGACGTACCACCGCCGACGGTTCGCGCGCCTGTGGCAGCTCGTGCCATGACGGGGCGCTAGGCCATGCGGGCGGCTCGCTGTCACCGGCACGGTCCACCGAGCGTGGTGCGGATCGATCACGTGCCCGATCCGGCGGCATCTGCGGGACAGGTGGTCGTCGACGTCGAGGTGGGATCGGTCAACTACCCGGACGTGGTGCTGGTCGCAGGCGGCTACCAGGCCCGGCCGCCGCTGCCGTTCGTGGTGGGCGGCGAGTTCGCCGGCACGATCAGCGAGGTGGGCGCCGGCGTGACCGGGTTCGCCGTCGGCGACCGGGTGTTCGGGGTCAGCGGTTTCGGCGCCTTCGCCGAACGGATCGCGGTCGACGCCCAAGCGCTCCGCCGCATTCCCGACGGCCTCGACGTGACCTCGGCCGCCGCGTTCTCTGTCACCTACGAGACGGCGTACCACTCGCTCCGCAGCGTTGCCCAGGTGCGACCCGGGGAAACGGTTGTGGTCCTCGGCGCCGCTGGTGGCGTCGGATCGGCCGCGGTCGAGATCGCGGTCAGCCTCGGCGCGCGGGTCATCGCGGCGGCCGGCTCCCCCGAGCGGCTGGAGTTCTGCGCCTCGCTTGGCGCCCATGAGGTCGTCGACTACCAGCGGGAAGACCTGAAGGCCCGGCTCAAGCAGCTGGCGCCCGCGGGGGTCGATGTCGTCCTCGACCCGGTCGGCGGCCCGTACAGCGAACCGGCGATGCGCGCGATGTCGTGGGGCTCGCGCTTCGTCGTGATCGGATTCGCCTCGGGCGAGATCGCCCGGGTCCCGCTCAACCTCGTCCTGCTCAAGGGCGTATCGGTGCTCGGCTTCGACCAGCGCTCCTTCGCCGCCAACCGCCCTGACCTGCGGCAGCGAGACGAGGCCGAGCTGCTGGCGCTGCTGGCCACGGGGCGGTTGCGGCCACGCGTCACAGCCAGCTTCCCGCTCGACAGGGTGACCGAAGCGCTCCAGACGATCGCCGATCGGCGGGTGTCCGGCAAGGCCGTTGTCAGCGTGGCCCCGGGCCGCGGGGAGCGGCCGCGACTGGATCTGCGAAAGGCCCGGTAGATGAACACAGTGATGAGCGTTGACAGAACCGGCCCGCTGGCCGGCGTGCGCGTGCTCGAGCTGGCCGGCATCGGCCCGATACAGCTGGGCTGCATGCTCCTGGCCGACCTGGGCGCGGAGGTCGTGCGCATCGAGCGCCCCGGGGGGCACGTGTACGGCCCGCCGGAGCGGGACGTCGCGCACCGCAGCCGGCCGTCGATCGTGATCAACCTGCAGACCGCGGCCGGCGCCGAGACCGTGCTGCGCATGGCCGAGACGGCCGACGTGCTCATCGAGGCGTTCCGGCCTGGTGTCGCCGAACGGCTCGGCGTGGGCCCGCAGGTCTGTGCGCGGCGCAACGGCGCGCTGATCTACGCGCGGATGACCGGGTGGGGTCAGCAGGGTCCGCTCGCGGCGCGGGCGGGTCACGACATCACCTACCTCGCCGTCACCGGGGCCCTGTCCAGCATCGGCCGCGCCGGCCAGCAGCCGGTTCCGCCGCTCAACCTGGTTGCCGACTTCGGTGGCGGCGCGATGTTCCTTGTCGTGGGCGTGCTCGCGGCGCTGCTCGAGCGCGAGCGCAGCGGGCGGGGTCAGGTGATCGACGCCGCGATGATCGATGGAGCGTCGTACCTGATGTCGATGGTCTACAGCGGCTACGCCAGCGGGCTATGGCGCAACGAACGCGGCGCGAACCTGGTCGACGGCGGTGCGCCCTTCTACGACACCTATGAGTGCGCCGACGGAAAGTACGTGGCGGTCGGCGCGATGGAGCCGCAGTTCTTTGAGCAGCTGGTGACGGCCCTGGGCCTGGCCGGCGTGCCCGCGCAGCACGACCGGGCCGGCTGGCCCGCCATGCGCCGCATGTTCGAGGCGGCGTTCCGGTCGCGCGCCCGCGATGACTGGGCTGAGCTGTTCGCCGGCGTCGACGGCTGCGTCGCTCCCGTCCTCGACCTATCGGAGGCACCGGCCGGAGCTCACCTGGCCGCACGCGGGACCTTTACCGAGGCGTTCGGCGTCATCCAGCCGGAGCCCGCGCCCCGGATGTCCCGGACGCCGGGGCGGATCCAGTCCGGGCCGACCGAGCCAGGAGCCGACAGCATCCACGTGCTGCGGACATGGGGGTTCGACCGCGCCGACATCGACCGGCTGATCGCCGACGGGGTGGTCCGCCAGCCCGAGTCGTCTCACTAAGGGAACGGACAGGAACATGTCTCTGGGTGGTACCTACGACGGGATCCGGGTCCTCGACTGCACCGAGGGCATCGCCGGGCCTACCGCGGCCATGCACCTGGCCGACTTCGGCGCCGATGTCCTGAAGGTGGAATCCCCGGCCGGTGACCGGCTGCGCGGTGAGCCCGGATATCTGTGCTGGAACCGCAACAAGCGCTTGTGCCGTCTGGACGCCGGTGACTACCGGGACCTGTCGGAGCTGCGTCGGCTGATCGCGGCCGCCGACGCCGTCGTCTTCGACTGGCCCGCCGCCGAGCTGGAGCGGCTGGCCCTGGATGCCACCTCGCTGCGCGCCGGGCGGCCGGAGCTGACGTACGCCTGGATGCCGCCGTACAGCCAGCGCGGCCGCTGGGCTCACCTGCCCGCCGAGCCCGCCCTGCTCGCCGCGGTGAGCGGCGTGGCGGATTTCCATCGCGCCACCGAGGACCGTCCGGTGCTGCCGGTCGTTCCCATACTCGCCTACGCTCACGGGGCCCTCGGGGCGGCAGCCGTCGCCGCGGGGCTGCTGGCCCGCCGCCGGGACGGGTGCGGCAGGTCCGCGGTGATAACCGGGCTGCACGCGGTGGGGGCCATGCAGGCGGCCGTCACCGTCGACGCCCCTGGCATCTCCTCCCCCGGGGCGCGCAAGGTCGGGATGGCGCCGCTGGCGAACTACGCGCCGTACCGGTGCTCGGACGGGCAGTGGCTGTTCCTCGGGGCGCTCACCGAGGCGTTCTTCCTCACGGCCCTCGACGTGATCGACCTGATGGAGGTCATGGTCATGCCGGGCGTCGAGGGCAGCTACGCGAACATCCTGCGAGCCGAGGTGTCGGCTGCCGTGCTGCCGAGGATGCGGGAGCGCTTCGCGGAACGGGACCGGAGCAGCTGGCTCGAGGCACTGGACAAGGCGGGCGTGCCAGTGGCTCCCGTATCCAGCCGGGAGGAATGGTTCGCCTCCGAGACGGTCGCCGCTAACGGCCTCCGCCTGGAGATGGATCACCCCAGCCTGGGCCGGGTGACGCTGCCGGGAATCCCGCTCGAGCTGTCGGCGACGCCGGCCACGGTCCGCCACCTCCCGGACGAGTCGAGGTGGGCGGCGTCCGATACTTACTGGCACGACCGCCCCGCGACCGGGGATGGCGGCAAGGCCGGGGAACAGGACGGCCTGCCACTGCACGGAATCCGGGTCCTCGACGCGTCGTCGTTCGTCGCCGGTACGTTCGGTCCATCGATCCTCGCCCAGTACGGGGCGAGCGTGATCAAGCTCGAGCCACCGACAGGGGACCCTTACCGCGCGTTCTCCGGCAGCTTCGCCGTCATCAACCAGGCGAAATCCGGGCTCTGCCTGGATATCACCACCCCCGGGCACCGGCGGACCCTGGATGAGCTCATAGCCAGGACAGACGTCTTCGTGGAGAACCTCCGGCCGGCCTCCCGCCGGCGCCTTGGCCTCGGCTGGGACGCGACGCAGGCGGTCAACCCGAGGCTGGTGCACTGCTCCATGAGCGGCTACGGCCGCGGGCCCCTTGGCGACAAGCCCGCGTTCGACCCGCTGCTCCAGGCGCGCAGCGGGCTCATGCAGGCCCAGGGCGGCGCGGCCGGGCCCGCGTCGTCCTCGATGCTGGTCCATGACATCGCGGGCGGCTCCCTGGCGGCCGTCGGCATCCTGGCGGCGCTGTACCACCGAGAGGTGTCCGGGGCGGGCCAGCAGGTTGGCACGTCACTGGCGCACGCCTCGGTCATGGTGCAGGCGGGAGAGCTGACGTCGTTCCCCGGCAGCCCGCCGCCTCCGGTCGGCGGCCGTGACTGGCCCGGCCCGGGCGCCTACCGCCGGCTGTATCGGTGTGCTGACGGGTGGATCTGCCTGTGGGCGGCCGACAGCGCCGACGAGGCGGCCACGGACCGGGCCCTCGAGTCAGCCGGACAGCACCGGTCCGGGTGCGGGCCGGGCGCGAAAGGACTGGCCGGCCGACTCCAGGCCATGCCGGTGTCCGAGGCGCTCGACCGCCTGACGGCCGCCGGGGTCGCGGTGGCCCGGGTGCTCAGCCGCTACGACGTGTACACCGACCCGTGGCTGCGGGAAAACGAGATGTTCCACTCGATTCCCGATCCGCAGGTCGGCGCCTACCACGGGATCAGGGGATATACGGACTGGGCAGGAACAGCGGGGGGTCCCGCCGTCCGGTCGTTCTCGATCGGCCAGGACACCGCCGATGTACTGGCCGGTCTCGGAGCTGTACGACGCGGATCGTGAGTAACGGATGCGACATTACGGTCTCGCCTCGATCAAAACGGCAGCGAAGACGCAATAGTCATTCGAACGATTGGAGAATCCGTGGGCTGTGGCCTGCTGTATCACGCACGTGCCCGGGGTGAGAAGGAGGCGCTGCGCGTGCTCGCCGCCAGAATCGACGACGTGCGGGTAGCCGGGGATGTGACGTGGAGCGCGCCGGCCGACGCCCTGGCCGGGCCGATATCCCTGCCACTGCACCTGCAGCCCCGCTGACTTCTCTACTCGATCGCTACGGCGCCGTCGCGGCACATCGTCGCGGTCATCCCGGACGGGACGACGATGACGGTGTTCGGCAGTTCGACGAGCGCCGGACCGATCACGTTGCGTTCAGCTTCCCAGCGGCCGGATGTCCGCAGCACCGGGGTCTGCATCCAGTCGCCGAGATCGGGCCAGTAGATGCGCCGGGACGACTCGCCGAACGCGGCGCCGGCTGCGCGCGCCGGTCCCGTCAGTGGCCGCTTTTTCGTCGTGCCGGAAGCCACCACCTGGAAGCCGGTGACGTGCACGCCCCCTTCCCTGAAGCCGGCGTTGCGCCCGAAGCGCTGGGCATAGGCCTCGTCGAAGCGGTCGAGGATGCGCTGGACGTCGCCTGGTCCGGAGACGGGCCCCTCCACCGGCACCTCGATGTCGTAGACCTGGACCGCGTACTTCATCCGGACCGACTGTCTCACGACGATCTCATCTTCCGAGAAGCCCTGATCCTGCAGGCGCTTTGTCGCGGTGAGGCTGATCCGCTCGAAGTTGGCGTGCAGGACTTCAGGATCCATCGGCATGAGGTGCAGTTGCGACTCGAGGGAGACGTTCGTGATGTCCGCGTTGGCCGCACCCGCGGCCGACCACACCGGCGCCACCGCGGGCGGCGGAACGACGACTCTGGGGATCCCGGCCTGCCGCGCGCACATCGCCGCGTGCACCGGCCCCGCCCCGCCAAACGCCAGCATGGTCAGCTGCCGCGGGTCGACACCCCGGAACTCGCTCGACCGGCGCAGCAGCCCGGCCATCTTCGCGTCGACGATCCGGCAGATGCCCGCGGCGGTCTGCTGGATGTCAAGACCCACCTTCGCGCCGAGAGCCGCAAGCGCCCGTTCGGAAGCCTCGACATCAAGCCGCACCTCGCCGTGCAGGAACGTGTCCGGGTCGATGAAGCCGAGGACGACGTCCGCGTCGGTGACCGTCGGTTCCTGGCCGCCCCGGCCGTAGCAAGCCGGGCCGGGTTCGGCGCCCGCGCTTCGCGGACCCACGTTGAGACGGTTGGACTCGTCGGTCCACGCGATGCTTCCGCCCCCGGCCCCGATCGACTCGACGTCGAGGGTCGGCAGGGACAGTTCGAACTTCTCTACCCGTGCCGTGTCGCTGAGGCTCGCCGTGTCGTGCTGGATCAGGCTGACGTCGTACGTGGTGCCGCCCATGTCGGTCGTGAGCACGTTCGGCTCGCGGATCTCCCTGGCGAATTGCAGCGAGCCCATCACGCCGGCGACCGGGCCCGAGTTCAACGTCAGGATGGGGGCCCGGCGAGCTTCCTCGGCGAGAATGGCGCCACCCGCGCACTGACTGAACAAGACATTCCCACGGTAGCCGTGGCGGCGAGCCCCGTCTTCGATCGCGTCGACGTAATGCGTCATCAGCGGGCCGATGTAGGCGTTCATCACCGCGGTCGATGTTCGCGGGTACTCACCAACCGTGGCGGACAGGGCAGAGCCGCAGCTGACGAAGATCTCGGGCGCGAGCTCACGGACCGCGTCCACCAGCAGGAGCTCGTGCACGGGGTTCTTCACCGACCACAGCAGGCTGATCGCGATCGCCTCCACGCCCAGCGCCAGCAGTTCGGATACCTTGGCGACGGCGGTGTCGCGGTCAAGCGGCGCCAGCACCCGGCCGCGGCGGTCGATTCGCTCGGGCACCTCGACAATCAGGTTCTTCGGGACGATCGGCGCCGGCTTGGCCCGGCTCGCTACCAGGTCCATCAGCTCGTCGGCCGGAACCCCGGCGGTCCGGCCGGTGCCTTTCATGATGTACATGACGTCGGCGTGCCCCGCGGTCGTGAGCAGCCCGACGCGCGCGCCCGTCCGGGTCACGATCGCGTTGGTACCCGTCGTCGTCCCGTGCACGAGGCGGTGACAGCGGCCGAGGAGTTCGCCGAGGGTCAGGCCGAGACCCCGCGCTACCTCGTCGATCGCGTTGAAGAAGCCCAGCGACCGGTCCTGCGGAGTGGTGGGAACCTTGCCGACGTGGACCCGGCCGGTCTCGTCGATCACCGCGCAGTCGGTGAAGGTTCCCCCGATGTCGACGCCGATTACGACGTCCCCCGGCACAGCGGCCGGCCTCACGGCTGCTCCCCTGGCGTGCCCAGGGCGGCTAGCTGATCGAGCGTGCGATCCGACAGCCGGACATCCCAGGCGGGCGGGTCGTCGGCCCTGACGAACTCGGTGATCAGCAGCTGCGCACATCCGGGACAGATCCACTGCCGGATCACGAGGTCGTCGTCGCAGAACGCCGCTGGCGAGGGATAGCGCAGTGGGTCGAGGCGGTTGGGCGACGTCTCGATCAGCGCGCAACCGGAGCGAGCGTTCCCTGACGCCGGCCCGAGGACGCGGCGGCAGTTGTCGCACGCCCAGAGCCAGTCGCCAGAGAATCGCATGAACAGCATGCCCGCCAGCGCCGGCCGCCCGACGCTGGCCTGGCCAGGCGGTGGCTGCGCCGCCGGCCTGGAGGGGGGCCGGGCATCGCGCGATCGCGCCTCCCGCCGGGCCTGCCGAAGCCGCAGCGTCGCCTGCTCGTCGACGTCATCATCGCGGATGACGACGCCGTAGTCGCGCTCGGCGCCCGCCGTGCTGACCGCGCCGCGCCGGACGTCCTCGAGTACCAGCGCGCTGTCGCGGCGCAGCGGATCGCCGCACCCGGCGCCCGCCGCGTGTTCACCGATGCCGATGCCGTCGGCGCCGATCGCGAACGGCTGCCCCACCGGAACGCGGTTGAACGGCCCGAGTTCCCGCTCCATCGCGGCCCGCGTGGCGGGCACCGAGCCGCCCGCCATCGCCTCCTGGATTCCGCTGTCCGGCCGGATCAGCCAGTCGCCGCAGTGGGCCGGCATGCCGCCGCCGAGACCAGGCGCGGAGTTGACGGCCGGGTCGTTCCCTTCGCCCTGGAAGTAGAACTGCCGCACGCCGTTGCCCATCACAGCGATTTCCACGCCGTTCCCGCCCCGCCACCGCCCGGGCCCGCCGCTGTCGGCCTGCTCGCGCCGGTAAAGGTAGATCAGCGGGGCCAGGGCCTCGGCTTCTTCGACGTCGCCCGCCGAGGTCCGCGGCCATTCCCAGGAACCGCCGGTGTCGACCCCGTCCAGGCCGGGTGAGGCCCCGAGCGCGCCGATCACGGAGTCCGTCATCGGAGCGAACTGCAGCGTGCCGGCCTCGTCGAAGCCCCACGCATGGCACCAGCCCGCGCTGGTGAGACCGCCGCTCGCGAGCGCCCGGCTGTGCAGGTGCTCAGGCCCGCAGAGCAGCATCTTGCTGACGACCTGTCCGGCCAGGGCGATGGCCATGTTCGTGCCCACGACCGTCGTGACGCCGGCTGGGTGGCTGGGAATCGTGAACGTGCCGGGGTAGGGGTCGAACCGCAGCTGGTCGAGCGTCCCGCCAGGGCAGTACATCTGGTCCCACGCGAGCAT
>Ga0335074_10012946_pt1 | contig 11712 bp, 12 predicted proteins | sample Lox_Sample_23_FD_206715 | JGI IMG/M metagenome (GOLD analysis project Ga0335074, IMG submission 206715) | Soil microbial communities from Loxahatchee National Wildlife Refuge, Florida, United States - Lox_Sample_2.3 | ecosystem: Environmental > Terrestrial > Soil > Wetlands | place: USA...
GTTTGAGGACGGGCGCCGCGCCCGGGCGGCTCATCCGCGTTCCCGGATCTGGCGATCTGCTGGTGGTGTGGAACGGCTGCTGCGTGAGCACTGAAAACCCACTGCTTGGACGGCGACTCACGCTGAGTTCCGCGATCAGTACCGATGGTGGCCAAACATGGAAATGGAGACGGGATCTCGAATCAGTTGTGCCAGGGGCAGGGAATGGTGTCGAGTATCCAGCGGTCACGATGATTAACGGCAACGCGTTTGTCACTTATCGGGCGGAGACGAGCGCTGGTGGCCATTACCGCATGGAGGAATTTCTTTCAATCCTGCCTTTGTCGTGGTTCTACGTGGAGCGGGACTGCAATTCGGTCGGATTCGGACAGTGAAGCTATTTCCGAGGCACGGCTATCGATGGGTCGTTGTTGCAATTCTGGCCTTGCTTTCTGTGATCAACTATCTGGATAGGCAGACGCTTTCTGTGCTGGCCCCCGCTTTGCAGGATTTTCATGGCCTCACGAGCAGGCACTATTCCTATGTCGTGACTGGTTTTCTTGTGGCATATACCGTTGGGTACGCCATCATGGGTCCAATGCTGGATCACTACGGCGTGAGAAAGGTCCTGTCGTTCGCGGTCGCGATATGGGGCGGCGCCAGCATCCTGCACAGCATCACTGGGGGTTGGATTGGTCTGCTGGTATGTCGGGTTTTCCTCGGCCTGGGAGAGAGCGCAGCTCCTATTGGCGGAGCCAAAGCAGTGGGAGAATGGATGCCTGCCAGTGAGCGCGGACTAGCGATGGGGATTTTCTCCACCGGTAACCTTGTCGGCGCAATGATAGCTGCTCCTATGGTTACTTATCTTCTGCTCAAAGCCGGCTGGAGGCCTGCCTTTGTTTTTACTGGGGCAATCGCTATCCTGTGGCTGCTGATTTGGATGTGGCTGTATTACCCCCCGGAATCCGATCCGAAGCTGAGCGCAGAGGAACGCGCATTGATTCTTCGTATGAGGCCTGCTCGGGCGCTTGCCCGGACGTCAGCATGGGACGTGCTGCGGCAGCCCTATGGTTACGGCGTATTTTTAGCACGACTGCTGACCGATACGGTCCCTTTCTTTTTTAGCTTTTGGCTTCCAGAGTATCTTCACCACGCAAGAAGTGTCTCGCTGCCCGCGATCGGTATGATCGCGTGGATTCCTTATCTGGCAGCGGATCTCGGCGGCCTTTCAGGGGGCGCTTCATCGGATCTTCTTATCAGGAAGGGAAAACATCCTCAGTCGGCGCGATTCACGGTGCTGCTCGTCGCGGCGTGTCTGACCCCAGCGTCGCTCATCGCCGTCCGGACGCGTTCGATTTCTATTGCCATCCTTTGTATCTCTTGCGTGTTGGCAGCTCAATCGGCGTGGATCGTGAATCTATTCACCTTGATTACAGAATCGTCTCCAGAGGGTCACGCCGGAGTTGCGCTGGGTGTTTCCGGCGTCGGCGGGGCTGTAGGCGGAATGCTTGCCAACCTCGCCGCGGGAAGGGTCATACCAGTGCTAGGTTACGCAGGGCTGTTCACAATCTTAGGTTTTATGCATCTTTGCGGTTTCTGCGTCCTATGGTTCACGGTCCGCACCAGACGCCACGATTCTGCGGTGAAATTGAGCACAGGCTTGTGAGATCGCGGGAGACGTCGCTTGTCGAAAAGTGCCATTATAGATATATTATCGATAATCGTGCATGAGGACGTTTGTCGCTCTATGACTAGACCGCTCATTGTTTCGCAGAGTTCAGATGCAGCAGGCACGGATCGATCGCGAATCTGGAGCGACCTCCCGGAACTTCCGTTTGGAATAGGCGGCCACGCAGTGGCCGCAATCGGGGACGCGATATTGGTGGCAGGCGGGAGTGTATGGACAGCAGCACCATGGAAGCATGGCAAAAAACAATACCGCGACGATGTCATGGTGCTCAGAGAGTTTGATGGCGTGTGGGAAACAGTTGGCCGACTGCCTGTTCCTGTGGCCTATGCTGCCTGCGCAGCGAGCCAGGATGAACTGTATGTCGCCGGCGGTGAAAATGCGGACGGGGTATTGAGAAATGTATATTCCGTATCGACGCGCGGGTCTGTCGCGCGAGTTGTGCGTCTGCCCAATTTGCCATGTCCGCTCACGGATGGTAGCGGAGCTGTTCTAGAAGGGATCTTTCACGTGTGCTGCGGGCAAACTGGCCCGGATCTCAAAAGCGCCACGAACCGACACTGGGCACTTGTGGGAGGGCGGTGGGTGGAGCAGGATCCTTTACCCGGCGTAGCGAGAATTCTGCCAATCTGTCAGCCAACCGGCGGCTGCTTTACCCTGGGCAGCGGCGCTGGGTTCCGGATTCAATCAGACAGATTGGTCCGCAGTTATCTGAAAGACGTATGGAGGTTTGATCCTCGAACAGGGTGGCAGGAAATAGGATCGCTCTTCGTGCCATGTGTCGCCGCGCCTTCTTTGGCCTACGGAGATGGCCTGTTTATCTTCGGCGGCGACGATGGCAGTCTTGCGTCGGCATGGCATCTGCAGGACCAACATCCTGGTTTCTCGAAGTCCGTTACTCGAGTATCGGCGAACAGCGTACGGGGCCTTCGCGGTTGCGATCTGCCGATCAGTTTGGTAACAAGCGGCACCGCGCTGTGGCGAGGAAGGGTCGTGATCGCGGGAGGAGAAGATCGGGCTGGAAGCCGTTCCGCCCGCGTGCTGGCCTGCAAGGGTGGAGCGCTGGTGGAAAATGAGAATTAAAGCTATTCGCTGTCTGCTGTTCAGTGCGCCGTACGGACATGAAGGTGATGCAGAACGAGCACGTCACCTTCGATCCGGATATCGCTCCGCCTCGATCATCCAAATTACAACGGATATCGGCCTCTATGGCCTGGGAGAAGCCTACGCTGGCTCATATGCGCCTGAAGTAGTCCGGGCGATCACAGAACAAATGGCAGAAGTTCTCGAGGGAGCTTCCCCGCTCGATATCGCTGACTGCATGCGGCGGGTCCAGCATGCGATTCGCTACTGGGGGCGCACTGGCCTACCGCAGGGCGTGACTGGCGCCTTGGAGATGGCCTTACTCGATATCAAAGGCAAAGCCTATGGCGTGCCAGCATATGAACTTCTCGGGGGACGTATGCACGAAACGCTACCGGTTTACGCAAGCGGTGGGAATGACAAACCGGAAGCTGACCTTCGCGACGAGATGCGGCTATATGTCGAAGGTGGTTATCGTGCGGTCAAGGTCCGCATCAACAATCTCTCAACCGCAGAGATACTGAAAAAGGTGCAGATCTGTCATGAGTCGCTGGGTGGGCGAGCCACGCTAGCGCTGGATGCGGTACAGAGCAACGTTCCGACTCCGTGGACTCTAAAGCAGGCAAAGCAGCACGCAATATTACTTGAACCCTTCAACCCTCTGTGGCTGGAGGAGCCTCTACCGCCAGAAGATCTCGATGGACTAGCAAGACTATGCAGCTCAACCACGGTCCCAATCGCAGGCGGAGAAACCGTCACCACGACCGCAGAAGCACGCCAATACTTTGAGCACAGATCTTTGGACATATTTCAGCCGGACACCTCCGTCTTGGGGGGGCTGACGCGATTTCTGGAAATTGCGTGTCTGGCGGCGGCAGACGGCGTGGAGCTTGCCGTGCACAGCTGGTGTAGTGGAGTCGGGCATATGGCCAACTATCACGCTGCGTTCGCGACTAAGAACCGCAGTTTCCTGGAGCTGAGTAATGTTAGAAACCCTCTCCGAGAGGCATTCCTGATGGAGCCATGGCAACTGCTTAATGGTGAGTTGAAGCTGGCGGCCACACCTGGGCTGGGCGTGCATCTGCCAGACGGCCTGCAAGAGGAATATGCATATCTACCTGGAAGCCACTACAAGTTTTCGGCAGGGTGAGTGATCATGCGGACCATCGTAGTGGCATTTGACGGACTTCGGAACGAGCAGAGGGCTCGTCTCAAAACCCTGGCCGCTGGTTGGCGAGATATCGTCTATGTTCCCGAGAAGCCTGCATCGTGGGATGAGATCCTGAAGGGCGCGGAAGTAGTCTTTGGGTGGCCACCCCCCGACGCATTGGCGCATAGCTCGGTGCTCCTTCATCAGCTTCCAAGCTCAGGCTACGACGAATACGATATACCCGCTCTTACCAGGCGTGCGGACTTCCGACTGACGACAGCTCGTGGAGTCGGCGCAAGAGCTGTTGCGGAACACGGACTGGCCTTTCTGCTAGCGTTTAACCGCGGACTCGCGGCCCATATTGGCCAGCGCCGTGAGAGGAGCTGGCAGCGTGTGCCCCCCTACAGGCTGCTCCGGGGGCAAACTCTCTGCATCGTTGGGCTCGGCGCCATTGGAGAGGAACTTGCGCGATTGGCTGGCGCGCTGAGCATGGATGTCGCGGCTATCAATCGATGTGTGCCGGCGAATACTTCCGTTGGGCGCATCTGGAGCTTTTCCCAACAAGCTGAAGCCCTGCGCATTGCCGACCATGTGGTACTCACCATGGCATCAACGCCTGGACAGAAGCCAATCTTTTCCGCAGATCAATTCGCCATCATGCGGCCCGGATCATTCTTCTGCAATCTCGCCCGGGGGGGGTTAGTTGATGAGGCCGCCCTTGTCAGTGCCTTGCGTAGCGGCCAGATCGCAGGTGCTGGCCTAGACGCCTTTGCCGCAGAACCTTTGGCGGATTCCAGCCCATTCTGGAGCATGCCGAATGTCTTGATTACCCCGCATGTCGCAGGACGGTTTGTCGAAGAAACCGAGCTGCTTTCCGAGCTATTTCTTGACAACCTTAGCCGGTATAAGAACTGTCAGCCGCTTCGCAATCTCGTCATTGGAAGGGACGCCTAGCTTGAAAGTGAACCATTCCGACCTAATGGGAATCTATCCGGCGCTCCTCACTGGGCTACAAGCCAACGGCGATCTTGCCGAGGCAGCTACAGTCGGCTGGCTGGAAACTCTTTTCAGAACAGGCATTGATGGAGTTTACGTCGGAGGGTCCACAGGCGAGGGCATGCGCCTTAGTGAGGAACAGCGAAAGAGATTGCTAACCTGCATTGTTGGCGCGACGCCGCCCGGGAAGAAAGTCATTGTGCAGGTGGGAGCTGCTGAGAAGGAATCCGCTTTCCGCCTGGCTGCGCACGCGGCCGAAAACGGCGCCGATGCAATCAGCAGTTTGCCACCTCCGGGAGGCTGGGAAGAAGTGAGCGCATACTACAAGCGTCTTGCTGAACAAATTGCGTTGCCGCTGGTCATCTATTATTTCCCAGAAATCACACCGGCAGCGTTTCCCACAGAACAGCATCTTAGAAGGCTATGCGACATGGAGGGGGTCGCTGGGGTCAAGTTCACCGATTATAATCTCTTCCTTCTGCAGCAGCTGGCAGAGATGGGAATTGTTGCTTACAACGGACGTGACGAAGTGTTGGCAGCCGGGCTTCTGATGGGAGCCAGCGGTGGAATCGGGTCCACTTATAATTTGTTGCCAACGTGCATAACAGGCATTGCCCGTGCGGCTGAGGTCGGCAACTGGCGTGAGGCTCAGCGTCTCCAAGTACGGGTAAATCGCATCCTGCAGGTGATGTTGAAATATCCCTATTTGCCGGCTCTCAAGAGTGCCTGCCGGCATCTGTTCGGCCTCGATCTGGGCGGCGTCCTAGATGGGTCAAGGTTTCGCGATGTTGCCGAGGAGGCTTCGTTTCTAAAGGAACTCGAAGATTGCTATGGCGAGGCACCGCGCTTTGAATAATCTTTTGTAGAGGCCACAAGAAGGTAAGACTATGGCATTGACGGCACTCAAGCCGATAAGAATTTCCAGCAAATCATCCGAGGTGTTTCAGCTTTTGAGAGAGGCTATCTTGTCGGGGGAGCTGAAACCTGGTGACCCGCTCCGCGAAGCCCATTTGGCCAAGCAATTTCACGTGAGCCAAGTCCCAGTGCGGGAAGCCCTCCTGCAATTGGAACATCTGGGCCTGGTGGTGCGTGTTCCTGACCGAGGAACAACGGTGACGAAGCTGACGCGAAGCGAGATGGTCGATTTGCTGGCGGTACGGGCCCATCTGGAAAAGATGGCATTCACGGAGGCAGCCAAGCATCTTTCTGAGGAAACGATCAAGCGCCTGCGAAAGTGTATTGAGGCAATGGAAACCGCCATCCGAAAAAAGAATCACTATGCAGCGGCGGATGCGGACCTCAATTTTCACAGGATTATCTGGGCAGCATCCCGCAATCAGATGCTGGAACGTCTCCTCGAACATCTTTGCGTGTCTGTATATGCGTTTGTCAGCCTCAAACGTCACGTGGCCAATGAGACAATCCAGGGGGTGGTGGCCGCTCACAGCAAGCTCATAGATGTGCTGCTGGAAGGCAAGTCCAAGCATATCGAAGCCGCATTGGAAGAACACCTGCGCCCGGAAGCATCCATTCCTGCCAATGTTGATTGATCAAGAGAGGAAGTTCTCCCCAAGATAGCAGCGCCCTCCGGTGCCAGGTTTAACTCAGTCGATAATTATGTCACCTCGGAGAACGTCGATATCCTCAAGCGGACGGGATCCGACTTGGTAACAGCTTATTGCAGACCGGCTTTTGTGGGGCTCAGCCCTCCAAGGTCCGCCTGGTGTGCTCACGAGTTGCGCGACTTGTTTGCCGCGAGGCTCGAGATCAGAGCGAGCGCTATTAACCTGCTACGAGCCTCATATACAATTTCGGATGGACCAGACCGACATACTCATAGCTATCGATACAGAAATAGAGATGCTTCGGCGGGGCCAGGGCGATACTTTCTGGCTCAACTGTAAATCGGGGAGCCTACAAACAGGCCTTAGCGTCACCCGCGCGCAAGAGACGTCAACTATCACCTGAAGCTCGAGCCAAGATTGCGGCTGCGCAGAGAGCGCGCTGGGCGAACGTTAAGAGGCAGACAAGATAACGATCATCCGAGCATCCCTCCTCCTCTCTTCAAATCAATTGGCGCAGATGCGGGAGCGCAAGCAGAAGCTCGAATGGGAGCTGCGGCGTCTGGCGGCGACTGCGGTGGAGACAGGTCCGTCCGCGTTCCTCGTGGAGGGTAAGCGTCCGCTTGTCGCCGTATTTACATGCGCTGGGTCTGGCTGACAATGGCTTTGTGAGCGAGATGATAAAGGTTGGCACAGCTGGTACTGCGGGCAAGCGGGTTCATCCTACGGCAGACGTGCCATGTGCGGGTGCTTGCGCTGGCGGCGCATCCAGAAGCTGGGCGCGTGCGTCCCGAGGAGCCGTGGATCTGCCGGCAGCGGGAATGCTCTGCCTGCCGAATCCCTACGTGGCGCCGGGCGGCCGCTTCAATGAAATATACGAATGGGGCAGCTACTTCATCGTGCTGTGGCTTGAGGCGGACCATCGCGAGGTGCGGGCCAAGGGGATGGTGGAGAACTTCCTGTTCGAGATTGCGCACTACGGTGGCGTGCTGAATGCGAATCGAACCTACTATCTGACGCGCTCGCAGCCAGAACGCCGATTCGCGGACTTTATCTCACTGACCAAGATGCAGCCAGCCTTGGTGTGGTGGGCGCGCTGTTTGGCGGAGTCATCGGCGCCTCGGCCGCGACCGGGAGAAACTTCTTTTCGGTCGTCTCGGGGCCCTATGCTGCGCGAAGACTGACTGGCCCAAAGGAGATTGGCGCTCCTGAGTAGCAGCGTTGGCAAACTAGACTGTCAAATGAAACAGCCAATGCTGTCGCCGAATCCTTGCTCAACCCGGCCGTCCGGCCAAACAACGATGGGCACCAGTTGGCCGTATCGGCGCGCTTCGTCCAATGTCGCCTGACTGAGTTCCACACGACGCTCGTCATAGACGCGGCCTTCGGCGTCCCATTTCTTCAGCAGCTTGACGCACGAATCGCATCCGCGAATGGTGTACACAATTGGAATCACGCTTTGATCCTTCACGCTCTCGCCCCGCATCATTCCGAAGCGTTCGGCAGGTGCAGGGCGGTCGCCAACAGTTGACGTATCTCGCTGATTGCATCTCTTCGCCATTGATCGGTATGCGGCTGAATCCTCGATATCACTTCCTGAAGAAACGCTTGTCGCTCCAGATTCGGAAGGGTTTCCGAACGAAGCTGAAGGCGGCAAACCGAGCTTTGCCTTCGCTTGTCCCATGGCGAGCGCCAAGCCGACGTGCGCGCTAGCCGAGCGTTCCGTGAAGTGGGCGATGTATTTTGTGTCGGCGGTGTAGAAGACAAAAACCGGAATGGCGCGCGATTTCCCGTTGTTGCTCAGGAATTCGTCCATGATATCGGGATTCTCGTCGCGCAGAAAAACACGCACATCCATCCCGGCCGACTCGGCGATCCGAACCGCGGAAGGCAATTCCCGGTAGACATCGCCACACCAGGCTTCCGCGATCGCGAGCAGCTTTCGTGGACCATCGGGAAGCTCGCTGGACTTTCGAAAGAAAGCCAGGTCGTCTTCGGTGAGCACCGGATTCTCGTAGTTTTGCTCGAACTTGTCACGATTGACCGTCGCTGCGGCCAGAAAATCCTTATACGTGAGACCCTGGTCGAAACGCGCGGAAGTAACGACGGTAGTCGCTGTTGGCATGTTCATTATTCCCTCAGCGGACCCTCTTGATCGATGATGGTGTTCTCAGACACAACACCGAATAGTTGATTCCTGTGTCGAGCCCTGCGTTGCAATATTTGCCATCGCGCCGATTTCAGAGAGGGATGGCTCCTGACTCTCAAAGTGGAGCGCAACAGCCGCATTTACACCGAAGCGACCAGCAACACGAGGCACTGGGCAAGAATGGACACAACGAGTAGCGGAACACGGATCCATAACACCCTATCCCATGACGCCTGTAGCTCTCGGGCGTTGGCGAGTCTTTCTCCGGTTTTTGCCGCTTCGGTTTGAAGCCGATTAATTGGTTTCGACAAGAGATTGTAGAGAATGACGAACAGAATCAGCATGAAGAGCGATGCGCAATAGAACCAGCGCTGCCCACTCCTGCTGAACACGGCCAGCAAGAGGTTGGACAAGATCGCCGAGACGCCCCAGATCGGCATCCGCGCGTCGGCGAACAGGTGGAAAAAGCCCATGATTTCGGTTCCGGCAGAGGTGGAAGCCAATCTGAGAGCGGCACAGCCGACAGTCAAAAAGAACATGTCCGTGCCGAGCACTACTGCTGTGCCAAGAATGCCGACTAGAGATACCAGACCCATCCAATGGTTCATTGTCCTTCCTCCTTTCTAATCGTTGCCGCTCAAATGGCATGGATCAACCGGAGGCCGACGAAGAGCATCACCGCACAGGTCACTCCATGAACGGAGAACGCCGTGGCCTTTCGCCCGCCGGACACCAAAATGTTGGACATGTCGCCAAAAGGGATGATGGTGAAAACCAGAAGAACTATGCCTACCGTCCGGCTGTCCATAGTCAGCATCAGGGTCAACACGGCCAATCCAGATGCGACGTCCCGAATTCCTTTAGGACGTAGCCAGGCACGAGTGTCAGCATCGGATGCAGGCGGCTTGAGACCAAATGTTCCTGAGATTCGCTTAGGTGACAAAAGGTAGAAACAACCGATGACAATGATCCCCACAGCGATGAGAGCTGCCAGGATGAGCGGAACAGCGTCACGCATGAGATATCTCCTCGTTAGAAAACCTAGCGATGCTATATACGATGTGGAGCGTTTGAGGAAAGATTCACCGTCCCCAAAGAAAACCTAGCGGTGCTATACTTCCTATCGATGGAAACGAATCTGGCAGCGAACCGAATTGCGGAACGAAAACTGCGTGACAGGCAGGCCCGCCGGGCACAAATCATCAGTGCCGCACGGCGGATCGCGGAGCTTGAAGGGTGGTCCAACGTAACCGTTCGGCGGCTATCCGACGAAATCTCATACAGTCAACCCGTTTTGTACGCTCACTTTGGCAGCCGCGAAGGGATTCTCGCCGCGGTTGCCATCGAGGGCTTTCACGAGATGGGCCTGGCTTTGGAGAAGGTACGGAAACGGGCTAAGCGAAATACGGTCGAATCGGTCGCGGCCGCATATCTGGAGTTCGCCGCCTCTTCACCTGCACTGTATGAAGTGATGTTTTCGCTCAGCCTGAGCGTACCATTCGATGACCCGGCTACTCCTCCGGAACTGCGATTCGCATTTTCCCAGCTCCTGGAGTTGTTTCGGGGGCAAAGCTCGATAGCAGAGGTTACATCGGAACTGTTTTGGGCGAGCCTCCATGGTATCGCTGAGCTGACAAGAACCAAGCGGTTTCCGCGCAGCCGTCAGAAAGAACGCCTGAGGGCGCTCGTCGAGCTCTTCAATCTTCGCCAGAACCATGCGCACCACAGATCTGAGCGCCGACCAGCGTAGAGCGGAGAGCCCGCTCCGCAGCGTCTGCGGCACAATGAAGAGGGACGAGAGAAGAGCGTGAACAGCGGCGAAAACAAATCGGCTACCTGGTAGATCACAACAGTATCCGAATCACTCCGCAGTTTCTTGCCGTCGAAGAGAGCACTTTTAGTTTTGGTCTGCGACGGCGAAAAATCGTGGCGGGCTGCGCTCTCAAGGGTACAGCGGCAACGCTGAAATCCCCATCGGAGACGTAGTCATGACCCAGCAGAACCTTTCCCGCACGATGCCCGCAGGGGCAAGCAGTCTCAGCGCGCCGCCACGAAGCCTCATCAGGGCCGCCAGTCTTCACCGAATCTCAATCGCCAAACTGCCGCAACGCAGAAGCGTCCCGCGCAGTCGCAGCCGCCGTCGAACAGTTACCCGTTGAATAAAACGGCGACTCTTCCGCCCCGGTCCGCGGAGCCGGGCTCATGGGTTCTTACTTTTGTGCTGTACACTGTATGGTCTTCCTAGTGGTATACGGTGTATAGATGAACGGCCAGAACCCAACTTCGCAGCAGATTTACCAGTGCGCCCTCCGCATTCTTGAGGCCGAAGGGCCACAGGCTATCAGCATGCGCCGCGTGGTCAAAGAAGTCGGCATCACCGCCATGGCCATCTACCACCACTTCCCCAGCCGCGAAGCCCTCCTGGACGCCGTGGTCGATTCCGAATTCCAGCAACTCGTCGGTTTCTTCGGCCAATCGAACGGAAAGCGGAGTTTTGAGGCGGCGATGATTCACATCATGGATGGCTACATCGATTACGCCCTCTCCCATCCCCGCATCTTTGACTATGTTTTCTCGAGCCTGCGGCCCGGCGCGCGCCGTTCTCCTGATGATTTTCACGCTCGCCGCTCGCCTACGCTGAATCTCACCGCTGACATCGTCTACTCATGGGTAAGGCTGTCGTTAGCAAGTAAAAATGTCCGCTTTTTGTAGCACGTGATCTGTCCGGTTTTGGTTTAATCTCCCGCAGCCGCCGGGAGGGTGGAAAAGTGGGAATCGCGGAGCGATTTCCAAGGCGGCGGAGCCGCCGTCTTGTCCACCCTCCGTTTGGTTGCCCTCATGATTTGCTAGTGTGGGCCGTCCATCGGCCGTGTAGCGTCCCAGCCGATGCGGCCCGTAGGTCAGAGCGATGGTTGCGTCGAGGTGCTGATGCACGATCACATTGCATCCGGCCAGGGTGCCGCGCCAGCTCGCCGCTTGGATCTGCAAGCTCAGGTTCTGAAAGCTGACCGTGTTATCGCGGTTCACCGTGCGCTCGAACTGCAGCGAGAAGATCAGGTCCAGATCGCGGCGCGGGCATGTGGTGAACGCCGTGCCGCGCTGCGTG
>Ga0335074_10012947_pt1 | contig 11712 bp, 11 predicted proteins | sample Lox_Sample_23_FD_206715 | JGI IMG/M metagenome (GOLD analysis project Ga0335074, IMG submission 206715) | Soil microbial communities from Loxahatchee National Wildlife Refuge, Florida, United States - Lox_Sample_2.3 | ecosystem: Environmental > Terrestrial > Soil > Wetlands | place: USA...
GAACACGATTGCCAAAATGACGAGCGGCGGCGCAAAGTAGCGTGGAAAGAAGTCGCCCGGCCAGCCGCTCACCGTATAGCCGGCCGCAATGACAGCCGCGCCCAGCCAGGCGACGAACAGGCCGGGGGCGGTCCGCAGAAGCGGGCGCAGGACTATCGTCAGAAACGCGCCGTCGATGGCGAGGAGAGCCAGCACCGGCAGGGTGAACGGCCACTGTGCCATCTTAAGCGCCCACAGCTGCCCGCCGGTTTGCGAATAAAAGCTCGCCATGACGTGGAAGCCGTCGCGGTAATCTTGCGGCGAAACCGCATAGGAGAGCCCGACCGCCAGGACCAGGCCGGCGAAAAACCCCGCCATTGCCAGTATCGTCGATCGCCGCGCGCATGAGCCAAGCAAACAGATGATTGCGGTGCCCAGAGTGGCGCCCGCAAAGGCCAGCGCCCATTCGTGCTTGCCGAATCCCGCCAGCAGGCCGGCGGCAACAAAGCGCCAGCGCGCGCTTGGTTGCTCGACCTGGCCGAGCGCGAGCAGCGTCGCCGCTATGCCCAGCAGCAACACGCCGACACTGCCGTCAATCTGCGGCTCGATCGAGGCACCCACCGCCAGCGGCGTTGTCAGGGACCACAACGCGACTGCGAAGGGTGCAATGGCGCTCGCCCAGGCTGCGCGTGTGCCGGCCGGGGCGGCGGCTTCGGCGGTCAGCGCGATAAGGCCGATGCTTCCGATCAGGAAAATGATGGCAAACGGCAGGCGCGCCGCGACGGTGAGCTTCTCGGGCGGCAAATGTCCCAGTGCGTGGCGCGGAGCAAACCGCCGCCCGAGCCATTCCACTACAATGTAGGGCATCACCGTGCGGTGGAACGATATCAGGATCGGTTTGCCGTCGATGGAGCCAACGACCTCGCGCGGCAGATGTTGCGCGTCGAGCACCGAAATGGGCGGGTTGTTGAGAACAAGCAGGGCAAATTCGCCTTCCTCACCGCCAAGAATGTTGGTGATGAAGGGCAGGCGGACTGCCGCGATCACAACCAGCAAGGCGGCAACCGTTATGAGTCGAACGCCGTACGTCCGCCTGATTTTGTCCGGCGTCATTGCGCAATTCGCTTTGGCATACGGCGCCAGAAAAGATCGGTATCTCGCATTCGATCTGCCGGAATGTTCGCCGCTTGCAAGCGGCACTTAAGGCTGCGGTGGTAGAACGAGGCGATCCTTGAAGGCTGGGAAGTGCGCCGCAAGGTACCTCTCGGCATATGCTTTCGTTGCCCAGATATAGTTTATTCCCGGATGGTAGATCCATGTGGTCGTCTCAGTGATGACGACGCCGTTGGTGTCGTGTGCGATCTTGGCCGCTGTTTCGACGTCCTGCGCAAGCTGTGCGAGCGGCGTGCCGCGGAGTTCGGTGAGAGAGACTTTGCCGGCGTAGCTTTCGGCGAGGAAGGCGTAGTTGGCGCCAAGACCGAGTGTGGCGGCGATAACGACGCTCCACCCGATCGGGGGAGAGATGGACTCTTTGAAACGCAGCCAAAGGGCCACGAAGACGATCGGCAACATCACCAGCGGCGGGGCGAAGTATCGCGGAAAGTTGTCGCCGTGCCAGCCGCTGACCGTGTAGCCGATGGTGATGCCAGTGGCGCCCAGGTAGGCCAGCAGCAGCCCGGGCGCGGTGCGCAGCAGCGGGCGCAGAACGAACAGCAAAAAAATGCCGTCGGCGACGACAAGCGCCATGACCGGCAACGTCAGCGGCCACTGGGCCGGTTCGAGCGCCCACAGCTGGCCGCCGGTTTCCGAATAAAAATTGGCCATGACCTGGAAGCCTTGGCGATAGTCCTCGGGCGAGATCGCATAGGAAAGCGCGACCGCCAGCGCGAGGCCGATGAAAAAGGCGGCGAAGGCCAGGTTTGCCGCCCGCCGTGCCAGTATCGGAGCCAAGGCGATCGTCGCCACGCCGAGCGCCGCGGCGGCAGCGAATGCCATCGCCCACTCATGCTTGCCCAGTCCGGCCAACACGCCGGCGGTGAGGAAGCGCCAGCGCGCGCCGCTTCGCCCGATGTCGCCGACCGCCAATAGGGTTGCTGCGATCCCCAGCAACAGCACGCCGGCGCTGCCATCGAGTTGCGGCTGGATCGAAGCGCCGACGGCGAGGGGAGACGTCAGCGACCAAAACGTAACCGCGAGCGGAGCTATGGCGATGGCCGCGGATGACGATTTGGTAGCCGACGTCGCCGCTTGAATCGTCAGCGCAATCAGGCCGGCCGTTCCGAGAAAGAAGATGATGGCGAAGGGCATCCGGCCGGCGACCGTCAGTTTCTCAGGCGGCATGCGTCCCAGGGCGTGATGCGGAGCAAACAGCCGGCCGAGCCGCTCCAGAATGATGTAGGGCATCACGGTGCGGTGGAACGTCGAAAGAATGAGCTTGCCGTCGACGGAGCCGGAAATCTCGCGCGGCAGATGATCGGGATCCAGCGCGGACGTCGGCACATCGTTGAGCACCAGCGCAACGAAATCGCCTTCCTCACCGGCCAGGATGTTGGTGATGAAGGGCAGGCGAACCGCCGCGATGAGAACCACGAACGCCGCAGCCAGTGCGAGCTTGAAGCAGAATGATCGATTGGACGCGCCCCACATCGCGCGATCCTAATGTGCGAGTCGCGGAAGAAAAAGCTCATCGGCTGGATCGATGTGTCGCAGCGGCGGCGGCGCTAGAGCACCGAGAGTTGTTATTGGGGCGGAAACACCAGCCGATCTTTGAATTGCGGAAAGAACGTCGCAATGTGCGTTTCGGCGTCGGTTTTGCCCAGAGCGGCGCTGATGAAGTTCGTGCCTGGAAAGTAGATCCAGGTCGGAGGGAAGGTGAACACGATGCCATGCGTGTCGCGCGCGAGCTTTGCGGCGGCCGCATAGTCCTGCGCGAGCCTGGCGAGCGGCGTGCCGGGCATTTCAGTGACCGAAACCGCGCGGTCGTAGCTGCCCGAGAGGTACTGATAGTTTGCCACAAGCCCGATCGCCGCGACGGCGATCAGCGCCCAGCCGGCGGCCGGCGCCACGGAATCCTTAAAGCGCAGCCAGGATGCCACCAGGACGATTGCCAGGATGATCAGCGGCGGGGCGAAATAGCGTGGAAAGTTGTCGCCCGGCCAGCCGCTGATGACATAGCCGGCGGTGATGGCTCCCGCGCCCAGGTAGGCAAGCAGCAGCCCGGGCGCGGTGCGCACGACTGGGCGCAGCACCATGGCCAGCAACGCGCCGTCCATGACGATGAGCGCCACGACCGGCAAGGTGAACGGCCATTGCGGCGGCTCGAGCGCCCAGAGCTGGCCGCCGGTGATCGAATAATACGTGGCCATGACGCGGAAGCCGTCGCGATAGTCCTTTGGCGAAATCCCGTAGGAGAGGGCGACGGCCAAAGCCAGCCCGACGAAAAAGGCGACGAATGCCAAACCGGCAGGCCGTCGTGTAGACGATAAGATAAAAGAGATCGCGGCGGCGCCGAGTGTGGCGGCAGCGAAGGCGAGTGCCCACTCGTGTTTGCCCAACCCGGCGAGTACGCCGGCGGCAAGGAAACGCCAGCGCGCGCCGGTTCCTTCAACGTCGCCGACTGCCAAAAGCGTCGCCGAAATTCCCAGCAGCAGGACCCCGGCGCTGCCGTCGACCTGCGGGTAGATCGAGGCGCCCACGGCAAGCGGCGTCGTCAGCGACCACAGCGCGACGCTCAAGGGGGCGACCGCGGCCGCGGCGGATGCGCGCTTGGTTGCGGCTGTGGCGGCCTGCACCGTGAGGCCAATAAGGCCGGCAATGCCGAGCAGAAAGATGACGGCAAACGGCAGGCGCGCCGCGATACTGATTTCCTCGGGCGGCAGGCGCCCCAAGGCGTGACGCGGGGCAAAAAGCCGGCCGAGCCGCTCCAGAATGATGTAAGGCATGACCGTGCGGTGGAACGTGCTCAGCACGGGCTTGCCGTCGATGTAGCCTATCATATCGCGGGGCAGATGATCGGGGCTCATTACCGAAGTCGGCACGTCGCTAAGCACGAGCGTGGCAAAATCACCTTCCTCGCCGGCGAGGACATTGCCGATAAAGGGCAAGCGAACGACCGCAATGAGAACGAGCAGTGCGGCGGCCAATGCGAACTTGAAATGGAATGACTGACCGGCCACGCCTCGCATCCGGCGATCCTATAATGGCCCGGCCGAACCATGGCAATCGGCGGGCGCCCGCGGCGGAACCCGCCGTGTTGGACGGCCGCTGCAGGGAATAATATGATCGGTGGGGTGTTTGTGGCTTGCCGGGGCCGCGACGCGGCGCAGGTGACAGCATATCGTCTGTCAGCGCTTAACGAGGGGAGATTACCAATATGATCCGTAGCGTATTCGCCATAGCGGTCGTCGCCGCCGTCGGGCTGGGCGTCGGCGTTGCCGTCGCCCAGCAGGACGTCATCAAGGAGCGCAAGGACTTGATGAAGGCCAACGGCGACCAGGCCAAGATCGGGGCCGCGATGATCAAAGGCGAGAAGCCGTACGACCAGGCCGCGGTCCATAAAATCTTCGCGGCATTCCAGGATGCGGCGGCCAAAATGCCGAGCCTTTACCCAGCGGACTCCAAGGATGAGTCCGGCTCGCCGGCGGCGGACAAGTTCAGCCCGACCGCGAAGGTCTGGGAGGATATGGCCGACTTCAAAGCGCGATTCGAGAAACTTGGCGCCGATGCCAAGGCGGCCGACGCCTCGGTGAAGGACGTCGCCACGCTGAAGGTCGCCTTCGGCAATATCGGCAAGAACGATTGCGGCGGATGCCATCACGAGTATCGTGCCGAGAAGAAGTGAACCGGATTACCGGGATTGTACGGCGGGGCGCCGGTAACGGCGCCCCGCTTGCATATCGGCTGCCGCGTGACGCTTGCGCACGGCGTTTCGCGGCAGTGCACGCTTTGCCGCGGTCGCACCAGCGCCTAGAGTCATGAAGCGCAAGGTGTGGATAGCGCCATGAACGAGCGCCTGCAGCCGAGGAAACGTTCGCTGACCCGGTCGCTCCTTGTCATCGGCGGCCTGTTTATGCTTGCCGGCCTGGTGGCGTTCTGGGGCTTGACCGTTCCGGCGACCGTCCCCGCTTCGGCCCTGCCGGCCTATACGCCCAACATCGCCAACGGCCGAACGATGTTCGATGCCGGTGGTTGCGCCTCCTGCCATGCCGTTCCCAACAAGGATCCCGACAAGGTCGATCCGACGCGGCTCGGCGGCGGCCTGGCGCTGCCGTGCCCGTTCGGCACGTTCTACGCGCCCAACATATCGCCCGATCCCAAGGACGGCATCGGCCGCTGGACCGAGGCGGACTTCGTCTCGGCATTATGGGACGGCACCGCGCCCGGCGGGCGGCACCTGTATCCGGCGTTTCCCTACACGTCGTTTCGGCACATGGAGCTTTCCGACGTGCGCGATCTGTTTGCCTATCTGAAAACACTGCCGCCGGTGCCGGGCAAGGTGCGCGGCCCCGATCTGTCGTTCCCGTTCGACATCCGCCGCATGGTGGGAATCTGGAACCTGTTGTTTCTGCATGGCGGTCCGTTCGTGCCAGACCCGTCGAAATCGGCGCAATACAATCGCGGCGCCTATCTGGTGAACGGACCGGGGCACTGCGCCGAGTGCCATAGTCCGCGCAACTTCCTCGGCGCCATCATCGAGAGCGAACGTTTTGCCGGCGGTCCGACCCCGGACGGCAAGGATTGGGTGCCGAACATCACGCCGGCCGGATTGCGCAGGGGCGACAACGCCAAGCACCCGTGGACGCAGCGCGATATCGCCAGCTTTTTGTCCGACGGCATGACGCCCGACGGAGATTTTGCCGGCGGCGCGATGTCCGACGTCATCCGCAATACGTCGAAGCTCAGCGAGGACGACCGCGCCGCGATTGCCGCCTACATCGCCGCGCTGCCGCCAGTTCAGGGACCGTCGCCGCCGAAGAAGCCCGATTAAGACTCCGTCCCATCATTTCGCAGCCGCGAATGACGCGCTACAACCGCGGCCCTTTCAGGATTCGCCGGCCTTTTGCGCGGCGGCGGCGGAACAGCAGCGATGAACACCGGCAGAGGCATCGTCCTCAAGCTCATCTCGGCGGTGCTGTTTGCCGTGATGTCGGCGCTGATCCGCTATCTCGGCGCGCGCTACCCGATCGGCGAGGTGGTGTTCTTTCGCTCCGCCTTCGCCATCATTCCGGTGTTGGTGGTCTATGCTTGGCGCGGTGAGCTGATGGCGGCATTGCGCACCGAATCGCCGCTCGGTCAGGCGAGCCGCGGCGCGCTGTCGATCGTCGGCATGTTCTGCAATTTCGGCGCGCTGGCCCGCCTGCCGTTGATCGAAGCCAACGCCATCGGATTTTCCTCGCCGCTGATCGGCGTGGCGCTTGCCGCCCTGGTGCTCAAGGAGCGCGTGCGCATCTACCGCTGGAGCGCGGTCAGCGTCGGCTTTCTCGGCGTGCTGGTCGTGCTGTCGCCCCACTTGTCGGGCGACGAATTGACCATCGCGATGGCGAGCGCCGCCAGCGTGTCCGGCGTGATCTACGCGGTGGCCGGCTCCATCACCAATGCGGGCACCATGATCCAGACCCGTCACCTCACCAAGAGCGAGCGGACGTCCTCGATCGTGTTTTATTTCTCGGTGATCTGTGCCCTTTCCGGACTCGTGACATTGCCGTTCTGGTGGCTGACGCCGACCTGGAGCGAGCTCGCCGTGCTGGCGGCCATCGGCTTCCTCGGCGGCCTCGGTCATATCTTTCTCACCGAGAGCTACCGCTACGCCGCCGCCTCGGTGGTGGCGCCGTTCGACTACACCTCGATGGTCTGGGCGCTCGTTCTCGGCTACGCGATGTTCGGCGAAACGCCGACTTTCATGGTCGTGCTCGGCTCGGCGATCATCGCCGGCGCCGGCTTGTTCGTGATCTGGCGCGAACACCGGCTGGCGCTCAAATACCGGACCGCCGCGGTCGTGCTGCCGGCGGCGCCCGGCGCGGCTACGACGCCCCGAATGCCTTGAAGGTGATGATGGTGCGCGTGTCGGCGACGCCGGCAATGGTCTGGACCTTTTCGGCGATGAAGTGGCCGATATCGGTTGAAGGATCGACATAGAATTTCACCAGCAGATCGAAGTCTCCGGCGGTCGAGTAGATTTCCGAGGCGATTTCGGCATCCGCCAGCTTGTTCGCCACCTCGTAGGATTTGCCGAGCTGGCATTTGATCTGCACGAAAAAGGGGACCATGCGCGCCTCCGGGCGTAGTATCTTGCCTTGCCTGGGGAGAGTAGCAGGGCGCAGGTGAAAATGCATGCACGGGTCGAGCTTGCCGACATGGCCGCCGACGTTTTGGCGCGCGTGCGCGACCGCGCGCCGCGCGTGCACTGCATCACCAATACGGTGGCGCAGAACTATACCGCCAACATGCTGCTGGCGGCCGGCGCGGTGCCGTCGATGACCATCTCGCCCGAAGAGATCGTCAGCTTTATTGCCAGCGCCGATGCGCTTCTGGTCAATCTCGGCACGTTCGATGCCGAGCGCCGCGCCGCCATCGATGTGGCGCTCGGCGCCGTCGGCGCGGCGCGCATGCCATGGGTGCTCGATCCGGTGTTCATCGAAAATTCGCCGGGCCGCGCGCAGTTTGCGCGCGAACTCTTGGCCCGCGGTCCGACCGCGGTGCGGCTCAACGCGGCGGAATTTGCGCCGCTGTTCGGCGGCGATCCGGCCGATGAAGCGGCTTCGCAGGTCGCCAAGGCGTGTGCCACCGTCGTGGCGCTGACCGGCGGCACCGACACCGTCACCGACGGCGGGCGGCGCGTCGTCATCGGCAACGGTCATGCGCTGATGGGTGAGGTGACCGCCATGGGTTGCGCCGGCTCGGCGCTCTTGTGCGCGGCGCTCGGCGTGGAAACCGACGCCTGGCTCGCCGCGGTCGCCGCCATTGCCGCGCTCGGCGTTGCCGGCGAAATTGCCGGGCTGACCGCGCGCGGCCCCGGCAGCTTTGCCGGCGCCATCATCGATGCATTGCATGGACTCGATCGCGCGACCTTGCACGCGCGTATAAAGGTAGCATGATGAAGGTCGATCTTCGCCTCAACGCCATCGTCGATCCGGAACGCGCCGGCGGCCGCGATCTCGCCGACCTGGCGCGGTTCTGCGCCGAGGGCGGCGCGACGCTCGTGCAGTTGCGCGACAAACTGAGCGAGACGCGCGCGATGGTGGAGGAGGCACGGGCGATCAAACAGGCGCTGGCGCCGTTGTCCGTGCCGTTCGTGGTCAACGACCGGGTCGATGTGGCGCTTGCCGCCGGCGCCGACGGGGTGCATCTCGGCCAGGATGACATGGCCGCCGCGGACGCCCGCCGCCTGCTCGGCCTCAATGCGATCATCGGCCTGTCGGTCAAGAATGTGCGCGAAGCCGAGGCCGCGCCGCTCGACCTGATCGATTACGTCGGCTCCGGCGGCGTCTATGCCACGCTGTCGAAGCAGCAAAAAAATCCGCCAATCGGCCCCGAAGGGCTGGCGCGGATTATCGCCGTGCTGCGCGGTCGTGCACAGGAGCAAGGCAAGGAACTGCCGGTCTGCGGCATTGCCGGCATCGATGCAGCCAATGCCGGCGCGGTGATCGCCGCCGGCGCCGACGGCGTCGCCGTCATCTCGGCGCTGTCGCTTAATCCCGATCCGGCCGCTGCGGCGCGCGGCTTGCGGCAGGTCGTCGATGCCATGCTGGCCAAGCGGGGCACCTGAGGCGTGCCATGACTGCGATCGCACTGAGTATAGCCGGGTCGGATTCAAGCGGCGGTGCCGGCATCGAAGCGGATCTGAAAACCTTCTCCGCGCTCGGCGTCTACGGCGCCTGCGTGGTCACCGCGCTGACCGCGCAAAATACCAAGGGCGTTTCAGCCATCCAGGCGGTTGCTGCTGATTTGGTCGCCGCGCAGCTGGACGCCGTGTTCTCGGACCTCGATATCGGCGCGGTCAAGATCGGCATGCTGGCCAACGCGGCGGTGGTCGAGGCCGTCGCCGCGGGTCTTCCTCGCCACAATGCCCGCAACGTCGTGCTCGATCCGATCATGGCCGCCAGCTCCGGCGCGGAGCTGTTGCGCGCCGACGCCATCGAAGCGCTGCGCCTCCTGGTTCGCCAAGCGCGGGTCTTTACGCCCAATCTGTTCGAGGCGGCGGCGCTGCTCGAAGTGCCGATGGCGAAGGACGAGGAAGAGATGCAGGCGCAGGCGCGAGAGCTGCTGACGCTCGGCGCCGATGCAGTGTTGATCAAGGGCGGTCACGGCGGCGGCGTCGAGAGCGTGGATTTGTTGGTGGACGGGGACGGCGCGACGCGGCTTGCTGCCCCGCGCATAGCGACCAGAAACACGCACGGCACCGGCTGTACGCTCGCCTCGGCGATTGCCGCCGGACTCGCCAAGGGCCTCCTGCTCAGTGATGCGGTGGCCGAAGCCAAGGCCTATGTGACCGCGGCGATTGCTGCCGCCGACCGGCTCACGGTCGGCACCGGCCGCGGCCCGCTGCATCACTTTCACAAGTGGTGGTAGTGACCCGCGACCGAACACGATCCGGAACCGTCACACTGCCGCCGGCGCGCCGGGCTGCTTGAGCGGATGGGCGCGCGCGAAGGCGTCGATTTTCGACAAGTCGTCGGCAATGCGCGCGAAGGTCGGGAACGGTGCCAGATCGACATTGAAGAATTTGGCGCCCGCGGCTTGGCTGGCCAGACAGATATCGGCGAGCGTCACCGTGTCGCCGTGGGCATAGCGGCCGGTCGCCTTGTCGTGCAGATGCGTTTCCAGCGCGGTGAGCGCCGCAGTGTGCCAGTGCCGGCACCATTGCATCACTGCAGCTTCGTCGAACTTGAATTCGTGCGCCAGATATTCGCGCACCCGCGGCACGATCAGCGGGTGCGAATCGCAGGCGATGAGTTGGGCGAGCCCGCGCACGCGAGCGCGGCCCTTCGGGTCGCGCGGCAAGAGCCGCGGGTTCGGATGGGTCTCGTCGAGATATTCGACGATCGCCAGCGATTCGAACAGCGCCGGACCGTCGCCGTCGATCAGCGCCGGGATCGCCATCATCGGATTGACGGCGCGAAACGCCTCGGCGTGCTGCTCGCCTTTCATCAGGTTGATTTGGATGATCTCGTCGGGAACGATGCCCTTGAGATTGAGCGCGATGCGGACGCGGTAGGTGGCAAGCGACCGCCAGAAGGAAAATAGTTTCATTGAAATCTCCTAAGATGCATTGCGTCTCGGCCAATAAATCGTCTGCCGCGACGCGTCTGAGGCGCCGAGGCCCTTATTGTTCGCCTCCTCCAGCGCCGCGAGCGCGGCTTTGGCGGCCGGCATGTCGGCGCCTTTGGCGGTACCTGTCGCGACCATCGTGCGCAGGTCCTTGACCGCATTGGCGATCGAAAACGTGGTCGCGCCGGGATCGCGATTTTCCATCATGGCGACGATCATGCCGGCACGCTGCTTCAGTCCATTATTGGCGCCGTTGCTTTCGACGAAAAGGTTGAGCAGCCGCTGCGGCTCCCAGCCGACGTCGCGGGCGATGGCGAAAGCTTCGGCGTAAGCCTGCCAGCCGACCATCAGCGGCAGGTTGATGGCAAGCTTCATCGATGAGCCGGCGCCGACCGGGCCGCAATGCTCGACCAGCCGGCACAGCTGTTCGAGAATCGGGCGCGCCCGCGCCGCGTCGGCGGGCTCGGCGCCCATCAGGCCGAGCAGTTTGCCCTGCCGGGCCGGCGCCGTGGAGCCGCCGACCGGACATTCGAGGAAGACACCGCCCTTGCCGCGCACCTTCGGCGCCAGCGCGATCTCTACGGCGGGAGGCACGGTGCTCATCTCGATGAACAGCTTGCCGTGCACGTCGCCCGACAGCAGCCCCGATGGTCCGTTGTAGACCGCATCGATCGCCGCGCCGTCGGTCAGAATGGTGATGATCGCTTCGCTTGAAGCCGCGACCGCACTCGCGCTTTCCGCAACCTTGGCGCCGGCAGCCGCCAGCGGCGCGGTCTTTGCCACGGTGCGATTCCAGACGGTCACCTGGTTCCCGGCTTCCAACAGGCGCGCCGTGATGGCGCTGCCCATGGCGCCGAGCCCCGCAACACCGATCTGCATGCGCACTCTCCGACTACGCCGATCTCGCGCGGACGATAGGCGATTGCAGGGCGCTGAGAAAGCGGCTTGCGCGTGCGCCGGGCCGATGCCATAGCCACGCCGCCGAAAGGACAGCGGCGACAGAGGGGAAATGCATGGCTTCGCGCAACAAAGGCACCGTCGGCATCGTCGGGCTGGGCATCATGGGCGGCGCGTTTGCGCAAAACCTCGTTGCCGCCGGCTGGCGCGTGGTTGGCTACGACATCGATGCCGCGCGGCGGCGGGCAATGGCGCGCGCCGGCGTCGAGATCGCCGCCGATGCCGCCGACGTCGCCAAACAAGCGCGCGACATCATCACCAGCCTGCCCAGTCCCGCAGCGCTCGCTACCACAGTCGCCGCCATCGCCAAGGCTGGCGTGCCGCGCCGCGTCATCATCGAAGCCTCCACCTTCACCATCGAGGACAAGACCAAGGCTGCGGCAGTGCTGCACAAGGCGGGGCATATGCTGCTCGATTGTCCGATCAGCGGCACCGGCGCTCAGGCCAAGACCAGGGATCTCGTGGTCTATGCCTCGGGTGGTTCGGCCGAAATCAAGCGGCTGCGGCCGA
>Ga0335074_10012948_pt1 | contig 11712 bp, 13 predicted proteins | sample Lox_Sample_23_FD_206715 | JGI IMG/M metagenome (GOLD analysis project Ga0335074, IMG submission 206715) | Soil microbial communities from Loxahatchee National Wildlife Refuge, Florida, United States - Lox_Sample_2.3 | ecosystem: Environmental > Terrestrial > Soil > Wetlands | place: USA...
CCCACCACCCAGCCAAACAGATGGATTGCAAAGGCACAGCCTTTGCCGAGAGGTCCAGGAGAGCAGAGCTCTCCTGGCGGGTTTCAGGGCGGAGCCCTGATCTTACTTGCGTCACCCGATCACCCCGGGAGTGACCCCAACCCAGGCTGTCAACCGCCGCGCCGGGGTGCATAGTCGGCCGCAACACAAAAGGAGGCGGCCATGATCCAAGGTACCCACCGCTTCCCGCCGATGGAGCGGGTGATCTACGGCGTTCCCCTCGCCGACGCGTTGGCACGCGAGATAGAAACCACCGGGGTGCATGCGGTCTATGTGCTGGCCAGCGGCACACTGGCGCGCGAGACCGATGTGGTGGAGACGGTCAAACACGTGCTCGGCAACAGGCTGGCCGGCGTCTGCACGAAGATCGGTGCGCACACGCCACGCCCCGACGTGGTCGCCGCCGCAAATGCCGCACGCGAGGCCAAGGCCGACGCCCTGCTGACGGTCGGCGGCGGATCTGTCACCGACGCCGCGAAAATGGTTGGGTTGTGCCTGGGCAACGACGTGACGGCACCAGACCAATTGGAGACGCTGCGCGCGCGTACCGGCGCTGACGGCAAGACCATTCGCCCGCAGCTCCGTCCACCGCCAGTCCGATCCACGGCGATCCCCACCACACTCTCGGCGGGCGAGTTCACCGCGATGGCTGGCTGCACCGATCCGGTGGCGCAGGCCAAACAGAGCTACGCGCATCCGCTGATGATGCCGCAAGCCGTGATCCTGGATCCGGCCGCGACTATTTACACACCGGAATGGCTGTTCCTTTCCACCGGCATCCGCGCCGTGGACCATGCGGTGGAGGACATCTGCTCCATCAACAGCCAGCCGTTTTCGGACGGCACGTCATTGCAGGCATTGCGGCTGCTGGCGCGCGGTCTGCCGGCGGTGAAAGCGGATCCGAAGGACCTGGAGGCGCGGTTGGAATGCCAGCTTGGTGCCTGGCTATCGATCACCGGATCGCAGAACGGGGTCTCCAAAGGCGCCAGCCACGGCATTGGCCATGTTCTCGGCGGTACCGCGGACGTACCGCACGGTTACACGTCCTGCATCATGCTGCCGCACGTCCTGCGGTTCAACGAACCGGTCAACGCGGCGCGCCAGGCGTGGGTGAGCGAGGCGCTCGGCAGGCCCGGCGACCAGGCAGCGGACGCTGTGGCGGCGCTGATCGCCAGCCTCGGCCTGCCGGGGCGGTTGCGCGATGTTGGCGTGCGGCAGGACCAACTTGATCGGATAGCAGCCGAATCGATGCACGACCGGTGGATTCATACCAATCCACGAACAATCGACGGTCCTGCGACGGTTCGTGCTCTGCTCGATGCTGCCTGGTAGTCCGCACGCGACGCCGGACGCCGTTGTTCCGGCGCCGCCCCGAATCTCAGTCCCCTTGACTGAGTTCCGTCAGCAGCTCGACCAGATCGGCACGCCGGAACGGCTTCTTCAGCACCGACACCTGGCCGCTCTCGTGGAACTTGGCGACGCCCTCGCCAAGCCGCAGATAAGCGTCGCTGTAACCCGAGGTCAGCACGATCCGCGCGGGAATTCCGGTCAGCAGGACTTCATTCAATACATCGATGCCGTCTTTTTCCGGCATGATCATGTCCAACATCAGGATGTCCGGCCGGTACTCGATGAACTCTTCCGTTGCCGTGGCAGAACTGTTCAGCGCCTTGAAGTCGAGTCCGAGCTGCCGGGCGATAAGTCCAACGACTTTTGTGATTCCCGTCTGGTCGTCGATGATAAGCAGTTTCTTCGGCATCGTCTTGCAGCCCTTTCTCCAAGCCCCTGGCCGGTTTGTGATTTGCAGCCGCCGGGCACGGCCTCGTTACCTCACATTTAGTTTACCGCAACTGTGACGTTTCGCAACAACAAATTCCCAGATTTGGCACAACTCTCGCAATTTCTTCATTTATTCTGTCAGCAAATGATTGGGTCATTGTCTTTTGGACGACCCCAGGCGCAAGGAGATCCATTCGTAAAAATTACGAACGAGCTCCCTTTTACTCTGCGCTGCACGAATGCGGTCGAAACGGCTTAGTGAAGCGCCAGATGGATTGTTATGAGAACCGGACCTTGGCGAAACATCATCCGCCACGGCCATGATGTGTCGTCATAAATGCGGTAAAATAACGTTAATAGCGCGGATCGGCCATTTTCCCCACATGTTTCGCCTGCATTAACGGAATGATCCGGCCGACAAACGCTTGGATCCCCATTGGGATCGCCCATTGGGATCACCCCGTAGAATCGCCCATTGGAATCACCCTGTGGAAGCACCCTGTGGAAGCACCCCGTGGGAGCACCCCATGGGAGCACCCAGTACATAGCCCGCGCGCCCGCCGCACCGGGTTGTGTTCCGCCGCGACAAACCTGATCATGGCCTGGGGTACAACCCGAGAGGGGCCCGGGCCATGAGCGGAAGCGGCAGTATTCGTATCCTCGGTATCGCCGGCAGCCTGCGCTGCGCGTCATTCAACCGTGCCGTGCTGCGCACGGTTCAGCCCGCCGCGCCGGGCGGCAAACAAATCGACAGCTTCGATACTGCCCCGATACCACTCTATAATGAAGGCGTGCGCCAGCGGGGCTTTCCTCCTCCGGTTGAGGATCTGCGCGTCAAATTCAAATCGCCAGACGGCCTGTTGGTTGTGACGCCGGAATACAACCATTCTATACCCACCGTTCTGAAGAAACCCGGCGTTCCGAAGAATGCCTTTGACCGGGCCTCGCGTCCCTCGGAGCAATCGTTCGACGGCAAGACGGCCGGCCTGATGGGTGCCTCGCCGGGCGTGATGGGCGCCAGGCCTGCGCAATACCACCGGCGCCAGTGCTTCGCCGTCCTCAACGGACTGGTCATGAACCGGCCGGAAGCGGCGATCCCCACGGCGCGGGGGAAATTCGACGCCGCCGGCAACCTGAGGGACCAGGCGACTCGCCACTTCATCGCCACGCATCTGGCGGCGCTCAAGACCCGGGCGCTGCGGATGCGCCTGTTTCCGGCTGCCTGCGCCGCCTGATCCATGTCAAGGCGGCACCCTCCAATCGTGTGCAGAGTGCCCACAACCTCTTCTCCAGGAGACGGGACTCATGGCGTTCAAGGACATTCTGGTTCACCTCGATAACGGCCTACGCACCCCGATGCGCCTCAAGGTAGCTGCCGCCCTCGCGCGGCGCTGCGGCGCTCACCTGACAGGGGTGTACGTGGTGGACATTCCCTCGGCGGACATCTTCTACGGCGCAGCCATGCCAATGGCCGCAGGAGGCGCGGAGCAAGTGGTGGAGCAAATCCGCGCGGAGGCCAGGGCCGCGGCCGGGCCGATCGAAACCGCGTTCAACGGCACGCTGGCGCGAGAGGGCGTCGAAGGCGCCTGGCGGCTGGTAGAAGGCAACATGCCGGCCACCGTGTCGCTGCATGCGCGCTATGCCGATCTTGCGGTGCTGGGACAGGCCAACCCCTACGAACCGCGCGACGGCATAGGCACCGACGCGGTGGTGGTCTCCACCTTGATGACCTCCGGCCGGCCGGTGCTGGCGGTGCCCTTCGCCGGCGATTTTCCGACGCTCGGCGATCGCGTGCTGATCGCCTGGAACGCAAGCCGCGAGGCCGCCCGCGCGGTCAACGACGCGATGCCGCTGCTGCGCACGGCGTCAACGGTGACGGTGCTGGCGGTAAATCCTCGGCACGGCATCCACGGCCACGGCGACGTGCCGGCGGCGGACATCTCGCTGCACCTGGCCCGCCACGGCGTGCGGGCCGAGGCCGCGCATACCGTCGCGAACGATATCCCGGACGGCGAGGCGCTGCTGTCCTATGCGGCGGATATCGGCGCCGATCTGATCGTGGCGGGGGCATACGGCCATTCGCGGGCACGCGAGTTGGTGTTCGGGGGCGTGACCCGGACATTGCTCGCGGAGATGACGGCGCCGGTGTTCCTGTCGCATTGACGGCAGTCGCTCCACACCAACCCGATCACCCCCGGATCACGTCCGGGGGCCGTCCCCACTGACGATGTTTCGCATCGCCACCTCTCCCGGCGCGGAAGAGGTTTCTTAGAAACGTTCGCTTGCAGCAATGGCCAGGCGGCAGCCGGCTTTGATCGCGGCATAGAGAAGCCGGTAGGCCGGAGCCTGACGCGCGCCGTGGGCGACCGCGACGTCGCGGTGATGCAGCTCCTCCCCGCGAAATTGCGCGATCTTGCCGCGCAGTTCGGCCTCGCTGTCGTTGAGTGCGTCGATCTGGCCGGCGTAATGCGAGTCGATCGTTTCCTCGACCGCGACCGTGCAGGCCATGGCGGCATGCTCGCCCAGCGCCGCCGTGGCCGCGCCCAGCGCAAATCCCGCCACGTGCCACAAAGGCAGCAGGGCCGTCGGCCGTACCCGCCGCTGCACCACCAGTTCGGCAAACGCCTCGAGATGCTTTTGCTCCTGCGCGGCCATCTCTCGCAGAACCGGCGCACTGGCCGAGCGCCGCAGCACCGCGAGCTGACCCGCATAGATGCGCTTGGCGCCATACTCGCCGGCATGGTCCACACGGATCATGCGTTCGACGGCGGATGCGGGATCGAGATCGCCGGGCAGAGCGGGGCGACGTTGGTTCATGCCGGCCTCCGATTGCTGCGCCAGGTGAAGATCGCCAGCACCACGGCAAATGCCGCGGCAAAGATCAGGTCCATGGCGGCCAACGACAGCGGTAACCCAGGAATCAGGTAGCTGGGGGAATCACAGGGCTTGGCGGGACGCAGCGGCATGCTGGCCAGCCGCTGCGCGATCGATCCCGCGACGAAATGCGGCGCGGCGCATTCCGGCAGTGGGTCCGGCCACCAATGCGCCTCGACCCCGACATGCACCAAGGCGAGCGCCACACCGGCCAGTAATGTCACCACGACCAGCCCCAGGACAGCGCGGCCCAGACGGGGCGGCACGAGGGCCGCGACAAGGGAAAGGACGATGGCCACGCGATAGGGCCATCGCTCGAGCAAGCACAGCGCACAGGGCACGAGACCGCCCCAGGTTTCGATCGCCAGGGCAGCCCCGAGCGCGGCCGCGGCCGCGAGAGCCGCGAGCAAGGCGAGTGTGCGGGTGGATAGGACCGGCATGCGCGGCCATGTGCGCCGCGGCGCCGGGGCATGCAAGATGGCCGTTTCCGTGGCCATCAGTACGGCCGCGCACCGACGCCGTCAGTCAACCATGTTGACGCGACATCATATTATAATGTCACCATATTATAGTGTCACCAGAAACGATTATCCCGCCGCTCGGTTGCCGCCCGATGCGTGCTGGCATAGGGTCCGCCCGCCAATGCGGGAGACCGGGAATGCAGCGGATCGTCTGGGGACGTGCCACGTCGAGCAATGTGATGAAGGTGCTTTGGGCGCTGGGCGAGCTCGGGCTGCCGTTCGAGCGCATCGACGTCGGCGGATCGTTCGGCAAGACCGATACGCCGGACTACCGCGGGATGAATCCGACAGGCCTGGTGCCGACCTTGCAGGAGGATGGCTTCACGCTGTGGGAGAGCAACGCGATCCTGCGCTATCTGTGTCAGGCTCACGCGCCGCAGTCGCCGCTATGGCCGCAGGACGCGCGAGCACGGGCGAACGTCGATCGCTGGATGGACGCACAGCAGACCGTGCTGAACCGTCCGATGGGCGTGGTGTTCTGGGGCTTGGTGCGCACGCCGCCCGACAAGCGCGATCCGGCGGCGATTGCCCAGGGTGTCGCCGATGCCGCCAAGGCATACGGGCTGATCGAGGCGGAGCTGGCGAAGCACGCCTATATCGCCGGGCCGGACTTCACGCTGGCCGACATCCCCTGGGGCGTACACGTGCACCGTTGGTTCAACATCGCGTTCGATCGCCCGCCGCTGCCGCATCTACGCGCATGGTACGACCGGTTGTGCGAGCGTCCTGCCTATCGGCAGCACATCGCCGCCTGTCCTGTCGTCTAAGTCGCAGCGCGAACAGATCTGACCACGATCGCCATGAGCACGCGCCAACCGCCGGGCAGGCGGGCCGACTATTGCTGGTTCCATGCGATCACCACGCGCTGGATGGACAACGACGTGTTCCAGCATGTGAACAACGTGAACTACTTCTCGTTCTTCGATACCGCCGTGACCTATTATGAAATGAGCGAGGGCGTGGTGGGCTTGCTGGACGGCCCGGTGCACTGCGTGGTCGCCGAGGTGATGTGCCGCTATCACAGCTCCATCAGCTTTCCCGACCGGGTCGCGGTGGGCGTGCGCGTTGCGACTGTCGGCCGCAGTTCGGTACGCTACGAGCTTGGCGTCTTCCGCAATGACGAGGACACTGCCGCCGCCGAAGGCTATTTCGTGCACGTGTTCGTCGAGCGCGGAACGCAACGCCCGATGCCGATTCCGGAAGACGCGCGCATAAAACTACGTAACCTCTCCCGCTTCGCGGGAGAGGTCGAGGCGCCATAGGCGCCGAGGGTGAGGGTGATCGGGTCGGTACCTAGAAAACCTTCTACCCTCCGGTCCCCCCCGGATCAGGTCCGGGGCAAGCCTCCGCCTCGCCGCCCACGCATCTCGCATTGATCCGCTGACGCGTCGCGCGTCGATCCGCTTCGCCGCTCAACCCCACTTCGCGGCAGAGCTCAACCAACCGCCATCGGCTCGGCTTCCGCCGGCAACGGCGTCAGCGGGTGGCCCAGGTATTGCTCCAGCACTTCATCCGGCGGCCCATCGGCTCGGATGCGCCCCTGCTCCAGCCACAGCACGCGGTTGCACCAGGTCCGCACGATCGCCTGGTCATGCGAGGACAGCACCAGGATGTCCGCGCCCCGCACCATCGCCTCCAGCCGATGCCGGGCGCGGTCGAGAAACGCGGCGTCTCCCGCCAGGATCCACTCATCCATCAGCAGGATCTGCGGCCGGATCGCCGTCGCCAAGGCGAACCCAAGCCGCACCACCATGCCGGACGAGTAAATGCGCACCGGCAGATCGATGAAATCGCTGAGCCCGGCGAACGACGTCACGTCGTCTTCCAACTGCGCAATAGCCTCGCGCGGCATGCCGTTATAAAGCCCGCGCAGCATGATATTCTCACGCCCGGTCAGCTCGACATTCATGCCCAGCCCCGGATCGAGCAACGCGTTCACGCTGCCCTCGACGCGCACATGGCCGGTGACCGGTTCGTAGATCCCCGCCAGCGTGCGCAGCAGTGTGGTCTTGCCGGCACCATTGCTGCCGATCAGCCCGAGCCGGTCACCGCCGTGCAGGCTGAAGCTGATGTTGCGCAGCGCCTCCACCACGACGCGCTGGTTGCGGTCCTGTCCCAATCGGCCGGACGCCGCCGCCACCACCATTTTTTTCAGGCTGCGTGCGTTGCCATGGTACAGCGGAAACGAGACGGACACGCCCTCGATGCTGATGCCGGGCTTACCGGGGAACGATGTCATGGCGGGCTACAGCCAGAACGACACGCGGCCGCGGGCGCGGACAAACAACAGCCAGGCGACGCCCCAAAGCGCCAGGCTGTAGCAGCCTGCCCCAAGCCAAGTGATCCCACCAATGGGTGTTCCAAGCAACGGCGCGCGGACAACCTCCAACAAATCGAAAAACGGGTTTGGCTGCAGCAGGAAGAAGTGGCGCCCCGCTTGCTCCGGTTTCCAGATCACCGGTGTCATGAAGAACGCGATCTGCATCAGGCTGTTGACGATCGGCTGAATGTCGCGGAAGCGGGCGCAGAAGCTGCCCAGCAGCAGCGACAAGGCGAGCGAATCGACAAGCCACAGCGCCAGACCGGGAATTGCCAGGAAGGCGCCCCATCCGGGAGCGACCGCAAACACGACGAAGACGACGACGATCACCACGATGTTGTGGGCCAGCACCAGCAGGTTGCGGATGACAACTCGCGCCGAGAACAGAAAGAACGGCATCCGCACCGAGCGGATCACCGCTTCGGCTTCGGTGAAGGTGATGCACGCCTCACTGACCATCGCCGACAGGAATCCCCACAGCACCATGGACAGCGACAGGAATGGCAGGTAGTCGTGCAGGTCCATGTGGAACAGCGAGGCGTAAAGCAGGCCGAGCGCACCCACCATGATGCCGGTTGACAGGGTCAGCCAGAACGGCCCCAGCATGGATCCGCGATAGCGCAGCTTGATGTCGAGCCAGCCCAGCGTCCACGCCAGGCGCCACAGCCGGCCACCCGTCGTGACATCGGAAATCGCCAGTCTCTGCCGTGCCGGAAACGACATGTCGGCACGAAGGTCGAGCAAAGCCGCGCTCTCGATGGGGATGGATGTCATGCTCATCGGGCGCGCGGATACCCCATCCACCACCCTCGGGCAACCGCGCCCAGTGACCGCGGCCGGTGACCGCGCCCAGTGACCGCGCCCAGTGACCGCGCCCAGTGACCGCGGCCGGTGACCGCGCTCAGTGACCGCGCTCAGTGAATCACCGGCACGCTGATATGGGGCGATCCCCCGGTCTCGATCCTGACTTGCTCACCCGGATGCAAATCGGCGGTTTCAGGCTGCACGACGGAGATTGTTGTTCCATCCCCGGTCCGGACGATGAATTCGGACAGGTCCCCGGCCACCGCATCGCTTTGCGGGTCTGCGCCGGAGAGCAGCGTCTCCACCTGCTGCACGGAGGCGGCCGGGACGGGATGCACCGCGAGGATGGTGCCGGACAGGCCCGGGTCAGTTGGCGGTGTCTGCGCCTTCTGCATTGCCGGCGGTGGGGCCGCGCAACTGGCGAGCAATACCAAAACGCAGAACCCCAGAACGCAGAACTCCAGAACGCAGAACCATCGTGTTCGCAACGGCATCTTTTTGGACTCCGTCCGGAATTGCCGTATTGCACTATCGAGCAAATTTCGCTTACAAATTCAAGAATTTCGCACAGCCTGACGGGCCGCAGAAACGGTCTTGCGCCGATCTTCGGTTTCCTATAAGGGCTTAGACGCTATTCTTGCCTGCCCACCTGAAGCGACGGCCGCCCGGCCGTCGTGCCCTCCGGCTATTGCAGCCGCGCCACGACGGAGGCCATTGCATGCCCCGCTTATATCGTATTGCCCGCTCGTCCGCCGCTTTTGGCGCCCTCGCCTTGCTCGCCGCCTGCGCGTCGCATGTGCCCGGACCCTCCGCCACCCAGGAAGCCGCCACCTACGCCGCCAATGCGCGCCACGATTACGTGCCGCCGGGGCCGCCGGAAGATCCGTGGGGGCCATATATCCATCAGGCCGCGGCGCGATTCGATGTACCGGAGCTGTGGATCCGCGCCGTGATGCACGTTGAATCCAACGGCCAGGAATACCTGAACGGCCAGCTCACCACGTCCGGCGCGGGCGCGATGGGGCTGATGCAGGTGATGCCGGCGACCTATGACGAATTACGCCAGCAGTACAACCTGGGCGGTGATCCGTACGACCCTTACAACAACATCATGGCCGGCGCCGCCTATATGCGGCAGATGTACGACATCTATGGCTCGCCCGGCTTCCTGGCAGCCTACAATGCCGGGCCGAACCGGCTGGACGACTACCTGAGCAATAACCGCCCACTACCGGACGAGACCCGCCGCTATGTCGCGATGATCGGGCCGGCGATCGAGGGTATCGAGCCCGACCGCCGCTCGCCGGCCGAGCAATACGCGATGAACGCGCTGCCGATCGATATCCCGCCGGGCATGCGCTATGGCCGCTCGGCGCAGTTCGCCAGCCAGTATGGCGGCGGCGGTGGCCGCGTCCCGGCCCCCGCGCCGGTCCGGTTGGCGCAACTGCCCGAACCGCCGCGTCCGGCGCCGCGCTACGCATCGGCACCGCAGCAATACGCTTTGGTCACGCCGCCTCCGCCGCCCCCGGCGCGCAGCTTCCACCTGATTGCCGCGGCCAATGCCGAGCCGATCCCGTTCCGTCACTACACGGCGGAGCCGGCCGCTGGGACCTGGGGCATACAGGTCGGCGCCTTCGTCAGCGCCAGGCAGGCGCACCTGGCGGTGGGCAATGCGCGCGAGCATGCGCATGTCGAACTGGCGGTGGCACATCCCGAGGTTGCCAGCGTGCGGGTCGCGCGCGGCGTATTGTGGCGCGCCCGGCTGACCGGTCTGTCGCGTGAATCGGCGGCTCAGGCCTGCGCGCGTCTCAACCACGCCCGCATGGGCTGCGAGCTGCTGTCGCCCGATTCGCTGATGTAGGCTGCGGCTACCCGGCATCGCCGGGGCCGCACCAGCACAGATTCCCCCTCCCCTTGTGGAAGGGGGTTAGGGGGAGGGGCGCGCTGGTTTCGGCAGTGCGCCTTTCGGCAGTCATCGACCACCCCGGAGGCGCCTCCTCCACCGCTCCGTGCCGCACCGCGACCCACGGACCCCGGTCGTCTGGCACACACCGGCTTCGTGTGCCACGCTGACGCCCGGTCAACCGGAGGTGCGCCATGAGCCAGCTCGAACTCGCAGACCACAACGTCGCGATGCCGGCGAACGCTTCGCCGGCCTATGTGCCGCCGCTGCAGCGGACGGAGGGCCAGCCGCCGCCCATCGCGGTCAATGGCGGCCTGTCCTACATGGCATTCGACCAGGATGGCGACGCGGGAACCGCCAAGGCGCTGGACGATGCGCTCGCCGAGATCGCCGCGGGCGAGGGCCAGCGCGTCATCGACATGATCGACCATGCCCCGCCCGGCCCGATCAAGACCAAGTGGGGTCCCGCGTTCCGCGACTGGGACGAGTGCGTGGCCTACATCCGCAGCTCCAACAGCATCAAGGCGCCCGAGGGTGGCGTGGCGCTGCCCCTGCCCTACACCGTTTACGAGCGCCCAACATTCTCCATCGTCCCGTCCAACGCCGTCTGGCACGACCCGGCGCGCGCCGGCGCCGCCGCGATCCTGCGCCAGAACGAGAAGGACAACCGGCGGCGGGACCTGTTCTTCCCGCAGGTGCTGCGCGACGCGCGGCGCATCGGCGAGTACTATCCGGGCCTTCGACCCGACAGCCCCGAATGCATGGACAAGCTCGGCCTGTCACTGGCGCATCTCGAATCCAAATGCACGAACATCTATGATGCGGAGGAGGTCGAGCGGGTCTACTATCCCGAGATCGAGAAGCTGCTGTTGGCTTTCTTTCCCGACGCGACCGACGCCCTGGTTTACAACCACGACGTCTTCGACAAGGACTATGCCGGCGACCGCACCGAAAACCAGGCCGCCAAGAACCCAGGCGTGAACGCGAATTACGCCATGCTGGTGCACAACGACCTGAACGACAACAGCGGCCGCGTGCGCTGCCGCGAATTGCTCACGAAGAACCTGCGGAACTTCGGACGCCCGCAGAATTACACCGAGGCAGAGGCCGATGCGAAAATGTCGCGGCGGTTCATGTCGATCAATCTCGCCAGGCCGATCGAGACGATAGAGCAATACCCGTTCGTGCTCTGCGCCTGGCCCTCGTTCGCGGACCAGCCGTACATCACCAACTACCGGATTTACGACGACCGCGTCGGCGAGACCACCCGCTTCACCTACCGTCCCAACCATGAGTGGTACTGGTTCCCCCAGCAGAAAACCACCGAGGTTTCGATGCTGAAATGCTATGACTCGGTGACCGATGGGTCCGTCTCGCGCTGGTCCTTCCATAGCGCCTGCATCGACCCGACTGCTCCCGCCGGCGCACGATGCCGCAAGAACGTCGTGGTCCGCTCGTTCGTCTTCTTCTAG
>Ga0335074_10012949_pt1 | contig 11711 bp, 8 predicted proteins | sample Lox_Sample_23_FD_206715 | JGI IMG/M metagenome (GOLD analysis project Ga0335074, IMG submission 206715) | Soil microbial communities from Loxahatchee National Wildlife Refuge, Florida, United States - Lox_Sample_2.3 | ecosystem: Environmental > Terrestrial > Soil > Wetlands | place: USA: Florida...
ATCAGCAGGATGCGCCCGCGCGGATTGACGAGGTTAGTGAAGGTCACTGGTCGATACTCGCGCTCAGAGCTTGCCGGCCTCGTTGCCGTGCCGGTGCAGGATGGTTGCGGTTCCACTGGCCGGTGCGGGATGGTTGCGGTTCCACTGGCCGGTGCGGGATGGCTGCGGGCCAGCCTGGTCGGCTGGCCGGTGCGGGATGGTTGCGGGCCAGCCTGGTCGGCTGGCGGCGCGAGATGGGCCGCGGGTTACCTGGTCGGCGAGCGGGGCGGCCGGTAGCGGTAGCCGAAGCCGCGGATCGCCTCGATGGATGAGCGGGGGCCGGGACCGCGGCCGAGTTTGCGGCGTAGCCGCATGATGCTGAACTTCACCCGGTCGGGCCCCACTCCCCAGGGATCGTTCCAGGCGAGCTCCAGCAGTTGCTCGGGGGTGAGGGTCTGCCCGGCGTTTCTGACAAAAGCGGTGAGAAGCCGGAATTCGGTCGGAGTCAGCGTGACAGGGGCGCCGTCCACGCTGACCTCGTGGGAACCGAAGCTGATCCGGATGCTGCCATCGTCGTAAACAGCGGCCGGGGGCTGACTGGCTCGCGGCCGGCGCAGGAGCGTCTCCGCGCGAGCGGCCAGTTCATGATTGCCGAACGGCTTGGTCAGGTAGTCGTCGGCGCCGCCGGTCAGCCCGCGGACCTTGTCGCTCTCCTGGCCGCGCGCGGTCAGGATCAGCACCGGTACGTCGCTCAAGTCGCGGATCCGCTCGAGAACCGCCCACCCGTCGAGGTCAGGCAGCCCGATGTCGAGAATGACCAGGTCAGGACGTACGGAATGGAATGCCCGCAGGCCTAGCTTGCCACCTGCGGCGCCACTGACGTCGAATCCGGCGCGGGAGAGTACTGTTTGAATGCTGGCTGCGGTGTCCTGGTCGTCCTCGACCACAAGGATCCGGGCTTTCACGGCGTCACCGGCAGGTACACGCTGAGCGTGGTTCCCCCGTCCAGGACGGTGTCCGCGCTGACCTGGCCGCCGTGCATATTGACGATCGCTTTGACGATGGACAGCCCGAGGCCGGCGCCGGGCAGGCCGACGATCCGGGCATTGGATCCGCGGAAAAAACGGCCGAATAGCCGGGCGGCCTCATTGGGCGGGATGCCGATGCCCGTGTCCGAGACGTCGATCCGCCAGGCCAAGCCATCGTAGGACGTGGTGACGCGCACCTGCCCGTGCCGGTGGGAGAACTTGATGGCGTTGCTCAGCAGGTTGTCCAGGACCTGGCATAGCCGCCTGGAGTCACCGAGCAGGGCCGGGCCCGTGGCGGTGCTGAGGGCCAGGTTGATGTCCTGCGCGGCAGCGGCTTGCCTTTTCGCTCGGACCGCCTCTTCGACCAGGTCGGGGACCGAGACCGGGGCCAGATCCAGCGGGAGCTGGCCGTCTTCCAGTCGGCTGAGCAGCAGCAGGTCGTCGATGAGCCGGAGCAGTCGGTCGGCGTTGCGATCGATGACGTCCAGAAAGCGCAGGCCATCGGCGGTCAACCCGGCCGATTCGCCCTTTATCAGCTCGCTGAACGAGACGATCGAGGTGAGCGGGGTGCGGAGCTCGTGCGAGATCATCGCCACGAAGTCGTTCCTGGCCTTGTCCCGCTCGCGCAGCCGGCGGTTCTGCTCCTCGCGTTGCCGGTCGATTTCCGCCCGGTCCGACATGTCCCATAGCAGCCAGATCGCGCCCCGGTACTGACCGCCGACGAGCACAGGCCAGTAGTCACATTCGATCGTGCGGCCGTCCGCCGCGGCGATCTGCTCACCGGAGGAGGGCTGCCTGGACCTGAGCGTGCTGAGCGTCCGACGCAAGAACTCCTCCTGATCAGCGAAGATGTGCTGGATGCGGCGGATGACCTGGAGCGCGGGGGTGCCGGTCAGCCGTTCCGGTGCCGTGACGCGGAACATGGAGCTGAAGCTCTGGCTGATATGGGTGATCATGCCCTGTTCGTCGGTTATCAGCACACCGGGAATCGCGGTGGCGACGAGCGAGTCGAGCCACCGCTCCAGGTCGGCCGTCTGGGCAAGGACGCTGGCGTCCCTGATGTGGGCCGCCATCAAGGTCGCCACAGCGTGCGCGGTGGCCTGGACTTCGGCATCCCAGCTGGCCTCCGCGCCGATCAGGGCCAATGCGCACAGGCACTGGCCTGCGGTCAAGGGCGGGTAGACCAGGAGAGCGCGGTACGCGTGGCCGCCCAACTGGACCGGCAGCCGGACCGGGGCCAGCTGGCGGTCCGGCCGGGCGGAGTCAGGTCCTTCCGGTAGCCGGCCGATTCTGGCCAGGAGCCCGGGTTCGCCCGCGGCCGGGGGATGTGCCGCCAGCATGGTGGCTGCCGGTTGTGCCGCGGCCAGCATGGCGGGCGTCGGCTGTCGCGCTGTCGTGGCCGGGTGCGGTCTCGCCGGCCGGAAGGCGATCACCGCCCGCAGGCCGAACGCGGCGACGATCCGCGCGAGCACAGGGGGCAGCGTCCGCTCTAGTGGCCGGTCCCTGCTGATCTGGCCGATGGCGAAGTCGAGCAGGGTTGCGGGACCCCCCTGGTTCGCGCTCGGCCGAGCGGTCAGGTCCGGGTTAGCGTCCGCCCGCGATGCCCGCATGCGCTGGTGCCTTCTAAACCGTGGGCCTGCCGGCCCGGTCTCCCCACGTTGTTAGGCCTCTACCCCATGCGTCACTTGTTAAAACGGAGTTTATTTATAACTTATGTCCGTTTATAAGAATCGCGGAGGGAACTTGGTGCGACTGTCGTGCACCTGAGCGGTCACCCGGTCGGCCACCCCTCGCTTGGAACTGATGCACTTTATTGGGACCGTTTGCGTTCGGCAGCGCGACCTGGTGCGACCCGGTGCGACCCGTGCTGGCCAGGTGGCGCGGCGTGAAAAACAACGTGGAAGTTTACCGCTTCGTGCCCGTCTGTCATACGTATACGACGGGTAGACTTCCACGTTGCGGTAGACCTCCACGTTAAATGGAGAACTGGGCCATCCCGTGAGTCACAGGGGCACTTTGCGGCACGTAAGCAACTTCCTTGCCCGTAAGCAACTTCCTTGCCCGTACGCGACCAGCCGGGAGCGCGCAGCTGGTCAGCAGCTTCCCCGTGAAGTGCATCAGAGCCCGTTAACGTGGGGATGTGCCCTCGCTTCACGAAGGGCGACGAAGGAACGCGGAGACAAAAGTAGAGCGCAGGCTGGGTGCCTGCGCTCTACTTAGTTGCTACTGGTTAGAGGAAGAACCGCTGCGGCAGGATCGCAACGTGAGCCACCGAGTAGCTTGTGCTGCCACCACCGGACCAGCCCCAGAAACCTTGCGACTGAGCGGATGCGGAGCCGACAACGGTGACCCGCTGCTCAAACTGACGGCCCCAGCCCCACAGCCAGCGAGTGGACTGGGCGGTGAAGGTCACTGTCAGGGACTTGCTCTGGCCTGGGTTCAGCGAGCCCAGGTTCTCGGTGGCGGTGTTGCCGCTGATGCTGCAACCCCAGTTGTCGAACCAGCCGTGGCCCCAGTTGTGGCCGCAGAAGTCGGCCGTGAGCTGCGACGGGAAGCTGATCTTAGCGGTCACGTCCTGCGCGGTACGCGAGCCGGTGTTGGTCACGTACAGCGTGCAGGTGCCGTGCGATCCAGAGCGCACCGGGGAGGTGCAGCGCAGGCTGGTGTACAGGCTGGCGTGTCCGCCCGGCCGCCCGCCTCGGTAGCCGATGGTGACGGTGAACGGCCCGGCCGTCGCCGAACCCTGGCCGTTGGACGCCACGACCGAGTAGGTGAAGGAACTGATCCCGGACGGGACCGTGCCCGACAGCGCACCGGTCGAGGAGTTGATCGACAGCCAACCCGGCGCACCCGAACCGAGCGCGTAGCTCGGCGCGGGGTTGCCGCTGGCGGCGAAGGTGTAGCCGTAGTACCCGCCGTGGTTGGCGGTTAGCGACGGCGAGTCCGCCGTGAACACCGGGACGGACCCGATAGTCATGGTGTCGGTGCTGCTGAACGAGCCGCCGAAGGTGAAGTCACCAAGGTAGCTAGCGTGCAGCGTGTAGGTGCCCGCGCTCAGGGGGGGAGCGATGTCGCAGCTCCCGGTGGCTACCGAGCTGCCGGGACCGTCTTGGGCCAAGTGGATGTTGCAGCCGCTGCCGCCGATTCCGTCGGTGACCGTGACGGTTCCGGTCGGATAGGCGCTGCCGCCGACAGGCGTTACGGTGACGAACACGTCAAGCGTCGTGCCGCTTGCGCCCGACGACTGGGTCACGTTGGTGATCGCAGTCGCGGTGTTAATGAGCGGTGTGGCGAAGGCCGTGCCCGGAAGGAGCAGAACTCCCCCGGCCATGCCTCCCGCCAGCACCGCGGCTGCCGCGAGCCCCGCTGTTCGGCGGCTCACGGCACCCATCAGAGTGTGCATTGTACGAACCTTTCCACCCGTTGACTAACTCTCAACACGGCTAACACCTTATAGACGCCTTCAGATGGTATTAAGTTGCCAGCTAGCGCGACACTTCGTTGACGGGTGCCCGAGTGGAGTTCGTCGATGAAAGCACGCAGGGCGCAGGCGGTCAGCCTGCGCCCTGCGTCGTTGCCGATTGCCTAGATGCTTACCACCAGAACCGTGGCGGCAGGATCTCGACCGAGGCACTTGAGTAGCTGCCGTTGCCGCCGAACCAGCTCGAGTTGTTCCAGTAGCCCTGCGACTGAGCGGACCCGGTTACCCGGACCCACTCACGGAACTGGCGACCCCAGCCCCACAGCCAGCGGGTTGACTGGGCGGTGAAGGTCACCGTCACGGACCCGCTCTGACCCGGACGCAGCGAGCCGAGGTTTTCGCTGGCGCCGTTGCCGCTGATCGTGCAACCCCAGCTGTTGAACCAGCCCCAGCTCCAGCCATGGCCGCAGAAGTCAGCCTTGAGCTGCGATGGCAGATCGATCTGGCCGGTTACGTCCTGCACCGTGCCCGAGCCGGCGTTGGTCACGTCCAGCGTGCAGGTACCCCGCGCGCCGGAGCGCACCGGAGAGCTGCAGTGCAGGCTAGTGGACAGGCGGCTGAATCCGCTAGGCCCGCTAGGCCCGCCCGGGTGCCCGTTCTTCCAGCCGGCGACGGTTACCGAGTCCGTGCCGCTCGAGCCCTCGAAGTTGGAGTCACCGGGGTAGCTAGCCTGCAGTGTGTAGGTGCCCGCGCCAAGGTTGGGAATGTAGCAATTCCCCGTGCCCGCCGTGCTGCCGAGACCGTCCTGACTCAAGGCGAGGTTGCAGCCGCCGCCGACTCCGTCGCTGACCCTCATGGTCCCGGTCGGCCATGCGGTGGCGCTGCTCGTGGGCGTCACGGTGACGAACACGTGAAGCGTCGTGCCGCTCCCGCCCGCAGTCTGCGTCACGCTGGTGATCGCTGTTGTGGTGTTTGCAGTCGCAGCGAACGCAGTGCCGGGCGTGAGCAGGACTCCGCCGACCATGCCCGCCGCCAGTACCGCACTTGCCGCGAGGCCGACTCTACGTCGGCTCACGACACTTATCAGGTTATGCATCTACCAACCTCTCCACCCGTTGCCTAGAGACCAAACACAGCTAACACAATCTAGACGCGTTCAGATCGTATTAAGTTGCCAGATACCGTAACGGTTTCGTGTACTAGTGTCCGGAGAAGTTCGGGGTGGGCACCAGCGTGCCGATCCACGGCAAGTGGGTAGCAAGATCTTGCGCGGCCAGGGTCAGCTGAGCACCCGCGGGGGTGTCCTGGTAGGCGGTCACCCCGCTGCTCGCGCTGCCCTGGCCGTGCCAAGCGTCATGCTCGGCCACCGGACATAATCCGATATGGGAACACGCGCCCCGGCAACAGGAGGATTCATGTACCGCAAACTGCTTGTCCTGGTTATCGGCGTAGCCGCTTCGCTTTTCGGTATTACGGCACACGCCTCCGCCGCCACCTTCCATCCGTTCACGATCGTCAGTCCCGACTTCACCGAAGACGGCTGGCTACCGGTCAGCTCCGAGTTCGGCGGTCCCGGCTCGGCCGGCTCCGGCTGCAGCGGGAAGAACCAGGCACCGACGCTGCACTGGTTCAACGTGCCGTCGGGGACCAAGAGCTTCGCGTTCACGATCACCGACGTGGACGCGCCGGTGGCCGGCTTCTTCCATCACTGGATCGTGTACAACATCCCGGCCGGCGTCACGACCCTGCGGGGCCATGGCAGCAACCCGTACAGCGAGGGAACCAACGATTATCCCACCGTCGGGTACGGCGGCCCGTGCCCGCCGGCCGACGGCCAGGTCCACCACTACATCTTCACCGTGTACGCGCTGTCGGTGTCTCATGTCTCCGGCGTGCACCTTACTTACACTCAGCTGATGAGCAAGATCGGCAACGACGTGGCGGGCGCGACCAGCACGATCGGCAAGTTCCGTCTCCCCGTCAACGGCTAAGGCCGTGCGCGTCCTGGCGCGCACCCCGTAATACCGGGCTCGCTGCCGCAGCAGCAGCCCAGCAGGCAGTCCCACCGTGACTGGATCGTTGTCCGATCGGCGGTGGCGTGCCTGCATATTGCTGTATATATAACCCGATATAACTGGGAGGTCCGCCGTTTCGGCTGGCGGGTGGGGCGGGTTGTTCTGATGGACGGTCTCCAGCCTGGAGATCCTGCCGCGGTCGGCGGCTACCAACTGGTGGGCAGGCTCGGCTCCGGCGGGATGGGGCAGGTATTCCTGGGCGTCTCGCCCGGTGGGCGCAAGGTCGCGGTCAAGCTGATTCACCCAGTGCATGCGAGCACTGAGCACTTCAGGGAGCGGTTCGCCCGCGAGGTCGAGGCGGCGCGACGGGTCGGAGGCTTCCATACCGCGATGGTGGTCGACGCCGATCCGGCCGCGGACCCGCCATGGATGATCACCGCTTTCATCGACGGTCCCTCGCTGCAGGAAACCGTGCAGCGGGACGGCCCGCTGCGGGCGGAACGCGTGCGCGTGATCGGGGCCGGGCTGGCGGAAGGCCTGGCCGCGATCCATGGCTGCGGCCTAGTGCACAGGGACCTGAAGCCGGGCAACGTGATCCTCGCCACGGATGGCCTGCGGATCATCGACTTCGGGATCGCGCGTGCGGCCGGGGCCACGGCGCTCACCTCGGCGGGCGTGGTGGTCGGGACCTATGCGTACATGTCGCCCGAGCAAGTGCGCGGGGAGCAAGCCGGGCCTGCCAGCGACGTGTTCTCGCTCGGCTGCGTGCTCACGTTCGCGGCCACTGGCAAGCCGCCGTTCGGCACCGATGCGCCGGCCGCGGTCATGTTTCGCATCGCCGCGGAGCCACCGGACCTGACCGGCATCACTGACCCGCCGTTGCGCGAGCTGGTCGCCGCGTGCCTGGCCAAGTCCCCGCAAGCCCGCCCGCCGGTCCAGGCCATCCTCCGTGCTCTCGCCGGTCCCCGCCGCCCGCCGGCTAGCCCAGTACCGGTCAGCCCAGTACCGGTCAGCCCGTCACCGTCACCGTCAGCCCCACCGCCACCGACGGTCACGGCAGCGGCCGCTGTTCCGCTGCCCACCCGCCCGCCAGCTGACGGCGTGGCGGCCAATGGCCGCGGTCCGCTGCCCGCCATGCCGCCGCCGCCGACGCCGACGGCGGCGACCGAGCACGTGGCTTCACGCTGGCGGCGAGTTCGCCGGATCGGCGTGGTCGCCGCCGCGGTGGTCGCCGCCGCGGTGGTCATCCCCGTCGTGCTCAGCACGGGAAGTCCGGGAGCGGCGGCCGGTCACGACCAAGGCGCCGGAATCAACAGAATCAACATCAGCGCGAGCAGCCAAGGAACGCCGTTCCACACGACCAGCCCGAGCCCGGTTAGCAGCCGGACTAAGCGCGCTCAGCCCAGCAGTTCACCCAGCCCGACTCGGGTTCGCGAGACGCACGCGCCGGCGGCGGCTACCAGTACGAGCGGCACTGCCTTGATAGCCGGCAACGTCATCGCCGGGCCGTCGGACAACGAGTTCGGCGGCCTCGCGTTCAGCCCGGACGACAGCGAGCTGGCCATCGGCGACATCGGCGCCACTAAGACCTACCTCTACCTGTACAGCGTTGCCACCGGCGCGCTGACGAGCAGCATGAGCGCACCGGCAAACGGTGTGGATCAGAACGTGGGAACCGGGGCGGCGTTCAGCCCGGACGGCGATCTCGTCGCTTCCGGCGTCAGCCTCGGCCCCACGCTGACCGTGTGGCTCTGGGATGTCGCCACCGGCAAGCTCGTCGGCACGCTGAACGCCCCGAGCGACAACGGCGACGGCGGAGTGACCGTGGCCTTCAGCCCGAACGGCCAGGATGTGGCGGCGGGCAATGGCGGCTCCAATGCCTACGTGTGGAACGTCTCGACCGGCCAGCGCCTCTTGACGCTTACCACCGCATCCGGCAACGACGCGGTCGGCGTCGCGTTCAGCCCGAACGGCACCTACATAGCCGGCGGCAGCTGTGGCTTGACCGTGTGGAGCGCGACCACCGGGCAGCAGGTGGCGACGTTCAGCTGTCCGGTGGCCCCGGGCTTCTACGGCACGTATCCCAGCTTCAGCGAAGTGGCTTTCAGTTCCGATAGCAGCCTGGTTTCCGGCAACGGCGGCAGCTTCCTGTGGAATATCTCCACCGGCGCTCTGGTCCGCACGATCCCGGCGGACAGTCCGAATGGGGCGCTGGGGTTCAGCACCACCGCCATGCTGGTGCTCACCATCCCAGGGGGTAAGACCCACGGCTACCTGTGGAACGCCGCGACCGGCAAGCGGATCGGCACCTTCAGCGATCTGCTCGGGTCTGAATCCAGTAGCTACGTTCAGGCCATGGCGTTCAGCCCCGATGGCAAGTTCCTCGCGGCGATCGACATAGGCGGCGGCATACACGTCTGGCGCGTCGAGTAGCCGGCCGTTCCGGCGGGAACTATCCACGGCGAACTGTCGTCCGGTACTCACGATAAGGTCACAAGCGTGGCGGACAGCGGAAGAAGCCGGGCCGAGCGGCGGCGGATGCGGGGTTCGACCCGCACGACCTCGGGGCCGTGGAAAGAGTGGGGACCATACCTGGCCGAACGCGCCTGGGGCACCGTCCGCGAGGACTACAGCCCGGACGGCGAGGCCTGGACGTACTTCCCGCACGACCACGCCAGGTCCCGCGCCTACCGGTGGAACGAGGAGGGCATGGCCGGCCTGTGTGACCTGCGCCAGCGAATGTGCTTGGCACTGGCCCTGTGGAACGGCCGCGACCCCATCCTCAAGGAGCGCATTTTCGGCCTCACCGGCGCCGAAGGCAACCACGGTGAGGACGCCAAGGAGTACTGGTGGTACCTGGACTCAACGCCTTCGCACTCGTGGATGACCTGGCGCTACCACTACCCGCAGGCGGCGTTCCCGTACGAGCGGCTGCTTGAGGAGAACGCGCGACGGTCCAAGCTGGAGCCGGAGTTCGAGCTGCTCGATACCGGTGTCTTCGGCGAGAACCGGTACTGGACGGTCACCGTCGACTATGCCAAGGCGACCCCCACAGACATCTGCATGCGGATCACGGTGCGGAACAACGGCCCGGACCCGGACCAACTGCATGTGCTCCCCACCGTATGGTTCCGTAACACGTGGTCCTGGGGGCGATATCACGATCACCCGTCATTGTCTGCTTCATCAGGAAAAAACGCCCAAATCGCGCTATGTCATAACGACATGGGCACGTGGACCCTGGATGCCGGTCCCGCGCCCGATGGCAGCCGTCCCGAGCTGCTGTTCTGCGAGAACGAGACGAACACCGCGCGCCTGTACGGCTCGGCCGATTCGCCCCCGTTTCCCAAGGACGGCATTAATGACCACGTCGTTAACGGCCTGCCGACGGTGAACCCCGCGCAGACTGGGACGAAAGCCGCAGCGTGGTACCGGCTTACCGTGCCGCCCGGCGAGACCGCTTGTCTCAAGCTGCGCCTTCGCGCCGACGAAGGCGGGCCCATCGCCGCCGATTCCGACTTCGACACGGTGGTGAGGGCCCGCCGCGAGGAGGCCGACGAGTACTACGCCGGCTTGACCCCGGCCGGAGCGTCCGCCGACGAAGCGCTGGTGCTGCGCCAGGCCGCGGCCGGCCTGCTGTGGTCCAAGCAGTACTACCACTTCGACGTGGCCGACTGGCTGGACGGAGATCCGGCCCAGCCTCCGCCGCCGCGGTCGCGCAAGTCCGGACGGAACGCCGGCTGGCGCCATCTGGACAACAACGACGTCTTGTCCATGCCGGACAAATGGGAGTACCCCTGGTATGCCTCGTGGGATCTGGCGTTCCACTGCGTCGCGCTGGCGCACCTGGACCCGGAGCTGGCCAAACACCAGCTCACGCTGCTGTGCCGCGAGTGGTACATGCACCCGAATGGCCAGCTGCCCGCCTACGAGTGGAACTTCAGCGATGTTAACCCGCCAGTGCACGCCTGGGCCGCGCTGCGTGTGTTCGAGGTGGATGGCGGGTGTGACTATGAGTTCCTTGAGCGGATCTTCCACAAGCTGCTGATCAACTTCACCTGGTGGGTGAACCGGGAGGACGCGGAGGGGAACAACGCCTTCCAGGGCGGTTTCCTGGGCCTGGACAACATCGGCCCGTTCGACCGCACCGCCACCAAGCTCCCGGTGGACGGTCACCTCGAGCAGTCGGACGGCACCGCGTGGATGGCCATGTACTGCCTGAACCTGCTGGAGATGGCGGTCCGGCTGGCCGGTCACGACGTCAGCTACGAGGACGTGGCGCTGAAGTTCTTCGAGCATTTCGCGAGCATCTCCTCCGCGCTGAACGACCAGGGCCTGTGGGACGAGCAGGACGGTTTCTACTACGACGTGCTGAGCTGTTCTGACGGGCGGCGCATTCCGCTGCGAGCCCGGTCCATGGTCGGCCTCGTCCCGCTGTTCGCGGTCACCGCCGCCCCGGCCGACATCGCCCGGATGATGCCGGACTTCGCGGTCAGGGCCCGCTGGTTCATCGAGCACAAGCCAGCGCTCGCGCGCTCGGTCGCGCACGTCCGCACCGACCCGTCTAGCGTGATGCACATGCTGGCGGTGCCCACGCCCGAGCAACTGGCCCGGGTCCTGGAGCGGGTGCTCGACGAGGACGAGTTCCTGTCCCCGTACGGGCTGCGCTCGCTGTCCGCATATCACCGCGATCATCCGCTGGACGTCTCGCTGGGCAACGGCGCCGTCGCGCACCTGGACTACGAGCCGGCCGAGTCGACCACGGGGCTGTTCGGCGGCAACTCCAACTGGCGCGGCCCGGTCTGGTTCCCGGTCAACTACCTGTTCATCGAGGCGCTGCGCCGCTATCACCAGAGCATGGGGGACGAGTTCACCGCGGAGATGCCCACCGGTTCCGGCACTAAGGTGACGCTGCTCGACGTGGCCGAGGAATTGCGCCGCCGCCTGATCCGGCTGTTCCTGTCCGATGCCGGCCGGCGTCCGTGCTTCGGCGACGCGGCCACGTTCCAGGACGACCCCGCCTGGCACGGCCTGATCCTGTTCAACGAGTACTTCCACGGCGACACGGGCGCGGGTCTGGGTGCCTCCCACCAGACCGGCTGGACCGCCCTGGTCCTGGACCTTATCCTGGAGTCCCGTAGGTTATAACGGGTCGGGATTCCGGGACGCCCGTACGAGTACGGCAACATTCGTCACGCCCCCTAAATGCCGCGCCCCGCCCGCCCGTTCCGGGCTAGACGAACGCGCTGGTCCCGGTGATAGCGCGGC
>Ga0335074_10012952_pt1 | contig 11711 bp, 9 predicted proteins | sample Lox_Sample_23_FD_206715 | JGI IMG/M metagenome (GOLD analysis project Ga0335074, IMG submission 206715) | Soil microbial communities from Loxahatchee National Wildlife Refuge, Florida, United States - Lox_Sample_2.3 | ecosystem: Environmental > Terrestrial > Soil > Wetlands | place: USA: Florida...
GCGCCGCCGTCTGGCTGGGCGCCGGCGGCAGAAGTCTCTGCCGGCCGACTCAGCGCGCCACTCCCCCGATGTCCTGCATGCCGCCTAGCTTCTCATTGCCGGCGCTCATCCGGGCGGCTGCCGCGCACAACAGCACGTCAGCGTCATTGTGCCGACGGCCGACGACAGATGGTGCGTTTCGGGCTAATGTCTGCGGGTAGACCGGCACCCTCGCGTGGGACCCGCAGGGAAGAAGGCGGCGATGGGAAAGATGAGTGGTCTATCAGGCAACCCTGAGCGACCCGTGAGCGTTTCTTAATCGTTACTTCTTTAGCTGGCATGACGGTAACGTCGCAGCCCCCGATCGCGTCTGAGTTGGCGGGACCGGGCACAACGAGTAACAGCACGCCTGACGGGTGGCATGACACGGGGAGATCATGCGAACAGCCAGGCCGCCGCGGTCAGTGGCGGTCGGAGGGAGTTGCATGAGCGTTCAGGAGATTTTGCCGGCTGTACCCGCGCAGGGCCGCAGATTCCGCGCATACAGTGCTAAACATCTGGATCAGCTGACATCCAGGGCTGGTCTTGGCTATAACGAGCGCCTCGCCGTCCGGGCTGTGGCGACTGTGCTGCCGTTCCGCACCAACGACTATGTGCTCGAGTCGCTCATCGACTGGTCGGCAGCTCCCGACGACCCGATCTACCGGCTCGTCTTCCCGCAGGCTGACATGCTTCCGGCGGAGGTCTTGGCGCCAATCGCCAGCATGCTCGAACGCGGTGCGCCAGACGACGAGATTCACGCTGCAGCGCACGCTGTCCGGATGCGCCTGAACCCTCATCCGGCAGGCCAGCTCGCCCTCAATACGCCCGCTCTAGCCGACGAGCCGCTTCCTGGCGTACAGCACAAATACCCCGAGACTGTTCTGGTCTTTCCCAAACAGGGCCAAACGTGTCACGCCTATTGCACGTACTGTTTCCGGTGGGCTCAGTTCGTCGGCGAGCCCGACCTCAAGATCGCAACCGACGACATGTGCCGCGTCATCGCGTACTTGCGATCTAACCGGCAGGTAACGAGCGTCCTCATCACCGGCGGGGATCCGATGATCATGGGTGCTGCGGTACTGCGCAGGTACGTGGAGCCGCTGCTCGGTCCCGGCCTCGAGCACATTGAGTCGATCCGGATCGGCACCAAGTCGCTGTCCTACTGGCCGCAGCGGTTCGTGACCGACCCCGACGCCGACGACACGCTGCGGCTGTTCGAGGAAGTGAGTGAGGCGGGGAAGACGTTCGCTCTGATGGCGCATTTCACCCATCCGCGCGAACTCGAGCCGGGCCTGGTGGCTAAGGCAATCCGGCGGATCCGGTCAGCCGGCGCGGTGATCCGTACTCAGGCGCCGCTGATCAGGAGCATCAACGACGATCCAGCCTGCTGGGCCCAGATGTGGCGCTCGCAGCTCCGGCTCGGCATGGTCCCGTACTACATGTTCATCGAGCGGGACACCGGACCACAGGGTTACTTCGCAGTGCCGCTGGCCCGTGCAGCCGAGATCTACCGCGATGCCTACAGTTCCGTGTCCGGCCTGTGCCGGACGGTTCGGGGCCCGTCGATGTCGGCCACTCCAGGCAAGGTCTGCGTCGACGGCGTCGTGGAGATTGCCGGCCAGAAGGCGTTCGCCTTGCACATGATCCAGTCGCGGGATCCCGCACTGGTGGGGCGCCCGTTCTTCGCGGAATACGACCCGGCTGCGGTCTGGCTGACAGACCTGCGGCCAGCTTTCGCGGACCGGTTCCCGTTCGACAACGAGGCGGAGGCTTCGCGCGCAGGCGAGGACTGGAGCTCTCAACTCCTGCCCGCGCGCTGAGGCAGTTAGGTTACCCTGCCGCGGTTGCGCTCGGCTCGGCGACGCCGGCGGCCTGGCTGCCGCTGTCCGCGCCTGCAGGCTGCCGCTTGATGAGGAGGCAGCTGACTGCCGCCGCGAACAGGAACAGGATCGGGACCAGAATCGTCGGCCGCATCGCCTCAACGAATCCGTGGGTGAAAATCTGGCCAGCCAGCCCGCTAGTTCGCGCTCCGGACCCCACCTCGAGGCCACCTTTGGCTGCGGACTGGAACCCGGCCACTAGCTTGTCGCGGGCAGCCGGAGGCAAGGCCGCGCCACGCTGCTGGACCTGAGCGGTGAATCCCGCGATCAGGCGGTTCTGCAGCAGGGCTCCAACGCCTGCCGTGCCGATGACGGTGCCTACCTGACGGGTGGTATTGAAGACTCCCGATGCGGCCCCGGCCATCATCGGGTTGACGTTGCGCATGGCAACCGTCGTCATCGGCGCGAAGGTGCAGCCGATACCGATGCCGGCGACAAACTGCGGCGCGAGGAAGTCGTACCAGGCCGACGAGGGCTGCGCGATGAACGCGATGGCGCCCATGCCTCCGGCAAACAGGAGCAGCCCGACCATCAGGATGTATTTGCCGCCGATCCGGTCAGAGAGTCGTCCGGCGACCGGCGCTACGAACATCGACACCAGTGACGCCGGCGCCATGGTCAGCCCGGCCTTCAGCGCAGAGAAGCCGAGAACCGACTGCAGGTAGATAGAGAACGGCAAGAAGATTCCCAGCATGCCGATCGCGATGAACCCGGCGACGATGTTCATCAGCGCATAGTTACGGTCCCTGAAGAGGGAGAACGGCACGAGCGGCTCGCTGTCCTGGCGCCTGGCCTGCAAGTACAGGAACAGGCCGAACAGCACGAAGCCAACCCCGAGCAGCAGCGGAATCGAGATGAACGACTTGATGGTGCTCCAGTTGTACTTCTGGCCCTCGACGAGCGCGTAGCAGATCGCGAGCAAAGACAGGCTGGCAAGCACGACGCCGGTGATGTCGAAGCTGTGTCTGCGGCCGGTGCGCAGGTCCGGGATGAGGATGACGGTCAGCATCAGCACCACGGCGCCGATCGGCACGTTGATGAAGAAGATGTACCGCCAGTCGAATGCGGTGACAAGCAGCCCGCCGAGAGTCGGGCCGGCGATTGTCGCGACGCCGGCGACCGCTCCCCAGACGCCGAACGCGGCCCCGCGGCGCTCGGGCGGAAAGACCATCGTCAGGATCGCCAGTGTCTGCGGCATCAGCAAAGCTGCACCCAGACCCTGCACGGCCCGGAACCCGATGAGATAGCCCGGCGACTGAGCGAGGCCGCAGGCCGCTGACGCGAGCGTGAACAGGGCAACCCCGGCAAAGAACAACTTGCGCTGGCCGAACAGATCGCCCAGCCGCCCGCAGGTGATGAGCAGCACGGCCAGCACCAGCGCGTAGGCGTTGATGACCCACAGGATGTCGTCTAGCGATGCGTGCAGCTTCGAGATCATGTTGGGGATGGCGATATTGACGATCGTCAGATCGAGCAAGGTCATGAAGAACCCGAGCGACACCACGATCAGGATCACCCACGGATTCCCGCGGTTCTTCGACGCTGTTGCCATCGCCGCCACTGCTGTCCTCCCCTGCGAGCGGGTACTGCCGGGCCGGCCGATCACCAGGCCGGCAGCCGTGGTTGTGCTGCTTGCCGCTCACGCTACGGCACGGCACTGACATTTAGACATTCAGCATTCAGGTACTTGCGGCGGGACGAACCGAACCCCGTTCGGTAGCCCTAGGACGCGGCGAAGTATGCTCCGGCCATGAAACTTAACGGCACCGCTGCAATCGTGTCCGGAGGAGCCAGCGGCCTCGGCGAGGCGACAGTCCGCGAGCTCGCGGCATCCGGCAGTAAGGTCGTCGTCGCCGACCTGAACGCCGAGCGCGGGAAGGCGCTGGCTGACGAAGTCGGCGGGATCTTCGCGCAGACTGACGTCAGCGACGCCGAGTCCGTCCGGGCGGCGGTGGCGGTAGCAGCGTCGGCAGGCGCGCCGCTGCGGTTCGTCGTCAGCTGCGCCGGCATCGGCTGGGCCCAGCGGACCGTGGGCCGCGACGGTGAGCCGCATGACCGGGCTGCCTTTGGCAAGGTGATCGATGTCAACCTCATCGGCACCTTCAACCTGATGAGCATCGGTGCCGCAGCAGTCGCAAAGACCGAGCCGGCCGACGCCGACGGTGCCCGCGGCGTGGTGATCAACACCGCCTCGATCGCTGGCCTGGAGGGCCAGACCGGTCAGCTGGCCTACTCAGCCTCCAAGGGCGGCATCATTGGCATGACCGTCCCCGCCGCGCGGGACCTAGCTGCCATCGGAGTCCGGGTTAATACGATTTGCCCTGGAATTATCGATACGCCGATCTACGGCAGCGGTCCGGCCAGCGAGGAGTTCAAGGCCAAGCTCGCCGCGCCAGTTGTCTTCCCGAAGCGGATGGGCACCGCGGCCGAGTTCGCCCACCTGGTCCGCTCGCTGATTGAGAATGACTACATGAACGCCGAAGTCGTCCGCTTCGACGGCGGCATCCGGTTCCAGCCGAAGTAGCACCAGTCGCGCCAGCCGGCCCAGCCGGTGAACGGGTCCCACCCGGATCCGCCGCCACGCCCACCCGGACCGCCCACACGTAAGGAACTTGCGGAACCATGCCGGAAGAAGTCCTGACCGAGGTCAAGGACGGCGTCGCCGTCATCACCATTAACCGGCCCGAGGCAAGGAACGCGGTCAACGGCGCCGTAGCCCGCGGCATCGCCGCGGCCCTGGACGAGTGCGACGCGAGCAAGGACGTCCAGGTACTGATCTTGACCGGGGCGGGCGGCACCTTCAGCGCGGGAATGGACCTCAAGGGATTCCTGTCCGGCGATTCGCCCAGCTTCGAAGACCGTGGCTTCGGCGGCATCGTTGAGCGACCGCCGGCCAAGCCGATCATCGCGGCCGTCGAAGGCTACGCGCTGGCTGGCGGATTCGAGCTCGCGCTCTCTTGCGATCTAGTGGTGGCAGGTGAGGAAGCCAAGTTTGGCCTGCCCGAGGTCAGGAGGGGACTGGTCGCAGGCGCCGGCGGCCTGCTCCGGCTGCCGAAGCGCATCCCCTATCACCTGGCCATGGAGATTGCCCTTACCGGCGAGCACTACCCGGCGCCCAGGCTGCACCAGGCCGGCCTGGTGAATCTGCTCGTCCCGGCCGGCCAGGCGCTGAGCGCGGCGAGAGAGTTCGCGGCGCGGATCGCTCTCGGCGGCCCGCTCGCGTTGACGGCGACCAAGCGCGTGATCACCGAATCAGCGGACTGGCCTGCCGCCGAAGCATTCCGGCGGCAGGCCAGTATCATCACCCCGGTGTTCACTTCGGCGGACGCCAGGGAAGGTGCGCTGGCGTTCGCGGAGAAGCGACCGCCGGTGTGGCGCGGCGAGTAAGAGCCCCAGAATCAGGACGCTCTGGCAAGCTCGGCGTCTCGCGGCGCGTAATTCAGCAGCCGCTGCCGCAGCTTCGACCGGCCGCGATGCAGCCGGGACATAACCGTCCCGATCGGGGTGTCCATCATCTCGGCTATCTCCCGGTACGGGTAGCCCTCGATGTCGGCCAGGTAGATCGCAACCCGGAATTCGGCGGGCAGCTCGCGCAATGCCTGCAGGATTTCTGAGCTGGCAAGGTGCTCGATGGCCTCAGCCTCAGCTGACCTTGCTGGCGGCATCAGCGGGTCATTGCCGGTCTGCCAGTCTTCCTGGAAGTCCACGCCAAGATCCTGAACCGGCTCGCGGCGCTTCTTCCGGTAGCCGTTGATGAACGTGTTCGACAGGATCCGGTGCAGCCAGGCTCGCAGGTTGGTGCCCGCCTTGAACTGGTGGAAGGCCGCATAGGCCTTCGCAACCGTCTCCTGGACCAGGTCTTCGGCGTCGCTCGGGTTCCTGGTCATGCGGAGCGCGGCCGGGTAGAGCTGGCCCATATAGGGAACAACGTCGCGCTCGAATCGCTCGTCGCGATCGGCCAACTGCTCTACCTGCTTCACACTCTCAAGTTGCGCCACTACCGCTCCGCTCCGCTCGATGAACTGACACTGCTATGACGCAGCGGAGGGCTAACCAGATGCGTGATCTGGGTAACAGAGCGGCTACGGAGCGTTACAGATCAGGGCGATGGCTGACGAACTCGGTCAAAACAGGACCGGACTCAGATCCAGTCGAAGCCACCGGGAGTGCGGAACCACATCCGGGCAAGCCAGGATGAGTAGGGAATGACCTGCGCCGTCAGGACCGGGTAGAGGTACGCGAGGTCAAGCAGCACCATCAGCAGGTAGGCGCCTACCCCGATCGAGCCGATGGCGCGCCTGCCGGGTGCCGCCCTGGCGGGTCCGAGGATGAGGCCAAGGCAGAGGGTGATCGCGATCACCATGAACGGCTCGAACGCGATCGCGTAGTAGAAGAACTCGGTCCGGTTGTCGTGCAGGTAGAACCAGATCCATGGCAGCCAGCCAGCGGCGACGCCGAGCAGGACCGCTCCGGCTCGCCAGTCGCGTCGGGCCGGCCGGTGGAACACGAGATCGCCGACGAGCCCGGTCAGCCACCAGCCCAGGCAGAACAGCAGCGCGAGCGTGCCGCCCCACCACAGCAGCGGGGTTCCGATGGCCAGCACTTCGGCCACCTGGCCCTTGGGCATCGTGCAGCCGCTAGTGCCGTTTGCGCACCAGTAGAACGAGATCGGCCGCTGCAGGACCAGCCAGCCGAACGGGTTGGACTTGTACGACTGGAACGAATGCAGCCCGAGCCCGAACTGCAGCATCCACTGGTTGTAGTGGTACCAGGAGTCAAGCGTCGACCAGATCGGGGTGTGGTTTCCTACCGACGCGGCCCAGTTCCGGTCATAGCCGTCGCTCGTGGCGAACCAGCCACTCCAGGACGCCGTATAGATGGCTGCAGGCACCGCCAGGAACCAGGCAGGCAGCCACTTCAGGTCGCTGCGCAGGCCGCCAGCCAGCCAGTTCGGATAGCCGGCGGCTCGCCGGGCGCCCATGTCCCAGGCGATCGCAAGCCCGGCGAAAGCGATCAGGAAATAGATCCCGGTCCACTTACTCGCGCATGCCGCGCCCAGGCAGAGCCCGGCTGCGACCCGGAGCCACCGGACTCCGAGCTTCGGCCCGGCAATGTCCTGCGGGCCGGCCGCTGCGGCAGCGTCCTTGAGCCTGGCGATCGTTTTGTCCCGGTCGATGACCAGCAGGCCGAATGCGGCGAGTACCCAGAACATGACGAAGATGTCGAGTATGGCGGTACGGCTGAGGACCAGTTCGAGGCCGTCCAGCGCGACCAGCAGGCCGGCGACGCAGCCCAGCATGGTCGAGCGGGTCATGCGGCGGGCGATCCGGGCAGTCATCAGGATCGCCGCCGTGCCGAGGACGGCGACGACGAACCGCCAGCCGAACGGCGTCAGGCCGAATGCCCACTGGCCCACCGCCATCATGATCTTGCCCAACGGCGGGTGAGCGACGAGTTCCCCCTGGTACTGGCCGTGCAGTTTCAGCAGGATGTCCGGGTCGCCGCGGACGAGGAGGTTGTTCACATAGCTGAAGTGCTGAAGCTCAACGCCGTGATGCAGGATCGAGTTCGCGTCGGGTACGTAGTACGTCTCGTCGAAGACGACCGCGTTGGGCTTGCTCAGCCGGTAGAACCGCAGGAAGCCGCCGAAGATCATGATGAGGACCGGCCCGGCCCAGCCCCAGAAGGTGCTGCCGGCTATGAACGCGCTGCTCCTGCTGCTGGCGCGAGCAAGCAGCGAGCCCTGGTCAGCGTCAGGTGCCTGCATCGTCTGGTAGGCATTCATCGACAGCCATCGTAAAGGCCAGAAGGGCTAGCCTGGGCGGCGACATGGATCGAGCCAGCGGGGTCGGCGAAGCGGGTCGCCGGCCAGGTGTCCTCACGGTGGCAGCCGCGCCGATCGGCCAGCCCGCCGATGCGTCGCCCAGGCTCGCTCACGCCATCGGAGACGCCGGCCTGATCGCAGCCGAGGACACCAGGCGGCTGCGCAGGCTCGCCGCCGCGCTGGGCGTCCGGCCAGCCGGCCGCGTCATCTCCTACTACGACGACGTGGAAGCAAACCGGGTGCCGGGCCTGCTCGCCGAACTCACCGCGGGGCAGGACGTCCTGCTGATCACTGACGCGGGCCTGCCGGGAGTCAGCGACCCTGGTTACCGGCTGGTCGCGGCCGCCGCCCAGGCTGGGATCAAGGTGACTGTATTGCCCGGGCCATCCGCGGTCACGACCGCGCTGGTCGTCTCCGGGCTGCCTTCTGACCGGTTCGCCTTCGAGGGCTTCCCGCCACGCCGCGCGGGTGAACGGGCGAGGCGGTTCGCGGAGCTGGCCACCGAGCCCAGGACGCTGGTCTTCTTCGAGTCACCGCGCCGCGTCGCCAGTACCGTCGCAGAGCTAGCGGCCGCGTTCGGTCCGGACCGGCGAGCTGCGGTATGCCGGGAGCTCACCAAGACCCACGAGGAAGTCCTCCGCGGCACGCTGGGCGACCTGGCAGCCCGGCTTGGTGAGGGCGTACTCGGTGAGATCACGCTGGTGGTGGCCGGCGCGCCGGCGCGGAGCGGGCCAGCCGCGTCGGCGGACGCCGTTGCCGAGGTCGAGCAGCGAGTGCGCGCGGGGCTGAGCCGCAAGGACGCTATCGCTGCTGTCGCGTCCGAGCTCGGCCTTCGCAGGCGCGAGCTCTATGCCGCGGTCATCGGAGCCAGCGCAGACGGCCCGGCTGGGCCTGGCTCGGGCGGCGCCGCTCAGCCTGGCGACTAGCCGCAGCGCTTCATGCGTCCGCACGCGCAGGTCATGGATCCGCGGACCCTTCATGGGTTCGCATCGACGCTTCATGGGTTGGTATCGGCTCGACGGAGAGTTTGTGCCAGTTTGTGGTCAACGAACGCATGAAACGTGTCCGTGCTAAGGAGATGCGATGTCTGATCACGCTCGTCCGCCGGTGATCTCCGTAATGCTCGCCGTGCCGGATGCGCCGGCCGCGGCACGCTGGTACGCGACCGCGCTCGGAGCGACCGAGCTGTGGAATCTTGGCAGCGTCGTAGGGCTGACCGTGGCCGGCGCTCCGTTCTTGCTCGGCGAGCCGGAGAACAACGGCTGGGACACGCCGGCCGCCCTTGGCTCGCGAACTGTCCGCGTCGAGATATTCGTGGACGACCCGGACAGCCTTATCGCGCGCGCGGTGGCGGCCGGAGCCGACGCCTCCGTCGACCCGATCCGTGATCACCAGGCGCCCTGGGGGGTTCACAGGCAGGGCGGCTTCATCGACCCGTTCGGCCACTTGTGGCTGGTCGGTGACTTCTCGCCGCTCGGGACGGCCACCGGCTGACGGCCATTGGCTGGCCGCCCGCCACTAGGCTGGGGCGTTATGACCAGCCGTCACATTCTGAGCGCTCCGGCGTGGCCGTACGCCAACGGTCCCAGGCACATCGGCCATGTATCTGGCTTCGGCCTGCCCTGCGACATGTTCTCGCGGTACCAGCGAATGTCCGGCAACCCGGTTCTGATGGTCAGCGGCACTGACGAGCACGGCACGCCGATCCAGGTCCAGGCGGACGCCGAAGGTGTGACGGCGCGCGAACTCGCGGACCGCTACAACCGGGTGATCGCCGAGGACCTGGCCGGGCTGGACATGTCCTACGACCTGTTCACCCGGACGACGACCGGCAACCATTACGCGGTCGTCCAGGAAATTTTCCTCGGCCTGTACAACAACGGCTACATCTTTCCGCGCAAGGCACTCGGCGCGGTTTCACCATCGACCGGCCGGACCCTTCCAGACCGATACATCGAGGGCATCTGCCCGATCTGCGGTTTCGACGGCGCGCGTGGCGACCAGTGCGACAACTGCGGCAACCAGCTGGATCCTGCCGACCTGATCAACCCTCGCTCGAAGATCAACGGTGAGACCCCGGTCTTCGTCGAGACCGAGCAGTTTTTCCTCGACCTTCCGGCGTTCGCTGACGTTCTGGGCGGCTGGCTGCAGAGCAAGAGCGGTCAATGGCGGCCGAACGTGCTGAAGTTCGCTCTCAACCTGCTCGATGATCTGCAGCCGCGCGCGATCACCAGGGACCTTGACTGGGGCGTGCCGATCCCGCTGGACGGCTGGCGAGACAAGCCTGACAAGCGGATCTACGTCTGGTTCGACGCGGTCATCGGCTATCTCTCCGCGTCGATTGAATGGGCAAAGCGAACCGGGGACCCGGATGCCTGGCGAGCGTGGTGGCAGTCGCCCGACGCGGACGCGTACTACTTCATGGGCAAGGACAACATCGTCTTCCATGCCGAGATCTGGCCGGCGATGCTGCTCGGCTACAACGGCCAGGGCGCGAAAGCCGGCACGCCCGGCTCGCTCGGTGAGCTCAACCTCCCGGCCGATGTGGTGTCCAGCGAGTTCCTGACGATGGAAGGCAAGAAGTTCTCCTCATCGCGCTCGGTTGTCATCTACGTCCGCGACTTCCTCGCCCGTTACGACGTCGATGCGCTGCGCTACTACGTCGCTGTGGCTGGCCCGGAGAGTCAGGACACGGATTTCACCTGGAGCGAGTTCGTCCGGCGCAACAACGACGAGCTGGTGGCGAACTGGGGCAACCTGGTGAACCGTTCGGTCTCGTTTGCTGCGCGCAACATCGGCCAGGTCCCGGACCCCGGCGACCTCACCGAGGCTGACCGCGCGCTCCTCGACCGGTCCAGGGCAGCGTTCAGCACCGTCGGCGACGCGCTGCGGCGGTGCCGGTTCAAGGCGGCCAGCACTGAGGCCATGCGCACCCTGGCCGAGGCCAACAAGTACCTGTCCGACCAGGCACCATGGAAGCTGCGCGAGTCGGATCCGGACCGGATGCGCACCATCCTGCACGTCGCGCTCCAGCTTGTTGACGACGGCAAGACGCTGCTCACCCCGTTCCTGCCGCGGTCGTCGCAGAAGGTCTTCGAGATGCTCGGCGGGACTGGCGAGTGGTCAGGTATGCCGCGAATCGACGAGGTAAGCGAGGACGGCGGGGCCCCTTACCCGGTGATCACCGGGGACTACCGGACCGCGGCGCGCTGGGAGTCGATGCCGGTCAAGCCGGGAACTCCGCTCGGCGTGCCCGCCCCGCTCTTCGCCAAGCTGGATTCCTCGGTGATCAGTGAGGAGCTGGCCCGGCTGGAGGCGAAGTGACCGCGCTGGAACGCGAATGACCGACGGGACGGACAGATTCGGGCCGGGCTCCGGCGTCGGCAGACCGCAGGCGCCGCCCCCGCAGCCGCTTCCGGCTCCGGCGTTCGATGGTCACTGTCATCTCGACATGATCGATATGGCGGTCGCTGACACGCTCGCGCAGGCCGCGGCCGCTGGCGTCAGCCGGGTGATCACAGTGGGCGTGGACACCGCGTCGTCGCAGTGGTCTGCGGACTGTGCGGCTTCGTTTCCCTCCGTATATGCAGCGGTGGCGATCCACCCGAACGAAACCGCAGCCGCCGCCGCTAGGCCTGCGGAACGAGATGCCGTGCTGGCCGAGATTGCCAGGCTAGCCGGGCTGCCGCAGGTCCGTGCCGTCGGCGAAACCGGGCTGGATTACTACCGCGACAACGCGCCGCCGGAGGTGCAGCGGGACTGGTTCCGGGCGCACATCGAGATCGCCAAGCAGGCGGGAAAGCCGCTGATGATCCACGACCGGGACGCGCACGAAGACGTGCTGGCCATCCTCGCCGCGGATGGCGCGCCGGATCAGGTGATCTTTCATTGCTACTCCGGCGACGCCGAGCTAGCGGAACGCTGCGCGGCGGCCGGATACCTGCTGAGCTTCGCCGGAACCGTCACCTTCGGGAACGCGACCGACT
>Ga0335074_10012953_pt1 | contig 11710 bp, 14 predicted proteins | sample Lox_Sample_23_FD_206715 | JGI IMG/M metagenome (GOLD analysis project Ga0335074, IMG submission 206715) | Soil microbial communities from Loxahatchee National Wildlife Refuge, Florida, United States - Lox_Sample_2.3 | ecosystem: Environmental > Terrestrial > Soil > Wetlands | place: USA...
AAATTGCGATTTTGTGAAGGTGCGAGGTTTCGTGGACTGGGGCAGGCCCAACATCTGATCCAGCCGCCGCTGCAACCTGCCTGCCCGCTGAGCTTCGGGAACTTCTCTCTATTCCCGGGGTTCTTTGGCCCACCATTTCCTGAAACAATCAGGATGCCCGGGATCCCGGCCGCCGGTCACTTTACAGCGGTTGCAAAAAAATGGGGAGAGCGTCCGTCCTGGACACCCTCCCCCCTCGCGGTCATCTCAAGCCGCAAGCATCTCCCTGGCCAGATCCCAGAGCTGGCTGTTAATCCTCACGTCCTCACGTAATCGCAAGCTGCCCGTAATGGCGAGGAGCTGAGTGGTTGACGGAAGATCACGGCCATAGGGCCACTTTTCCTCACGATTATTTCTCACGCGCATCCTAAGAGCGGGTACCACTTCTTGGGAGCATCACCATGTCCACCCTGGGGTCTGATTTGACGGAGTTCAGAGGCTCGCTTACGGCCACTGGCTATTCACGCTGGACGATCCACAACTACATCTCGTCGGTCCGAGAGTTTTTACGATACCTCGACGATCGCAGCACTCGCCTCGCTGAAGTCGACTCTTCGCATGTCGAAGCCTACTGGCAGCATCGATTACGCCAGTACAAGCGCCATCACGGGCGGACCCCCACGAACATGATCCACTGGCGAGCACGGCGCATCGGCGGGATCAGTCACTTCCTGAGGTCGGTACTTGGTGATTGGCCGCGCCGACCTCCACCCCGGAACGCCGTGGAGGCGTTCATCCGCGACTTGCTCGCCGAGTATTGCAGGCGATTGAGCACGTACGACAATCTCGCGCCAAGCACTATCGTGGGACGGCTGGAAGAAGCCGAGCGCTTCCTCGTCTGGTGCCGAGACCGTGGTGCATTGAGCGACACGCTCGAACTGTGCGTTGCGGACCTGGACGCATTCGTACAGCACCGCGTATCCGGCCTGCGCCGAACAACGTGCAGCCACATGACGAGGCTCCTTCGGCTATTTCTCCAGTTCTTGTATACAACAGGCAAGATTCCTGTCGATTTCTCCGCCCAGGTGGTAGTCCCGACACTTTACCAGTACGAGTTACTCCCCTCGATCCTTGACGCTAATCAGGTTGCCGCCGTGTTGCGGCAGGCGCGCAGGGATCGCTCGCCAAAGGGTCGGCGCGACTACGCCATCCTGATGCTGCTCGCGACGTATGGACTGCGCGGCGGGGAGGTCGTGCGTCTTCAGCTCACCAACGTCGACTGGCGTGCCGATACGCTGTCGATTGTTCATACCAAGACACGCATGTGCACAACTTTGCCGCTCATGCCGGAAGTCGGCGATGCGCTCCTTGCGTATCTGCGCAAAGGGCGCCCCAAGGTCGCCAGCCGTGAGATATTCCTGCGGCTGAAAGCGCCATTCATCCGGCTCAAAGGCGCAAGCTCCCTCTATGACATGGTTCGGGAGCATATAGCCGCCGCCGGCGTGCAACCGATCGGCAAGCAGGGCCCCCATCTCTTCCGTCACGCTCGGGCGGTCACGCTACTTCGCGCTGGGGTACACGTGAAGACAATATCGGATCTCCTTGGTCATCGCACGCTCAAATCGACGTCGGTGTATTTCAAGCTACAGAGCGAAGAGTTGAGATCTGTGGCGCTGCCACTGCCGAGGGGCCAGGGAGGTGCGCTGTGAGCGCCTGGCCAGACGATAAATTCATAGCCATCGAACGTTTCGTTCGACAAATCAGGGCGCGCCACCCTCAGACGCGTCCCAACTACCGTTTCGAACTACAGGTCTTTCAGCAGTTCATCTCCCGTTGCGCAGGCAACGCGGTAACTGAAGAGACGGTGATTGCATGGATTCAGGCGCGTTCCAAGCAGCTGCGGCCGATCACAATCGCAGATCGCTCCAGGAAGGTCAGCCGATTTCTCGACTTCCTTGTCCGGCAGGGCGCACTGACGGAGAACCCATTCGCTACCATCCGTGCGCGGTACGGGCTCCAAGGCATCGCTCCGATTGTGCGAGCGGCGACTACGCCAGATCCGCACAAGACTCTTGAGGCGCAACGCGCGCCCGTGCCTTGGGCGAGCCCGCTGGGCCACATGATGCGCGACCATGTCCGTCTGATGCGTTCAGTCGGATTCCGGTACGTCCCTCAAGAGATGCGCTACCTTGCTTTTGATCGCTTTTTGCAGCGCCGACCAGATCTCGCCGGGCAGCCGCTTCGGACCATGATCCAGGCCTGGACGGCGGAGACTCCTACTCTCGAGCACGCATGGCAGTGCTCGCTTGTCGGTCGTCTCCTCAGTCGCGCCTGGCATCGCCTCGATCCCAGGGTGGAGGTACTCCAGCGCGATCCCGAACTTTGTGTGCAGCTCGCCCGGCAGCGACGACGTCCTCATATCTACACGCAGGACGACGTGTGCCGCGTGCTCGATGTAGCGCGACAGATGTCCAGGCCGCGCTCACCGCTTTTGCCGGCGACGGCATACACGATGGTGGTGCTGGCGTACTGCTCGGGCCTGCGCATTGGTGAGATCGTGACGCTGACTCTCGGCGACGTGCAGTTGGATAACGATGTCCTGCAGATTAGGAACACGAAGTTTTACAAGTCCCGGCAGGTGCCACTTGATGCGACTGTCTCCGCAGCGCTCCGTGAGTATCTCGCCGCTCGTCGACGGGCCGGAGGCCCGAACCACACGACCTCCCCACTGTTCTGGCACGAGGCGCGCGCCACTGGATACTCCCGCGCCGGCGCGCATGATCTACTCATCGATGTGCTTCGCCGCGCCGGACTCAAGCCGGGGCGTGGACGCGCGGGCCCTCGCGTCCACGACATGAGGCATTCCTTCGTCGCCCATCGGATGCTCACTTGGTATCGCGATGGGATCAACCCGCAGGGACGCTTGCCGTACTTGGCTACCTACCTTGGTCACAAGGACATTAATTCAACGCTCGTCTATCTGACCGTGACGCATGAACTGCTGCAGATCGCCAGCCGGCGATTTCGCGCCTACGCACAACGGGAGAGTCGGGAGAGTGTCACGGCCGGAAGGAGGCAGCCATGAGCTCGCTCGCACTACCACCACTCCTCCAAGGTTTCTTCCATGACTGGCTCGTCAGGCAGCGCGGTGTCTCGGCACATACCATTCGCTCGTACCGAGACGCCTGGAAGCTGTTCCTGTGTTTCACTGCTGAGCGCAAAAAGCGCCCGGTCTCAAAGCTCTCCCTCGAGGATCTTACCGATCAGCAAGTGCTTGCATTCCTTGATCACACCGAACGAGAGCGTAAGGTCTGTGCCGGGACCCGCAACTGTCGCCTCGCAGCCCTGCGCAGCTTCTTCTCTTACGTCGCCGGCCACGAGCCCCTCGCGCTGGGCCAGTGCTCGGCGATCCTGCAGATCCGTCCGAAGCGGACGGTCACACGTCCGCCCGATTATCTTGAACCCGATGAGGTCGAGGTGATCCTCAATCAGCCGGATTGTCGACGTGCCGAAGGGTTTCGAGACTACGTACTGCTCTCGTTCCTCTTCCATACTGGGGCCCGAATCCAAGAGGCGCTCAACGTTCGCCCCCAAGATATCCGGTTCGAAGGGCCCCCTTGCGTGCGCCTCTTCGGGAAGGGGCGCAAGGAGCGCATATGCCCGCTGTGGCCGGAAACCGCGGCTGCCCTCAAGGACCTGCTGCGCCGTCAGCCTCGCGCTGAGACCGAGCCATTATTCGTCAATCGTTACGGCAAACCGCTCGGGGCTTCCGGGGTGCGATTCAAACTCGCTGAGTACGTGGCTGCCGGGGCTACGGTTTGTCCGTCCCTGGCGAGAAAGCGGATCACTCCGCACACTTTTCGTCATTCCGCAGGCGTTTCGTTGGTAAGCTCGGGCAACGACATCACCGTGATCCGCGACTGGCTCGGTCATGCGGGCCTCGAGACCACGAGCCTATACGCTCGGGCCAACCTTCAGACCAAGCGGCGGGCCTTGGAAAGCATGTCAGCGCCTGCGGTCCGCAGATCACCTCGCTGGAAGCGCGAGGCAGGCTTGATCGAGTGGCTGGAGTCGCTGTAGGGGTAAAGTGAAGCGGGCAAGGCGGCGCAATGGTGGCGTGAGGACGGAAGCCATAGTGCCCTTTTGCCACTATTTGTCGATCGCGGCTCGCTGCATGAACACGCGTTCACAAATCGGGAAAGCTAGCGGTAAAATCCGTTGAATCTGCGATAACCGGTGGCTACCAGTGACTTTCAACATAACGTTCAAGGCTGATGAGGTAGGCTCTCTCCCGCTGCCAAAAATTGCTGCGGGCTATGTGTCTTCAGCCGGAACGTTTGAGGGTGGTCTTTTTTCGGTGCTTGATGAGCCTCTTTCATCCGCAGTTTTGGATGGTTGGCGATGGCTGCTTGGCCGAGATGCTATCGCGTTGGTGGCGAGCGCATTCGGTGATCTATTCTTCTGGTCGGAAAAGCACGGATCGATCTACTTCTTAGAAGTCCAGCGTGGTACGTCCACCTTCGTCGGAAAGGACATGGCTCATCTTTTTGATCGGTTCCTTACTCGTGCTGAGATTCTGGATCGCGTCTTACATCGCGAGCGATTCAAATCCGTAGTCAGCCGTCTTGGCAAGCCCAAATATCGGGAATGCTACATCGCTGTGCCCTGGGCCAGGGTTGGCGGAAGCGGTGAGATCAGTACATACACGAAAGGTGACTTAGCCGTATATGCAAGTCTCGTCGGCCAATCTGTACAGCAGGCCATGATGCTAGAACGCTCAAGAACGCACTGATCGCACAGGTGATCAACGTTGCAGTTGCGAAGGGGTATGTTTGACCCGCCCCTGGTAGCGGGTTACTTGCTGCAGCGACGCGGCAGCCTTCAGCGAGCAGCTAGAGCTCCAGCGCGTGCACGGTCCAATAATGCGCAGGAGGCGGCGCGCCGCCGGCTCGGATTCCGATGGCGCAGTGACCTCCTCGCCATTACGGGCAGCTTGCGATTAAAAGAGTAATCGGCAGCTTGCGATTACTCACGGATGGAGCCGATCCGCCGTGTGCGGACCAGCCGGCCATTGGCCGAGCGGCGCGCGAGACCGCCCCTGAGCAGGTTTTCCTGCACCTTGTTCAGGGTGCTGTAGAGATCATCGCCAATGTCTTCCGGCCTGCGGCACTGGAGCAGCTGCGAGGCCGGCATCCCAGCCTGCGTAGGGTCGGGGTACCGCAGCGCCAAAGCCCGCGCAGCGAACCGAAGTTGCTCGTCCTTGAACAGTTGCCGGTGCTCCATACGTTCGACCTGGGCTGCCAGTACGTCGAACCGCTCCGCGATACCGAGCGCATGCGCGACGATGTCATCGACGATGTTGCCGCGATGAGGCACGCTGAAGGTCGGAAACGCACCACGCGAGACGATCAAGCCGTTGGTGCAGACCACCCGAAAGACGCCCACTCTGAGCTGGTAGGCGCTTGTGCCATCGTGGCTATTCAGAAAGATGACCTCGGGTAATCAGCAGGTACCGATAATTGCCAGGCGGTGAGCGGATTCACGGAACCGGGAGCCTCTTCACGTCCCTTTCCTGGTGATTATTTCCACGTGCCATCCTCTGGCGGTTCTTCTTGCTCGCCCAGGAGGCGTGTATGAACCGCTATGCCTCAGCCGAAGATTGTGCGCTACTGATCCGATTCGAGTCCCATCTGGTGAACGCAGGATTCTCGCGCATCCGACGTGCAGAGCATCTCGAGCGCGTCGACGCGTTCCTCAGGTATCTCCACGAAGCTCAGATCGCACCCCAAGCCGTAACTCCTACCGATCTCCCCCACTACTTTCGAGCCCGGCTACAGAGGTTTCGTCGCAAGCATGGCAATGGTCCGAAGAACCCTGTCAGCTGGCGACAAGGAGAACGCGCTGGTGTTCACCGATTCCTGGCATTTGTTCAGGGCCGCTGGCCGCCGCCGTTCCATTCAGCGAACGACACCGATCGCCCGGTCAACGCCATACTGAAGGAGTACGAGTGTCACTTGAGGGAACACCGGGCGCTGGCAGCCGAGACGGTCAGGTGCCGATTGGATGAGGCTCGTGTTTTCTTGCGGCACCTTTCTAGCGCCGATCTCGCGGACGCCCTCTCGACTCTCTCGGTGCCGGCCATTGACCACTATGTAAAGCAGCGCGCCGAAGCAAACCCGGCGCGGGCCAGCCGTCGGCGAGTCTGTAACGAACTGCGCAGTATTCTGCGGTTCCTCCACGAGACCGGAAGGACTCCACGCGATTTAGCACCGGCCGTCATCACGCCCTCCGCATATCGCCATGAAGGGCTTCCGTCAACAATTTCCCCAGAGCAGATCCGCTCGATCCTGGCGAGCGCACGAAGCGACCGCTCACCCACGGGGATTCGCAACTATGCGATCCTGCTGTTGCTGTCGACCTATGGATTGCGCGCGGGCGAGATCTGCAAGTTGCGACTCGACGATATCGACTGGCGTGGGGGTCGGGTACGCATCCGCCATACCAAGACCGGCGCGGAGACCCGCCTTCCTCTCCTGCCCACCGTAGGCCAGGCGATTCTGCACTACCTACGCCAAGTGCGCCCCCAGTGCCGCGATCGGGAGGTCTTCATCTGCATGCACGCTCCTCGAGGAGCCTTCGTCAGCCGCACAGTCGTCCACTCTCTCCTTCGTCGGCATCTCGCGCGTATCGGTATTCACCTGAACGGTAAGCGCGGACCGCACGTCTTTCGGTACGCAAGGGCGAGGAGCTTGCTCAAGGCCGGCGTGCCACTCAAAACGGTGGGGGACCTGCTGGGGCACCGCAGTGCGTGTGCAACCGCTGTATACCTGAAGCTCGATGACCAGCAGTTGCGTGATGTCGCGTTGTCGCTGCCGCTTCCGGAGGCCACGCCATGACTACCTGGCCAGATACCGACGGGGCCGCCATTGAGCGTTACGTTCGGCAGCTTCGCTTACGACATCCCAAGGCCAACATGATCTACAAAAGCGAGTTGCGGCGCTTTCAGCACTTCATCGAGACCCAGGGCCAGCTCGATGTGCGAAGCGTCCAACGATGGCTTCGGGCACGATCAAAGCACTGGCCACCGCATCTCGTCATAGATCGAGCTTGCAAGGTCAATCGCCTCTTGGACTTCTTGGTCGAGGAAGGTACGCTCAAGAGCCAGCCGCTCGCAGAACTGCGCTCGCGCTACGCGATTCCTAGTGTTACCGCTGTCGTGCATGCATTGCTTTCCGCGCGGCCCTCGGTCGCCTTGGAGGCGGCGCGTCGGCCTCCGGCGTTCAGCAGCTTTCTCGGTGCCTTTCTCAAAGACTACATCGAGCTGCGCCGGGCCGTGGGATACCGCTACGTCACCCAATCCGTGCGCTTCGGTGAGCTCGATCGATTCCTGCAATCACGTCCGGATCTCGAGGGGCAGGACATTTCTGCCCTCGCGCGAGACTGGCTTGCCGAGGCCCGAACCGATGAGCAGCGTTGGGGCCGCCAGCTTGCATGCCGGGAACTTGCCCGAGCTTGGGCGCGGATCGATCCGAGCGCACCTCCGTTGAGACCGGATCCACGATTGAAGAGCCGAGTTCTGGCTGCTCGTCGTCGACCACAGGTCTTCACTGCTGATCAGATCCGACACATTCTCGAGACTGCGCGCACTTGGCCCTCACCGCGTGCGCCTTTGCGCGGCGAGACGCTTTACACGATGGTGGTGCTGTCCTATTGCGCCGGATTGCGCATCGGAGAGCTCCTTCGGCTCGATCTCGGTGACCTGTCGCTGGATGAGGGCACCATCACGGTCCGCGATACCAAATTCTTCAAGTCACGGCGACTGCCGCTCACTGACAGTGCACTTTCAGCTCTGCGGGAGTACCTGCGCGTTCGAGCTCGCCACGGTGGTCGCCTCGGTACCAGCGCACCGCTTTTCTGGCGCCAGACTGGCAAGGGCGGAGGGCGCTATTCGCGAGTCGCCATAGATTCGCTGATGATGAAGATCCTACGCCGAATTGGGCTCAAGCCGGCCTCCGGTTGTCATGGACCGAGATTTCACGACGTCCGGCATTCGTTCGTCCACGATCGGATGATGGATTGGTACCGCAGGGGTATTAATCCACAGTCACACCTGCCGTACTTGGCCACGTATTTGGGCCACAAGGACATCTATTCCACCCTGGCCTATCTCAACACGACACCGGAGCTGCTGCAGTTGGCGAGCAAGCGGTTTCGGGCGTATGTGCAGCACTCGATCGCGAACATGGGGAGGCTGTCATGAGTTCACCAAGCATCACTCTGGCTCCCCTCCTGCAGGGATTCTTCTACGACTGGCTGGTCAAACAGCGCGACCTCTCGCCTCACACCATCCGCTCGTACCGCGACACCTGGAAGCTGTTCTTGCGGTACGCGGCGGAGCGGCATGGCCGACCGGTCACCAGACTCAGCTTGGAGGATCTCTCTGCCGATCAGGTCCTGGGCTTCCTCGAACATGTCGAACGGAACCGCAAGGTGACCGTCGGCACTCGCAACTGCCGCCTGGCAGCGCTCCGTAGCTTTTTCTCCTACGTGGCGAGCAGCGAACCGCTGGCGATCGCCCAGTGCACCGCCATCTTGCACATTCCGGTCAAGCGCACCGCGACCCGCGCTCCGATCGAACTGGATCCTCGGGAGATCGATCGTATCGTAGGCGTAATCAGGACGGATAGCGCAATGGGACAGCGCGATCACGCCCTGATCAACTTCCTGTACAACACAGGAGCCAGGATCCAGGAGGCGCTCGATGTGTGCCCCCGGGACATACGGTTCGAACGTCCACCGTGCGTCCGACTGTTCGGGAAAGGACGCAAGGAACGATTGTGCCCATTGTGGCCGGAGACCGTGATGTTGCTGAAGTCGCTCCTGCGACGCCAGCCACGGGCCGAGGACGAACCGGTGTTCATCAATCGCTACGGCCGTCCACTGGGGGCATCCGGCGTCCGCCACAAGCTGGCCCTGTACGTGGCGGAGGCGGGGAAAACGGCGCCCTCTCTGCAAAAGAAGCGCGTTACGCCCCATAGCTTCCGGCATGCCGCGGCGGTTTCGCTGGTGAGCGCGGGTAACGATGTGACCGTGATTCGAAGCTGGCTTGGTCACGCCAGCCTTGACACGACCAACCTCTACGCGCAGGCGAGCCTTGCAACGAAGCGAGCCGCCCTGGAACGCCTGCATCCGCCATCGTGTCGGCGACCCCGCTGGAAGCGGGACGCCAGCCTGATTGAGTGGCTCGAGTCGTTGTAGACCGAAGCTCGGCAGCGGACGAGGAATGCAAAGAAAAGCTCTTGCGGACCGCCCACCGGACACCGGCTTCACTGCGGAGCCAGTGCGCTCGGCCTTGCGCATCGCGCCGTAGGCGATGAGCATGCACATGCGAAGATTGGATCGCGCGCGTCATGATGGCGACCGCCTATCTCCGAACAATGAAAGAGTCTTTGGGTCAAGTGTATTTATGGATGAGGTGTGACCCTGTGCGAGGAACTTATCGTGAACAAATTATGCAAGCCACTGATTCTATTGGCCTCCGTGGCCTTCTCGATCGCCTTGACTAGTTGCAGCGCTGACAGTCCTGACCACGCGTCCGATGCGTCCTTGACGTTACGCACCTACACGGTCCCACAAGGTGATGCCCAGGCACTCAGCACTGCATTAAATCACGTGCTGGGCTTGGATAACTACCAGCACGACATTGGCAGAACATTTTGGTCTGGCCCAGGGCAGGTTCTTGTGTTGGCACCTGCACGCCTGCAAGATTCGATCGCGAACTCGATCAAGGAGATGGTGGGCCAGAGCAACCTGGCGACCAATGCCCGACCGTTACGGCTCAATGTCTGGATCGTCGACGTGTATCAAGGTCCAGGGGCCCTTGACCCGACCCTTAAGGCGATCCAGTCCGCACTACAGTCCTTCGAAGAGGATTCTGGTCCGGCACACTTTGCGCAGAAGCACTACTTTACGGCAGTATCCGATCCCGGTGCCGATACGATCATGTCTCCGTTACCCTATTACAATCTCGAGTATTCCATCACTGGTGATAGAGATCGTCTGATGTTGAAGTTCGACTACCGGCATCACTTCATCGGACAACCGGTGGAAATGCTGTCCGGACAAGTGACGACCCAGCTCGGTCAGACCCTCGTACTTGGCCTCCTCGCCGGTTCTTCGGCGGGTGTTGGAGCAAACTCCAAGGAGAATCGTACTGCTGATGATGCCCAGGAAGCCGGTCTGAGGTACAAGCTACTGGTCATGCGTATCGTACCTACGACTCAGGGCTGAGCACGGACCAGTGGCGCTCGGTGAGCGCGACCTCTACGCCTGCTATCAGCGTCTGGAGCGCCCGCTTCTCAACGTGCTGTATCGGATGTTGTGGAACAGGCATGAATGCGAGGATCTGATGCAGGATGCATTCCTGAGGGTTTGGCGACGCCGCGACCAGGTCGCGGCGGACACCCTGGACTCGCTCGTATGGGTTTCGGCGCTGAACCTTGCACGAAATCGTCTGCGATGGCATCGACTATGGAGATCCGAGACATTCGACGCGGAGTGGCCGGACCATGCACCCACGCCGGAGGAGTCGGCCAATCGCCTGATGCAACAGCGCAGACTGCACGATGCACTGAGACGTCTGCCGGGTGCGATGCGCGAAGTGGTCCTATTGAGCAAGTTTGCCGAGCTCGGCCATTCGGAAATTGCCTCTGTATTGCAGATTCCATCAGGCACGGTAGCTTCACGTCTGCATCAGGCGCTGGGCAGGCTACGCGCACTACTAAGCGAGGACGGCGATGATTGAACCAATCGATCTGGGGCCGAGACTTGAGCCACCGCGCGGAGGCCTATCACGACTCCAACAGTCCGTCAGGCGATCGAACGCCCTGAACCGTACCCGGGCAGTCTGGTTGACGGTAGCAACTACTGCTAGTCTGGCCGCGGTCGTCCTTCTAGTCGCGGCGCGTGACATGCTGCAGCAACGGAGACTTCAACTTGCGATACAGGACGCGGTGACGGTGGCGCAAGGGACGAAGTTCGACAATGCTGCGTACCAAGTTCTTCCGAGCCATGGACGAAACGTACGGATTCTTCTGATTGGAACGCTTCCGGGGCCGGTGGACTGTTTTGGAACGTCAACGGATCGCGATCGATCGAGGGCGCCCGCATGTCCGCCGCTATCAGGATGACATCGCGAATTACCGGCTGCCTTCCACGCCCAAGGCGCAGTCGTGTCTAACCGTCAACGGATGAACCTGCGAGTTCAGTTGAGCTATGAGCTTGACCCGTATTGTGGGAGCGACGCCGTGGAGATCCTCATTGCTCTGCGCAAAGCCCTACCTCGAATTGGAGGTCAGGCGCTGTTGCGCTCATTTGTCGCGTACGTCGCGCATGGTGGAAGCCACACTGGCGGAGATCATGAGGGCAAATCCTGCTCGTTGACACGCACGCGCCGAAAACCAAACGAATAGACCCCTGGATATCGCATGGGGAGCGCCACTCTCAACCCCGTCTACGCAAGCACGCAATTAGGTGGGCAGCGTGGGCGCCGCAATGAGCAGCACCCGGAGATAATCGCCAGAGGGAATGCCGATTGGGCGGCGAAGCAAGCGCGCGGACCAGGATCTTGTGATTATCCCATACTCCTGATTACCCGAGTAATCACGAGCTGCCGATTATTCGGGCGCCGAGTCCCGGAGCCGCACGGTCTCGAACCGTCTGCGTAGCCGCA
>Ga0335074_10012954_pt1 | contig 11709 bp, 4 predicted proteins | sample Lox_Sample_23_FD_206715 | JGI IMG/M metagenome (GOLD analysis project Ga0335074, IMG submission 206715) | Soil microbial communities from Loxahatchee National Wildlife Refuge, Florida, United States - Lox_Sample_2.3 | ecosystem: Environmental > Terrestrial > Soil > Wetlands | place: USA: Florida...
CCAGGGAGACCATCTGGCTCAGCCACGGACACGTGCAGCAGCCGCCGCTGTCGTCATCTCAGCTGACCGGCTGGATCACCGGTGACACGCTGCTCGCCATCGGCGCGCTCGCGCTGCTGCTGTTCGCCGTCGTCTGGCTGACCCGGCGCGTGCTCGACCGGCGGCGTATAGCGAGCTGGGAACTGGACTGGCTCATCGTCGAGCCGCGCTGGAGCCGGCAGGCCTAACCGCCGCCGACGCGCGGCAGCGATCCCTCGATCCGAGCGGCCTCGGCCAGGTGCTGAGCACCCTCGGATTGCCGTCCATGCCGGATGAGCAGCTTACCGAGTTCCTGATGCGCGAAGATCTGCCCGAAGCTGTCGCCAGCCTGTGCCTGGATGGCCAGCGCCTCGGAGTACTCGGCGGCTGCCTGCGACCAGTTGCCGAGCCGGTCGTGGATCTCCGCCATCGTGGCCAGGCTCATCGCTGCGCCGTCGCGGTCGCCGATCGCGAGCGCGATGTCACGGGCGCGGGTGATCGTCTCGAGCGCATCGGCCGGCCGACCGCTGCGAAGCTGCTCCTCGGCCAGGTTGTGCAGCGCGATCGCGGCGCGGAAAGGCTCGGCATCCGGGTCCAGCAGCTCCAGCGCCTGCGTCAGCGCGGTCACCGCATCCTCGTGCTGCTGCAGATGCGTGTAGATGGTCGCCAGGTTGTTCAGCGCCATGGCCTGGCCCACTGGCTGCCCTGCCTGCGCATACGACTGGTAGGCGCGCCGGAAGGCAGCGGCTGCCTCGGCCGGGCGGTGCGTCTCGCGCAGCGCGATCCCGAGTGACACCTCGAGATTCCCGAGGTCCTCTGAGCGGTCGTAGCGGCGTGCCACCCTGATGCCGGCCTGGCACATGAGCTGCCACTGCGGCCAGGGCTTGCGGAGATTGAGATAGCTGGTCAGCACGTGCGGCAGCAAGTACGCCAGCTCGTCACCGGTGACCTCGGCCTGCACCACGGCCGCGGTCATGCTGGCCAGGTTGTCGCCCGCCCAGGTGCGCGCCGCAGCGGGTGACCTGAGCCGCGGCGCCGTCGCAGGCTTCGGCAGCCTGGTCGCAAGGTCGGGACGGCGGCGCTGCGGCAGCAGTATCCGGTCCGCGGCGTCGGCGGTCCACAGGTAATAGCCGTAGAGCCGCGTCCTGGCCGCATCCCGCGCGGCAGTGCTCAGCGCACCACTCATGATCCGGCCGACATGCTCGCGTACCAGCGGGTGCAGCTCGTACCGCTGCGGTCCGGCGACGGCAACCAGGTGGCTCCCGGCCAACTCGGATACGACCCGCGGCGCACGCCGGGCCGGCAGGCCCAGGACCGCGGCCGCCTCATAGCCGTCGAATGTCGTTCCCGGCAGCAGCGACAACATGGCGACCGCCTCCGTGTCGGCGGGCGATCTGGCGCCGAGCGACCAGCTGATGACGCCGCCGAGCCCCTCCGCAGAACTTGGCAGCTCACCGCCCGTGCCCTGCAAGGTGTCGGCGGCGATCCGCAGCGGGAGCGGCAGGTAGCCGCACGCTCTGGCGACCTGCTCCGCTTCCTGCGGCCCGACCCCCGGCGCGTACCGCTGCAGCATCTCGATCGCCACCGCAGCCGGCAGCTCGCGTACTTCCTCCGCGATGGCGCCGTCGAAGATCGCCAGATCCTTGATCCGCTCCCGCGCCGTCACCAGCACAACCGACTCGCCCGAACCGGGCAGGAATGGCCGGACGTCCCCGGCGCGCTCCGCGTTCTCGAGCACAACCAGCATCCGGCGGTCCGCCACTGCGGACCGGAACATCCCGGCAAGGCCCGACTGGTCGGCTGGCAGCTCTCGAGGGCTGTGCCCTAGCGCAGCGAGGAAGTCGATCAGCACCTCCTCGGCAGTCAGCTCGCGCGCACCGGTCCCGGCTGCGAAGTCGGCATACAGCTGACCGTCCGGGAAGTCGTCCTGCCTTCGGTGCGCCCACGCCAGAGCAAGCGCTGTCTTGCCGACGCCGGCCTGGCCGTGCACGAGCAGCACCAGCTGACCGTCTGCTTCCCGCAGCCGGGAGTCCAGCCTCGCCAGCTCCGCATCCCGGCCGAGCAGCAGTCGCGGCGCTGCCGGAAGCTGCCACGGCACCACTGCGCGCGGCACCTGTCCGGTCACGTCGGTGTCGCCATCACCGGCCGGGGCATGCAGCCGCTCCCAGCGCTGCTTCCAGAGCCCGAGGTCTCGGTCCGCCGCCGGAACCGGCACCTCGGCTGCGTCCGCGGCGGCGAGCACTGCGCGTACGAAGGCCAGGACGAAAGCCAGCTTCGGCGCGGTCCTGGCGTTGAGAACGCCGCTGACGGTAGCCGGCGGCAGCATCGCTGACATCTTGTAAAGCCGCGCGTATGAAGGGCTCCCGCAGGCGACGCGCAGCGTCTCCAGCTCTCCGGCGAGAATGGCCATCGCCCGGGCGGAGGGTTTGCGGCCGGCCAATTCCCGGCTACTTCCGGCCGTACGCCGACGTCATCGGGCGCGTCAGGGTGCCCATCCAGGCAATTGTAAAGAGTCACTGCGACCCGGGCCAGGTAGACACATCAGAACGGAAACGGGGTCGATTCCCGCCAGTGCCCGGTCCAGGGCAGGGGCCCTCCCCCCACACCAGTCCCTGCCCGGCCGGACTCCCGGATTGCTGCGGGCGGCAACCCTTCGCGGCTACCAGAGTGTCATTGCGCGGCATTTCGCATTTGGGGGCCCGCAAACCCCGAACATTCCCGAACGCCTTCAGCCGTCAGAGATTCACCAGGTAGTTGGCGTACTCGTCGTAGCTTTCTGCAAAGCCGGGGTCAGGCACGAGGTTCGTGCTGGACGAGCCGAAGAGCAGTTCACTCCCGTCGGAGTTCGTCGCAATGGGACCCGAGCAGCCGGTGCGCGGCAGCGACTGCGGCGGATCGCCGACGACGACCGGCGGACCGAGGTTGCCCTGACTGTCCAGGCTGCTCTCGGCCATCTCGCAGGTGAAGAGCGTGAAATCAGTGCTGTAGAAGATCTCCGAGCCGTCGCCGGCCAGGAGGGCGCTACTGACGTTCGGCATGTCGGCAACGGCACCCGTGGCCGCATCCCACACGACAGTCTGGGAATTCTGCTGGTAACTTCCGTCGGGCAGCAGCGTCCAGTACGTCTCGAGGTAGCTCATCGTGAGCCCGTCTGTCGTCGTGCTGAGCTCCGGGCCGCCGATCGCCGCGTACTCGCCGCGCGAGCAAGACGGGTCACATGCCGCGGTGGTGCTGGCGGGAGCGAAGGGCGAGTAGACGACCTCGTTGTAAACGCCACCGCAGTAGCCGCCATCGGGCCCGCTGCAGTCCATTCCGAGGTCGTCGACGTAGGTTCCGTCGCCGCTCAGTGAGGCAGTGCGGAACACGATGTACTCGCCATCGCCAGGCGGCGAGCTGATGAGCGCCGTCGTCCCGGTCGTCATGTCGCGGACGTACAGGTGGTCGAACGTCTGCGCCTCGGTCACCGAGTTCGCGGTCAGTTCGGCCCCGGAGATGAACAGCACCTCGCTGCCGTCGTCGGAGATGCCGTTCTGGGCGAACTCCGTCGTCGACGAGTAGCCCTCGTTGAAGTCGGCCGTGTACTGCACAGGCGACGGCGCGTCCGGGTTCGGCACGTCCACCTGGTGCGTCGTACCCGCGCTGATGTCGACCTCATACAAGTGCTGGTACGGATCGTTGCCCGGCCCGTCGCTGCAGCCGATGCCGACGAAGTTGCCGTCCGCCGACGACGTCTCGTAGTCCGCGGTTCCGTCGGTGGTGCAGGCGGCGGGAGCGTTCCCGGCCGCGAGCACGTCCACGGTTGCACCGGTCTGCGTATCGGTGCGGATAATCGACCAGGTGCCGTCGCTGCTGAGGACGTCGCTGAAGGTGTACTGGCTGAGTGAGTAGGCCTGCGTCTGCGTGTACGGCGAGGAGGTCGGCTGGGCGCTGATGGTCAGCGTGATCGGCACCGTCGCGGTGCCGCCAGCGTCGGTGACCGTCATGGTGAGGTCCCAGCTTCCGCTCTGCGTCGGCGTGCCGGCGAAGCTGTACTGCGGGCATTCGCCGCCGCAGCTGTCGGAGAACTGGAACTGCACGCCAGGCGGGGGACTGCCGGAGGCCACCGCCCAGTAAAGGGGGTCCGCGGTGGCGACGTCGGAGCTGGGCAGCTGGTAGCTGTACGGCACGGTCACCGTTCCGACGAGCGTCTCCACGTTCCCCAGGTCGGGCGGAGACGAGCCGCCGCCGCTGCCGGACACGACGTCGATCGTGAACGTCCCCTGCGCCGAGTTGTGACCGGAGTCGGCCACGGTCACGGTGAACGTATCCGAGCCCACCTGCTCAGGAGTCCCGGTGATGTCGCCGGCCGAGCCCAGCGACAGCCCTGGCGGCAGTGAGCCAGACGTCAGCGTGAAGGCGTACGGCGTCACCCCGCCGGTCGCCGTCACGGCTCCTGTGTAGGCCTCGCCGACAGTGCCGTCCGGCAGGTCGCCGCCGATCTCCAGCGGCTCCGGGTTGGGCTTCGGGGTCTTGCTGAGCGGGAGGCAGGCGGCCAGCTTGCCGAGATGGATGTCGAGCTCGAAGGCCTGGAGCTTCCACTCGGTGACCCAGACGTTGAGGTAGGCGTATAGCGTTCCCTGCAGGAAGGGGGTCAGGCTCACGCACACCTGGGCCGGCTTCGTGTCCACCTCTGCGGTGCCCGTGACGCCGGCGCCGACGGACATCCCCACGCCGACGACATCGAGCTCGCCGACCTGGATCTGCACGCCGCCGAATGCCTGAACCTCAAGCTGGCCGGATGCGCTGACCTGTGCCGGGTCCTCGGACTGCCCGTCTAGCCGCTGGATCGACCCGTCCGGATTAGTGATGAAGCCCATCATCCGGTAGCTGTGCTGCGTCACGTCGATCGTGCCGCCGGCGCTGACCGAGAACGTCACGTCCGGCGCGATGGCGACCACTGCCCCGGTGTCGCCGATCGGGAAGACCTTCTGATGCGAGTTCTGCCATGCCGCCGGCAGCGAGCACTCGGCCTTGCCCGCTGCCGTGAGGCTGAAGGTCAGGACGGGCTGATAGGAGATCCAGATGTCGATGAACGGCTTGTCCCAGAGACTGCCCGCATCGACCTCGAAATGATCCTCGACGTCCTCGAGCTTCAGGCTGATGCTGCCGCTGACTTCCGCCGACAGCTTGCCGTTGCTGCACTGCAGTGCAGACGCGGCGATCGAGCCGAAGTCGACACTGCCGGTCACTCCGGACGCCGCAGCCCGCGGGCTGGCACCGCTGTGCAGGCTGGCCGGACTGTGCAGCCTGGCTGGACTGTGCAGGCTGGCCGGACTGAGCGGGATCACGACCGGGGAGGACGCCGCTGCGCTAGGGCTGGTTGCGTCGGCGTCGCTGAGCGGCCCGGAGAAGTCGACCTGCAGCGAATCGACAGCCGCGGCCAGCGCTCCCGGCCCGGGCGAGACCGTGATCGTGGCCGGGCTGCCGCTGGTGTCGACGGCGCTCACCGTGCCGGCCAGGCCGGACGGGAACACGGCGCTGCCCGGCTCCAGCAGGTAGGGCTGTCCCACTGCCGGGACGGCGGCACCCGCGGCGAGCGTGACGACCCACGGAGCCTGGCCTGGGCCGCTCGCGCTGGTGGTCGCCTGGCCACCGCTGACCGCGGTGACGTCAGCCCCGGTCGCGACCGCGGCGCCGCTGGCCGGCGTCAGGGTTGAGCTGGTTACCGGCGCCGGATTCTTGAAAGCGAATTTGTCCGCGGCCGTGACGGGCGTGTTGCCACCAGCGGTCGTGACAATGACGCGAACGCTCCCCGCCCAGGATGCGGGGGTGTCCACGAGCAGCCGGGTGCTGGTCGAATGCGGCAGCACCTTCGCTGCCAGCCTGCCGAAGTCCACGGTGCGCAGGTAGGAGAGGTTGCGGCCGGAGATCGTGATCCGCTGACCGCCGGTGACGGGGCCCGAGTGCGCGGACATCGCTGTCAGCCGGGGCGGGTTTACATACCGGTAGGCGGCTGCCTTCGATGCCTTGCTGGTACCGAACTTCGTGCTGACGCTCACCATTGCCGGGCCAGCGGCGTGCTTCGGGGTCACGGCTGTCAGCACGCGCGCCGACCGAACCCGGACCCGGCTAGCCCGCGCGCCGCCGATCGTGACCCGCCTGACGCTGGTGAAGCGGCTACCGCGGATCGTGACCGCCGCGCCGCCCTTGGCCGGCCCGGCCGCCGGGGTCACCGAGTCGATGACCGGCCGGCGGGCTGCAGCGGCGGTCAGGGCAGCCGTCCCAGCAGCCGTCCCAGCAGTCGACCGGGCAGCCGTCCCGGCACCGGCCCCCGCGGCCGCGGCGCTGCGAACGGCCGCATCCTGTGCGTCCGCTCCGGTGCTCGCCCCGGCCGGTGACACCATGCGCGTCACCAACGGCTCGGTCACCGTCCGCGCCGACGGCGCCGCGGCATCCGCCGTCGCCGGGGCAGCCCCGGCCGCGACCGCAGCCAGCCCGATCAGCACAGCAAACAGCGAAAAACGCCGCACGTGGTCCCCCTCGGACAGCAGTCGAGATCACATCCTGCCATTCCAAGAAGGGTTTAATACGGATATCGGTGTGTTACCGAACATTGTCGAACATCGGGTGATCCGGTCGGCGAGCCTTGAGAGTTACCCCCACTGCGGCCAGGGCGCCTTCCGCCCGCCATTACTCATTCACCTGGCTTGCCTACCGTGCGGTCATGGACGACTCGGGCATGTTCGGTTCTGGTCCCTCGGGAGATGATGCCGAGGGCGGGTTTTCCCGGCGCACCTTCCTTAGCGGCGTGGTCGTTGTCAGCGCGGCGGCTGGCCTTGTGGCCACCGAGGCCGCAGCTACCGCCCCGCAGGCGCTCGCCGCCCCGGCAACTCCGACTCCGCCGACTGGTCCGCCGACCACGACGCTGCCGCTCCCCACGACCACAGCACCCGAGCAGTTCTGGCTGACCTGGGGCAAGGACCCGGCCACCGAGGTGACCGTGACCTGGATGTCGCCGGGAACCGTCGCGCAGCCGGCCCCGACGCTGGCCTACTCGCGCTTTCCGATCACTGCAGCGAACCCGGGCCGCCTGGTGTACCTGCCCGAGCCGCAGCCGCTGGACGTCACCGAGCGCTACCCGCACGCGTCCAGCGTCAGCTTCACCGACGGGCTCAACGCCCAGACGACGTACTACTACCACGTGCAATTGCGCGGCCTGGACCCTGGAACGAGGTACTACTACCAGGTCAGCGACGGCGCGACGCCGACCGCCTCGACCGCGGGGGCCAGCTTCGAGACCGCGCCGTTCGGCCGGGCACGGTTCCGCTTCTCCAGCTACGGCGATCTGGCCACGCCGTCGTACGACATGAACACCTCGGGCAACCAGTGGCACGAGTCATGCGACAACTCCTACTACGCGGTCAGCGCCATCGAGAACCCTGGCGACGGCCTCGGCGCGCCGCTGTTCCATCTGCTGAACGGCGACCTCTGCTACGCCAACCTCGACATCTTCAACGCGCCCGGCGTCTGGCGCGACTTCGGCAACAACTGCGCCCGCTCCGCCGCGAACCGGCCGTGGATGCCCGCCCTCGGCAACCACGAGACCGAGTTCGGCACGGACAGCCACAACGGCGCGGCCGGCACGGCGCCAGGCGGGATCGCGGCACAGGCCGCAGCCGGCAACTACTGGAACGGTCCCTATGGCTACGGGCACTACCTGAGCCGCTTCCTGCTCCCGGACAACGAGGTCGTCAACTGGGACGGCAACCGGCTGCGCGGCAACTTCTACAGCTTTCAGGTCGGCACCGTGAAGTTCATCTCGCTCGACGCGGACGACGTGATCTACCAGGACGGCGCCTCCGCGTACCTGAACAGCTCGCCGAACGCGCTGCCGGAGACCACGTCCTCCGGCGTCGAGATCCCGAACGGCACGGTAACCTACAACCACGCCTACACCGGCGACCTGACGCTCGACGAGCAGAACTTCTCGCTGGTACCGGACTTCAGCAGCGGCACGCCGAACCTGCAATGCCTGTGGCTGGAGCAGGAGCTCGCGACGGCCCGTCGCGACCCGAGCGTGGACATGATCGTGGTGTTCATGCACCAGTGCGCGATGTCGACCTCGCTCCCCGGAAACGGCTCCGACCTCGGCATCCGCCAGGCGTGGCTGCCGCTGTTCGACAAGTACGAGGTCGACCTGGTCCTGTCCGGCCACGAGCACGACTACCAGCGCAGTTACCCGGTTCGCGGCTACGACGCGGACTACCAGGGCACCGTCGCGTCGCCGAACCCGAACCAGACCGCCGGCGAGGCCGTCAGCACCCGCCGCCCGTCCGTGGTCACGACAGAGCCGCTCATCTTCAACGGCACGCCGGCCTGGGACACCCAGCAAGGCACCGTGTTCCTGGTTCTCGGCGGCGGCGGGACCGACGGCCCCACCAACACCTACGGCAGCGACGCCTCGACTGGCCTGCCGCAGGCCAAGGTCATCACCGAGCGCAATGCCATCAGCGGCTCGCAGGCCACCGGCTTCACCCGGAACTCGGCCGATTCCATCGAAGACGCCCCCTGGTCGGCACAGACCAACCCGGCCGACGCCTACGGCTACGCGATCTTCGACGTCGATCCTGGCAGCTGGCCCGGCGAGACCACGATCACCTTCAAGTACTTCGCGATCCCGGCCGTATCCGACGAGACCGGCGCACTGCACACGGGCACCACCACGCTGCCGACCACGCCGTTCGAGGAATTCGTCTTCGGCCGCGGCCTCGCGCGACGGCAAGGGCAGCATCGGTCGTCTCGCGATCGAGCCGCGTCAACCGCGTAGCGACGAGCGAGCGTCGTTCGTTCCGGTACTCACTAACCACGCAAAGCGTGCTGTTACGGGATGAGACTCGCGTGACTAATGGCATGCGATGTGATTATGCGGGGTACGGGTATCTCGTGGGATTGGCCTACGAGCGACACGGGGCCGGAGAACCACTCGTGGCCCTGCACGGTATCGGGCACCGACGTCAGGCGTGGTACCCGGTACTGGACAGGCTGGCCCGCCATCGTGACGTCATCCTCGTCGATCTGCCCGGGCACGGCGAGTCGCCGCCGCTCGAACCGGGAGGCCGGTCAGTGCCGCAGACGCTGGTCGACGAGACGCTCCTGTTCATTGACAGCCTCGGCCTGGAGCGGCCGCACTTCGTCGGGAACTCGGTCGGCGGCCGGCTGGCCCTGGAGGCGGGCGTGCGCCGCCGGGCGGCCACTGTCACCGCCATCTCGCCAGCCGGATTCTGGACCAGTCACTTCCAGCTCGCGTACGCGCTGGAGGTGTCCAGGGGCATGGAGGTCGGCGCGCAGATGATCCGGCCGATCGCGCCGCTGCTAGCCAACAGCACGGCTGGGCGGGCGCTCATCTACGCCGACATTGTGGCCCGGCCCTCGCACGTCAGCCCGGAGCAGGCGATCGGCGACATGAAGGCGTATCTGCGCGCGAAGCCCGCGATCAACATGATCCTGAACGCAGCCGTTCCCTTCTCGGGCGTCATCCACGACGCGATACCAGTGACGATTGCCTGGGGCACGAAGGACCGGCTGCTGCTGCCGCGCCAGGCACTGGTCGCCAAGGCACGGCTGCCGAAGGCGCGGCTTGTCCCGCTGCGCGGGTGCGGGCACGTGCCGATGACCGACGACCCGGCTCAGGTCGCGGACGTGGTGCTTCGCGGCAGCCGGCTCGAGGCGGGCCAGGCCTGGCAGCAGGCCGCCGCGCGCGACGCGCACCACGCCGATGCGGGCTTACGTGTCATCGGGTTCGCCTGGGGAAGGCAAGCGAGAGGCGGCAATCGGGGAACAACAGAATCGGTGTATATACCACTAACTCGCCGTAAGCCGATTGCCGTACGTGTGACACCGAGTACGCGGTGTAACATGGCGGGGCGGTGCCGGTTTTGCCGTCGGCAGGTGGATGCGACCGGTGGCATGCGGCACTACCGGAGCGGAGGGAGTCCGCATGACTGCGTCCGGGGAGATAGCGCCTGGCCCGCAGGGCCGGGTCCGCTGGCGGCGGTTCCTCTCTATCGTGCTGCCGGCGTTCGCGCTCGCTGGCTTGCTGATCGCGCTGACGGCGCAGAGCGTGCTCGCAGTGAGCTTCGCCATCTCGGGCACTCCGTTCACTGTCACCGCGAGCGAGCTCAAGGGTCAGGGATTCGAGCAGTTCGGCGTGCTCGATACCTCCGTACTCAAGAACCTGCCCGGCCACACGAACCAGATCATCCTGACCGCCAACGCCATCCGCAGGGCTGAGATCACCAACCTGTGCCAGAAGGTGAGCATCGCCGGCTTCACGCTGATCATCACCGCCGGAACTGGCGGCACTCCGGTCACCGCGTCCGACCTCGTCGTCGACGCGGACAAGCTGTCCGGCAACGCGTCGTTCACGCACATCAACATCGGTCAGGACGCCAGCACGCTGAACCAGGTGCCGGGCATCAGGGGCCCGGCCGGTGACTTCTCACTCGGGGCCCAGACGGTGACGATCACCCACCTGTTCCAGCACGCGTACGCCACGACGGCGGGCACGTTCACGCTGCCTGACTTCAGCCTCCGCATCGGCGGCAACTGCTAGCCGTGTCGGAGGACAGCTCGGGGCCGCTCGAAGACGACAGCGCACGCGAGGGAGACGACGGTGCGCTCGCTGACGACAACGGTGTGCTCGCTGACGACAACGGTGCCCCGGCTGATGACAGCAGTCCGCTGGCCGACCCGTACGCCAGCTCGTTTGAGCGGGCGCGCTACCGGTTCCGGTACTGGCGGCACACCCGGCCGTTCTGGGGCGGGCTGCTGGTCCTGATCGGTGCCACCGAGATCCTGCTCTCGGAGAAGGCGCCGCTGCCGCTCGTCGTGCACATCGGACTGCAGGGACTGGCTGGATATCTCGTGCCGGCGGTCTTGTTCCTCTGCGGGCTGCTGCTGTTGTTCCACCCGGTGCAGCACACCTTCTACTCGATCCTCGCGGTGCTGCTGGCGCTCGGTTCCTGGATCACCTCGAACCTCGGCGGCTTCTTCATCGGCATGCTGCTCGGCGTGATCGGCGGCTCGCTTGCGTTCGCCTGGACGAGGGGCGCGGAGCGAGCTGCGGCACCGCCGCCTCCGCCGCGGCCGCGGCCCAGCGAGCCGTCCAGTGGCCTGGAGATATTCGAGCCAGGCGAGAGGGTCGGCAGGCACCGCGCCCCGCAGGACGGTACTCAGGAGAACAGGGTCCCGGAGGATGACGACACCAGGCAGATCCGGATGGAGCCGGGCAGTCCCGACGAGCAGAGCAGTGGTCATCACGGGCGGGCGTTCCGGGCCGGGCCGCTGGCGGTCGTGCTCCTCGCCGCCGCCCAGCCCGCGTCCGTGCCAGGCCTGTTAGCGGCCACGCTGCCGGCCGCCAGCCGTGCGCCGTCGCCTGACCCGAGCCTGACCTTAAGCCGGCTAGCTGTCAGCCTGGCTCCGGCCGCGAGTAGCACGCCGGCGCCCACGTCCACGCCGAGCGGCAGCGCGTCGCCGTCTTCGTCGGCAACGTCTCCCTCCTCCAGCGTGTCCCCAACGGGCAGCCCATCGCCGTCTGCGTCTGCCTCTCCGTCGCCGAGTCCGACGGTGTCGCCCAGCCCGACGGTGTCTCCCAGCCCGTCGGTGTCTCCCAGCCCGTCAGGGTCGCCTCGTCCCAGCCGGTCGCCGCGTCCT
>Ga0335074_10012955_pt1 | contig 11708 bp, 12 predicted proteins | sample Lox_Sample_23_FD_206715 | JGI IMG/M metagenome (GOLD analysis project Ga0335074, IMG submission 206715) | Soil microbial communities from Loxahatchee National Wildlife Refuge, Florida, United States - Lox_Sample_2.3 | ecosystem: Environmental > Terrestrial > Soil > Wetlands | place: USA...
TAATTGGCGCGATTTCGGAGGTTTCGAAAGGCGCGGGCGAGCCGCGCGGTTGCGGGCAAAAAAGGCGGCACGCAAGTGAGAGCTGAAAATCTGAGGTTGTTTATTGGAGTGAATCGTATGCTGAAGTCATATTGGTGCAAGACCGTATTGGCCGTCATTGTGGCGGCGCCGGCCTGGGGCGGAACCTTCGGGACCGTCGTGTCTATTGGGGGCGAGGCCTCCGATTTGGCGCTGGATGAGACTCGGGGCGTCCTCTACATCGCCGATTTCACCGGCAACCAAATCGATGTGATGTCGCTCGCCACCAATACGATCGTAACTTCGATGCCGGTGGCGGCCCAGCCCAACTCCATCGCGCTTTCCGCCGACGACCATTATCTGGTGGCGACCAACTTTGGAAATGCGGCCGCACCGGGCTCCCCCACCAACGCCCTCACCGTGATCGATCTGACGACGCAGGGCACCCAAACCTTCTCGCTCGGCAGCCCGCCCATCGGCGTGGCGTTCGGGGCCGATGGCTTGGCGCTGGTGGTCACCACCACCGATTTTCTGCTCTTCGACCCCTCCACCGGATCCACCCAGGAACTCGCCACGCTCGCCAACGTGGTGGCGAATACGCTCCCGGTGGCGCCGGCCAACTTTCCGGCCGACATCAGCGCCGCTTCGGTGGCCGCCTCCGCCGACGGGCTCACGATCTTCGGGTTGGGCGGGAGCACCAGCACCGTCACCTTCGTCTACAACGTCAATACCCACTCGGTCTCGCCGGGCGGCATCGTCACCAGCACCGGAGTTCTTGGACCGCGCGTGGTCAGCGTGAATCACGACGGCTCGCTGGTCATGGCGGGATGGGTGATGTTGGGAGATCTGGGGTTCGTGAACTTCTTCCCGCAGCACACCAACCAGTTCAGCGTCGGAAGCACGGCGTTCGATGACAGCCGCGGCTTGTTGTACGCCCAAATTCCGCAAGTGACGGGCGAGTCTCCCACGTTAATGGTGGTGACGCAGAACAACCTTACCCTGCAGCAGCGCTTACAGCTTCCGGAAAACCTGACCGGCAAGAGCGTGCTATCGAGCGATTCCAATACGCTCTATGCCATTTCAGAAAGCGGCCTGACGATCCTGCCGGTAGGCAGCCTGAGCCAGCAGCCGCGGGTGACGGCGCAGCAGCAAGACCTGGTCTTTCGGGGAAGCCTTTGCAATCCCGGGGTCCAGACCCAGAAACTCACCATCGTCGATCCGGGCGGCAACCATACGCCTTTTAGCCTGACGCCCGACACAGCCGGCGTTTCGGTTTCGCCGGCCAGCGGAGTTACCCCGGCTGTGGTGACTGTCGCGGTCGACCCCTCGGCGTTCATCGGCCAGACCGGAACGGTAGCCGCGCATGTGAATATTTCATCCGGTCCGGCTATCAACGTGATCCCGAGCGTTCGGGTGCTGGTGAATAACGCCGGGCCGAATCAGCTCGGCAGCTTTATCGATATTCCCGGAACGCTCACCGATATCCTGGCCGATCCGACACAAAGCCGGTTTTACGTATTGCGCAGCGACCAGAACGAAGTGCTGGTCTTTGACAGCTCCAATTACTCCCAGATCGCAGCGCTTCCCACCGGCAACCAGCCCGTCAGCATGGCTATCTCCTACGACCAGCAGTACCTCCTGGTAGCCAACCAGGGGTCGCAGATCGTGAACGTTTACTATCTGGACACGCTGCAAGCGGCCACGCCGATTGTTTTACCGTCCGGGTTTGTCGCCTATTCAATCGCCTCCTCGTCCAATGCCACTCTGGCCCAAGGCGGCTACTACGACGGCACCTTCCACATCCTGCAGCTCGACATCCCCACCGGCACGGCCGCCGAGTTGCCCAGCCTGGGCGTCTTCACCAACATCACCAACGCCAACACCGTGATGACGGCTTCCCAGAACGGGTCTTCCATCTTTATCGCGCAAGCCGATGGAACGGTCTATCTGTACGATGCCAATTCGAACTCCTTTACGGTCTCCAGGAAAGACTTCACGTCGCTCTCCGGTCCCTACGCCGCCTCGGCCTACAATCAATACGTCGTCGGCAACAATCTCTTGGATTCTTCACTGGTCCCGGTGATGCAGTTCGAGACCACCACCGGCACACCGTCCGGGTTTGCCTTCGTGAACGAGAGCGGGTTCCGCAGCAATTCGCCAGCGCCGGCGGCCAGCAGCACCGGCACTACCACGTCCCCTACCACTACCTGCACCACAACGACCAGCACTAGCGGAAGCGTTGAAACCTGCGTCACCGGCAATACCACAACCATCACTACGTGCACCGGCACTGGCACGACTACCACGTGCACCACGACGACCGGCACTACCACGACCACCAGCGCCAGCCAAAGCAGCGCCCCGGGTGTTTTCGAGCGCTATGACATGACCAATCCAACCGGTTCGGTGAGCAATGGGGCTGCGCTGGTGGAAGCGCCTCTGCTCGGCTCCACGGCCTCGCCCTTCACGCGCACCATCGCGCCGCTGGCCGACCAGAGCGCCATCATGAACCTCACCATTTCCGGCGTCACCGTTCTGCCGTGGAACTACAGTGCCTCGGTTGCGCCGCCGCAGATCACCTCCATCGTCAACGCCGGCGATGGCGGGAGCGACATCGCTCCGGGCGGTCTGATTTCGGTCTACGGAAACCAGTTGAGCCCGGTGAACATGACCAGTTCGGAAATTCCTCTGCCGACCGCGCTGGCCAACAGCTGCCTGAGCGTCGACGGACAGCCAGTGCCGATCCTGTTCGTTTCGCCCAACCAGGTCAACGCGCAAATGCCCTTCCAGGCGGTCGGCGATGTCACCATGATCCTCCGGACGCCGGGCGGCCAGAGCGACAGCTATAACCTGGTGATCCAGCCCAACGCGCCCAGCGTGTTTATGGCCGCGGTGGGTCCGGAAACCAACGTTCCCACCGTGGTGCGGGACGACGACAACGAGCTGATCACTTCGTCGCACCCCATTCACCGCAGTTCCAATACTCCGCTGACCATTTATCTGACCGGTCTTGGACCCACCGCGCCCTCCGTGGCGACCGGGTTGCCGGGACCCTCCAACCCGCTGGCCATGACCATCACCCCGCCGACCATCACGCTCGGAGGGGTCAACCTGCCCGTGCTGTTCTCAGGCTTGGCGCCAGGCCTGGTCGGCGTCGACCAGATCAATGTCTCGGTGCCCTTCACCGTGCCCGAAGGAATGTCTGTCCCCCTCGCGATTACACAAGGAACGGTATCCACCACGATACCGGAGCGCGTGGTGGATTAACCGCGGAAACTAAAAAACCAAGAGAGACTATATGAAACATTTTCTGTCGTTAATGATTTTGGCGGGCGCCGTGGCGACACCGGCAGCCTTCGCCCAGAAGTGGGAAGTCGGATTCGGGGCCGGCGGCAGTTTTTTCACCTCGGAAACCATCGACAACCCCGCCGGCAACGCCAGCGCCACCCGCAATCCCGGCCTGGCCCTGAGCGCCTGGCTGGATAACAACATCGGCAGCGGACTGTTCGGCGGCGAACTGCGCTACGACTACGAAATGGGCGATCTGAAGCTGTCCTCCGGCGGCGCCAGCACCACTTTCGCCAGCCGCAGCAACGCCATTCACTACGATTTTTCCTACAACTTCACCTCGTCGGAATCCGCCGTGCGGCCGTTTATCGAAGCGGGCGGCGGCGTCAAATGGTATTCGGGAACCGGAACCGAGCAGGTGTATCAGCCGCTCTCTAACATCGCCGTCTTCAGCGACGTGCGCGACATGCGCGCCTTGATCTCGGTTGGCGCCGGGGTGAAATTCAATATTTCCAAATCCGCCCTGCTGCGGCTCGAAGTCCACGATTACCTCACTCCCTTTCCCAGCACACTGATTGCGCCCGTCCCTCCCTCTACCGTAGGCGGCTGGCTCAACGACTTTGTGGTGTCGGCCGGCATCGGCTTCGGGATGTAGCTCCGCGCTTGAGCCCGGCTGGGGAAATCCGGCCGGGCGAGGCCCCAGGGGTCGTAGCTTCATGACTCTTTCCAATGCCTCCTCGGTGACGGCGGTTTTAATCATCGCCTTTGGGGTATTCGTAATGTATACCCAGTGGAAGAATTGGTTCGACAACAATTTCGCGTTGATCTTCTACGTGGTTTTCTTCAGCTTCATGAAAACCATCGACGGCGTGGTGCCGGCGTGGCTGATGCTGGGCGGTTTTGGCTTGGCAATGATCCTGCGCTTCGAGTTCATGAACACAGGCTTCACGCGAGTGGTGAAGTATCTCGAACTCGGCGCTTTGGGGACGATGCTCTATCTGTCCAGCACGATGCTGGTGCGATTCTGATCCAGCCCGATTACTTCTCTATCGGAAGTCCGGAAGCCTGGTAAGCGCGCCATCCGCCATCGAGCGAAATCGCATTGGTGTAGCCCATCTGGCGCAGCGCGTCGGCTGCCAGCGCGGAACGATACCCTCCTCCGCAGTACAACACCAGCTTGGTATCCTTACCCGGCACTTGCGTCTCGATGTCGCGCTCGATAATTCCCTTCCCTAAATGCACCGCGCCGGCGGCGTGTCCGGCGTCCCATTCATCGTTTTCGCGTGTGTCGATCAAAACGTGCTGCTCGCCGGACGCGCGCAGGCGTTGGTATGCGGCGATGTCGATCTCCTGAATTCTGCTTTTGGCGGCGTTTACCAGCGCCAAAAAAGCGGGGTTGTGATGTTTGGGTGCGCTCATGTTCGGCTCAATTCATTCAGCACAATTCATTCAGCTCAATTTCAACTGACGCGTTCGATGCGCGCGCCCACGCGCGCCAGCTTCGCCTCGATTTTCTCATAGCCCCGGTCGATGTGATAAACGCGGTCGAGCCAGGTTTCCCCGCGCGCCACCAACCCAGCCAGCACCAGCGACGCACTGGCCCGGAGATCGGAGGCGATCACCTGCGCGCCGGTCAACTCGGCCACGCCGGCTACGATCGCCTGCCGGCCCTCCACGCGAATGTTGGCCCCCATGCGCGCCAATTCCTGGGTGTGCATAAAACGGTTCTCAAAAATGGTCTCGGTAATGAAGGAGATCCCTCCGGCCAGCGCCATTAATGCCATGTACTGCGCCTGCAGATCGGTGGCGAATCCGGGATATTCTTCGGTGGTGATGTCGGTGGCGCATAACCGCGACGACGCCCGGACGCGCAGCGCGCCTTGGCGCTCGGCCGAAACGTCGGCGCCCGCCTGGCGGAGCTTGGAAACCAGCGCGTCGACGTGTTCGGGAATAAGCTCAGAGACGAGAAGATCGCCGCGCGTGATGGCCCCGGCGATCAGGAACGTGCCGGCTTCGATGCGATCCGGAATGATGGCATGCCCGGCTCCGTTCCCGGTCCCGTGCAGGCTGGAAACGCCCCGCACCCGAATCACGGAGGTGCCCGCGCCTTCCACATGAGCGCCCATCTTGTTCAGCAGCGCCGCCACATCCTGGACTTCCGGCTCGCGCGCCGCATTGCTGATCACCGTTTCGCCCTCAGCCAAAACAGCCGCCATCAGGACATCTTCCGTGCCAGTGACGGTGATGCGGTCGAAATGGACGTGCGCGCCCTTGAGTCCCCGGGGCGCCCGGGCTTCCACATATCCGTGCTCATGGTGGATTTCCGCGCCGAGCTGTTCGAGCGCGGCCACATGCAGGTTGATCGGCCGCGCGCCGATGGCGCAGCCGCCCGGCATCGACACGCGCGCGTGCCCGGTGCGCGCCACTAAGGGGCCCAGCACCAGACTCGAGGCCCGCATGGTTTTTACCACTTCGTATGGCGCTTCGGGATGATCCAGTTTCGCCGCGCACACTGTGACCGCACCGCCGTCCGACACCTCGACTTCCGCGCCGGTGTAGCAGAGCAACTGCTGCATGGTTCCGATGTCGCGCACCGGCGGGATGCGCAGCAACTTCACCGGTTCGGAAGTAAGCAGACAGGCGGCCAGCGCGGGGAGCGCGGCATTTTTTGCGCCGCCGATCGCGATCTCGCCTTCCAGCGGCACGCCGCCTTGAATCCGGAACTTGTCCATATATGTCCAGCTCGATATAGCTAGCTCGTTAATGCCTCGGAAACCCGGCCTTGGGCGCGCGCCAAGCGAGCCTCGGCAGCAGCTCGATCGAGCGACAACCGCGCCATGATAATCGCCACCGGCACACTGTCGCCCGCTTGCCGCAGCAATTCGCCCGCGCGCTCGTAGCTTAGTGTCGTGCTGGACACGACGATGCGTGTCGCGCGGTCACGCAGTTTCACATTGCGGGGTTGCACGTTTACCATGAAATTGCCGAAGACGTAGCCCAGACGAATCATAACCGCGGTACTGATCATATTTAAAACCAGCTTGGTGGCCGTGCCCGCTTTCATGCGAGTGGACCCGGCGATCACCTCCGGCCCCACCAGCGGCGTGATCGCAATCCGCACCCGACGTGCCAGAGTGGAGGCGGGCGTACAGCTGACTCCGATGGTTAATGCGTGCAGTTCATTCGCGGCGTCTACAGCGCCGATCACGTACGGTGTGCGGCCGCTCGCGGCGATTCCGACCAAAGCGTCCTCAGGCGCAAATCCAGCCGCGGCCAGATCTCGCCGCCCGGCCTCGGGATCGTCTTCCGAAGCTTCACTGGCCCGCGCAAGCGCCGTTTCGCCGCCGGCCAGGATGCCTTGCACCAGATCCGGCCGCACTTGAAACGTAGGCGGACATTCCACGGCATCCAGAACGCCCAACCGTCCGCTGGTTCCGGCGCCAATATAAAAGAGGCGGCCATGGGCGCGAATCCGGTCCGCAATACGCTCCACAGCCTCAGCAATGCGCGGAATTTCGGCAGCCACCGCAGGGGCCACTTGCTGATCCTCTCGGTTGATGATTTCAAGCGCCTCGGCGATAGACAGGCGATCAATCCCGGCCGATGACGGATTGGGCTGCTCCGTGAGGAGGCCTTCGAAGGTGGCGCGTTTCAGGTTCAGGCGCTGAAGGAGCTGCCGCACCCGCAGGTGCTTTTCACATTGGGATTGTTGAACTTAAAGCCGGAGCCCTCGAGCGTCTCGACGTAATCGACTTCGGCGCCGTCCAGATACAACAGGCTGGCTTGGTCGATGAATACCTTTAAGTCGTCAAAACTGTACGTTTTGTCCAACATGTTCGGGGTATTCTCGAACGCCATGGAATAGCTGAACCCGGAGCATCCACCGCCTACTACGGCAATGCGGAGCCCGGCGGGTTTAGGATCCTGGGACCCCAGAATCTCTTTAACTTTGCTTACGGCCGTTTCGGTCAATTGCACCATTTTCGAAAGATCTCCTGTTGGCTGAACTCTCTAGAAGCCATTATCGCTTGAACGCGCAAGGATGGCAACACGTCAGTCACTAACGAGTTAGATGCTAAACTCGCCAGTAGGATGCCAACCCGGCCGAATTCCGGCGTTCGCCCCCAAATGACTGCAACCGCAAGCAGTTGGCATACGTCTGCCTGGGTGTATGAGCGGTCTTGCTGGCGCCCTTTCCCTAACCGCGGCCGACGTCCGAGCCTTACCGGCAACCGGCACGCGGGCTCAGGCCAAAACCAGAGTGGATCACCGGAATTCTGAAGAAGCCGCCCTGGTCAGGCGTGTCCAGACCCGGGATGAAATGGCGTTTCGCGAGATCGTGGAGCGCTATCAGGCCAAGGTGTTCTCCATTATCTACGGCATCTTGCGCAACCATAACGATGCCGAGGACATCGCGCAGCAGGTATTCGCCAAGATTTACTTTTCGATTCAGAGCTTCGATTTTCGCAGCTCGCTGCTCACCTGGATTTATAAAATCACAGTGAACGAATGCTACGACTACCTGCGTAAAAAGCGGGTACGGAAGCTGGTTTACGAGAGCGATTTTTCCGAAGAAGACGCCCAGCGGATGCAGAACAGCGAAACATCCTCCGGACAGGCTCCGGCGGTGGATACACAACTGGCGCGCAAAGATCTGGTGGTGAAGCTGCTCGCGAAGCTCTCCAACGAGGACCGGAGTCTGCTGCTGCTCAAGGAAGTGGAAGGGCATTCAGTGGAGGAGCTGTCGCAGATGACGGGGATGAACGAAAACACGATAAAGGTAAAACTGTTTCGGGCGCGCCAGAAGCTCTTAAAGGTGGCGCAAAGGTTGACGCGCGGCTCGCAGGCGCTGGGCTGACGCGGCGGATGTGAGTTGATGTAGCACAAGGCGTGTGATAGAACAGTTGGAACGCAGTGGTCAGTGAAACGGACGAATCGATCCGTAAGAGTAGAAAAGTTAGCGGTCTTTTTTGAGGGAAGAGGTCATGCATCAACATATCAGGCACAGCCTCGAGGATTATCTGCGAGGTGAGGGTGGTTTAGACGATTCCAAACTTCCGGCCGAGTTTCACGCGCACTTGGGAGAGTGCGCCGAATGCGGCAGGGAGCTGCGGTTGCTTCAAGAACAATCGCAGTGGTTGCGGTCACTCGGGACCGAGCACGGCGGCGTTGCGAACGTCGAGCCGCGCGCCGGGTTTTACGCGCGCGTGGTCGGCAAGATCGAAGAGCGGATCGAAGCGCAACGGGGTTCCCTCTGGGCTCCGTTTCTCGACCGGAAATTCGGGTTCCGGCTGGCGGTGGCTTCGGCCGCGCTGATAGCGCTGCTCGGAACCTATCTGGTCACGACGGAGCCGAGCGGTCCGGAGTTTGCCACCGCGCCCGCGGTAGTGTATACCGATCCTCCGCGCGCGGCAGAAGCCAGCACGCAGCGCAACCAGGCCCTGGAACAGCAACAATTAGAGCAGCAGCAACAGCGCGACGCGGTGCTGGTGGATCTCGCCAGCTACCATCAATAGCGCCGTGGCTGTTTAACGATCATGTTCGCTTCGGATCAGCCGAGTTGGCAGAATCCGCGCATCCTGACCACGTTGGTCCTGGTGTTTCTCACCGGCGCCATGGCAGGCGCGATCGGCATGCGCGCCGGACTGCATGAACAGCTCCACCGCAGCGCCGCTTATTGGAAGGGCGAAAAAGCCGACTTCTCCTACGATGAGCTCAAGAAAGAGCTCCATCTGACGCCCGAGCAGTCCGAGCGCCTGAAGACCATTCTGGACGACTTCGCGAAGTACCACGAGGATCTGGAAACGCAGATCGAAGATGTCCGCGCCACCGGGCGCAACCGGATCATCCAGATCCTCACGCCCGAGCAGCGCAAACGATTCGAACAGCTTTCTAACCAACTACCCAATCAATAACCGGCGCGCGTCACGCCTCAGTCCTGGGACAGCACCAGAGTGAGGCACACCCCGTTCCACATCCGCGGCCCCGAACCGCGGGGCGGTTTATCGTCCAGCGGAATGGTCCCGATGAGATTGGGCTTCAGTTCGAAACGGGATTCCAGATAATCTTTGACGTCTGTCGCTCGCTGCAACGCGGTCAGATAGCGCTCGGCTGGTGAGCCATTCTCGGCGTATCCTTCAACCATCAGGGGATTGTTCGGAAGATAATCCGCCACTTCAGACACCGCGCGGTCCAATTCGGACCGGCCCTGGCTGGTCAGCTCCTGCGTGCCGTCCGCCGAGACCATAAAAGCTCCAGATGCCGGCAGCCACACGCGTTCCTTGGGCTTCTTGACAAACTTGCTGGCATCGTATTCGGTGCGGTTGAAGTACGTGAGGTTGTAATAGCCGCGTTTGTGAAAGAAGCCGCGCAAAAAGAAATTGTGCTTAATGGCTTCGGTATCCGATGCTAAGTTGCGCGTGGCGCGCTGCGCGTTATTCACGGTTTCGCGCAGCTGCTGCGCCGTATTCTGATTGGCCGGCCCTCCGGTGAGAAAATCGTTCACCGCACCCTTGATTTGCCGCGTGGTATCGCGCGCATTCACGATCGTCTGGTGAACATCCTGCGGAATTTTTTCCTTTTGAAATTGGGAGACGATATCCCTGGCCCGCGCCGATGCTTCTTCTATGTTGGTGCTGGTTCGCTTGGCCTGAGCGATGGTGTCCTGGACGTTTTGGGCCATTTGCTGGTCCGTGAGTAATTGACCGACCGTGCCACGGCCCTGCCGCACGCCGCTTACGATCGCATTCACGCCGCTCGTGATGCGCGCGCCGTTGGACGCGATGCGTTCCACGTTGCCGCGCATAGCCAGGATCATCCCGTCGGCGTGCTGGCCAACGTTAGAAAAATTATCGATCGCGTGGTCGGCATGATTCTGGACGTCCTGAATGGTTCCCTGGACGGTTTTCACCAGATTCTTGCCCTGTTTCATCAGATCGCTGAGTTCAAACGGTTCCTGACTTGGAAGGGTGCACCCGGGCCGGCATTGGGGCGATTGGTTATTTCCTTTGGCGATATTGACGAATTTGTTGCCCACCATGCCTTCGGTTTCGATGCTGGCGACGGAATCCTCACGAATGATGTTCCGGAACTTCTTATCCACGTCGAGCTTTAGCCGGAATTTCGAGGAGGCCTGTTGGGGAATGCTGATGCTGCTGACTTGACCGGCGTCCATGCCGGAAACGCGAACTCTAGCGCCGCTTTGCAGCGTGTCCACGTTGGCGAATTGAGTGTAAACCGTGTAGTGATGGGCGAAGACCTGGTTGTGATTGCCAATGAGAAACAGCCCCACGGCAAACAAGATCACGCCGGCAATCAGGAAAATCCCCACTTTAAGAGCATTAGCCTTTTTCACGTCTGAGCACCCCCTGCAAGTTCGCGCACCAGCGAATTCTCGCTGTTCTCCACTTCTTCGTAACTTCCGCAAGCGACAATTTTGCCTTTGTTCAATACGGCAAAACGGTCCGCGAACGTATGCACCCCCGCCACATCGTGCGTGACGACGACCAGCGTCACGTTTCTTCTTTTTTTGAGCCGCTGCAGAAGCTGGTAAATCTCGCTGGCAGTGATGTGGTCCAGCCCGCTGCTCGGCTCATCCACCAACAGAATTTGCGGATCGAGCGCCAGCGCGCGGGCAAGACCGGCGCGCTTCCGCATGCCTCCCGACAATTGCGCGGGCATCGCCTTGCTTTCCTTTTCCAGCTCGACTTCTTTCAGCTTCTCCGCGACGATATCGCGAATTTCGCTATCCGATTTATGGGTGTGCCGCCGCAAGGGGAACGCCACGTTCTCTCCAACCGACAGCGAATCGAATAACGCCGCGTCCTGAAAGAGGAACCCCATAGTTTTGCGGATCCGGTTCAGCTCGGCGGTCTCCGCCTCCACGATGTCCGTTCCCTGAATGAGGATGCTTCCTTGCTCGGGCTTGATCAGCGCGATCATGAGCCGCAAGGTGACGCTTTTTCCAATCCCGCTGCGGCCCAGAAGGCAGAACGCCTCGCCGGATGCGATCCGGAAGGAAACATCCGTGAGAACCCTCTTCTCCGGGAAAGATTTGGAGACGTGCTCGAAGCATATCGCCGGCCGGTTTTGGTTCACGTCCGTCATGGAGGAATTATGGAAACCAGAACAGGATGATCTTGACGAGAATCACCTCGGATAAAATCACCAGGACGGACGAAAACACCACGCTGCGAGTAGACGCCCGTCCCACACCCACGGCGCCTTGAGTGGCCGTGTAGCCGAGAAAGCACGAGACGGTGCCGATGATGAAGCCAAAAACTATGGTGGTGGCGGTAAAGGGAATATAGTCGGACCAGCTCATTGAGCCGAACGCGCTGTTCAGGAACATATGGACGGTAACGTGATACGCCATTATTTCCGAAACCAGCCCGCCGGCTATG
>Ga0335074_10012956_pt1 | contig 11708 bp, 9 predicted proteins | sample Lox_Sample_23_FD_206715 | JGI IMG/M metagenome (GOLD analysis project Ga0335074, IMG submission 206715) | Soil microbial communities from Loxahatchee National Wildlife Refuge, Florida, United States - Lox_Sample_2.3 | ecosystem: Environmental > Terrestrial > Soil > Wetlands | place: USA: Florida...
GCGGATTCCGGTCACGCAGCCGATGAGAAAGCCCCGCACGCGCAAGCTCGCGAAACAGCGGGCAGTCGGGAGCGCGCAGCCCCAGGTGCCCCGCATAGCGCATGCGCCAGGGCTGCGCTGCACCGGGCGCACGGGGCCGGGGCGCACGGGGCCGGGGCGCACGGGGCCGGGGCTCATGCAGCGCGCATCTCGCGGCGCACGCCGTCGAGGAACGCGAGCAGGGCCGCGTTGCTCGCTTGCGGCGCTTCTTGCTGGACGAAATGGCCGGCGCCCGTGATGAGCACTTCGCCGCGCAGATCCTCGAGTCGCCCGCGCTGGCGCGCCAGGGCATCGGCGGGCAGGAGCTTGAGCACGGGATCCTCGGCGCCGCAGAGAAACAGCGCCGGCCGATCGATGCGGCCTTCGGCCCAGCGCTCCCCGAGCGCCCAGTTGCGGTCCGCCGTTCGATAGGCGTTGAGAGGTCCTGCGAATGCCAGCTCGGGGCCGCACCTCAGGAACTCGCCCAGATAGAAGTCGAAATCCGCCTGCGAGAGCCAGGGCCAGGGAAGCGGCGGGGCGGGCGGCAGGGCATCGAGATAGCCGGCGCCCGCGCTGGGTACCGCGTGCCACGACAGCAGATCGCCTTGCGCGCTCAGTGCGTGAAAGAGGCGCTTGAGATACTCGTGCGGCTGCGCGCCGAGCTCGGCCTCGGCCGGCCCCACCGCCTGGAAGTAGTGCATGTGAAAGAAATGCTCGCGCGCCACGGCCGCAAATCGCTCGGTCGGCGCCGTGCGCGCGAGCGCGCTGCCGGGATCGCAGAAGCGTCCGGCCAGATCGAAATCGTAGGGCACCATGCCGACCACGCCGAGCACGCGCTCGGGCGCGCGCAGCGCGAGATTCCAGGCGTGCTGCGCGCCGAAGTCCTGGCCGACGATGAAGGCGCGCTCGGCACCGAAGGCATCCAGCACGCCGAGAAGATCCGCCTGCATCTGGGCCGCGTCATAGGACGCCGCCTCGCGCGGTCGATCGGAGCGCCCATAGCCGCGACAATCGAGCGCCGCGGCAAGGTAGCCCGCCTCGGCGAGCGGGGCGAATTGATGGCGCCAGCTGTACCAAAGGCCGGGATTGCCGTGCACCATGAGCACCAGCGGCCCTGCGCCCGAGTGCACGACGTGCAGGTCGACGCCGTTCGTGCGCACGATGCGGTGCTCGAGCCGCGGCACCTCGAGTCGCTTAACCGTCTGCGCGCTCCCCCTCAGAACCCGTAGGAAAGGTCGACTCCGTAGGTCGGCGGCGCCGCCCAGGCGAGCGACTGATAGGTGAAGCCCGCGGGCGTTCCCGGGACGGGCAGCGCCGAGCCCTGGCCGATGATGTGCTGCAAGTAATGCAGATCGGTCACGTTCTTGCCCCACAGCGACACGCGAAAGACCTTGTTGTTGGGCAAATCGGTGCTGTAGGTGAGGCGCGCATCGAGCGTGCCGTGGCCGGGAATCGAGTACAGCTGGTTGTCCGGCACCCCGGGCCCGGTCGGCGCCGAGTCCCACTGGCGCTCCTGGTAGCGGTAGTTGAGCGTGACCGAATAGCGGCCATTGTTGGCGTGCAGGAAGGTGTAGTCCGCGGTCGCATCGAAGATGTTGCGCGGGGCGTAGGGGAGACGGAACAGATCGGCCACGTTCTCGCCCACATGATAGGGCGAGTCCGGATTCACGGCCGGATCGAACACCGTGCCTGCGATTGCCGTCACCTGCTTGATCTCGGGATCGAGGTAGGTCCAGTTGAAGCCGAACGAGAAATCCTGGACCGGCTGGTACATGGACTCCCACTCGAAGCCCTTGATGGTCGCGGCGCCGGCGTTTTGCGTGAGCACGATGCCGAGGTTCGTCGGGTCGGTGTTGAACTGCATCTGCAGGTCGTGGATGTCGGTGTAGAACGCGGCGGCGTTGATGCGCACGGTATGATCGAGCCAGTACGACTTGAGGCCGAGCTCGTACTGGGTCGAGGTCTCCGGGCCGTAGGTGACACCGAACGAGCCGATCGGACCGCCTTCGCTCGAGCCACCCGCCCGGTATCCCGTGGCGATTCTCAGGTAGCTGTTGAGATCGGGCGTCCAGTCATAGGCCAGCGTGCCGGCCGGGTTGAACTTGCTGAACGACAGGTTGTTGGTTGCGTTGATCTCGGAGGCGATGACGCCGACTCCCAGGAGCGTGGCCGTCTCGTTGCGGGTCGCGTCCTTGTCGTCATGGGTGTAGCGTGCGCCGAGCGTGAACTTGAGCTTGTCGTCGAAGCCCGGGATCTTCCACGTGCCCTGCCCATAGCCCGCGCGGGACTTGGAGTCCGCGACCACGTAGCGTGAGCTCTGCTCGTCGAACGGGAAGATCGTATACCCGATGCCTTCCTCCTCGAGGTGGTTCGCGCCCTCGCGGTAGTAGTAGAGCCCGAGCACGTAGTCGAACTGATCGCCGATGTTGCCGACCAGCTGGAACTCCTGCGTGAACTCGATGCTGTTGATGACGTCCTGCGTCGTGAACGAGAACGCCCCCAGGTACGGGTATTCGAATGGATTGGTGAAAGCCTCGGCGTAGTTCTGGTACGCGTTGCTGTACAGCGTGCGATAGCCGGTGAGCGACTTGAGCAGCGTGGAGTCGTTGAATTTGAATGACAGAGTGAGGCCCTGCGCGTTGCTGGTGCTGTCGCTCAGCGGCAAGGGAATCGCCGTGTAGGCCGTCGTGTTGGGCTTGCCGTTGCCGACGTAGTCGGGGATGAGGCCGTCGAGCAGCGGATCCTGGTAATAGATCGGCGTCGACTGCAGATCATAGTGCTCGAAGAAGTAGTCGGCGGTGAACGGGCCGCCCTGGTCGTAGCGCAGCTGCAGCTTGCCCGCTTCCTGGCGCGAGATGCCGAAGTCCTGATAGTCCGGACCCGATCCGGGATTTTTCACGTAGCCGTCGAGGTTGGTGGCGAGCAAGGTGACCTTGGCCGAGAGTCCCTGAACCGCGGGCAGATTGATCACGGCGAGCGCGCGGCCGTCATCACGCGTGCCGAGGGTCGCCTCGGCCTTGAAATCGAGCTCCCCGGTCGGCTTCTGGCTGATGATGTTGACGGCGCCGCCCACGGTGTTGCGTCCGTACAGGGTGCCCTGCGGGCCGCGCAGCACCTCGACGCGCTCGACGTCGGCGAGATCGAAGGTCGCGATTTGCGGCCGCGCGATGTAGAAGCCGTCCTCGTACACGCCTACCGAGCCGTCCTGCGTGATCTGCTCCGGGTCGGCAACGCCCTGCCCGCGCATGTACAGGATCAGCTCGTTGCTCGAGCTCGGATAGGGCGTGAAGTTGATGCTGGTATTCGACTCGGCGATGCCGGTGAAGTCGGTGATGCCGCGGGCCTGCAGCTCCGCGCTGTTGAGCGCGCTGATGGCGATCGGCACATTCTGCAGATTCTCCGAGCGCTTCTGCGCGGTGACGACCACCTCGCCGAGCATGTTCGCGGACTCGTTGGCATTGCTCGCGGTCGCCTCCTGCGCGTGGACCCTGGACTGCGCGCTGCACGCGAGCGCGATCGCCGCGGCGATCGCCAGACGGTATCTGGAAACTGACATTCCGGTGCTCCTATTTAGTTGTAGTAGAGAGACAACACCTGTGTGCAGAGGCCTGTCGTCGGGCTCGCGCGACGCGTAAGAAACATGCCAGCTTCGTCGCGTACTCCCTCGGTGCGTGACTATAGACATGAAGAATTCGTAGCGCAAGCCCGCCGCTGTTGCGAAACTGCACGGCAAGGCGGGTCCCGATCTGCCGTTGGCTTCGCGCCAAGGGGGCGATCGCTGCGCATCTCGCGCTAAAGGCCGAGCCGGGCAGGCAGCGGCCCCGCTCGGCCGTTTGGCCGATGAGGCGATCCATCGCAGTCCGGTAGGCTAAGGTCATGAGCGGCCGGCCGATCGCGGCTGGCGATCACTGATTTGCGTAATTTAATAGGCACAAAATAACCAATTTTGCTTGATGCGAGCCTATTTGCACCGTAATCTCGCAGTATAGATGGCTAAATTTTGGTATTCATCGTTCCAGCGCTCCGGGCGGATGCGAGCCCCGGTAGCTGGACTTTTGCGGGAGATGTCATGACAGCCATCACGCTGGGCTACGTCGTCGTCGAGTCGGCCGATCCAGCGGCCTGGCGCAAGTTTGCGGTCGACACCTTGGGGTTGATGGAGGGCGCGCCAGGGCCGCACGGCGCGTTGCGGCTGCGCATCGATGAGCGGCCGTTTCGAATCGAGGTGCGCGCCGGCACCCGCGAGCGCTTCGTGAGCTGCGGATGGGAGCTTGCCGGGGCGGCCGCTCTTCGCGCCTGCGCGCAGAGTCTGCGCGCGGCCGGGGTTGAGGTGCGTGCGGGCACGGCCGCCGAAGCCGAAGCGCGCTGCGTACGCGAGATCGCCTTCTGCGCGGATCCGTGCGGCAATCAGCTCGAGCTGTACTGGGGACGGGCGAACGATTATCAGCCGTTCGCCTCGCCGCGCGGCCTCTCCGGGTTCCTCGCCGGCGATCTCGGGATGGGTCACGCGGTGCTTCCCGCACCCGATCTGGAGACGGCCCGGCGCTTCTATGAACACCACCTCGGGCTCGCCCTCACCGACGAGATGTGGCTGCAGATGTCGCCGAATCCGCAAGACCCCAAGCTCGGCATCTATTTCCTGCATGCGCGCAGCCGCAGGCACCACAGCCTCGCGCTGATCGGCGCCCCCGCCCCCTCCGGGTGCGTGCACATCATGCTCGAAGCGCGCACACTCGACGATGTGGGTTTTGCGCTCGACCGTTGCATCGCGAGCGGTGCCCACATCTCGAGCTCTCTCGGCAAGCATTCGAACGACTTCATGGTGTCCTTCTACGTGCGCACGCCGGGGGGATTCGATCTGGAGTTCGGTTGCGCCGGGCTGCAGCCCGACTGGTCGACGTGGGTTCCCACGTACAGCCTGATCCCCGACCTCTGGGGTCATCGCTGGGCGCCGGCGCCCGCCGAGGCGGAACCGCAGTGATGGCAGGCGCCGGCGTGAGCGAAACGCAGATGCTCGACAAGACGATGACGCTGGATGAGATCTGCGCCGAGCTGCGCGATGGCATGACTCTCGGCATCGGCGGGTGGGGGCCGCGGCGCAAGCCGATGGCGCTGGTGCGCGCGATCCTGCGCTCGCGGCTGCGCGATCTCACGCTCGTCACCTACGGAGGTCCCGATGCCGGCATGCTGTGTGCGGCCGGACGGGTGAGCAAGATCATCTACGGCTTCGTGTCGCTCGATGCCATTCCCGTCGAGCCGCATTTCAAGAAAGCGCGTGAATCGGGCTCGGTCGATGCACGCGAGCTCGACGAAGGACTGCTGCAATGGGGCTTGCGTGCCGCCGGCATGCGCGTGCCCTTCCTGCCGACACGCGTCGGTCTCGGCACCGACGTCACCAAGATGAACCCCGAGTTTCGCACCGTCGTGTCGCCTTATGCGGACGGCGAGGTGCTGCTCGCGATGCCGGCGCTGGTGCTCGATGCGGCGCTGCTGCACGTCGATCGTGCGGATCGCCTCGGCAACACCCAGACCCTCGGCCCGGACCCTTATTTCGACGCCGAGTACGCGCGCGCGGCGCGGCGCTGTTACGTGACGTGCGAGGAGCTCGTGCAACGCATGGACCAGAGCCACCCGGACGACGCGCGCTTCAACCAGTTCGAGCGCTTCTGGGTGAGCGGCGTGGCGCATGCGCCGTTCGGTGCGCATCCGACCTCGAATCCGCCGGCCTACGGGTGGGACATGGAGCATCTGCGCGAGTACGCGCAGTGCGCCGGGCAGGATGGCGGCTGGGAAGGCTATGCGCAGGCGTTTCTGCAAAGCTCGGAGCCGGATTATATTCGCAAGGTCGGCGGCGCCGAGCGGCTGGCGCGGCTGCCGCTGCCGGTTTTTTGATTGCAGCGGGCCATGGCAAGCGACTACACATTGGCGGAGCTGCTGATCGCCGCGGCCTCGGAGGCCTGGCGCGGGAACGGCGAGGTGCTCGCTTCGGGCATCGGTGTCGTGCCGCGCCTCGGGGCGAGCGTCGCGAAGCTCACGCATTCCCCCGAGCTGCTCATGACCGATTCGGAGGCGTTTCTGGTCGAGCAACCCGTGCCGCTGGGCCCTCGCGGGGAGTATCGGCCTAGATACTCGGGCTACATGAACTTCGCCCGGGTGTTCGATTGCGTATGGTCGGGGCGGCGGCATGCCATGATCGGCCCGCTGCAGATCGATCGCTACGGCCAGACCAACCTCTCCGGCATCGGCAGCGCGTCGCGCCCCAAGGTCCAGGTGCTCGGAATGCGCGGCCTGCCGGGCAACAGCATCAATCATCTGAACTCGATGTTCATCGTCAGCCACGGCAAGCGGGTGTTCGTCGAGGGCGAGGTCGACATCGTGGGCGGGGTCGGCTACAACGAGGCGCGCTGGCCCAGGGGCGCGCGCCGCGACTTCGTCGGCCTCGAGCTGATCGTGACCGATCTGTGCGTCATGGATTTCAAGGGCAAGGATCACGCGATCCGCGTGCGCTCCGTGCATCCGGGCGTGACCTTCGAGCAGGTGCAGGAGTGCACCGGCTTCCCGCTCGAGCGCGCCGCCGCTCTCGAAGTCACGGCGCCACCGACGCCCGAGCAGCTCGAGATCATGCGTCGCCTCGATCCGCACCGCCTGCGCGACTCGGTGATCAAGGGCAATCCGCCGGGCGACCGAGGCAAGGCGACCGGAGCATCGACTTGAGCGAGCCGCTGCACGGCGATCCGCTGCACACGGCCCTGTGCGATCTGCTCGGCTGCCGCTACCCCATCATTCAGACGGCCATGGGCTGGGTCGCGCGCCCCGAGCTCGTGGCCGCGAGCTGCAACGCCGGCGCGTTCGGCTTTCTCGCGGCGGCGGTCATGAGCCCCGACGAGGTGGGACCCGCCATCGACCGGGTGCGCACCATGACCGATCGACCCTTCGGCGTGAACTTCCACATGTTTCAGCCGGGCGCCGAGCGCATCGTCGACACCATCATCGCCAAGAAGGTGACGGCCGTGAGCTTCGGACGCGGACCGGACCGGACCATGGTCGGGCGCTTTCGCGATGCCGGCGTTCGCTGCGTGCCCACCGTGGGCGCCGTCAAGCACGCCCGGAAAATGGTCGAGCTCGGCGTCGACCTTTTGGTGGTGCAGGGCGGGGAGGGCGGCGGCCACACCGGTTCGGTCGCGAGCACCGTGCTCCTGCCGCAGGTGCTCGATGCCGTGAAGGTGCCGGTCGTCGCCGCCGGCGGCTTCAGCGATGGACGCGGCCTGGTCGCCGCCCTGGCCTACGGCGCGCGGGGCATCGCCATGGGCACGCGCTTTCTCATGACGCGCGACTGTCCCGTGCCGGAGGCCACCAAGCAGCGCTACGTGCAGGCGAGCACCGACGACATCCTCGTCACGGCGAAGATCGACGGGCTGCCGCAGCGCATGATCCGCAACGCCATGGTGGCGCGCATCGAGCGCGCCGGCGGTCTGGAGATGCTGCGTCTCGCGCTCACCAGCGCCTGGAAGCTCAAGCGCATCACCGGAGCGAAGCTCGGCGACATGCTCGCCGCGGCGCGGCGCATGGGCCACGAGGGCGACGGCGGCTACGGGCGCGCGCTCATGGCGGCGATCGCCCCGGTGCTCTTCCAGCGCTCGATGGTCGCGGGGTTGCCCGAGGAAGGCCTGATCGCCACCGGCCAGGTGGCCGGGCGCCTGGGCGATCTGCCGAGCTGCGCCGAGCTCATCGAGCGCATCGTCGCTGAAGCGCGCGAGCGGCTCGCCGCTCTCGGCTTGCCGGCGCCCGATTCGCGCGCCGTCGCCTGAAGCCCAAGGAGAGCTCGAAATGGCCATCAGCACGGAGATACACGATTGCATCGGCGAGCTCGTCATCGACCATCCGCCGGTGAACGCGCTCGACAGCCGCTCATGGAACGAGCTCGCCGAGCGGGTCGCATCGCTCGGGCGCGAGCCCGAGGTGCGCGTGGTGCTCATCAGAGCCGAAGGCAAGGGATTCTGCGGCGGCGTCGACATCAAGGAGATGCAGGCGCACCCGGAGCGCATCGTCGAGCTCAATCGCGGCAACTTCTTGACGTTCCGCGCCGTGCGCGCCTGCGAGGTGCCGGTGGTGACGGCGGTGCAGGGCTATGTCATCGGCGGCGGCATCGGCATCTGCGGCGCGAGCGATGTGATCCTCGCCTCCGAGGATGCGTATTTCTCGCTGCCGGAGATCGATCGCGGCGCCATGGGCGGTGCCTCGCACCTCTCGCGCATGCTGCCCATGCACAAGGTGCGTGCCGCCTTCTTCACGGGCGGCAAGATCCCGGCCGCCGAGGCCTTGCGGCTCGGCGCGCTCGAGCGGGTGGTCACGCGCCCGCAGCTGCTTGCCGAAGCGCGCGCGTTCGCGGGCGTCATCGCCTCGAAGAGCCGGCGCGCGCTGGTGCTCGCGAAGGAAGCGTTGAATGGCCTGGAGCCGCGCGATGTGGATCATGGCTACCGCTTCGAGCAGGGCTTCACGCTCGAGATGTACATGCACCCGGACTCACAGAAGTCGCGCGATGAGTTCGTGAAGAGCAAGGGCCCGGCGAAGCTCTAGGGGCGTCGTGGCGATCGATCTGCATTACACGGACGAGCAGCGCGCGTTTCGCGCCGAGGTGCGCGCCTGGATGGAGGCGAACGTGCCCAGCACCCCGCTCGAGACGCTCGAGGGGGCGAAAGGCTTCGCACAGCACCGCGAGTGGGAGCGCACGCTCGCGCGCGGCGACTTCGGCATGGTCACCTGGCCGCGCCGCTACGGCGGACGCGGCGCCGATCTGATCGACTGGCTGATCTTCGAGGAGGAGTACTACCGCGCCGGGGCGCCGCTGCGGGTGAATCAGAACGGCATCTTCCTGCTGGGTCCCACGCTCATGGAGTTCGGCAGCGAGGCGCAGAAGGCGCGCTACCTGCCGAGGATGGCCTCGGGAGAGGAGATCTGGGCGCAGGCATGGTCCGAGCCGCAGGCCGGATCGGATCTTGCGGCGCTGCGCGCGAGCGCGGCGCGCGACGGCGATCATTACGTGCTTCGCGGCCACAAGATCTGGTCCTCGCGCGCCACTTTTGCCGACTGGTGCTTCGGCATCTTCCGCACCGACCCGGCCAGCACGCGCCACAAGGGCCTGACTTTCATCCTCGCTCCCCTGCGCGCGCCGGGAGTGCGCGTGCGCGGCATCCGCCAGATTCACGGTGAGCCGGGATTTGCCGAGATCTTCTTCGACGAGGCGCGCGTGCCGGTCGAGAATCGTCTGGGCGAGGAGGGCCAGGGCTGGCAGATCGCGATGGCCACGGCCGGGTTCGAGCGCGGGCTGATGCTGCGAAGTCCGGCGCGCTTCCAGTCGACTGCGCAGAAGCTGATCGAGCTGTACCGGCGCCGGGCGCGACACTGCGAGGCGAGCACCGGCGCAGCGGTCGCACAGGCCTGGATGGATGCCGAGGCCTATGCCCTCCGCACCTACATGACGGCGAGCCGCATCGCGGCCGGGGCGGCCATCGGCGTCGAGGCGAGCGTCAACAAGATCTTCTGGTCCGAGCTCGACCTCGCCATGCATCGCACGGCGCAGAGCATTCTCGGGGCGCACGCGGAGCTGCTCGGCGGCGGCGCGGCCGGCCGCGCCGCCGCGGCCCTCGATGCCCGCGACAGCGGCCACTGGCTCGAGGGATTCATGTTCTCCCTCGCCGGCCCCATCTACGCGGGCACGAACGAGATCCAGCGCAACATCATCGCCGAGCGGCTGCTCGGATTGCCGCGCGGTTAGGAAGGCGCATGGACTTCACCTTCACCGACGAGCAGCGCTTGATGCAAAGCTCGTTTCGCGAGCTTGCCGAGGATCTGTGCTCGAGCGCCGAGATCCGCGCAGCCTTCGAGGGACGCAGCGAGCGTGCGGCGCTGCGCTGGTCGCGCGTCGCGCACATGGGGCTCACGGCCATGCTCGCGCCCGCGCAGTTCGGCGGCCTGGGCCTCGATGCCGTCGATTTCGCCCTCATCGCGCAGGAGGCGGGCCGCGCGGCGTTTCCCGAGCCCCTGTCCGAGCACGCCGGCGTGGCGGTGCCGCTGCTCGCGCAGCTGTCCTGCGTACCCGCCGCCGCCGCGCTCCTCGCGCGCGCGGGCGGGGCCGAGTGCATGATCGGCGTGATGCATGATGCGAATCCCTTCACGCTATGGCCGGCAGGCGCGACGCACCTCCTCGTGTGCCGCGCCGAGGAAGTGCACCTCGCCCGCGCCGCGGATGTACGGGCCGCGCCGCAGCCCTCCGTCGATGCGCTGCGGCGGCTGGCGAGCATCGATGCCGATCTCGGTGCGCACACGCTCATCGCACGGGGCGCCGAGGCGCGCGGGGCGAGCGAGCGCGCATTGGAGCGCGGCGCCCTGTTTGCAGCCGCCGAGTCCGTCGGGCTCGCCGAGCGCATGATCCAGCTCGCCGTCGATTACGCCGCGGCACGGACGCAGTTCGGCGCGCCGATCGGCTCCTACCAGGCGATCAAGCATGCGCTCGCGAGTGCGCAGGTGCGGCTCGAGTTCGCACGCCCGGTGCTTTACTCGGCCGCCAGCCGCGGCGGCGAGACGAGCGTGCGTGGCCGCGCGCTCGTCTCGCACGCCAAGATCGCGGCCACGGACGCCGCGGATCTCGCGGGCCGCACCGCTATGCAGGTCCACGGCGCCATGGGATACTCCTGGGAGGTCGATCTGCATTTCTACATGAAGCGAGCCTGGGCGCTCGCCGGTGCCTGGGGCGACCGCAATTTCCATGCGCGCCGCCTGCAATCCCTGGTGCTCGACGGCGCCATCGCGCTCGGGCCCGACCACACCTTCGATAGCCCCTAGCCGCTGGAGGACACCATGGCATCCGAGGCATACATCATCGACGCGGTGCGCAGTCCGGTCGGCAAGAAAAAGGGCGGCCTCGCCTCGGTGCATCCCGCCGATCTCGGCGCTCACGCCATCCGCGCGCTCATCGAGCGTACTCGCGTCGATCCCGCGGCGATCGAGGACGTCGTGTTCGGCTGCGTCGATGCGATCGGCCCGCTCGCCGGCGACATCGCGCGCACCTGCGCGCTGGTCGCGGGACTGCCCGAGCAGGTACCGGGCGTGACCGTCGACCGGCAGTGCGGGTCCGCCCAGCAGGCGATCCACTTCGCTGCGCAGGGCGTGATGAGCGGAACGCAGGACCTGGTGATCGCCGGCGGGGTTCAGGCCATGAACCAGATTCCCATCATGTCGGCGATGCTGGCGGGGCGCGAGCTCGGTCACCCGGACCCTTTCAGCGGATCGCCCGGTTGGCGCGCGCGCTACGGCGGGGAGGAGGTTTCGCAGTATCGCTCGGCGCAGATGATCGCGGAGAAGTGGAACATCTCGCGCCGCGATATGGAAGATTTCGCGCTCGAGAGCAACCGGCGCGCGATGCATGCCATCGAGCAGGGCTATTTCAGGCGCGAGATCGCGCCCTACGGCGCCGTGGCGCAGGACGAGACCCCGCGCTACGGAACGACGCTCGAGAAGATGGCGAGCCTGGAGCCGCTCTCGCCGGGCGGGCGCATCACCGCCGCGGTGTCGAGCCAGATCGCGGACGGCTCTGCGGCCTTGCTGATCGCATCGCAGGCGGCGCTGCGGCGCCACGGCCTGAAGCCGCGGGCGCGCATTCACCACCTGTCCGTCCGCGGCGCGAATCCCGT
>Ga0335074_10012957_pt1 | contig 11708 bp, 9 predicted proteins | sample Lox_Sample_23_FD_206715 | JGI IMG/M metagenome (GOLD analysis project Ga0335074, IMG submission 206715) | Soil microbial communities from Loxahatchee National Wildlife Refuge, Florida, United States - Lox_Sample_2.3 | ecosystem: Environmental > Terrestrial > Soil > Wetlands | place: USA: Florida...
ATCTATTCTTATATGCGTTGTCAGCTTCCATATTGCTGCCCGTTTAACCCCTGCTGACATTCCACGCAGCTTCCAACTAGGTCTTGAATTTAATGCCAACACTAAAAACTCCTCTACGCTCTCCCAACTCTTGCAAGTCCATCTGCCACTTACAATGATAATGATATGAGCCAGAGCAAGAGCAGCATGAAGCAGTAAAATTATTATTGAAAACCAAACAGATGGGCTTCTTTTGCCCCACGAATAGCCATTCCTGAAAAGCGTGTATCGAGACTCTGTCCAACCGTTCCAGCCGCCGTTGATTGCCTCAACTGACCACGAGCTGTTGCCTGTTCCGAAATTGAGCTGCTCGAGATTCTCGACGCCGTTGCCGTTAATCTCACTGGCAAACTCAGGTGTGTATAATGCAGAGAGCGCGGCGGAGTTGACTCGTGCTAGAGCGTCAGTGAGGTATAGTCCAAGATGCATAGATAAGACGAAAGCGTAGCCATTCACCAGGACCGGGGGACCAAAGATCCAACAATTATCTTGTGGATTCGGCGGGCAGGGTCCATCGTAACCAAGACCTTCAACGAGGTTAACTACAGACCGACCGTTGCTGAAAGAACCTTGGGGGTCTAAGGATGAGACCCACTCAGGGCTAATAGTAATAGGATTCGGAGCCGGGTTATTTGACTGCGCGATGTCCTGGGGAAGCTCGCCAGGGTCTGGAGTGTCTTGATTAACAGCATCCCCGCTTAGTGGATCAAACCAAATGCTGACGTTTACCCATCTGGCGTCGACAGTACAAGGCATGACCACTTTTTCAAAGGAAGCAGTCCAGGTCCAGAAAGTGAAGAATCCAGTAAGAGATGGGCCACCATTCAGAATGGGTACATCAACCCACGTAAAAAAACGTGGATTGGTTTCGTTGGTCCAGTTCAGGGCATCCATAACAAGGGAAGTAGGAACGTCCCATTCTTGCTCAGTGAACTTATTCATCGGAGGTGTCGTCAAGCTTTGATGCGGGAATTGCCAGCTAGTAGCATTAGCGAGCAACATAGCGCATTCGACTTGAACTAGGGGCTTCTTATATGACTTGCTCTCTGTCAGTTTGGGGGCAGCCATTGCCCATGTAGCGTCCGCCCCATAAACGTGATTAATGCCAAGTGATTTTACGAAAGCTGACATCTCAATAGCTTGCTTCTCCATGACTGAGGAGCTTACGGTGTATCCAGTAGTGCCGTCGTTAACAACTGCGGTTAAGTACCTGGTCGCAGTGGACCTTGGGTCACCGTCAGTGATCGTGAAATTAGGCTGGACTCCCTGGTTCATGTATTTTGTCGACCACTCGTGAATGGTCTCAAAGCCAGCTGAAGGGCATTCGAGAGATGTTTGAAGATCTTGTGTATCTATGGATATGCAACCTTCAGGGACGTTATTTTTCGACAGTGTCTGTGGCCACATAGCATCATAGCTGATGTTCGTATAGACACTCATGTATTGACCAAATGGAGTTTTGATCTCCCACCAGTCTTGGGTAGGTATGATGAGGATGGCCGATGATGGACCAACTACAAGCGACAAGCCCCACCCACCGACCACCAAAATGCTCAGGGGCAGCCATCTCCAAAAGTTTCGGTTGAGAGATTGCAGACAGAGTTGACTACGGAGGTAGGAATTCGATGCAAGATTGTAGCCCGCCAAAGAAAGTCCGAGTGGAACACCATCATTGCCAAGTAAGTCGTAACGTATCCGATGTATGACAATCGCCGAGAGGGACGCGCACATGAGAATTTCATGAGCTTTCGCAGCGAATTGCAAACTGTTAAGGAACAGGCCGATGTTTGGGGCTCCAATGTTGGCATAATAGACTTCCTGGAAATTGAGTGATAGGATGTAGGCCGATATAGCAACTGAAACGAAATGTACTATTGTTTTTATTACCACAGAGTTCCAGCTCCTGGTAATGATAACCGCTCCGTCTCGTGGAGAATTGTCCGGACTAGCTGACTCGTAAAATGGGGATGGATCCGTACTTGTTGTGGTTGTTATTTTTAGATCTGGGCTGGGCAGTCGGGAGAACGCACCGGACTCGAGAGCTGGTGCTGGTGTCTGTTGTTCTTCGATCGTGGAATCCGTGGTGGTAATTTTCGAGGCTTGCTTTGAATTAGGACTTTCCCATTCCTGTTCGTTTACTAACAGCGCCCGCCCCTCTGTATCAATTTCGCTGTCAGCTCCCATAGCAGTCGGCGACCTCAACCTAGTATTAGTGGTGACTCTTTTGAGGTACGCTAAAAATGAGCCAGTTTAGTAGTTGGTGCCTTTTGTCAAGCGGTAGAATATGAGGACTAATTGATCCTAGCTATAAAAGGGAGAAGCGCTTAATACTAGAAAAAATGAGAAGGATCATGATCCCCAGTGGATTCAGGATTGGGGGGGGCATTATGCAAGAATTAGTGTGGTTTCAGCCCCAATAATTGTCCCTAAAGGGTCAGGCCTTGGCAGTGCCGCTATTTGTAAATATCGTAGAACTGAAGCTATTTAATGATCTCACAGTCTAGAACCCCCTGTTAAAATCCAAGCTTACCAATACAATTGAATTTTCGCTCATGGACTCGCTACAATAGCTTGGGCTGTAACCACAGTATGCCTCGTCTTAGGCTAAATGTTCGTAAGGGATACGTAGACGGCTCGGTTAGATTTGAATTGCCATTGGCTTGGGCATCTCAGGGTCCTGTTAAGGATCAACATCCGTCGAGACGTGGTCGCTGTTGATTAGGTAGAATTCGATATGTTCCGAACTGTTGGAATCACGAGGTTATAAGAAGTGATGATTGGATCTTAATGATCCTATAGGACGTGAGCCGTATTTTATACACAATAGCAGTAGCAAAGCAATTGTATCATTGTCGCCACCAAGCTAGTTACCACTGACATGATAGCTGAAAGCTCAGCTTAGGATATCCTAATTGCCACTCTGTACAGCTGGTCATAGGGTTTGTGGTCCACTGTGGCTGTAATTCCAACAGGAACCGTTGGTAATCGGTACTATTCGTGGGTCACCCTCACTCCGTCGCGGTGGGCAAAAAGCAACATTTACCAGAGATTCACCAGTTTTTCGTCTACCTTAAGGCTACTAAGAATCTAGTTTTGCGAGACCTTGAGAACGTCGAAATGAGAACATTGAAAGAACAGCGCCAACACCACAATATTGAGTATTCTAAATCTGACATATATCAGTCCTTAGATGTCACAGAACATGAATCGCAAATAGTAAAATAAAAATTTCAAGAGGTTTATTTTTAGGAACGAACTGATAAGTCTCACTTGTCTGGTAAATGTTGCTTTTGCCCTCCACGACAAAGGAGTGAGGGTGTAGAGGGATGGATATGGCGTCTCACCTATATCATCCATCCACGCATTTGATGCATTAATTAGTGGTATTTTACTAGTAATCTTGATACACTGTGGCACGTTTCAACCAGTTTTATCTAAGATTTGGGCTCCGTTTTTATCGTGAAATCTAACACTCTATCTTCTTTGCCATGACTAATGAAATGAAGGACTTTATGCGCGCATATTTTGGTGATTTTCTTCAGTTTATTCAAGAATCCAGTGATCCAGATTCTCTTTGTAAATGCTCAGAATGGGAACATTGTGAATTCTAAAAGTTCGTCTCCAGTAAGGAAAGCCTACATAAAAGAGCTTGCTTCGCTCTTGTCTTCTGTATAATAAATCAGTCCTTTCCTTATACAAAAACGGTACTTATTATATATCTTCTGCTTAATCTTCTAAGCACTCAAATGGATGAATCATTCGTTCTTTCAATTCCTATTAGCTGGAACTATCCTTTTGCCCGGAATTTTGGCGTTCTCTAAACCCTATTCGGGTTTACGGTGTATCGCGAGACCAGGGCGAGCTGTATGTATGTCGGGGTAGTTTCAGAGGACCCACCAGGTAAGTTCCGACCACCAAAAGTTACCCAGCACGTTTTTTCAGCTACACTGTAGCGAGAAGCATCACCCACATTCTTGTCATATACAATATCATCAATATCATCATCTACAGAGTAGAGTCTCCTGTGAACCATTCCGCTGTATCATAGTGCTGCACTGCAGCAGACACTAACCCTCGTGAAATATGTCCCCCATTGACCCTTTGCAAGCACGCCAGCTTTGTAAGCTGTTGCCAAAAACACCTCGCTCCTAATCCCGCATATCCATGTGATCTAATTGCGTATTGGAGACCTATCGATCGCTATTTGTTACCCCTACGACGACGCCGCCCTTTGCTTGGTCCTTCAGGCCTCTTTGCTAGGACTTCCCTAAGCTGCGGATCATCCTTGTCTTTGTCTTCATGGTAAGCTCTGACATGTCTAGCCAGGTCTTAGTACGTTAATAACCATACATATATAACAAGATACTGACCTTTGCAGATTATCTGGCCTAGGATATTTATGCTCTCGATCCGTACAGTATGGACAAATATAACTAGGTGACCTATAAACCAGGCCATGCCTGATCATTTCATTCTTTCTCTTGAAACCTTTATGACCTTGGCTTCTAGGACAATCTTTCATAGGACAATAATAAGGCCGTTCTGACGAGTGTACGTTTGCATAAGAATTCAAAAGATATTTTGTTTGAAAAGGCTGTGCACTGCAGCTGGGATAAGTACATAGGAAATCTCCAATTTGGGGGATGGTGACACCGTCGATACTCACTTGATCGATACCAACAGGCATACCTGCCGGGATCGAGGCGGATTGATCAGCGTCCGGCCTTCCCGTAGCTGCAGGGAAAGGTGGTCCGTCTGATTTGAGGGAAGGGCTTGGGGCAGTTACATAACCCTGCCCTGAAGATGGAAATTCTTGATGGAAGTCGTCATCCGGTAAGAATGATGAAATTGACGGCAACCTGAAATTATTGGCCTTTTTAGACTTGGCCGACGGTTCTCGGGTTGGAGCAAGCTCATCGCCACCTTTGTTGGTATTGTGATCATGCTCATTCAGCCTGCATGCGATGCTTGTCTCGGTGAGAGGTTGTCCTGCTGAGCTATTTGGTGCAGTTATAGCAGGCGCCGCATGAAAGTTTAAAGCGATTAAATTCATGTCTCTGAAACCAGCAACACAGAGTTGGCTACAAGATAAGGTATTTGATTTGGCCTGGATGCATGGCCCTTGTTGTCCCTCTATATAATTGTGTCCTGGGGTTGGGGCAAAGGAAGCTGCATGACTATACAAGTACAGAATACAGCTAAGGAGGATAACCGATTTTGCGGCTCTAAAAGAGGTTAGTCAGTCTGCATTAGACCTTGAATATTCTGCAGACACATCATCGCTGGTGTAGAGGGTCATGTTCTGAATGAATTTGCTTGCTCTGCTTGAACAAGCCCCCATTTGGTGGGAATCCTTGATCGCGGTCCCTCTCAATAGTGATGGCCCTCCCTCTCAATGTTGCTGGCCTATGCTTTATCGTATGCTAGAAGTCATTTGCAGCGGACGAGGGGATAGTATTTGTATACTACTTAAATTCATTAGACTTTAATCTTATATACATGAATATCCTCATATCTGCTCTGAATAAGTGTAAAACCCATACACAGACCGTATAAAGCTGGCTGAGGTGAATTAAGTGAGCAAACTTCGGCGTTGATTATCGGCAGGAGCTATCACGTGGGGGGGTGGTTGGATGGGCCGCCCCAAATCTCTGGTGGTTTTGGTCGGGGTTGGATTATGTCGGGGCACGTAAAGCCTTTCTAGTACGGCAAGGCTTTCCACTTGGCCTAATGCAGCCTAGCGAGTTCAGGCTCAGCCTTACCCACTATTCAGTGATCTCATGACTGCTCCTTTGCCAAAATATACATCCATCTCTCTTAGCTTTGACGATTTCTCCGTGGTCCACATTACTGCTCGTCTCCATAGTATCTATGGCTGAAGCATTTGGAGTTGCGGTAAGCGATGCTAGCCTGGTTTCTCTAGGCTTGACGGTATATCAAGGACTGCCCGCCTGCTATGGTTCCTGGAAGGATGCTCCGGCCGGCGTTGAGCGGAGGCGCGAGTCGATCAAGGCGCTGAGCGACACTTTCAAGGTCTTCGACACATTGACCAAGAGATTGTAAGAGAAGATTGAGTTGTGTCTGCCAATAATCGGCGTATCTCCGGGCGGAAACATCTAGGCGTAACATTTGTTACTGTCCATATTTATCGCTGGTAGTTCGCCATATTATGGTATATAGTGCCTCACCATTCCCCCTATACCCGTGCCAGCCCGTTCCCACCTGTATGTGATGCTTTTGCGACACTGAACTTCATAGTTTTATGTATATATTCACGCTGGAGTTGATTCAGGCGTGAAGTCGTGAATGTAGGCACCTGTCACCGCTCTTTCGGCAGGCATCGCTGCTACAGTCTCACGGCTGGCTCTTAGTATATCGACAGCGCCAGTAGTGTAGTCACCGCTGCTTCGAATGCGCCGGCAGTCGGAAGGAGGAAATGTGGTTCTCCTGCTGCAAGCAGGTACAGAAGCTCTTGACGCTTATAGGAATTCACCAATACAGTAAGCTTCGAAACCGGCTTCTCCCCAAATACTCTTTCATTAAGAGTCGGCCCCATTTTTGGAATCAATCCTTGCATGTGGCTTTGCCGCTTACAGCATAGCGCAATGCATGGGTAATATTCCGTTGTTCCTCCTCCCTCTATGTCACGTGGCAGAATGGCCATAACATTTTTGGGATTTCCATGAGGGCTCGAGCGCTAGAGGTAAATAAATCAACTTATTTGGCGATCACACGAGGATTTCTCGAAAATGTCTGAGGGCATGGCTAACTCGCCTAGAGAACCGCTGCAGACATGTAACGGATCAAGGGTCACGGTGCACGTAAACAGTGATGCGAAGTATCTCCGGAGGGATCTTAGGCAGGGATTCCAAGTATGTAAGGGTTGTGATACGTTGCTCGTTACAAGTCTGACTTCAAAGAATAACTTATATTGAGTTGAGCACGAAGCTCCTATCTAAGAAAACACGCTGCGCTTATATAGACCTTCGTGCTTACTAGATCCATAGATCCCTATTGTGAGACCAGGGGTCCCTGGGTCCATCACGTGACTCTATCTGCTAAAGGTTCTCTGTGGTTGGTCGCTCCACAACAAACCCGAGCCTCAGGCCTTAAGCTGAGTCTGGTCGTAACAAGACAAGACAACAATTTATTGAACGCTGCTTGAGCATACAACGGAATTTCCCACTCGCCAACGCCACTCTCCCCTGGAGTCTCGAGCCTAAATTCCCCCACATAATAGAAGTTGAGCCCAATTATGGGACTGGCATGATGAAAGCGGGAGCACATGCCAACACACAGTCGGCATACAGGACCCCACAAAGAGCCCATACCCCCGGCATAAAGACTCCACCACTAACACAAGTGGCAAAGCCAACGGCGCATGCGGCCTCGCATGCAGCGAGCAGCGCGGGGCCTGCAGCAGCGACGGGAATGAGCAGCAAGATGGGCCGCATTGTGCTGGCTTCCCAAGAGGTTGGCTTAGTAAAGCTTGCGGCTAAACGGTCCAGGGGGAAGGGAGTGGACGAACCTGGAACCGACTGTCCGTGCAATCAGAACTTGATCAAAGAAGCTTCTGAGATGTTGGGATGCTGGGATGTGGAGATCTCTGTGTTTGACAGTTCCATTACCTTCCCTCCCACATTGAGCAGCGCTGACAGCGACCTTTATATAGACCTCTAGAGCTTCCTGTCGAGCGTTCATCGAGAGACCCAACGCGGAACATATCATGCTGGATTATGGGCTGTGCGATGCGTTTGCTGCATTCGAGTTTTGCTTCGGTCCAAGAACGACCTTGTTTGGGCGGCTGGTCGTCGAGATACAGGCCCGACCCCACGATAAGTCCTGCTTATCGCGAAGAGGCGAGCATCACATCTGCATTCGAGTTTTTCCATCCATCCCGTTGTGTATGGATGCGCCTCTCGCGGCGCCACAGCCTCGTTGGCTCCAGGTTTCAGCCAATGATCCCGAGACACACCTCCATGCATTCGAGTTTTGCTGGCCAGTAATGTGGAGGAGTCCAGTCTTCCCGGCTTGTTTGCTTGGTTGAGATCACCGATTATTGGACTTTCTGCCCTGTCGGCGGCGTTCCAGATCCGGAGGCTGGACTAGAATGCATTGATACTTGGCCGTCGGCTGGTAGTCTGTAGTTAATCCAGCACTCGTTCACCACTTCGACTGATTCGAGGTCTCTTTTTGGTCCTAAATGCGAATAAGGGTTGTTCCAAGTGACCACGAACAGCCATTTTGCAGTCGGGCTTGGTGGACAGACCAGCCAGAGATTATCACCTCCCTTGCTGCATTCGGATTTGCGAGGAAGGAATTCCTTATGGCCTGCGACAACGCTCTGTAACTCGTGAGGCTTCGTAGACTCACCTGCGAGCAAAATAATTTGCTGCTGCTTTGCGACCCTTGGACCGCCAAATAGGAATATCTGCCACGGCTCCCTCTTGTCTGTCGCGATGAGTCATTTGTCAGTGAGTGGATATCAAAACAGCCGTGATTCTGCAGCCAAGGAAGTCAGTAGTCGGCTCTGCCCTTCCCAAAGTCTCCATTCTCATTTCCGATCCTTCTCCCAGACCCTCAACGAACTTGACGTCGAGCCTCAAGTCACGACTCCACTGTTCTCTCTCCTTGAGCGTCAAGGAATACAATTCATCTCTATTGATCTCATCGGGAATACCTCCCCACTATGGAACAGCTAACCTATACCTTCGTCCCAAGAAGAAATGTTCGAAAATATGGACAGTCGGAATGGAATGACAAGCTCCAACTCATTTGTCGACTCTACGTTGACGAGGATAGACCTGTCGATGAGATTGTCAGAATTCTAGCCGAGCAGCATAACTTCCATGTTGAGTAAGCTATCCTCTAACCGGCCAAGCCACCCCGGCCCTTTCGCGGGTGCTGACACTAGAGTAGCAATGCGATGTTGACTTACCGACTGGGACGATGGCAGATTCGAAAGTACTGCACCAAAACCGCGGTTGAAGAACATTTCCAGTCCAGTGCGCGAACAGGCACCATACGCATCCGGAACAATAACGACATGAACAGACTCCTGAACGCGGCCAAACGCCATGGGATCCAGGAACTTAGTGCCTACGCGGAGCCTCTCGGTACAATTGATCGATATATATCGTCGCCTGACGTCGACCACCAGAGAGAGGCTATGCTCACTTCCGTATCACACTACGTTGGCGGGGCGTTCGATAGTGAGATTTGGGACGCCGAAAAAGCACCGGGGGAAATCATCAGGGAATATTTGAACTGGGCGTACGGTTCGACGCCGAGCTCGTTCAAGTTGCTGAGCAACCTAGCATCAGCACGAATGTGCTACCAGCAAGACAGGGATAGGTGGGCAGCCACCCTGCTCCGACTTGGTTTTGTCGAGCTCGACACTTGCCTCCGCGATCAGACTTACCAAACCCTCCCGATCATTCTATTCCTACTCAGCTTTTTCAGAGAGCAGCCACCGAAAGCAAGGAAGATACTTCTGAATCAATGCCTCGAACTTACTGATCCAAGATATGCCAGATATCACCCTATCAGACAAATATTCGACCAGGTGTCAAAGATGGAGCAAGGAGACTACGACAACAAGTTTTGCGACTCCATGTTTACCCAAGCCACCTCTTGCTTCGTTGACAAGCTGAGTGTCCGGCTGAGAGAGGGTGGGGACTTTGTCTGCGCTATATTGCGCAACACCAACCAGCTCTTAGCGCTATCCGGGTCAGAGGAGATTGAACCTGTTCAACATTGGGTCGACCCCATTTTGCGTTATAACGAGGATCCCAAGTATTTCGATTCCAGCCAGAACGTCGAAAAATGCATTGTTCAGGCGGTGGAGGTTCACGGTTACCCAGAGCTCCTTCAGGTGAAGGCGGCACTAGAGCAGCGGCGAAATGCTGCCCCCAGCGATCAAGTCCACCAAATGCTCACATGGCACCTACACGCTCTAGAGGTGCCTATAAATCGAATAGGCTATCGAGACTGTGCCATGAGTGAGGATAAAGTCGGATTTATCGTGCACTGGCGGCGATTGACTGAGAACCGGAACTTGCCACAGGATGCGTTGGACCCAGAATATCTCCAGGACATGTTGCTTGGGTGGAGGGTATTCACTAAGTGGGAGAATAAAGAAGTCGAGAGGGTTGAGGCCCGCTTGTGGGAGGTTTTCGATATACTTGACTATCAGCTAAAAGCTATGCACGGACAAAAATGAGGGAGTCTAGAGGATTGAGAACCATCTGTGGGACGTTTTCGCTATAATTAATAAGCAGCTAAGGTAGGATTTCTCTCAGAGGGGACCGTTGCTTTGCGAATTTGTGGAGACGCCGCAATACTATTTTATTAAAATAACGTTCCTATCTTACTTTAGCCTATTTCAGGATCAAAATCTCTATGAAGCCGCACTATGCGATTGCCTTTAAGAAGTTATTAAGTCATTTTCAACGTGGGTACAGACCTTACTCTCAACACTAACTCCCAAAGGGAAAGAGCTTAGCTCCTCAACCTTTTACTTGGACTATGTATCCCATATTTCGTATGGTTCCGTTTGCGGTACGGACGTACAAATTTGAGTTTGTAGTCGGCGAAATTGGTCTTCCGCTGCTTTGAGTGTCTGTATTCCGTATCGTCGTCGTAGGTATCATCGCCTCGTGTCTGAGTTGTCGTATTCTTCGGATCTTCAACGCAGTAGAGCTTCGTGGAGAGGACCAGCGCGTTGAACTTGGCACAACAAAAGGGTTAATGCCCACGAGTCCCATTCTGATGTTTGTGTCGTTGGAGGGATTCTAGTCCGCTTGCGTGGGTTCCCACCAGGATTTGATTCATTCACCGACTGGTATAAAACCGGAGGTTGTCTAATCGTGGTTATCATATGGTTTTCGCTCGTCCGCAAATGACTCGTAAGGACCCTCTGTCAACAAAGTATTCTGAGAGCCTCGCCTAGAACACTGCAAACGATCGGGAGAGCTATGTCTGCAGCAATCTGCGGAGAGAGAACAATGGGGTTGTCCATATCTAGAACACTAGTATTAGTGAAGGTGGCTAAGTAACAAGACAATGGTAAAGATAGGGCGTTATGGAATAAACAAGGCTTTGGTGTCGTACTGCGAACTTTCTCGCCTCCATTTTGACCCGGTGTAGGGGTAATCGCGATAATTCCTACGAGTCTAGAAGGAGTGACGTTCTTTCAGGAGCTTCTAGATTGTCTGAGGACGAAGGAACCGCAATTAAATCCGTCGCAGTCCGCTCCTAAATGGCTAGGACGGGAATAATCAGTATTGTAGAGTATTATTGACCGAGTCAACGATTAGGGCCATGCGCGAGGAAGAGCATGATACAATCTCTGAGACAATGCTGTTGACATTTGAGCAAGCCATACAGAACGATATTCGGGAAGTAAGACATAAAATTAGGCATAGAAGAAAACACAAATAATGAGCGAACCCGGCTAGACCTCGGAGCGAGGTGCATCGGAAAAATACCCTTGCATAATACTTTACTGAAAACGGTAAAGTAGCGCGCAGGGATGAGCTCACTAACCGATTTCCCGCCTGAACGCCCACCCCGGTCGTCCGCCCACCTGATTTGCGCCAAAAACCACCAAAAACACACACTTTTTAACAACGTATAACTTAACCACCTTAAGGTTAATTGCTCTGGAA
>Ga0335074_10012958_pt1 | contig 11708 bp, 14 predicted proteins | sample Lox_Sample_23_FD_206715 | JGI IMG/M metagenome (GOLD analysis project Ga0335074, IMG submission 206715) | Soil microbial communities from Loxahatchee National Wildlife Refuge, Florida, United States - Lox_Sample_2.3 | ecosystem: Environmental > Terrestrial > Soil > Wetlands | place: USA...
AATTGCTGTTGCCACCGCCAGCTCAAAGAAATTGCTGGCTCCGATCAGCGCCGAAGGCCCGGCCACACACCATTCGACGCCAAGCTTCCGGTTCAGCCAGTAGGCGAGGCCCGCGTTGAAATAGACCTGGATGACGATCGGCACCGCCAGCAGCGCAATCACAACCGGCTGGCGCATGATTTGCTCGCCTTGTAAACCGAACAGCAGAACCAGAGTGAGCAGCAGTGCTGACAATGAGAGCGGTCCGAGACGCCGAAGCGTGCGGACGAGCGCCGCCGCTCCCCCGTGCATCAGCAGCCTGCGCCGCCAAAGCTGCGCCACGACCACCGGCACGACGATGTAAAGCACCACGGAGAGAATTAGCGTGTTCCATGGCACCGTAATCGAGGACAGGCCGAGCAGCAGCGCCACAATCGGCGCGAAGGCAAAGACCATGATCGTGTCGTTGAGCGCAACCTGGCTCAGCGTGAAATGCGGCTCACCGTCAACGAGGTTCGACCACACGAATACCATGGCCGTGCAAGGAGCTGCCGCGAGCAGAATGAGGCCGGCCGTGTAGCTGCTGATCTGCTCCGCCGGCAGCCACGGACGGAACATATGCGCGACGAAGATCCAAGCGAGGAGAGCCATTGAAAACGGCTTGATCAGCCAGTTGACGCCAACCGTGGAGGCAATGCCGCGCCAGTGCTGTCCGACCTCACGCAGCGCCGCCGGGTCGATCTTGAGCAGCATCGGCACGATCATGAGCCAAACCAACACCGCGACGGGCAGATTGACCTGTGCGACGGTCGCGTCACCGATAACGTGAAACAGGCCCGGCATCATTTTGCCGAGAGCAATGCCGGTGACGATGCAGAGCGCTACCCACAACGTCAGAAAGCGTTCGAAGACGTTCATCGCCGGCTTCGGCGCGGCGGCGCTGCCGGCAGCTACAGCGGACTCGCTCACGATGCGCGACCCTCAGCAGTGTCAGGACGGAGACGACCGATTGCATCGACCTGGCGCTGGAGCGCCATGCGATCGAGTGAGGCGATCGGCAGTGCGAGGAACAACTTGATGCGCCGTTCCAGCATGCGGAAAGCATCGCGGAAAGCGAGCATTTGGCCGCCTGCGCCGTCATCCGAAATGGCCGCCGGGTCAGGGATGCCCCAATGTGCCGTCATCGGATGACCGGGCCACACCGGGCACACTTCGCCCGCGGCCTGATCGCAAACCGTGAACACGAAATCCATGACCGGCGCGCCGGGTACCGCGAATTCATCCCAGGACTTCGCGCGCAAGCCTCCCGTGGCAAAGCCCTGTTCCCTCACCAGCCGCAGCGCGAGCGCATGCACCTCGCGTTTGGGAAAGCTGCCGGCGCTGAAAGCCTGGAATCGACCCTTGCCCAGCTCGCGCAATAGACACTCGGCGAGAATGCTCCGCGCCGAATTGCCGGTGCAGAGAAACAGGGCGTTGTAAGTTCGCCCGCTCATCCGCAGCAGCTTGGAGCGCAGCATGCAGCGCCGGGCTTGCGTGCCTCGATGATGGCCGAGGCGACATGATTCTCGACGCCGCGGCCCGGCGCCCAGCTCGCAATCATGCCGCGGCTTTCCGGTTTGACGGTCACACGGATCCCGGTAAAGCCGGCATCTGCAAGCCACTCTTCAATCCGTTGTGCCGGAGCAGCCCCTACGACGCACCCGCAAATGAGCACGCGATCGGCGGCAAGTTCGGACGACAGCGGCGCAGTGTTCACCACGTCAGAGACGGCGAGGCGGCCGCCGGGTTTGAGCACGCGGAAAGCTTCGCGGAATACCTGGGCCTTGTCGGGCACGAGGTTGATGACGCAGTTCGAGAGGACGACATCCGCGGTGTTGTCGGCAATCGGCAGATGCTCGATTTCGCCAAGGCGGAATTCGACATTTGAGGCGCCAACCCTGGCCGCGTTCTCACGTGCTTTTTTCAGCATCTCATGAGTCATATCGACGCCGATCACGCGGCCAGTTGCGCCGACCTGGCGCGCGGAGAGGAAGCAGTCGAATCCGGCTCCGCTGCCGAGGTCGACAACGACCTCGCCGGGCTTCATCAGCGCGATAGCCGAGGGATTACCGCAGCCGAGGCCAAGGTTTGCACCCTCGGGCACGGCGGCGAGGTCCGCGGCCGAATAGCCCATCTCTCGTGCCTGGGCGTCCACGGTTGGCTTGACATCGCAGCAGGATGACGCGTCCGGCGGGCAGCAAGCTGAGATTACGCCGGCGGCAATATCACCGTAACGCGCACGCACCATCGCCTTGATCTCGGTTTCATCAGTCAGCTTATCGGACATGTGTTCAGGCGCTCCTTTTCGCTGATGGTGCCGGCTGGCAGTTTGCGTCAGGCAAACAGACCGGCATGAAGCCGGAGTTTGGACGGCCGCAGCAGTTTTCAGTGAGGTAGAACAGCAGCGCGTTCATGGCTGAATATTCGGCCGCATAGATCAGCGAGCGGCCGTTGCGTGTGCATGTGGCGAGGCCGGCGTTTTTCAGCTCCTTGAGATGGAAGGCCAGCGTCGCGGAAGGCAGACCGAGCTGCTCGCCGATCTGGCCGGCGGGCAGGCCGCCGGGGCCCGCCTGAACAAGCAGTCGGTAGATATCGAGACGGGACTCCTGGGCGAGAGCAGCCAGAGCCGAGAGCGCGTCCTTCTTCTCCATGGTTCCAGAGATATAGAGACAAGGCATTGGTGTCAAGGTAATGATGGGCCCACCAGGCCACGGTTGGGACGCACGGATCACGGGCCGGAGGGCGCATTGGAGGAATGCGGAAATTACGATCCGCTACGCAGCTCAGATGATTTTCTTTGCACCGAGACGGTTGCACAGACCGTCACACTGCGCGACGGCGCTCCGCACAGTTTTGTGGAAGTGCCACAAGAAGCTCGCTACTTCTTTACAATTTGAGGCTTGGCTGAGCGATGGGACAGCCCCGCTTTGTGCGCAGCGCATCGGGCGAGGTGCGACAGCGGGCGGCACCCTCACCCGGTTGGCTGCGCGAACCGACCTCTCCCGCAGGGCGGGAAAGGTGAATCATTCAGGACCGTTGAATGAGTTCGATCTTGTAGCCGTCCGGGTCCTCGACGAAGGCAATGACGGTAGTGCCGAACTTCACCGGCCCGGCCTCGCGCGTCACCTTGCCGCCGCCGCGACGCACCGATTCGCAGGCCGCCGCAACGTCCGGCACACCGACCGCCAGATGGCCGAACGCGGTGCCCAGCTCGTAGGTTTGGACGCCATAATTGTACGTCAGCTCAATCTCCGCGCCGCTCGGGTCGTCGCTGTAGCCGAGGAAGGCGAGCGTGTACTTGCCGTCCGGCACGTCACGCCGGCGAAGCTCCTTCATGCCGAGCAGTTTCGTATAGAAGTCGACGCTACGTTGCAGATCGCCGACGCGAAGCATGGTGTGTAGAAACCGGCTCATGTCATGTCTCCTTCTCTATGGCGTATTGTCTGGATCGAGACCCAGCAGGAATAGCCCGGCGGCGTCCGCCTCGGCCAGTGTGGCGTCCCGCTCGGCCAGCAGGGTGCCGCCAGCCTCGAAAGCAATCCCGCGCAATCCGGCGGTGGCCGCGTGCCGCGCCGTCTCGGGTCCGATCGTGGGAAGATCGGCGCGGCGATCCTGGCCGGGTTTTACCAGCTTGACCAGAACGCCGCCGGGACCCGGACGCGCCAGGACGGCGCAACGGGCGAGCATCCCGTCCGTGCCCTCGGCCGCCTCGACCGCGAGCACGATGCCCTGTTGGACGACGCAGCCCTGCCCGACATCCGCCGCTCCGAGCGCCCGCGCCACCGTGACGCCACGGGTGATATCGGCCATCGCCAGCGCATCTGGCGCCGCGCGGGAGATCAGCCCGGCGGGAGCCAACGCCTCGCGCAGCACTTCGTGCGCGCCGACGACGCGGAAGCCCTCCTCCCCCAGCACGCGCACGACGGCCGCCAGCAGCCCGTCGTCGCCGGCAAAGGCAGCGCGGCCGATGCGGGCCAGGATGCGTGTGCCCTCGGCATCAGGGCGCAGGTCGAGCAGCGATGGCCGGCGAACGGGCCCGACCAGCACCAGATCGCCGCAGCTATTGGCACGCAATGCCGCCAGAATCCGGCCTGCCGCGCCGATGCGAATGAACTCGTGCGGATAGGGTGCCAGGACGGTGCGGTCGGCAAAGCCGTCGAGCCCAACTATGAACACGCCGCGCCCGGCTGCACGAGCAGCGGCGGCGACCCGGCCCGGCATCGCACCGCCCCCTGCCAGAATCCCGAGCGCCAGCCGCGCGCTTGCGTCCATCGGCGGTTTCTCACACTTTCCCCGAGGCTGAATTTTCCGCCGATCGAAGATGCGCCGCAACCGGGGCAGACATGCGAGCGGCATTGTGACAGTCCCTGGCAATCGCGGACGGGACCGACGATATGCTTGGGCGCAGGTTGGACTACGCCTCGCGACGCGCCGACCCGGCCGAAGGACATCCTTTGATGGCAACAGTTCGCTGGCAGCCGAATCGGGTAATGCCGCGCCCGGCCTGGCCGGTGCCGCCGCTCTTCACGGCGATGGCTCGCGGGTTCGGGGGACGATGCCCGGCTTGCGGCGAAACACATTTGTTCAACGGCTTCCTCAAGGTGGTACCAGTGTGCCGGAGTTGCGGGGCGCCGCTGGGACTTGCCCGCGCGGACGACGCGCCGCCCTATTTCGTCATCCTGATTACCGGCCACATCGTCATTCCACTGCTGCTTCTGACGCAGAAATTCGCCAGCCCGCCGGACTGGGTAATGGCAGCGATCTTTCTGCCGCTGACCCTCGCGCTCGCGCTCGCGCTGTTGCAGCCGACCAAGGGCGGCATCGTCGGGGTTATAGTGGCGCTCGACATGCTGAAGTCCGAACCGAAGTTGGAATGACGTCGCACCCGGCCGGGACGCCGGGGGCGCGGCTCGTACGCGTCGAGCTGGAGGGCGAGCCCCTGACCCGCCTTTCGCCGTTGCTCGAAGCGGACCGTGCGCAGGCAGTGGCCGACTTGGCAGCCGAGAACCGATTCGCGCCGCGCAGTGCCCGACACGGCCCGCTGACCGGGCCCTTCGTGCTGCATCTCTCGATCCAGGAAGGGCGGTTGGTGTTCGACATCCGCCGCGCCGACGATACGCCGCTGACGGCCATCGGCCTGGTGCTCGGACCGTTTCGCGGATTGATGAAGGACTACGGCCTGCTGGTGGACAGTCACGCGACCGCGGTGCAGGAAGGGCGCGAGGCGCGCATCCAGGCGATCGACATGGGACGGCGCGGTTTGCATAACGAGGGCGCGGCACTTTTGATAAAGCGGCTGGCCGGCAAGATCGATATCGACCTGCCCACCGCGCGCCGTTTGTTCACCCTGCTCTGTGTGCTGCATCAGCGGCTGTGAGACGACATTCCCGCGAGTGGTTCCAAATGCGCCACCTCGGGGCTATGGTCCTGCAATGAGCGACACCGACTACGAGACCGACGTTGTGCGATGGTCAGAGCGGCAAGCGACGCTGTTGCGCGAGCGTGCGGCTGGAAGGCTGGTCAACGAAGCCGATCTCGACTGGACCAACATCGCCGAGGAGATCGAAAGTGTGGGCATCAATCAGAAGCGGGAAGTACGCCGCCGGCTCGCACGCATATGTCAGCATCTTCTCAAGTGGGCTTTTCAGCCCGAACTGCAGTCGCGCAGTTGGCGCGCCACGCTCGCTATCCAACGGCGAGAGCTGAAAGACGTGCTCAAGGACAGCCCCAGCCTCAAGCCATTCGTTGCGGAAGTACTGGAGGACGCCTACCAGCTTGGGCGTGTTTGGGCCGAGAACGAGACCGGCGCCATGCACCTGCCAGAGGAAAAATGCCCCTGGACGGCTGAGCGAGTACAGGACGACGATTTTTATCCCACAGTACCACAGGTTTGAACCTGATCCTCCACATCCCCGACGAGCTCGCCGAGCGACAGAGGGCCGCCGGTACGCGCCCGTAGCGTGTTGGACGATAAGGAACCATAGCGACCGTCACAATAATCTCGGCAGTGCCACAGGCAGACAAGCGAAGCGCATTCCGCCACTATGCAAGGCGCGCCTGCCAGCCAAGGAGCCAGACACGATGCCCGCCCCCTCACCCCTTATTGGCGCGCCGAAGACCTCGGTCGACACACCGGCTCTGCTGGTCGATCTCGATCTGATGGAGGCGAATATCGCCCACGTGGCCGAGACCTGCCGCGCGCACGGCGTTGGCTGGCGACCACATACCAAGGGCCAGAAGACACCCGAGATCATCGCCAAGGAACTTGCAGCCGGCGCGATCGGCGTGACCTGTGCCAAGCTGGGGGAGGCGGAGGTGCTAGCGGCCGCCGGGTTGCGCGACATCCTGATCGCCAACCAGATCGTCGGCCCGGCAAAGATGGAGCGCCTGCGGGAGCTTCGGTTGCGCGCCGATCCGATCGTCGCGGTGGACAGTCCGGTGCATGCCCAGCAACTCGGAGCGGCGATGCACGACCTGGGGCAGGCGCTTCGCGTCGTCATCGAGGTGGATATCGGCATGCACCGGGCCGGGGTTTTGCCGGGCGCGCCCGTGGTGGAACTGGCCGCAACGATCGCGGCGCAGGACGGGGTGCGTTTTGTCGGCGTCATGGGTTGGGAAAGCCACGCCGTCACGATCGCCGAGCCGGCGGAAAAGGCCCGCACAGTGGCCCAGGCCATCGCCTTGCTGACCGCCAGCGCGGAAGCGTGCCAGCGCGCCGGCTATCAGGTGGACATCGTGAGTTGCGGCGGCACGGGCACCTTCCCGTTCTGTGCCCAGCAACCCGGCGTCACAGAGATCCAGGCGGGCGGTGCGATCTTCAGCGACATGCATTACCGCACGCACTATCACCTGGATTTCCCCTGCGCGCTGACACTGCTCGCCACCGTCACCAGCCGACCGACCCCGACGCGCGTGATCCTCGACGCCGGGAAGAAGGCGATGAGCAGCGACGCGGCCGCGCCGCACCCGGTGGGATTGCCGGCGGCGGCCATTCGGCTGTCAGCAGAACACGGCACGATCGACCTCGCCTCTCCGAGCGAGTATCCGAAGATCGGCGACAAGGTGGAGCTGATCGTCGGCTATTCCGATACGACCGTGCATCTGCACGAGGAGATCGTCGGCGTGCGTCACGGCAGGATCGAGGCAGTCTGGCGGGTAGCCGGGCGTGGCCGGATCAAGTAGAGCGCCGCGGTTGGAATGAAAGCGAGTTGAGACCCTTGCCATGAAGATCGACGGCGTCGCCTATCGCACGATCTGGGTGGATGAAGACGGCTGGTCGGTGCGCATCATCGACCAGACGAAGCTGCCCTGGGCGGTCGAGATCGTGCGGCTGACGACACTCGAACACGGCGCGCACGCGATCCGAACGATGCAGGTGCGTGGTGCACCGCTGATCGGCGCCACCGCGGCTTATGCCCTGTGTCTCGCGCTGCGTGCCGATCCCTCGACCGATGCCATGGAGCAGGCCGCGGCGGTGCTGGCCGAGACGCGGCCGACTGCCGTGAACCTTCGCTGGGCGCTGGAGCGGATGCTGGTGCGGCTGCGCAACACTGCTGTTTCAGAACGGCTGGAGACGGCGTATGCCGAAGCCGCCGCGATCGCCGAGGAAGACGTCGCGCAGAACATGGCCATCGGACGGCACGGCCTGAAGTTGATCGAGGCAGCATCGGCCGCCAAAGCCGGACAGGCCGTCAACGTGCTGACGCACTGCAATGCGGGCTGGTTGGCGACGGTCGATTGGGGCACTGCTTTGGCGCCGATCTATGCGGCGCACGATGAGGGGATCGAGGTGCACGTGTGGGTCGATGAGACGCGTCCCAGGAACCAGGGCGCAGCGCTGACGGCGTTCGAGTTGGGTAAGCACGGCGTGGCGCACACGGTGGTCGCCGACAATGCCGGCGGGCATCTGATGCAGCGCCGCAAGGTGGACATGGTCATCGTCGGCGCCGACCGGGTCACTCGTAGCGGCGATGCAGCGAACAAGATCGGCACGTATCTCAAGGCGCTGGCCGCACGCGACAACGACGTGCCGTTCTGGGTGGCGGTGCCCGCTGCCACCATCGACTGGACGGTGTCCGATGGCATCGCCGAGATCCCGATCGAGCAGCGGAGCGCGACCGAGGTGACCGAGGTAACAGGTCGTGCGCCTGACGGATCGGTGGTGACGGTGCGAGTCGCCGCCGACGGCAGCGCTGCCGCCAACCCCGCCTTCGACGTCACCCCGGCGAGGTTGATCAGCGGACTCATCACCGATCGCGGCTGTTGCGAGGCAAGCGCGGCGGGGCTGCTGTCGTTGTTTCCGGAAAGCTTACACTTCTCCCGCTCCGCGGGGGAGGTCGCCGCGCGTCAGCGCGGCGGGTGAGGGTGCCACGGCGTGCGAGACCCTCACCCGGTTCGCTTAGCGAACCGACCTCTCCCGCAAGTGCGGGAGTGGTGGATGGTGGCGACGTTGCTCGCGCTGTCTGCTTGCGCGGCGCCGCACGCGCGGCCGGCTCCGACTTCGAAACCGGCGCTATACATTGCGCCTGATGCGCATGATCCGCCCTTCGCGACGGTTCCCTACGAACCGATCAGCCGCGAATCAGTGGTGGCGATCGCGCTGCGCGAATGGCGTCTGTTCGGGCAGCCGGTCGATGACGATCCGCCAGGCACCCGGCTTCCGCTGCCGCCGGATCAGATGCCGGAGCGAATGCCCGGCCTTTGGCAGCGGGTTGGCGAATACTGGTGGCTGGGGATGGACGCCGGCACCACCGCCTCCGGCTGGACGGGCAAACACGGTGCCGACGGCACCGTGTTCCCTGCCGACGATGACGACGACTATGCGTGGTCGGCCGCCTTCGTTTCATACGTGATGAGAATTGCCGGCGCAGGGGCGCGCTTTCCTTATGCGGAAGACCACTCCTATTACATCGATGTCGCCAAAGAAATGAAGTTAGGGGAGACTTCCGGCTGGATCATCACGGCCGAGCGGCCGTCCGCCTACGCGCCGCAGCCTGGCGACCTGATCTGCGAGGGACGCGGCAAGGCCGCGTCGCTGACCTATGACGACCTGCCGGCGCCGCAGTTCCCGGCGCATTGCGACATCGTGGTGGCGACGGCGCCAGGCCAAATCTCAGTCGTGGGCGGCAACGTCGATCACGCGGTCACCATGAAACACGTGCCGGTCACCGCCGATGGAAAGCTGGCGACATCGGACGGGCAGGTGCTGGACACGCGCTATCCCTGGATGGTGGTGCTGCGCGTGCTCTATCCCGCGCCGTTATCCTGAGAGCTATTTCCGTGCTGGCACCACGCTGATCTGGCCGCCGCGTTCCAAGGTCGCGCGCGCGACCGCGTCGAGATCGGGAAGATGCGCCCGGCGGATCGCTTCCTCCAGGTCCAGATGGCTCACCCCTTTGCGGCGCATCGCTCGTGCATCTGGTTGCCCGCTGCGCGCGAGCACCGTGGAGCGGCCCTTCAGGACGAGACCGACCAAGTCGGACCGCTGCGCCAGTTGGATGGCCACCCAATAGACGAGAACGATTCCCGCTGTCGCGGCCAAGGTGGGGAAATACGGTGATCCCTGGGTCAGCGCGCGGCTGAGATTTGACCCGATGAGAATCGACAGCACGATGTCCAGCGATGATTGCAGGCCGAACGCACGCAATCCGGCGACGCGAATCAAGGCAAGGCCGTAGGCGAATGTCAGTACGCCTCGAACCGTCATCTGCCACCAGGTTATTGCTCCGTGGTCGGGCCCGATCAGCAGATAGATGCCGTACATGGCGAAGACCCCTCCCCGTTTGAGCCTTGTCGGAGGGAAACCATGCCAAGGTGCGTCGGGCTGCCGTCAAGGTGTCTGCGCCCCGCCCGTGCGGTCCTGCCGTTGAGCTTCCCGACGCGCCGCGTCCTCACGGCGTCGTTGCTCGACTTTTGCGTGATGATGTCCGATCGCGCAGCCGGCCACGCCGCCGAGCACGGCATGGTGACCGGCGACATGGCCCACGCCGGCGCCAACCGCGGCGCCGCTGAGGCATCCTGCCGCTGAGGCAGTGCCGGCGGAGATGGCGAACAACAGGGCCGAGGCGAAGATCAGTTTCATGGCGTCCTCTCGTGCGGGCAGTGGCCGAACGGCAGCCGGAACGTCGGCGAGCAGACGCCGGTTCCCACGGCGATCCGCAGGCGAGGTGCGCATCGGCATCTCCGGCTGGACCTATGCGCCCTGGCGCGGCGTGTTCTACCCGCGGGGCCTGCAGCATACGAAGGAACTGGAGTTCGCCGCAAACCGGTTTCGCACGATCGAGATCAACGGCACATTCTATGGCTTGCAACGACCGCAGGCCTTTGCCGACTGGGCGGCCAGCACACCGGATGACTTCGTCTTCTCGGTGAAGGGGTCCCGCTACATCACGCACATGTTGAAGCTGCGCGATCCGGCGAAGCCACTCGCGAACTTCCTGGCCTCCGGGGTGCTGCGGCTGGGACCAAAGCTGGGGCCGGTGCTGTGGCAGTTTCCGCCGCAATTCGCATTCGTGCCAGAGCGGATCGAGCCGTTCCTGCACATGCTGCCGCATGACACGGCGGCGGCAGCAGAACTCGCCCGTCGCCACGATGCGCGGCTGAGCGGACGGGCGTGGACGAAGATCGATGCCAACCGGCCGTTGCGGCACGCTTTCGAAATCCGTCACGACAGTTTCCGCACGCGGGAATTCGTCGATCTGCTGCGGCGGTACGATGTAGCATTGGTTTGCGCGGATACGGTGGAATGGCCGCTGCTGATGGATGTGACGTCGGATTTCATTTACTGCCGCCTGCATGGCTCGAAGGAGCTGTATGCGAGCGGCTATGATGATGCGGCGCAGGATACCTGGGCGAAGCGGGTGGCGGCGTGGGCGCGGGGCGGCGAGCCGGGAGACGGCGAACGCGTCGGGGGACGTGCGCGGCGGCGGCGGCGGGATGTGTTCGTTTACTTCGATAATGATGCGAAGGTTCGAGCACCTGGTGATGCTGCCGGGCTGTGCGAGCGGGTGTCGAAGATGCTTTAGGGTCGAGCCATGCGCTGGCACCCTCACCCGCCGCGCTTACGCGCGGCGACCTCTCCCGCAGAGCGGGAGAGGTGTGTTGGTGGTGGTGGCGACCTCGATCAGCAGTTCCGGGCGGATGTTGTCGATGTGGCGGGCGCCTAGCATGGCCATATCCCGGTCGATCTCTTTCGCCAACAGGGAGACGGCGTGCCGTACACCGAGTTCGCCGGCGTATGCGGCGGCAAATAGAAACGGACGGCCGACGAAGACGCACTGCGCCCCAAGGGCGAGGGCTTTCAAGACGTCGGTGCCTCGGCGAAAGCCGCTATCGATCATGACTGTCATTCCGCGGGCTTCCACGACGGCCGCTTGTACGACCTGGATCGGCGAGGCGGCGTAGTCGAGCTGCCGTCCGCCATGGTTGGAGAGGATCACGCCATCGACGCCATGCTCACGCGCTCGCGCGACGTCGCCGGACGAGAGCAGGCCCTTCAGGACGAAGGGGCCTTTCCACAGCTCGCGCATCAGGCGCACATGCTCCCACGAGAGGCTTTCGTGCGCGGCAATGCCTTTCACCTTTGAGGAGAACAGGCCCGGTCCGCCATTCGGTTCCAGATTCACGATGTGTGGAATGCCGCGTTTGAGCAGGGTGCGGCTGAGAACGCCGGTGAGCCAGCGTGGATGGGT
>Ga0335074_10012960_pt1 | contig 11708 bp, 8 predicted proteins | sample Lox_Sample_23_FD_206715 | JGI IMG/M metagenome (GOLD analysis project Ga0335074, IMG submission 206715) | Soil microbial communities from Loxahatchee National Wildlife Refuge, Florida, United States - Lox_Sample_2.3 | ecosystem: Environmental > Terrestrial > Soil > Wetlands | place: USA: Florida...
CCCGACACGAGCTCAGCGTACGGCACGTCGATACCCGGCAACGCCGAAGGCGTCCCCACCATCGTTGGAGCGCTACCCGCGGTCGGCACGTCGCGTGTAACATCAATCCCTAAGGGGATAGTAATGCTGATCTTGAAGATGCCGTGTGCAGTCTCTGCTGCCCGTCGTGCTTCATCCGGCCCATGAAGCAGCGCTGTTGCGTTATCTGCAAGCTTCTCCTTCGCCTCGTTGATCTCCGCGCCGCGAAGCTGTTCCAGTCGCTCGATCTCGTCGAGCGGCAGATCGGTGAACAGGCGCAGGAAGCGGCCGGTGTCGGCGTCGTCCGTGTTGCGCCAGAACTGCCAGTAGTCGTACGGCGACACCCGGTCGGCGCGCAGCCAGACGGCACCCTGGGCGGTCTTGCCCATCTTGGCACCCGAGGAAGTGGCGATAAGAGGCGTCGTCAGCCCATATACCGCCCGCCCGTCGGTCCGCCGCGTCAGCTCCATGCCGGCAACGATGTTGCCCCATTGGTCGGAACCGCCCATCTGGAGGACGACGTTGTGGCGGCGGGCGAGCTCCCGGAAGTCGTAGCTCTGCAGGATCATGTAGTTGAATTCGAGAAATGTCAGCGGCTGCTCGCGATCGAGGCGCAGCCGGATCGAATCGAAGGTCAGCATGCGGTTGATGGTAAAATGCGTCCCCACGTCGCGCAGCAACGGGATGTAGCCGAGCGGGTCCAGCCAGTCGGCGTTGTTCGCCATCAGGGCATCCGATGGACCCCCGTCTCGTCCATTGGGGCCGAAGCGCAGGAACGGCTCGAAGCACTGCCGGATGCCGGCCATGTTGGCGGCGATCTGCTCGTCGGTCAGAAGCAGGCGGGATTCGTCCTTGCCCGAGGGGTCGCCGATTCGCGTCGTGCCGCCCCCCATCAGCACGACCGGCTTGTGACCATGTTTCTGCAACAGCCGCAGCGACATGATCCCCACCAGATTGCCCACGTGCAGGCTGTCGGCGGTGCAGTCGAAGCCGATATAGGCAGCGATCCGCCCGGCAGACATCGCTGAGTCCAGGGCTTCGAGGTCGGTGCACTGGAAGACGAAGCCGCGCTCGACGGCTTCTTGCAGGAAATCGCTTCTCGGCATGCCCGGCAGTCCGTATTTGGCAAGTACCGGCTAGCATGAGCAGGCCGTCAGGCAAAATCGAGGCAGCATGCTGCGCACGATCGGGCTGATGAGCGGGACGTCCCTGGATGGCGTCGACGCCGCCTGGGTGGAAACCAACGGCGAGGCGATCGCATCGCTCGGACCGACGCTGACAATTCCGTATGAAGACGATCTGCGCGCTGCGCTGCGCGCACTGCTCGACCGCGCACCAGGGCTGGACCCGAAGGACCCGGCACTGGCGGAGCCTGTCCGTCGGCTGACCGAGACGCATGCCCGGGCGGCCCTGGCACTGGGCGGGGCCGCCGACCTGATCGGGTTCCACGGCCAGACGATTCTGCACGACCCGGCTCGCCGGCGCACCTGGCAAATCGGCGACGCGCCGCTGCTGGCGCGCCTGACCGGTGTCGCGGTGGCGTATGATTTCCGCTCCACTGACGTCGCGGCAGGCGGGCAGGGCGCGCCGCTGGCCCCACTGTTCCACGCCGCCCTGGCCAATGAGATGGAAACGCCGCTCGTGGTGCTGAACATCGGCGGCGTTGCGAACGTGACCTGGATCGGCCCCGGCGAGCAACTGGTCGCATTCGATACCGGACCGGGGAACGGCCCGCTCGACGACTGGGTGTCGCGGCACGGCGGCGGCCCCTTCGATCGGGACGGCGCGCTGGCTCGTGCCGGCACGGCCGACGCGGCGGTGCTCGGCCGGCTGCTGGCCCACCCCTATTTCGCCCGCCCGGCGCCCAAGTCGCTGGACCGGCTGGATTTCGCCCGCGCCCTGGCGGAGAGCCGGATCGAGGCCCTGTCGCCCGCCGACGGCGCCGCAACCCTGGTCGCGTTTACCACCGCCGCGGTCGCCACCGCGCCCCTTCCGGCGCCGCCGCGGCGCTGGCTGGTCGCCGGCGGCGGGCGGCGCAATCCGGCGATCATGGACGCACTGCGGCGGGCGTTGCCCGCGCCGGTCGAGCCGGCGGAAGCGATCGGCTGGGACGGGGACGCGCTGGAGGCGCAATGCTTCGGCTTCCTCGCGGCGCGGGTGGTCGCCGGCCTGCCGTTGAGCTTGCCGGAGACGACGGGCGTGCCGCGGCCGTTGTCGGGAGGGGCGATTGTGCGGCCATCTTGATGGTAAGGCGGCCTTACCTTACGTTCAATCGTCAGCGAGTCTAAGCTATGAGCACCCTGACTGTGACTGAACCTGACCACGCATCTTCTCGGTGATTCGGTGCTGCGTGCAAGCGCCTTGCCGGGAGAGATGTATACCTCGGCCGCCATATTCGCCGCCGAGGTGCAGCACATCCACCTGCGCAACTGGTTCTTCGTGGGCCTCGCCGGCGAAGTACCGAACCCCGGAGATTATCGCTCTATCGAAACGACTGGCGGCCCGGTCATCCTGCTGCGCGATCAGCACGGAGAACTGCGCGCCTTCGCCAATTGCTGCCGCCATCGCGGCTCGCTTCTGCTGACCGGCAGCGGCAACGTGCGCGCCATTCGGTGTCCGTATCATGCATGGACTTATCGGCTCGACGGCTCGTTGCTGGCGGCGCCGGCAATGGAGAGGACAGAGGGGTTCGACAAGCAGGCACACGGGTTGGCGCCGCTTCGTCTGGAGCAATGGGACGGGCTGGTGTTCCTGAATTTCGACACCTCCGCCGCGCCGCTTGCCGAGCATCTGGGGGATCTGCCGGATCGGCTTGGCTGCTACCGATTCGCCGACATGGTCTGCACCTGGCGAGACGAGATCGATTGCCGTTGTAACTGGAAGATGCTGGTGGAGAACGCGCTCGAGGCGTACCACACCGGCACCGTGCACGCCACCACTGTCGGTGCGCAGCGTGAGGCGATCGTTCCGACCCGTGGCGATTGGGTGTGCCTGCAGGTGTTGAGTGACCGCAGCGTCGCGGTGCTTGCAGAGCAACCGCCGTTCCCGCCGATCGAAGGCCTCAGCCAGCAGGCGCAACGCGGCACCTATTTCACCATGATCCTGCCGACGAGCCAGCTCGCCTGCGCGCAGGATTGCATGTGGTGGCTGGCGATGCGCCCGGTGGCACCGGACCGCACCGTGCTGTCGCTCGGCGGCTGCTTCCCCAAGAGCACGGCGGCGCGCCAGCGGTTCGATGACGACGCGCGTCCATACTACGCACGCTGGCGACGTGTTGCGGACGAGGACGTCGGGATTCTCGAGCTTCAGCAACGCGGGGTGTCGTCGGTGCTGTTTCGCCCTGGGCGACTCTCGTGGCGGGACGAACTCGCCCACGCCCTGCATCGATGGGTGCTGGAGCGTCTTCCGGCATCGCGGATTTGACGCCTCGACGCCATCCGCTCGTGTCGCCATCCTGAAGACGGCGCGCCAGCCGATGGCTGGCGTCTCGACCCTGCGGCCGGTCAAGCTGGCGAGGCACTCGCGCTTGTGAGTGGCCTTCGCACTGGCGCTGATGGAATTGAGGCACGGTCCGGTAGTATCCTCGCCGCGCTCGTGTGGCAGCGAAAGCGGGTTGTGGCCACGGTGCGCTGCGCGCCACGCTCGCCGACGTGAAAAGCCAACGTCCGACGCTGGATCATTCTGGTGAGATGCAGCAAATGACCGATCCGGCAAACGAACCGACCAGGCACGCCCTGCCGACGCCAAGGGACGTGTGGGCACTTGCCAGTCGCCCCGCACACACGATCCCGCATCCGGCGTGGCTCGAGGCACGCGAGACAGTACTGGCTCTGGTCGCTGCCGGCCCAGCCATGATCGTCGTACTCGGGCCGCCTGGGACAGGCAAGACGGCCTTGCTGCGCGACCTGGCGGCGACGTTCGGAGAACAGGGCCGCAGTGCCTGTCTGCTGGACTTCGGCGACAGCCCATTTGACGTCGGGCCGGTGGAAATTGTGCTGGTGGATGAAGCAGACCGGATGAGCGCCGCCCGGCTCGACGAACTCCGCGGCCGCGGTAACGTTGCCATCATCCTTGCGACGCTGCCCTCCAACCGAGAACGTTTCGCACTTTACCCCGATCTCACCGTCGTCCATCTGTCGCCACTATCACCGGATGCGGCGTGCGCATTCGTGGTGGAGCGGCTGGCGCAACTGGGACTTCCGAAGAGCTGCCTTACCGAGGCGGCCTGGACGCAGCTCATCGCCTCTGGCCGCGGAGTGCCCCGCCTGCTCCTGGTCTTACTCGGGCTGGCATTGTTCGTCGCCCGCGAGGAACAAGCGGAACGGGTGACCGACGCTCATGTGGAAGAGGCTGTCGAGACAAAGGGTGATAGCTCGGATGCCTTGGCCGAGCCCGGCTACACGGACGCGAATCCCACACAATGGGGCATCGACGAAACCACTTTCGACGAGGAAGACACATCAACCGAGACCGAATGGGACCGGATCGGCGAAACCAGTTTCGATGAGGAAGGCACACCTGCCGAGGCCGAATTGGACTGGATCAGCAAGCCACCGCCCCATCGGCGTCGCAATCGGGTGGCAGCGGCGACAACCTTCGCCGCGGTGTATCTCGTTTCCCTGGTGGCGCTGCTGGCATGGAGCCATCGGCTCGTGAACGAGAGAACCGCGTCCGCCCCTGAAGTATCAAAGGTCGTTCAAACAACTTCGATGGCAGGCCAGAGGCTGCCGCAGGAGACCAACGGTTCGGTCAGCGATGCAGCTCCCCCGCCGATGATTCCGTCTCCAATTCCTGTTCCGAAAGTCACGACCGCCAGTGCGCAACCCGGTCCGGCATCATCGGCAAGCACGGCATCGTCTCAACAACCGGCTGCGATGAGCCCACTGCCGACCGTCGCGGTTGCAACCCAGCCATTCGGCGCGAGTGTGTCGCTCCCCGACGGGGCTCCTGTTCATCCCCGGCGCTGCCGCGACGGCATCTGGACGCAGGGTACGTGCCGCGCCCATCACACTCGTGTTGTTTGGCATCGGGTCCGACGCTGCTTCGTCACTGTCGGTAATCTTTGCCTCGGTGCGTCGTATCATTATGTGCGGGTCAGGTGAGAGCCTGAATTATGTTATATTACAGTGGAATGGCCAACAGCGTGTCGAAGCGGGGGCTGTCGCAGATCACCAGACGTTCGGCGAAACGCAGCGTACCATCGGTATCCACGCGCGCACGGTCGAGATAAACGCCGGCGGCGAACAGGTCCATCCGTCCGTCGCGCATGGTGCGCACCACCAGGAACGGGGTCTCGGCAGTGATGTCGTCGGCGGCGTCGCGCAGCAGCGGCAGGCCGATGATGTGGCGGTAGGTCTGCCGCTCGTAGATGTTGGCGTTGCGGAGCGCGGCCACGCGATCGGTCAGCATCGCCCTGGTATCGGCGTAAACGATACCGGCCGCGTAGCCGCGCCGGTGATTGTCCGCCGTGGTGATCTTGTAGAGGCAGCGTTCCAGGAAAAAGCCGGGCCATTCCTCCAGCCGGTCGGCGTCGATCGCCGCCGCATATGCGCTGTTCACCGCCGCCAGGCGGAACAGCGCTGTGCCCGCGTCCATCGTGCTCAGATCCCCATGGTGGCGCGCCACTGCTTCCAGAAACCGCGCACCGCCGCCTCGGTGGCGCGCGTGTCCTGCGAGCCGGCGACGTCGCCGCCCATCTCGACCACTGAATCCGCGCCGGCGGCGGCCGCAATGCCGCGCTGGACGAAGCCGCCGACGCAGCCATCCTCCATCGACACATAGCCGGCCGGGCCAACAAGGTTGCATTGCTTCAATCGTAACGTCCGCAGCTCGGGCGTGTCGTCGGTGAAGCCGAGAAAGATCCAGTCGAGATCGGTCGCCTGCAGCCCGCGCGGCGTCACCTGGCGCACCGCGATGCAATTGCGGATCTGCTGCAGCACGAAGCACGGGAACAGCGCGAGGATCTGCAACTGGATGTCGTCGCCGAACTCGGGACGGGTTTCCAACATGCTCGGATCGGCGAGGCGGAAGCCGTCATCGACCGAGCGCATCCCCTGATAGCTGGTATCGACCGCCTCGGTGGGCATACGGGTGGCGCTGGCGTGATGCCCGCCGGACTCGCTGACGGTCACGCCTCCGCCGAGTGACAGGCGGTTGATGCGAAACGTGGCGAAGAACAGGTGCAGCAGGCTGGCGTGATAGGTGTCCTTCACGTTCTCGGCGTAGAGCTTCCAGTTGTTCGGCAGTGCCTGGGTGAACCGGCCGATGATCTCGGGCTGCCGGCCGCCCAGCACGCGGTTTATTTTCGCGACGATCGGGCCGCCGAGCCAGTCTTCCAGCGGCGGTGTCCCGGCCGTCAGCGTGCCGAACACCAGGCCGCACAGCGTCGCCGTGCGCAGCCTGCGCGGACCGTGTGCGTCCAGGCGGAAATCTGGCGGCATGCCGCCTTTGCCGTTGACGCCGTGCCGGAACGCGACCGAGGCGAGGTTGCCGCACAGGTCGTAGCGCCAGGCGTGATAGACGCACTGGAAGTCCTTCGCCCCGCTGCCGCCGTTGTCCAGGCAGATCAGCGCGCCGCGATGCGCGCAGCGGTTCTCGAACGCCGCGATGGCGCCATCGGCGGTGCGGGCAACGACGACCGGCATGCTGCCGATGAAGGTGGTGCGCCAGTCGCCCGGATTGGCGATCTCGGTTTCGAGGCAGAGGAAGTTCCAGACGGGCCCCTCGAAGATGCGCTGCTGTTCGAGTGCCGGCAGGTCGGGGTCCTGGTAGACCCAGTAGGGCACGCGGGTCAGGCCGGACTGCCAGTGCCTGCTATCGACCGTCATCTGATCCATGGACGATCTCCTGTCAAACGAAAGATTCACCGCAGAGGCGCAGAGAAATTATAACGTCGGCTCTGCGCACTCTGCCCCTCTGCGGTGAATCCTTCTTCACTTACCGAGCGCCGAACACGGCGGACCCGATGCGCACCCAGGTTGCGCCGCAGGCAATCGCGGTCTCGAAATCGGCGGACATCCCCATCGACAGCGTAGCCAGCCCGTGCCTCGCAGCCCGGTCCGCGAGCCACTCGAAATGCGGCCTCGGATCCTGATCGAGCGGCGGCACGCACATCAATCCGACAAGCTGAACCCCGAACCGGGCCTTGCAGTCCCTGATGAAACCATCCGCCTCATTGCGTACGATACCGGATTTCTGGGGTTCATCGCCGGTGTTGACCTCGATCAGCAGCGATGGATTGCGGCCTTGCTGCTGCATCGCGGTGGCCAGGGCGTCGGCGAGCCGGGGGCGATCGAGGGTCTCGATCACGTCGGCAAGGCGCACCGCGTCGCGCGCCTTGTTGGTCTGCAGGCCGCCGATGATGTGCAGCCGCAGCGCCGGATGCGCCGCCTGCAGCGGGGGGAATTTCGCCGCTGCTTCCTGCACGCGATTCTCGCCGAACACGGTCTGGCCGGCCGCCAGCGCCTCTTGCACTGCCTCGGCGGGCTTGGTCTTGGAAACCGCGACGAGGGTGACATCCTCGGGCTGGCGGCCGCGGCGGATCGCCGCGTTGGCGATGCGGTCCCGGATTCGGCGCAGGTTGGCCGCGACCGCGGAGGAGGCGAGCTCCGACATGGATCAGAGGCTCATCGCGTGGGCGCGCGCCGTCAAGGCGCGGCGGGGTCGGCGGAGCTGTTGCCCGGCCCCCTCCCCCAACCCCCTCCCGCAAGGGGAGGGGGCTTGCTTGCCTGCTCTTTGGCTGTTCACGGATGGCCGTCGCCTCGCGGATCCGCTGGCAGCGGTGGCACGGCTGCCGCGGGGGCTCGGCGGGGTGGTGTTGCGGCACGACAATGAGCCGGGACGGGCGGCGCTCGGGCAGGCGCTGGCGCGCATCTGCCGGGCGCGCCGGTTGGCGCTGGTGGTGGCGGGCGATGTGCGGTTGGCGGCGGCGCTCGGCGCGGGCGTGCACCTGCGCGGGGGGCGCTGGCCGGGGCTTGTGCGGCTGCGGCGAGGGCCGGTGACAAGCTCGGCGCATTCGCTGGCGGAGCTGCGGCGGGCGGTGCGCGCCGGAGCGGGACTGACGTTTCTGGGGCCGGTGTTCGCGACCGCCAGCCATCCGGGGACGGTGGCGATGGGGCCGGTGCGCTGGGCGGCGCTCGCGCGACGGGCGCGGCTGCCGGTGCTCGCGCTGGGCGGCGTTACCGGCGACTCGGCGCGGCGTCTGCCGAAGCGCCTGTGTCGGGGCGCGGGCGCGATCGGTGCCTTGGGGTGAGCGCTGCCTTTCTGATTCATCAGGCCAAGTCCCGCGCGTGGTTGGGCCGGCAGTGGCGCCGGACGCAACGTCCATTTGCCCCGATCTGCCAGCAGCTTGTCATACCGACCGCCCAAACACATCGTCATGGCCGGCCTTGTGCCGGCCATCTCCGGCCAGTTCCGGCACGCCGGCGACGGCGGTAGAGCCTCATTCTTCCGGGCGCTTGGGTATCAGACGAGTATGGCGATCACCACCAATACCACGGCGCACGAGAAGCCCTCGAAATCGCAACACGAGCAAACACCGCGGGCTATGGCGCTGGCTCGAGGTCCCACCGGCTTTCGGCCACTTTCTCGACCAACGCACGGCTATAGATCAGAGGAAACGATGTGCCCGCCAGCCACCTCGGATACAGGTCGCGATAGTGCGCATCGGTGGGAATGCCGGACTCGCCCTGGGTGGCGAGCACCACCGAGTTGTCCCAGGCTCCGACGTCGAGAACCATCGAGAAGGACGCGCCGCCGGTGATGTCCATCGTATCGGCGCCGGGCACCCAGGTCGCCATGACGGTATAGGAATCGCCGCCCTTGCCACCAAAATCCGCGTCCACCAGGGCGCGAAGGCGTGGCGAAAACACCTGCGAGAAAGGATGCCGGAACACGGCGCGGTGCAAGTCGGACCAGTGCCACGTCCTGGGATCGTCGCCCAACAGCTTGCGGGCTTCGGCCAGTGCGGCGAGCAGGGATTCGAGCAGGATCGCGTTCCTGGCGGCAACAGGGTCGCGGCCGAGCCGCTCGTCCGGGTGCCGCAACAGGGCGATGACGGAGCGTATATCGCCTTCGCCCATGGTCGGCAGAAGCGCGGGCGGGACGACGCGTGCAAGCAGCAGCGGGCGGAGGTGCCGATAGTCCCATACCTCGAAGAGGGCGGCGGCAGCGCTGTCGGCGGTAAGCCGCCGGTCCCAGGTGCTCAGCATCCGCCGCGCGGCCAGGAAGTCTGCGTTGTCGGTCTGCACGGAGTCGAGCAACGGAACGAGAGCTTGCGCCGGGAGAGACAGGACGTCGTTCTGCAAGGCGACATTGTCCTGCAAGGTCAGCTTGCGCGGTTGCGACAGGATTTGGGCAATGCGGAGGTAGCGATAGTTCGGCGCCCACTCGAATCCGATCTTGCGCTGATCGATCGGGTAGCCGGGCGGCAGGTTGAACTGATTTGCGCTGGCGATCCAGCCTTGTGCGGGGTTGACCTTGGTCAGCAGGGCGTCATTGGGAACGATACCTTTGTGCTCGTATCGGCCATCGCCGGGCACCGGCATGAGTCCATCGAAGTTCGGGCGGATCGGCACGCGCGCCGCAGCCATCCAGCCGATTGTGCCGTCGACGCCGGCGTAGACATAGTTGCCGGTGTCGTCGTGGCGGGCGGCAGCGAGAAAGCCGGGCCAATCCTGGGCGCGGTAGATGCCGGCGGCAAGGTTGAACAACCCGGGTGCGGCGCCCGGCGCCGGGGCGAGGCCAACAGCGATGGCGCGGTGCCGGGCCGGATCCTGCGAGACGACAGGTCCATGCCTTGTGTATTTGAAAGTCATGACGACGGCTGGAGCGCCCTTGACCGGCACCGCTTCGGAGAGGCTGGTCATCCGCTCCCATCCGTCGCGATAGCGGTACATGTCGGGATCGCCAGGCTTCGTCTCGTAGACGAAGAGTTCGCCGAGGTTGGCGGCGAAGTCGGTGGAGCCCCAGGCGATCCAGTCGTTGTGGCCTCGCGAGATTCCAGGCTCCTGCGGGAATCCGGCGCCGATGAAGTCAAGGCCCGGCGCGGACACCTGCACGATCATGCGCAGGGAGGGCACATCGTGGGGCGTATGTGGGTCGTGGGCCAGGATCGGGCGACCAGTCGCGCTTTTGCTCGCGGCGATCGCCCAGATGTTGCTGCCTTCGGTTGCGTCGCTGCCGCTGGCGGGTTGGGCGGCGGGCAGTGATCCCAGCTTCAGCATCGCCGGGCTGACGACGATGCGCTCGTCGGCGCGAAAGAGGTCGGTGAGATCGTCGAAGGTGATGGCGCAGGGATCGAGGCCGGCGGGGACCTCGATGTTCCGTGGCGGGGAAAGCTGCTGGTGGACCGAATCGAAGCGGAGCCCGCCTTTGCAGGCGAGCTCGGCGCGCGCAACGCGGCTGGCGAGTCCGGACGGCGGCAGGCGAATGCGCAGCAGGTCCTCGGGCTGCCATCTGTCGGGGCGATAGCCGAGCGTGGTGAATTCGGGGGGCAGCAGCTCCGGGTTGCGATCGACGAGGGCGATATAGGCGTTCACGCCGGCGGTGAAGGCGGCGGCGTCGCGCACGACCGAGGGGGTGTATTTTGCCCACGCTGTCTTGGGGTCGGTGCGATCGAGGAACAGCCTTGCGGCGCGATCGTGGCCCAGGAACCGGGGGCCGAACGTCGCGGCGAGCAGGCCCAGGCCGCGGCGACGCCAGAAATCGATCTGCCACAGACGGAGGCGGGCGGCATCGAAACCCTGCGCGAGGTAGGCGTCGGTCTCGTCGGCTGCGTAGATGTGCGGAATTCCCCAGGGGTCGATGAGGATCTCGGCTGGGTGGGTGAGGCCGGGGACGGAGATCGTTGTGGTGTGGATGGGCGGGCCGGTTTCTGGCTGCGCCGGGACTGGGCCGGCCGCGAGCAGCAGGGCTGCGGTGAGGAGGATGGCGGCGCGGGCCCAGATACCCACCAGCATAGTTTGATTGCACCTGAATCGGCACGGCCGGCGCATGTTGTTCCGGAAAGGGCTGGGCGGGTTCGCCGGCGCGGCATTGCGGCACGACCGGCGGACCATGGCGGCGGTTCAGCCGTCAATCGGGGAAATGGTGAGGCGGCCCTGGATTGGATGCGTTCCGGGAGGGAATCCTGATGCTGCGCCGATAGTGCGGCCGCGGTTCCGCCGAGGGTGGGGCGCGCGAGACCCGACCGTCGCGTCCGAGGGGGCGAAACGTGGAGCGACCGCCATCTGGCCGTTCCGAAACAAGCAAGTAATTTTCAACCGCAGACGCACGCGGATGGACGCAGATGTACCGTGCCGTTCGAGGCAGGGCTTCGCGAAGCTCAGCAAATGGCGGGGCAAGGCAGACACGCGGCACAGGCGATAAGCGGCTCGGTGGAGGGGCGGCAAACCGGCTTCGTCGCGATGACCTTCACCCGATGCGCCGGAGCGAACCGCCCCTGAATTGAGTCCAGGGCAGCTCTGATGCCTGGATGCCTGGGGACGCAGACCTCGGGCGGACCCTGTTGCCCGTGCGCCACAGTGTTTCGCCAATGCCATGAGGACCACGATCGGGCCGTTGCGGAGGCGAGCGGGGCCGGTCAATATGCGCCGCAGGTCTGGCAGCCCCTAGCGGGGCGGGGGCCTTCAGTGTCCGCCGGTTCGCGCTGGCGTAACGAGGAGGAATGAATGCGTAAGCTCCTGATGGCC
>Ga0335074_10012961_pt1 | contig 11707 bp, 3 predicted proteins | sample Lox_Sample_23_FD_206715 | JGI IMG/M metagenome (GOLD analysis project Ga0335074, IMG submission 206715) | Soil microbial communities from Loxahatchee National Wildlife Refuge, Florida, United States - Lox_Sample_2.3 | ecosystem: Environmental > Terrestrial > Soil > Wetlands | place: USA: Florida...
CGGCAGCATGAGGATGGGCAAGAAGATGAAGGCAGATGCTGCACCGGCCACGGTCTCAGTGAAGACCAGTGTGACCTGGTAGGTTCCCGCCGGCGTGGATGATGCCGTTGCGATCGTCAACGTGTTGGCGGTGGACGAAAAGCTGCACGAGGCTCCAGTGGGCAGGTTGAGGCAGCTTGCCGTTACCGCGGTTGCCGCAGTAGGCAAGGTGACGGAATAGGTGGCCGACTGGCCTGGGCTCACGGTGGCCGTATTGGCGCCAAAGGAGGGCGATCCGGCGCCGGAAGAATCAACCTCGAACTCAAGAGCGTTCGACGTACCGCCGCCGGGCGAGGGGCTTTCTACAGTAATGGAGTCGGTCCCTGAGTTTGCAATGTCGGCTGCCGGGACCTGGGCGGTAATTTGCGCAGCGCTCACAAAAGTCGTGGCCAGCACGGATGTGCCCCAGTAGATTGTCGATCCGGAAACGAATCCCGAACCGTTGACGGTGAGCGTGAACGCGGCATCGCCGGCGGTCTCAACAGCGGGCGATATGCTCGTAACGGCTGGCGACCCATTCGGCGCGGTCACGGTTACAGAACTGGAGCCTGTGGCGCTGCTGTAAGTGGCGCTGCTGGCCGAGTCTGGCGTGTAGATGACCGAAAGCGTGTCGCTGCCTGCGCTGAGCGAGCCCGCCGGAATGCCGACCGCTGCACTACCGCCACTGAGCGTTATCTCCCCGGAATTGTAGCTGCCGCTGATCAGGTCGACCGATCCGGTTGGAGTTGGATCGCCCGAAGGCCCGCTGACGGAGACGTCGACCTGCACGGCCTGCGTGGTGAGGATGCTAGTCGCAAGCGGCGTCACCGTAACGGTAGGCGTAATTAACGTGGGTAAGGTGACGACTACCGTGCTTGTACCGATGGCGCTGGCGTAGATGGCTGAGCTGGCCGAATCGGGCACGTAGGCGACCGAAAGCGCGTCGTTTCCTGCGCCGAGCAAGCCGGCCGGAATGCTGATGGCTAGGCTGCCGCCGCTCAGCGTTATCGCGCCGGAATCGTAACCGCCGCTAGTCAGCTCCGCCGTTCCGGTTGGGGTCGGATAACCTGAAGGGCCACTAACGGTGACGTTCACTTGCAGGGCCTGCGTGGTGAGGATGCTCGCGGCAAGCGGCGTCACCGTCACAGTCGGCGTAATCCAGGTTTCTTCCGGGACTATTGCAACGGAGGTGCTGCCGTCATGATTACTGTCGCCCGCGTAACTCGCAACCACCTGTTGCGTTCCTGAGCCAGAAGACAGCACAACTGTGCCGCTTGCAGTTGCCGTCTGGTTTGCCGTCAGCAGCGCCAATAACCCGCCGTCATAAACCCCGTCTGGTGCGTCGCCGTATATCGAAACTGCAACGTCTGGGACCCCGTCTCCATTGAAATCGCCAGCTGCGACTTCCGTAGGGCCGGCCGCTGCTGGGATTGTGGCTTCGGTCGGAAACGTCCCATCACCGTTGCCAAGCAACAACGTCAGCGTGCCATCTGTAGAGTTCGTCACAACCAGGTCCGGGATGCCGTCCCCATTAAAGTCACCCACTGCGACACAACTGGGGTTGGTCCCGGTTGCCGGAGTCGCTGCCGTCGCCGTAAAGGTGCCATTGCCGTTACCCAACAGGATTGTCAGGTTATTGCTTGAAAAGTTTGCCACGGCCAGGTCCGGGATGCCATCCCCGTTGAAGTCGGCCGCAACTATCGCGTAGGGGGCGGCGCCGGTTGCCGGGCTCGTTGCCGTCGACGTGAAAGTCCCGTCTCCGTTGCCCAACAGAACGGTTACCGTGCCAATATTGTAAACGGAGACGTTACCGTCCCCGTCGAGATTAGCGACGGCAAGGTCCGGGATGCCGTCCCCATTAAAGTCACCCACGGCGATGGAGTATGGAGCGGTGCCAGTAGGCGGGCTCGTTGCCGTCGCCGTGAAGGTTCCGTCTCCGTTGCCGAGCAGAATCGTCACCGAATTGCTCTCGTAATTCGCTACCGCTAGATCGGGGATGCCGTCCCCATTGAAGTCCGCAACTGCGATCGACAAGGGTTCGATTCCAGTCGCCGGGCTCACAGCCGACGCGGTGAACGTCCCATCCCCGTTTCCCAGGAGGATTGTCACTGTGGCGTCGGAGTCGCAGGTGGCACCGCTGCCACAAGCATCCGCAACTGCCAGGTCCAGGATGCCGTCGCCGTTGAAATCGCCAACCGCGATGGCTAAGGGAGCTCTGCCTGTGGCCGGGGTTGACTTTGTTGTGAATGTCCCATCCCCGTTGCCAAGCATGACCGTTACTGTGTTCGCATAGAGGTTTGCCAGGGCCAGGTCCGGGATGCCGTCCCCGTTGAAGTCGCCCACTGCAATGTTCTGGGCCCAACTGACCGTCCCCAGCTCCGAGTTCGTTACGTTCAAGAAGCTTGTCCCAGCCGTACCCGCCCCCAGCGTCGCCGAGCCCAGGAACGAGTTGCCGTTGCTGGCATCGAGGAATGAGACCGAGCCAGTGGGGGCTGCACTGCCATTGCCTCCTACCGTCGCCGTAAGGTTGTAAGTGCCGACGCTGGGGCCGGGGCTTGCCGCAAGAGTCGTGATCGACGGCCAGAGCCCGGTCACCGACAGCGCCGACGCGCTGGAAGTGCTGCTCGCATAGGCGGCTACGGCGCCGTGGGGCGTGCCCACAAAGACGGCACTATAGCTGTGGCTGCCAACGCCGGGGCGGAACTTGTAGGACGCTGTGCCGGCGCTGGTCAACTGTGCGGTGGCAATCAGGTGGAGGCCAATGCAGTTGCTTGCAGCGGCGTTGCAGAAGTTGACCTGGCCTGGGGTAACGGGGGTCGTCCCGGCAAGCACGGTTGCGGTTAGCGTGACGACAGTGCCGGAGGAGACCGTGGTGACTGCGCTGCCGCCCGCCGTAACCGCGAGGGTTGTGGTGGTGGGCACTGAGGCGACAGCCTGAGGCGCACCGCCCAGCAGGGCCATGCACAGGGCTGCGGACAGAGTCAGGTGCAGGGGGAGCTGCAATCGCATGGGAAACCTCTGCCGTCTTTCAAAGGGGGCCGGACGGTCGCGGTTTCTTGCTGAGAACGGTGAAAGTGTACTCCGATTGCGGGAGTTCTTACGAGGATTTTTTATGTTTTGCGGTCTACGAGGCTTCGCCCGGGCGCCAGCGGAGGATGGGCCTGCGCGCAGCCTGCACCCAGAGCAGTTGCAGCATAGATTTACCCCAGCGGACCCCTGCAGGGAAGAGTCCGCCCCGCTTGCAGTGTGATTCAGTCCATCTGTCCGGCAGCCGATTGCCTAGTCGCGTTGCGTTGCCAGCGCATTTTCGAGCGTGACCGCAAAGAACGCATGCCCAAACTCTGTTGGGTGGTGTGTATCCCAAAAGAATGTATGGTCGGGATCGGCACATACGGTCGTTGTCAAGCACGGATCGGTAACATCAGTAAATCCAAAATGCGTCGGATCCGTTTCCACTGCATTGAGGAGACTGAATACATTCAACCGGAGAATATGGACACCTTCCAGCGAGCCTTCAAATCCCAGCAGTGCATCCTCCCACTTGTTGGTTGCGTTGCTTGCGGCCGCGGCAAAACTTACGTTCCCTGCCGCTGCCGGCAGCAGGCCTACATTGAATAGAACCGGAATGACGAAATGCCTGGCGCCGGCATGCCGGAGCAACAGTTCGCTCCCCGCAATACCCAGCGCAATCTGGTAACCCAATTCATCCGGAGTGCCGGTAGTGGTGTCCAGAATGTCGTTCCCGCCGCCCTCCAGAATATACAGAGCATTGGGGTCGGCCTTGCCACCGTGCTGGCTTAGATAAAGCTCCACCTGCTGCGGCACACTGGGAACCCCGGTGACCGACTGCGGTTCTGTTACCCAGGCTCCGCCGAAAGCATAGTCCGTCCCGCCCAGCAGCGACGCCGTTAGCGGCACACCCAGGAAGCCGGCCGCATGGTCCACCCAGAGCGGGCCGTTCGAGAATCGCATGTCGTAGTACGGCGCGGCCGGCTCCGCGCCGCCGGTTGCGGTGAACAGGTTGCCAACGTCACAGTAGCTGTCGCCAAACACAATCAGGCTGTCGTATTTCGGCGTTGCGGCCCGCGCGGCGATCGATGCCAGGCCAATCAAGGCGGTGGTTAGAACCCAACTGCTCTTGCGCATTGTGGTTCTCCATTCTCTTTTTCGGAAAGTGACTGAGATCAGCTTCCGCTACTGCGCGGCAACTGACACGGGAATGACCTGTTCCTTTGCGATCTTCGCGTGCCTGAAGATCGGGTGTGCTTAGCGCGCTGCAGTTTCAACCTTGCAGGCGCCGTAGTCTTTGGTCAGCTTCTCCACGACGAAACGCTGAGCGTCGCCGCTGCTCTTCTTTTCCTTTTTGCCGGAGACGCGGACGCGATCCCCGGGCTTGATTGCGGCTGTCTCTCCGACCAGAGCGTAAGTTTGCCCGTCGCCTTTGTTCTGTAACAGCAGGCCATCGGAGTTTGAAACAGCGCATCCGTTGAGAGAGTGGCCGTGGTGAACGGCGGCGTAGACGCCAATGCCGATTCCCGCACCGATTGCGGCTACCGCAATGGCGATCCAGGTTGCGTCGCCCTTGGTGACACCGCCAATCGGAGTTTGAGTTTCTGCCGCTTTGGTGGATGCGATGAGCAAGGCGCAGATTGCCGCCTTGCACACGAAACTGCGAAGTTGTGATGACATGGAGAGCCTCATTTCCAAGATGCTTGATTTGGAGGGGCCCGAAGGAGAACAGGGGAAGCGAAGTTAGTTGACCGAGGGTACGCTCCGCGCACCGCGAAGTCAAGGCAATTCGGCCTCTGTCATTTGCAGCCGGAACTCCAGAGCGGATCAATGTTTGAGTAGTCGCAGGAGGGGGGGCGTTTCGGCTGCAAGCTCCCGCATTTCGGCGAGTGAGCGATCTGGCAAGCGCGGGCGTTGCGTTTTGCCATGACCTGATGGTGCGCCGGAAATGGGGAAGTTGGATGCAATGCGCCGGGGTTAGCGCAGTTGGCGGGGCATTCCTCAACCCGCTCGCAGATTGGAAACACAGAGTCACTCAGTGATTTTCTGTGGAGACTCCATAGGCCGCGTCTGCAAATGCCCGCACTCGCGCATTCGCATTACGCGGGCTTCGTTTCGGATTACGAGTAGCCCGTTCCTCCTTAAGGCGCAGTGAAGGTGTAAGCCGTTTCCTGCCAGGCGTGTCTTGCAAGCTGGGAGAGCGTCGCGTTCCCGCCGGTCGGTCTCAAAGACAGTGAGTACTCCGCTGGCCTCACGCCGCGCAATTTAATGACGGCGTGAGAACATCGGGGACACTACTGTTCAGTGTAGGTGTAGTCGGCCGACTGGAATATTCCGTTGAGGTCGTACCACAGCCGGACATAAACCGTAGCGCCGTTGGCCGGCAACTTGAGTACGGTGGCTGAAGTGGCCGTGGTATAGCCCGACACATACACGTTGTGCGTACCCACTCCGGCGGTGCCCAGCCAGAAATCGTACAAGGTCGGCCCGGTGCCGGTCGTCCAGGTGAAGGTTACGTTGCTGACGCCCAGGACGGTGCCCAGTCCCGGCGTGGGGGTGGTCAGCACCGGCGCCGTGGACTGGGTTGCAGAGTAGGTGTAGTCGGTAGACTGCCATGTTTCGTCAATTCGGTACCACAGTCGGACATACACCGTATCCGTAGCCACGCCGTACGGCACCTTGGGTACGGTTGCGGAGGTGGCCGTGAGATAGCCCGACACATACACGTTGTGCGAACCCACTCCCGCGGTGCCCAGCCAGAGATCGTACAAGGTCGGCCCGGTGCCGGGCGTCCAAGTGAAGGTTACGTTGCTGACGCCGAGCACGCTGGCTGGTGCGGGGGCGGTCAGCACCGGCGCCACCGACGCGGCTAGGGAGTAGGTGTAGTCGATAGACTGCCAGACGTTGTCGATTTCATACCAAAGGCGGACATACACCGTATCCGTAGTCAAGCCGTACGGCACGTTGGGTACGGTTGCGGAAGTGGCCGTGATATGGCCTGAGACATACACATTGCTCGAACCCACCCCGGCGGTGCCCAGGTTGAGCTCGTAGGCGGTCACCCCGGTGCCGGCCGTCCAGGTGAAAGTTACGTTGCTGACGCCCAGCACGGTGCCCAGTCCCGGCGTGGGGGTGGTCAACACCGGAGCCGTGGACTGGGTTGCAGAGTAGGTGTAGTCGATCGACTGCCATGTTTCGTCAATTTCGTACCACAACCGTACGTAAACCGTAGCGACGTTGGCCGGTATGTTGGGTACGGTTGCGGAAGTGGCCGTGATATGGCCTGAGACATACACATTGCTCGAACCCACCCCGGTGGTGCCAACGTTGAGTTGGTACGCGGTCACCCCGGTGCCGGACGTCCAGGTGAAGGTTACGTTGCTGACGCCCAACACAGTGCCCAGTCCCGGCGTGGGAGAGACCAGCGCCGCCACCGTCACCGCTGTGAACGTGTAGGCGTTAGAGTAAGCGGGCGACAGAACGACAGAGCCGTAGTCGGTATACAGGGTTGCGTAGATGGTCTCGCCGTTGGTGGGCAGTCCAGAGGCTGTGGCGGAGGTGGCTGTAATCTCGCCGGATGCGTACAGGTCGTTCGCGCCCGCCGTGCTTCCCAGATTGAAGTTGTACCCGGCGGCGCCGGAAGAGCTCGTCCATGTGAACGTCACCGTGGAGCCGCTAAGCACCGAGCCCGCAGTGGGAGAAGTGAGCGCCGCCAGGGTCGTTGCCGTGAAGGTGTAGTTGGTGTTGGACTGGACAGCGCCGACGTCGGTAATCAGCTCCGCGTAGATGATCTCGCCGTTGGTGGGCAGCCCGGAGGCTGTGGCGGAGGTGGCTGTTATCTCGCCGGAGTCGTACAGGTCGTTCGCGCCCGCCGTGCTTCCCAGCCGGAGGTCGTACCCGGTAGCGCCGGTAGCGGCGGTCCAGGTGAATGTGACTGTGGGGCCTGGCAGGGTGCTGCCCGGCGCAGGAGAGATCAGCGTTACGAGCGGCTGCACCACGTAGACAATCGACTCGATGTTGCCGATCTCGGGCGAATAGCCCGCCCCATTTCCTGAAGAGGCCGGCGTGCCCCCGATGCCGTAGGCGGCGTAATAGTAGAGCGTGTGCATCCCCTGGCGTTGCCCGCTCAATTGCAGCATGAAGACGGCGGGATTGGCGCCCGGCGCCGAGGTATCGGTGGCCATCGCCCATTGCCCGGGGGTGCCCGCAACGGCGCTGCCGTCGTCCACCCAGTAGTAGACGGTCGTCGCCGGCGGATTGACCGCCGCGGAATCGCTGAGGTACACGCTGGATCCGGTGTAGTTGCTGGTCACCGTCACGGTAAACGCCGGCGCGGTGCTGCGCGTCACATAGGGCGGGCTGGTTGAAACCGTCTGCGAATCGCTCACGATTGCCGGGACCCCGTTCAGCGGAATCTGCGCCAGCGGATTCGCCGCGATCACCGAGACGCTGTTGCTGCTGTTGTTTGCGACGTAGACCTGGTTGGTTACCGGGTTCACCGCGAGGGCACCGGGAGTGCTACCCGCCGCAGGCGTGGCCACTACAGTGTTCGTCGCCCCGTCGATCACCGAGACGTTGTCGTTGAAGCCATTTGCGACGTAGACCATGTTGGTCACCGGGTTCACCGCGATGGCATAGTTAAGATAGCCCACCCCCAGCGTGGCTACCACGGTGTTCGTTGCTCCGTCGATCACCGAGACATTGTCGCTGTCTTCATTCCCGACGTAGACCATGTTGGTTACCGGGTTGACCGCTATTGCAAATGGATTTGTGCCCACCGTAACCGTGGCAACCACGGCGTTCGTCGCCCCGTCGATCACCGATACGCTGTTGAGGCCATTTGCGACGTAGACCATGTTGGTCACCGGATTCACCGCGAAGGCTATGGGATGGGTGCCCACCGTAACCGTGGCTACCACGGTGTTCGTCGCCCCGTCGATCACCGAGACGCTGTTGCTTAACTCATTTGCGACGTAGACCTGGTTGGTCACCGGGTTCACCGCGATGCCACCCTCGAGACCGGGATTTGTGCCCACCGCCGGCGTGGCTACCACGGTGTTCGTCGCCCCGTCGATCACCGAGACGCTGTTGCTGCCGGCGTTTGCGACGTAGATCATATTGATCACCGGGTTCACCGCGATGGCACTGGGATTGGAGCCCACTCCCGGCGTGGCCACCACGGTGTTCGTCGCCCCGTCGATCACCGAGATGCTGGCGCTGTCGCCATTTGCGACGTAGACCATATTGGTCACCGGATTCGCCGCGATGGCTTCGGGCGAGGCGCCTACAGTAGGCGTGGCCACCACGGTGTTCGTCGCTTCGTCGATCACCGAGACGCTGGCGCTGCCGGAGTTTGAGACGTAGACCATGCCGGTCACCGGGTTCACCGCGATGGCACCGTCAGCACCGGGACCTGTGCCCACCGCCGGCGTGGCCACCGTGCTGTTCACCGCCCCGTCGATCACCGAGACGCTGGCGCTGCCGGCGTTTGCGACGTAGACCCTGTTGGTCACCGGGTTCACCACGATGGCTGGGGGATTGGCGCCCACCCCCAGCGTGGCTGCCACGGTGTTCGTCGCCCCGTCGATCACCGAGACGCTGTTGCTGCCGTAGTTTGTGACGTAGACCTGGTTGGTCGCCGGGTTCACCGCGAGGTTATCGGGCTCGTAGCCCACCGCAAGTGTTGCTACCACGGTGTTCGTCGCCCCGTCGATCACCGAGACGCTGTTGGCGCCGCCACAGCTGCAGCCGTTTGCGACGTAGACCATGTTGGTTACCGGGTTCACCGCGACGCCATAGGGCAGGCTGCCCACCCCCAGCGTGGCCACCACGGTGTTCGTCGCCCCGTTGATCACCGAGACATTGGAGCTGTCTTCATTTCCGACGTAGACCATGTTGGTCACCGGGTTCACCGCGATGCCATCGGGATTTGTGCCCACCGTAACCGTTGCCACCACGGCGTTGGTCGCCCCGTCGATCACCGAGACGCCGTCGCTGCTTACGACGGAGGTGCCATTTGTGACGTAGACCATGTTGGTCACCGGATTCACCGCGATGTCTCCGGCGCCGATGACCGTAATTGTTGCTACCACGGCGTTCGTCGCCCCGTCGATCACCGAGACGCTGTCGCCTTTGCTATTTGCGACGTAGACCATGTTCGTTACCGGGTTCATCGCGAGGACATACGGATTTGTGCCCACCACAGGCGTTGCCACCACGGCGTTGGTCGCCCCGTTGATCACCGAGACACTGTTGCTGCCGTAGTTTGCGACGTAGACCATGTTGGTCGCCGGGTTCACCGCGATAGCAAAGGGATTTGTGCCCACCGCAGGCGTTGCCACCACCGCGTTCGTCGCCCCGTCGATCACCGAGACGCTGTTGCTGTCCCAGTTTGAGACGTAGACCTTGTTGGTTACCGGATTCAGCGCGATGCCACTGGGATTTGTGCCCACTTCAGGTGTTGCCACCACCGCTTGGGCCCGCGCCGTTACAGGCGCCGCCAGCCCGGCGAACAAGGCGAGGAACGCACTTATGGCAAACGCTTTCACTCCGGCAAAACGCAGGCAGGAGCACAGGTTGAAGGACGATAACACGCGAACAAGACGGAGGAACACCGGCTTTGACATAACGACTCCTTGCTCTGGGTTCGATTTCTTGCCGGTCCAGTAGCAAGGAGCCGGGTACTTGCACCCGGCGCAGGTGCGGGCAGCACACGTGTTGCGCGCAGCTCGCGCGTTGTCGAACCACAGCCGGAACCAGCCCATCCGCAAGGCAGACGCCGCGAATCGGCGCGCCGCGGACATTCCACGCGGAAGCGAAGGTTCCCAATGCCGAACTGGGATCCAACAAGGGGAGTTGATCTCTATTTTTATCGGCTGGCAGGGAACGTAGCACTGTTTTTTCCTGATTGTCAATCGAAGTTTCAGTGCCTATGCAGCCGCAGAGTTTACCCTCGCTTGTGGCGGCCCGCACTTCGGGGCGACCAACCACGAACTGCCCACCAGCGCAAAACGGCCACCCTTTCGGGTGGCCGTTTTGCTGAACACTGATCACCGACAACTGACCACTGTCGTTTTCAGCCTTCGCGCTTCCACTGGATGAGGTCGCCGAGGGTGGTGGTGGAGCTTGAGACCGGGTGCTTGTGGGTATCGGCCTTGTAGTGCTCGACCTGGGCGCGGCTGGCCTCGTGGCCGGAAACTGCGCGCAGGCTCAGGCCCACCTTCTTCTCTTCCACGTTGATCTTGATGATCTTGAAATCGTGCTCTGCGCCCACTTCGAGTTTTGAGTGGTCGCCGTTTTCGCCGGCCTCAGAGATGTGGCAGAGCCCCTCGACGCCATCCGCGATTTCAACAAAGGCGCCGAATTGCGCGGTGCGCAGCACCTTGCCGTGCACCACGTCGCCCACGCGATGGGTGGCAAAGAAGCTCTCCCACACATCGGGCTGGAGCTGCTTGATGCCCAGCGACAGGCGGCGATTCTGCGGCTCGACGCCGAGCACCACAGCCTTCACCTTTTCGCCCTTCTTGATAATTTCGGAGGGGTGTTTCACGCGCTTGGTCCAGCTCAGGTTCGAGACGTGCACCAGGCCGTCGATTCCATCTTCGATCTCGATGAAGGCGCCAAAGTCAGTGAGGTTGCGGACGCGCCCTTCAACCACGGCGCCGGTAGGATACCGCTCGCTGAGGTTCTCCCAGGGGTTTTCAAGAAGCTGCTTCATGCCCAGCGAGATGCGGCGGTCGGTGGGGTTCACGCTCAGAACCACGGTATCGACCTCGTCGCCCGGCTTGACCAGCTTGGAGGGATGCTTGAGGCGCTTGGACCAGGTCATCTCGGAGAGGTGAACCAGGCCCTCGATGCCCTGCTCGAGCTCGACGAACGCGCCGTAGTCGGTAACCGACAGAACGCGGCCGTGAACCTTGGCGCCCACCGGGTAACGCTCCGCGGCGTCGAGCCACGGGTCGGGTGTGAGCTGCTTGAATCCGAGCGAGACGCGCTGCTTGTCTTTGTCGAACTTGAGCACCTTTACCTGAATCTCGTCGCTGACATTGACCAGGTCGCGGGGATGGGTGAGGCGTCCCCAGCTCATATCGGTAATGTGCAGCAGGCCGTCGATGCCGCCGAGGTCCACGAACGCACCGTAGTCGGTGAGGTTTTTCACCGTGCCGGTGAGCACCGCGCCCTCGAAGAGATGCTCCATGGTGGACGAACGCTTGCTGTTCAGCTCTTCCTCGAGGATCTCTTTGCGGCTGACCACCACGTTGCCGCGCTTCTTGTTGAGCTTGATCACGCGGACGTCGATCTGCTGGCCGAGGTAGCCGTCGAGATTGCGCACCGGGCGAATCTCAAGCTGCGAGCCAGGCAGGAACGCCTTGATGCCGATGTCCACGGTAAGCCCACCCTTGACGCGGCTCACCACCGTTCCCTTGATGGGGGTCTTCTCACTGGCTGCCTTTTCAATCGTGTCCCAAACACGGAGGCGCTGCGCACGCTCGTAGCTGACGAGGTAGCCGCCTTCGTGCTCCTCGCGCTCGATCACCACGTCAATCACTTCGCCGGGCTGGAATTTGACTGCGCCGGTGTGGTCGACCACCTGCTCGAGCGGCACCAGGCCCTCGCTCTTCAGGCCAACATCGACCACCAGATACTTTTCAGTCTGCTTGATCACCGTGCCTTGCACGAC
>Ga0335074_10012962_pt1 | contig 11707 bp, 9 predicted proteins | sample Lox_Sample_23_FD_206715 | JGI IMG/M metagenome (GOLD analysis project Ga0335074, IMG submission 206715) | Soil microbial communities from Loxahatchee National Wildlife Refuge, Florida, United States - Lox_Sample_2.3 | ecosystem: Environmental > Terrestrial > Soil > Wetlands | place: USA: Florida...
TCGGCGACATCACCGGCAAGCTGACCATGTGCCTGCATGACCGATATTTCGATCCATTCGGCGGCCCGGCAGGTTGGATCGTGAGGGTCACGGCCGAGTGTCGGGAGAAGCTCGCGCCGTTGTTTCAGCTAATGGCCGGCGAGAGAGCGTTTCTGGATGCTGTGCTGGAGCAGGGCGAGATCGATGCGTCTACCCTAGATGTGTCGGAACTCGTGCGCGCCGCGATAGAAGCCTCTCCAGCGTTGAGATGGAAAGCGCAGAACGTCAAAGCTTGGAAATCCGGCGACAAGTCGCTGGCGCCGCGTGTGAGACGAGGGCGTCGACCGCCCGAAGAGCCTACGCTGTGAAGACTCGACCGAGCGGAGATGTGAGGGAACGACTGACGCCGGGCGTTGGCGCCGAGGTTGCGCACGAACTCGAGGTCGAGATTGAGCAGATTCGAGCTCGTCTAGCCGTAAATGAGGCGGAACGGAAAGAGCTCGAGGCCCGCGCTAAGAGGTCTCGTGAGCCGGCGCTCGACGAGCGTCGCGAATTATTCGTCACCCGCCATTGCAGATGCGCCAAGCGTGACAGCCGCGTCACCCGCCGCAGAGAAGGTTGCGCTATTTCGGCGCCTGTTCGCAGGCCGCACTGACGTATTCCCTGTCAGGTGGGAAAATCGAAAGACCGCCAAGTCGGGCTATGCGCCTGCGTGCGCCAACGAGTGGGTCAAGGGAATATGTGGCAAACCCCAGGTCAAATGTGGGGAATGCCCTCATCAAGCCTTCATCCCGGTCACCGACGACATCATCGAAAAGCATCTGCGCGGCGAGGGCGCACGCGCCTCTGGCGGCGATTTCGTGGCGGGTGTTTATCCGTTGCTTCCTGAGGAGACTTGTTGGTTTCTGGCCGCCGATTTTGACGAGGAGAGCTGGGCGGCTGACGCCTTGGCTGTGCTGGAGACTTTTCAGGCTAACGGCGTGCCCGCGGCCCTTGAGCGGTCTCGATCCGGCAATGGCGGTCATGTGTGGATTTTCTTCTGCGAACCGGCTTCGGCGCGCACCGCTCGGCAGCTTGGCGCGGCCATGCTGACAGAGACAATGGAGCGTCGGCCCGAAATAGGTTTCGCCTCATACGATCGCTTTTTCCCGAGCCAGGACACCATGCCGGTCGGCGGTTTCGGCAATCTAATCGCATTGCCTTTGCAGCGCCGGGCGCGCGAGCTTGGAAACAGTGTCTTCGTCGACCAAGATCTTCGTCCATACGACGATCAATGGAAAGCGAAGCCGTCCGATATCGGCATCGTCGCTGTCAGCGGCGCTGGGCTTATCAAGTGTGAGGTCGCATCGCCATCGATCGACCGTCTAGCGGTAATCCTGCCACGGGTTGTGCGCGCAGCATCGCTGCAAGGGTTCGAACTGGTGGCGGACGGCGGATCGGCGCATTTCAAATCCGAAACCGAAAACATCGGCTTCTCAATTACGGAGACGGTTAAGCGCGAGAAGCACGTTCTGACCGACGCCGAGCGCGCCAAGGAGGAAGCCTGGGAACGGAAGCGTGACCTCGCCGCGCGACGGAATTCTTGGGACAATGTATTCTTCGACAAGCCGCAATTTCCAGAATGGAATTTCCATCCGACGGGCCAGCTTTCATTCGAGCTTGAGCAGGTCTACGTCTTTGGGAGAGGGAGCTCTCCACGACGCAGCTTCCGCGATGCGAAAGTCCAACGGCTTGAAAATATGGCCAGTCATATTGCTGTGGGTCTTGCAGTACTCGCTGCAGCAAAGAGGAGCAACGTCTCAAGCGAGAAGCAGAGCAGCGCAGAATCGAGGAAGAGTGGCGGCAACGCGAACTGGCGGCGCGTGTCAAGCATATCGAAGATCGTCGAGCAGCGGGACTTGGCGCTATTTTGACGGAGCTCGACGAGCTCGATCGGCTACGTCGCCTCATCAGCATGCTAGCAGAAGAGGTTCCAGACGAACTGACGCCGCGTCTGTCGGCCTTTCTCGCCTGGGCGAAGGACCATCTGGCAAAACGTGAAGCGCGCCTTTCGGCGCAAGCGCTTGAGGATCGGTTTGCAGCCGAGCATCTGTTCGGTGACGATGATGATCACGACTTCACGTCGTCCAGATGGTATTAGGCGAGAGGAGGAAGCGATACAGATCGGCGAGCCATGCTGGCGCGTATTCGAAGAAGACGGTCTCGCTGCCCTGCATCTTGCTGCTGCGGATCAGGCCGACCGGACGCGTGCGCCCGTCGATGTTAATATGAACTTCAATGTCGGCCAATATCGGTCGGACCCGATGTGCGCTTGAGGCGGACGCGTTTCGGCAGCTCCGCGCTGGCTAGAGCCTGACCGACGCTGTCGCGCGCGATGTCGACGATCTCACGCAGACCATCGAGTAGGCCAAGTGCCTGCAGGACGGCGGGATAGATGCCGATGCTGACATTGGCGTTGCCGGCTTGGACCTTTTGCAGGGTCGAGCGGGAGGTGAAGGCACGCTCGGCCACGACCGCCATGGGCAGCCGCCGACGGCGACGGGCGTCGCGGATATCTGCGCCCAGTTTGTGCAGGACGCGTCGCACAGGGGCGGGGGGATGGTGTGGCGTCGGTATTTGTGCTCTTCGCACTACATAGACGATGTTTATGCAGTACGAAGATTACAATTTTTCTCTTCATTGGGGAGCTTCCGCTTGCATCCCGTATCCGCGCGCGCCTTCAAAGACAGGGATCCGATGGTATAACTCCTCGGGTTCCTCGGCCCGCAATCCGAGGAAAAGTATCACCGCGCCCTCCCTCAGGAGGTTCGTTTCGAAAAGATTGGGAGGGGTGATTTGTAGCCCGTTCGGCCCGCTTTTCGCGACGGCCACCGGGCCTTGTCAGAAACATGTCTACTTTCTTCTGACATGGTTCTGGTCGCCATCTTCAGAATGCTACGAGAACAGTTTGGCGATCTCGGCCACTGAGATGAACAACCTTCGGCTTCCTTCGACGAGAAATCTGAATCGGTAGCGCTGATAGAACTGCGCTGTTTTGTCGTCCTTGGCGTCGACCACAAAGGCGTAGGACGCGATGTCGTTCCGCAGCACGCGGCTAAAGGCGTCGAAGAGCATGAACTCGCCGTGCCCTTGTTGCCGATGGCGGGCATCAACCGCCAGCCGTCCCATCAGCGTCGCGGGCACGACCGGATAGCGTGGCAGCCGCTTCGCCAGCGGCTCGGGCAATTCGGCGAGAGCGATGCTGGTCGCCGCAAGCGTGTAATAGCCGATCGGAACGCGGTCGCCGTCGCTGACCAGGACGAAGCACGAGGCGACCCGCCGCCTTGCGTCCTGCCCCGCCTGCTGTCGCAGATACCTGTCTAGCGGCTCGACGCCGCTGTTGAAGCTTTCTCGATCATGCTGGTCCGACAGAGGCTCGATACGCAGTGCCGGTGCCGTGGAGGCCACTCAGGCGCCGGTTAGCTTGAGGTATCGCTGTGCGGCCGCCTTGAGCCGAGCGTTCGGTTCCCGTGGATGGAGGAGTGCCTCCGCGAAGGCCCGGCTGTCGGCGGCGCTCAGCCGGATCGTCTGGGTTTCCTCGATGACGCGCACGGCTGCGTCATGCACGCTGGCGATCACGAAATCCGTCAGCGTGCGCCCTTGCAGCTCAGCGGCGCGCTGGAACAACGCCTTCTGGTCGCGCGAGACTCGCGCCTCCAGCCGCTCATCTCGTGCCTTGGTCGTGGCTTTTCCTGACATCTCGCGCATACCTTGAGTTGCACCCGGAACGTGGCTACTATGTACGGCTAATAGACGGACGGTTCAAGGGCCGTGAGGCGGCCGCGGCGGGTGGTCAGAACTATGTGTACCGCTGCGCGATCCCTGAATTAACTCCAGTTCGGCGCTGACCTAGGCTCGTTGGAAGGGAATTGGCCGGCCTCCACCCCCGACCAATCTCGTCAGCCATGGCTGACGAGAGTCCCGAGCGCTGGAAGGGCCGATCCGACGCCGTAGTGTCCGAATTCCGCAGCAAATCGCTGCGGCCTCATTGAAGCAGAGATCGCGCGGCGGTCGCGGCAAGTCTCGTTTTCTATTCCTCGGTGGTGAAAGCACCGAGGCCTCATTGGCGAGAATGCAGAGTAAAAGGGACGACAAATCTGTGGGCACTAAGGCAATCCGAATTTGAGTGTTGCCGGACGCGATAAGTTTTCGGGGCAGACACGTGCAAACCGATCCAATGTCGAGGTTCGATGACAGTTTTTCTCTGCTGACCGGCTATTCGCCGCCGATGCGGTGGCAGAAGCGACTGTTCGATTTGTTTGTACGGGCCGCGATTCCGGCCGCGCTCGATTTGCCGACCGGACTCGGAAAGACCTCGGTAATGGCGATCTGGCTTGTCGCTCGCGCTCTCGCAGGGGAAGACGCGCTCAAGGCTACTCCGCGTCGGCTGGTCTATATCGTTGACCGGCGCACCGTCGTCGATCAGGCGACGGAAGAGGCCGAAAAACTGCGTGACGCTCTGGATTGCAACGATACGCCGCAATCCAGAGCCGAACATCTCAAAGGATTGCAGCCCAGCGAAAGGGAGCGGGCGTTCGCCACGCTTCGCGCGTTGAAGGGGTGCCTCGGTTTTGGAGATCGAGAGAGACTCCCCATTTCGACGCTGCGCGGCGCTCATGTTGATAACCGCGAATGGCTCGATAATCCCGCCGCTCTCGCGATTATCATCGGAACGGTCGACATGATCGGCTCGCGGCTTCTGTTCGAGGGCTACGGCGTCTCGCGCAAGATGCGGCCCTATCACGCCGGTCTGCTCGGCGCGGATACGTTGATCGTTCTCGACGAAGCGCACCTCGTTCCACCGTTTGCGGATTTGCTGCGCGCCGTCGAGAGCGAAGGCTCGCTTTGGCCGGAGGATGAAGCCTCATCTTGGCAAGCGGATATCGCACCACGGCCGCCCTTTGCCGTCCTGCCGCTCTCCGCAACGCAACGCGAGCGACCTATGGAGAATGGCGACTGCGAGCCATTCGGTCTTGAGAGGGAAGACTGGCACGATGACACTGCGTCTCCAAGGCTGAATGCCCGCAAGCATCTACGCATCGAACCGCTGGTTGAGAAGGATCACGACAAACAGCTTGCCGAAGCTGCGCTCGAATTGGCAACCAAGAATCGGCCGGCACGGGTAGTGATATTTTGCAATCGCCGGGAGAAAAAGGACGACGGCGGCGGTCCCAGCGCGCAGGGCGTGGCCGAGGCGATCAAAGCCCTGGCTGACGGAGATAAGAAGGCCGGGCGCGAGAAGGTCGATATTCATTCACCGGAACTGCTTGTTGGCGCCCGCCGCGTACGCGAGCGCGAACAGGTGGCCTCCAGGCTTAAAGGCCTTGGCTTCATCGGCCGCGTGGCGTCACCCGAAAAGCCGGCATTCCTCGTAGCAACATCCCGCGTGGCGTCACCCGAAAAGCCGGCATTCCTCGTAGCAACATCCGCTGGCGAGGTCGGCATCGATTTTGATGCCGATCACATGGTCTGTGACCTTGCGCCATGGGAACGCATGGTGCAGCGCCTCGGGCGTGTCAATCGGCGCGGCGGCAAAGACCGCGAAGCTCAGGTGGTTGTATTCGACACGTCTGGAATCGAGAAGGACGAGGCTCGGAAAGTCCGGCTAAGCGCGACACGCGATCTGCTTAGCCGCATCGAAACCGATTTTGGCGGTAATGCGGGACCGGCAACGCTGCTCGAATTGCGCGGCCGGATCGGCCGGGATGAAATCGAGAAAGCCTCTACACCCGAACCACTGCGTCCAGCGCTGACGCGCGCGCTTGTCGATGCCTGGTCTATGACCTCGCTCGAAGATCACACCGGCCGGCCCGATGTGGCACCCTGGCTGCGCGGTTGGGTGGAGCCTGATAATCAGACGGTCCTAGTCTGGCGTACCTATTTGCCGGTACGGGAGGGCTCAGTCGATTGGCCACGAACGCCCACCGAGAAGAAAGAAGTAGAGGCATTCTTTGAGGCGGTGCCTGCGCATGAGAGCGAAAAACTCGAGACAGAAACGTATCGCGTGGTCGACTGGCTACAAGACCGCGCCAAGGCGCTCCTGACACTTCAACAAGATGTCGCGGGCGAGCAAACCGTAGATGCCGTTATCCCTGCCGGGACAGATGGCGTCGATGCGAGCGAAGCCGCGATGCAACCCGCTGCGCGGCAGGCGGCACCATTACATAGTCGGGATATCGTACTTTTTGTACTTTTGCCCAACGGAGATTATGCAGCCCGTTACACGCTCGGCCAGTTGGCGGCAGAGCGCAAGGGCAAGGCGAAAGAAGACTTTGTCAGCGGACTCGTCGGAAAAATCCTCATCGTGGATTCCCGGATCGGAGGCCTCAACGATGGCGTACTGACCAGCAAAGGAGGTGGCGGCTTCCCGACTGCCGATACCGATAAAGGCTGGAGTGAAGACGCAGGATTTCGCGTACGGCTGGCCGCACCCGAAGAGTACGAGAGCAAAGAGAACGATTGGCATTTCGAGGATAATTTCGTTCTTCGAGCAAATGGCGACGGCGATGCGGAGGAGTGGCTTGTCATCGAGCATTATAGGAGCACGGCCCAATCGGAGGATGCTCGTTCTGTTTCCAGGCCTCAGGAGCTAGGCCAACATGAAAGCTGGGCGGAGCAGAAGGCCGGGGACATCGCGAGCAAGATCGGCTTTTCCGGCCCGGCGTTCGATGTGCTGACGCTCGCCGCTCGGCTGCACGACGAAGGTAAGCGCGCGGGGAAATGGCAGAATGCCTTCAACGCAAAACGCGATGCTGCCAGATGCGGTCTGACCGGTCCGCTTGCGAAAACCACGGGATTCAGGCCCAACCTTCTCGATGGCTATCGGCACGAGTTTGGTTCACTCGCCGTTTTCGAGACCCATCATCCTTGGGCTAAGGCGCTTCCTGTGGATATTCGCCAGCGCCTTGAGGCATTGCGGCCATCGAGCGAATGGTTCGACCTGTTGCAGCACTTGGTGGCTTCGCATCACGGCGGCGCGCGGCCGGTCATCTCTACGGATGGATGTCAAGACGGGCCGCCGTCCGCGCTGAAAGAGCGCGCTTGCGAGGTCGCGCTGCGATTCGCGGCGCTTCAGAAGCGGTGGGGGCCTTGGGGTCTCGCGTGGTGGGAGGCGCTGCTGCGCGCCGCCGACCAGCAAGCCTCGCGCGACAATGATAGAGGTGAAGGCTTGGCCTCACATGGGGAAGGAAGATGATGGCCGAAGCCTCGATTCCCGTAAATTTGCTCAATCCCGGCCAGGTCTTCGCCTGTTTGGGCTTCATGGAGGCGGCAGACATACTGCTGCGCGACGCCGCAGGCGGCTTCGATTGGTCCAGTGACTCCAACACCCGCTTCGCGCTCCGTGCCGCAGGAGAACGGAATCCCTTCGAGGCGGTGCTGGAGTTCTTGGCCGAGTCAGAGCCGAACCGATGGGGCCCAATCGGGTACACCGATCCGCCATCTAAGAAGGGTGAAACCGGCGGGGATGAGGATGTCGAAGGTGACGATGACATGGACGACGTCGCGTCAGCCAGCCAAGTGCCGTCGCTGGATTTGTCCATTACCTTTCCCGCGAAGGCAGGCGATCGAATGGCCTTGCCTATCAAATTCGGCGGCGGGAACAGGCCGGTTGTCGAACTCGATCATTGGGCGGATGGATCGAGCCGCGAGAGCTTCAAGCTTTATGCCGGCAATCGGTCAGCCGACGCCATCGCGCGCGCGATGCTGAAGGGCGTGCGCGGCAAGCCGAGCAAGAAGCAGAGGGCCAATGGACAACCTGGCGATCTGAAGACCAGGGGCGTGCGGCAGCTATGGGAAGAAGATCGCGCGGCGCTCGTCAATGCGCCGTTCGATGTGCTGACGCCAATGGGCGGCAGCTTCAATTTCGACCCACGCGGAGCGTGGACTGCCATCGATGCCGGGTATTCGCCGAACGAATATAAGCATGCCATCGAAGCCTCTCCCGTCGTTGAATTCCTCGCCGCTTGGGGATTGGAAAACGCCCGCCCGGTCGAATTCGGCGTTCGTCAAGTTCGATATGCCGCTTGGGGTGTGAACCTGCCCCTCATATTGGCGCGCGCTGCGCTTGCAAGCGTGCTCCCTGCTGTTCCGGCAAGACAGTTTCGGTTCGATCTCGATTTGTCTGGCAAGAATAAAGTCGTCACTTTTGCTCAGGAGGAGCCAAGCACATGACAATGCTCACGGCAGAAATCATCAACGATTGGGCTGATAACAAAAATGGTCCCGTCGCGCTGACCTGCAAGCAGAAGCTCCTACCGGTCGAAGGCGAGGGCGGCGTGATCTTCCCGCCGACCTATGCCGACATCGGCTACAACATCGACACGCTGTCGGACGGCACGAAGGTCGCGACCATCGACAGCGTCGGCAGCCAAGCCAACCGGATAGAGCCGATCTTTACGCACGAACCCTATTCATCGCTCGTACCGCAGATCACCATCGAGCTTCACAAGGGCGACGATGACGGTAAGGAATTTGTAGAACGGCGATCGATCTTCGATTTGGCCCATCGCAGCGCGGACGCAGTGGTCTATTCATGCCCAAAATTGGCACCAGTTATTGCAGAGGCCTATTTGGCGTTGAGACGTCATGGCGATGCCGGGCCACTGTGTAGTATAGCGCCGTCTTCGCTCCTTTTCGGGGTGTGGGATTCGCGCGGCGGATCTGGAGAAAAGCGTCCTCGCCTTATCCGTTCTGTTGTCCGCGCATGGGACGTGGAGACGCTTTACGCTGCCGCACAATTCAATTCGATCTGGAAAGCACTAAGCGAAAATCAGCAAGAAGAATTAAAAAAGGAAGCAAAGGCCAAGAAAACAAGACTTTCCGAAAAGGGGTTTGCCGACGCACCCGCCACTTTCCGGAAAGTCAGCCAAGCTGCCGCTAGACAGATGCCGGAATTTCGGAATGGCACGCCGAATCCGGATCGTCGTGTTCTCGGAGGGATCGTGACGAAGGGCGCGATCGAACGGGATATTGTAGTGAATCTCGTCGCCTTGCGCAACATACATGGTGCGACGGAGGCGATGTCGCAGGCGATACGGCGCTATTTGTTAAGTCTGTCACTACTCGCCGCCACCGCCGATATTGAGCTTTTTCTGCGCGAGGGCTGCAATTTGCGGTTTGCCGATAAAGACGACTGTTGGTTTGCCGTCCCGCGGCGGGGTGATCCCGTGCCTGTTGAATTGTCAACAGCAAGAGAGCTTCTGCTCGACTATGCAAAGCGCGCGGTCGTACCGTTCAAGGCGAAATGGCCATCGGAGTTGTCGTACACTTTCGATCTGAAGGAGGCAAAGAAGCTCCTCGCCAAAAAGGAAGAGGACGGGGAGGAGTAGGAGGTGGTCGATACCCTTCTCATCTCCGTTCGTTTTCACGGCGGCCGCTATCACGGCAGCGGAGAATGGCCACCATCGCCGGCGCGGCTATTCCAGGCAATGGTTGCAGGCGCCGCACGCGGGGAAAATCTATCCGAGCACGCCGCCAGGGCCTTCGAATGGCTCGAAATCCTGGAGGCGCCGGTTATCGCGGGGCCGCCCGCCTATCCGGGGCAGCCTTTCAGGAATTTTGTTCCGAACAACGATCTCGACGCGGTGGGTGGCGACCCGGCACGAATTGGCGAGATACGGGCGGCTAAGACCGTCCGCCCGCACATTTTCGATGCCGCCGTCCCATTGCTCTACGCATGGACGTTCGAGCCAAGCATTGACGCCGGGCGGCAGGCGCGCGTGATCTGCGAGATCGCCGAGGATCTTTATCAACTGGGCCGCGGCGTCGACATGGCCTGGGCAACCGGCGAGGTTGTCGACGAAAGGGAGGCGGAGAGCCGGCTTTGTGGGAATGAGAGCATGCTGTGGCGGCCGAACAAGAGCGGCAATGGCGCCATGCTTTCCAGTCCTCGCTCCGGGTCGCTGGCGAGTTTGACCGCGCGTTTCAAGGCGATGCGCGGGCGGTTCAAGACGGTCGGAACCGGCAGGAAGACCAGTCAACTTTTTGCGCAAGCGCCGAAGCCGGACTTCAGGCAGGTTCCGTACAACAGCCCGTCTGTATTTCTTCTCTTCGAGATCAGGAACGCCGATGGTTTCGCGCCGCAGCCCCTTGAGCGCGCCGTTGCACTGACTGAAAAGGTCAGGGATTTGGCCGTGAAGCGGCTCAAAGCTTCAGCATGGCGGCGGTACGATCCGAAGCGGGAAGCCCTGGCCGACAAAATCTTCGTCGGGCGCGATTCGCAGGAAGGCGACAAGGCGCGGCGCATCCGCATCGCGCCGCTGCCGTCGATCGGCCATGCCCAAACGGAACGTTCGATCCGACGTGTGCTCGTCGCCGTGCCGCCGGACTGCCCTATAGCAACGGGTGATATCGCGTGGGCTTTTTCTGGACTCCCATTGGCCGATCCGGAAACCGGAGAAGTACGGGACGATACCGCAGAACTGGTCGCCGCGAGCGACGACACAATGCTTGCGTACTATGGCATCGAAGATTCGGCACGCCTCTGGCGGACAATCACGCCGGCCGCGCTGCCCGAGCGCACCGCGCGCCGGCGCATCGATCCTCTTCGCGCGCGCGAAGAGGCAAAGAGCGGCGTCGAACGTGTGCGCGAGCACACGGCAGCCGAATGGGCCGTACAGCAGGCATTGCGTCATGCCGGCATCGGTGCCTCCGTGGAGACGATCCGCGTGCAGCGCGAGCCGTTCGAAGGCAATGGCCTACGCGCGGAAGCCTTCGCGAAGGGGGCTCGCTTTGCCAAGGAGCGGCTCTGGCATGTCGAGGTCTCCTTCTCTGGTCCGATAACAGGTCCGCTTCTGATCGGCGACGGCCGTTATCTGGGTCTCGGCCTGATGGCACGGATCCAGCGCGCGAATGGTGGCGTCTTTGCCTTCGTCATCATGGATGGCCTGACGGAACAAGCCGAGCGGCTTGCGCTCACGCGCGCCTTGCGCCGCGCCGTTATGGCGCGCGTGCAGGAGAAGCTAGAGCGCACGACGCTGCCGGCATTCTTCACCGGTCACGCTGCTGACGGGGCGCCGTCGCGGTCGGGTCGCCACGAGCATCTTGCTTTTGCGTTCGATGCACCAAGGAAGCGACTTCTCATCGTTGCGCCGCATGTTCTCGAGCGACGCCAAGCTTTCAAGGATGAACGCGAGCAGTACCTTCCAATACTCGCGAATGCGCTCGAAGATTTCAGGGAATTGCGGGCGGGCACGGCCGGAAAGCTCGCTCTTACCCCCAGCGCTATGGACCTATCCGACGATCCGCTACTCGCGCTATCGCAGGCATGGCAGAGCCTGACACCTTACCGCGTGACGCGACATGCCAGACTGAACGATGCGGCTGCGGCGCTTGAAGCCGATCTTCTTCTCGAATGCCAGCGTGCCGGACTCCCACGACCGCAGATCGAGATCACTAAGACTTTCACGAAGCCGGATGCTGGACTATTCGGCCTCGCAAAGCTCAGGTTTCATGGCGCCACGGCAGGGCCAATGCTGCTTGGCCGTGACCGCCACTTCGGGGGCGGCCTGTTCGTAACGGCTGGATAAGGGACCGAATTCGGGGGCGAGCGCCATGACCGGCGACCAGCTCGAGTTTCATCTTCCGGCGCCGCCGGTCAGCGGCGACACGCCGCTCATTCCGGCGCGGATGGTGAACGAGTTCGTCTATTGCCCGCGGCTGGCCTATCTGATGTGGACGCAGGGCGAGT
>Ga0335074_10012963_pt1 | contig 11707 bp, 9 predicted proteins | sample Lox_Sample_23_FD_206715 | JGI IMG/M metagenome (GOLD analysis project Ga0335074, IMG submission 206715) | Soil microbial communities from Loxahatchee National Wildlife Refuge, Florida, United States - Lox_Sample_2.3 | ecosystem: Environmental > Terrestrial > Soil > Wetlands | place: USA: Florida...
GTAGCTTGCCAGCCAGCGAAGTGCACCAAGGCGGAGCGTTACAACCGCGTATGCTTGCGCTCACTTCCGGGCGCGATCCCAAACTGGCGTTGGTATGCGCGGCTGAACGCGGTCTCGGACTGGTAACCGACCTCTCCGGCAATTACAGCCAATGGCATGTGGGTGGCTCGAATGCGGCTTCGAGCAAGAGTCAAGCGAAGCTCAGCCAGGAAGGCGACAGGTGCCATCTTGACGACAGTTTGAAATTGGCGCACCAGAGTGGCTCGGGACGTGTTGGCCCGCCGCGCCAATTCCTCAAGTGTCCAAGGATGGGCTGGTTTAGCCAGCATGCCGGCCAGCGCTCGGGAGGTGTGCCGGCGCATCAGCAACGAAAGGATACCTGTGGTTGCGTGCTCGCGCTCGAGGTGCGTCCTGAGCACGAATATTATCAGGGAACTCCCAAGTGCGGCGGCGATCGGCGCGGCCCCGAGCCTGTCTTCCTCCAGCTCGCTTTGCATCATACTGACAATGCCGGTAACGCGGGCGGCATCACTTCCTTGTCCCCGCCCAAAGACGATAACCTCCGGCAGCGCCGCCAGTACGAAATTATGATGCGCGTGTTCGAACAGAAGGCGGCCACAGATGAGCTTTGCGTCAGGTTCGCCGACGATATTGCTTTTCACCAGCAGTTCATCGTGTGATCGCTTATCGACTCGCATTGATACGCCTCGCCCGGTGGCACTCGGCACTGAGCGAACGGTGTGCGGACCTCCATGCGGAAGGAACGCCACGTCGCCTGCGCTCAGTACGATCCCAGGGCGGTCACGAACCTCGAGCATGCAGGCCCCAGCTGTCACAATGTGAAACGGCGCCCAGCCACCTGGCTCAGGCTCATGCTCCGATGCCCATTGAGCGCCGAACCGGCAAAGCTGCTGCAGTTCCGGCCGCACGCTAAGTAATGGTAGTAACGCCCTGAAGGCATCAGCTTCTTCGGTCATTTCGCCCCCGAGGATCGCCCGAACGAGGTTGATCCGCACGGATAAGCACTTGCGCCCTTCGGATAAGGGTCCCGTCCGTTCCTTTATCTATATTCAATCCGGCGGGCGGGGGCACCATGTCAGGGATCCTCCGATGAGCCGACGAAGCGGGGACGAGGCCGACCGCACGCAAACCGCCATCATGGAGCAGCCGATGACCGCGAGCCATTCAATCACCAAGGCGGCCAGCCCCAGGGCTTCTGCGCCGGCCGTTTTGTCTGCGAACCTCGTAACTGCGGAGCGCCGCTCAACAATCGAGCAGCTCTTGTCATGCTCCCATGAAGACATTGCCCGTATCGCGCAGATTCTACGCGGATTGCACTGCACGGCTGTAATGCGCGGCGCGGATGGCGCTGCCCTGCCATTGATCGCTGCACCGTGTGGATCGGGCGATCCGTCTCTTTCCGGTCGGATCCGACTGGAAGTCGCGATTTACGGCTCGGAGGATGCCCCCCTGGCCATCCTTGAGGTCACTTCCGGCGACGCCGAATATTCGAGCACTCTGGACACCATGCTGCGAACCCTTGTGAAAGCCAGCGCTCGTGCCATCGCCGAGCGTTGGTTCCGGATTTGCCATTGGGGCCACTGGATCCTTGTAGCGCAACGCGAGAGTCGCCCGGACAATAAGATCATTCTTGCAATCGATGACCGCCGTAGAGTCGTCGGTGCCGACCGGTACGCACGCCAAGTACTTACGGCAAGAGGCGGTCAATTCGTGCCCGATTGCGCTCTTGCAGAATTCTTCGAAGTAGGAACTCTGAGTTTCCACGGCAGCATCGGTTGTGACATCGCGACGAGGCTGGTTGATGCCGCCGACGGCACAGTGTGGTCGGTTCTGATTACATCGCCCAATCCCTGTGGCGCCCGGCCAGTCTACGGCGAGCAGCTGCTCTTTCACGCACGGCCGCGTATGGATGCCATCACCTGCGTCCGACTTCGCTCACAGGCGGATGCAGAGACACGGGGGTTGCCACCGCGGATGCTTCAGAGCATACGAGAGTATATCGACAGTCATCTCGATTGCCCGTTATATGTCGAGGAGCTGGCCGCGCAGCTGGGCATCTCGCCTTCGCACTTCACGAAGTCGTTCCGCAGATCCTTCGGTACTACGCCCCACAACTATGTGATGCGACGCCGCCTTCTGCGTGCGCAGGAAATGCTCTCTCAGAGTGATCTCTCCTTGGTAGAGATCGCGCTGCGTACCGGCTTTGCGGACCAGAGCCACTTCTCCCGCCGCTTCCACCAGCTCATAGGTGTGCCACCGAAAGCTTTCCGTCATCGGAGGCGGTAGCGATCCTAACCGGCGAGACTACAGGATAGGTGACCGCAAGTGATCCGAGCGAAGGGGCGCGACTCGGCGCACAAACCTGCACTGTTGCTGATGGTGTTCGCGGCGACGCTATCAGCTTGCGACATGACCCCGGAACCTGCGATTCACACATCGAGGGTTTACCGCGCGACCGATCGAAACTCGCCGGTCCGAAATCCGCATCCTAGTTACGTTGTGCAATTCAGCGCCATTGTGGGTCGTGGAGGCAGCGATTTGGCTCGAGCATGATCCGCGCGTCGGAGCCGCACTTAGTGAGATCGTTCTTCGGGCTGGACGGCGCGCGCCATGTGGGGCGATGTCAGCGGCTGAGACGCAGCAAACTTGCGATGCCCGCGATCAGCTCACGCGCCTCGATTGGCTTGGCGAGGTGCATTTGATATCCAGCGAGCAGCGAACGTTGCCGATCTTCGGCGCGCGCATAGGCAGTCACGGCAATAGCTGCAAGTCGGTCCCGATCCGTCGACGGAGCGTCTGCTCGAATGCGTCGTATGAGCTCGTACCCGTCCATATCCGGCATTCCTATATCGCTCAACAACACATCGTAACGCTCGCATGCAAAGTATTCGAGCGCCTGCGCCGCGCTCTCGGCGCAGGTCGCTTGAGCGCCCCGTCCTTCTAGGATACGGGCGATGAGCGCGCGACCATCTGCCTCGTCATCGACGATCAGCACCCTCACGTCATCCAGCCGCGGCAGCTCCATAGAATCCAGGGCATTGGCGGCGGCCTTCTCTTGCGTCTCGGCGCGCGGTTCCTCCGTCCGGACGTGAGAGACGGGGAGGGCAACGATGAATGTGCTGCCCTGATTCTCGCCATGGCTCTTGACGCGAACGGAGCCGCCGTGCATCTCGACGAGCGTCTTAACGATCGATAATCCGAGTCCGAGCCCTCCATGACGGCGCGTGAGGCTAGCGTCCGCTTGTCGAAATCGATCGAATACGAAGGGCAGGAATTCGGCGCGGATGCCGATGCCAGTATCCTCCACGACGATCTCGACATGGGAGTTCACCCGCTCGAGCACGACCGAGACACGGCCACCGGCCGGGGTAAATTTCACGGCATTCGATAGTAGGTTCCAGAGCACTTGCTGCAGACGATTCGGGTCACCGCGCACGAAGCCGATGTTCGAATCGAGCAGGGTGTGCAGGCGAAGCTTCTTAGCCTCAGCGGACTGCCTTACAGCATCGAGCGCCGCTTCGATGACATCGTGCAGGTGCAGCGGCTGAACTTCGAGATGAATCTTGCCCGATACGATCCGGCTCATATCGAGCAAATCGTCGATGATTCGCGTCTGCGCACGCACATTACGATTAATCGTCTTGAGCGCCTGTGTATCCTTTTCCGAACGTGGGCTCTGCATGAGGACCGTAGTCCATCCCTGGATCGCATTCAGCGGCGTGCGCAATTCGTGAGAGAGCGTCGCGAGAAACTCATCCTTCATGTGACTCAGGTGCTCGGCCTCCGTGCGCGCTGCTCGCTCGGATTCCAGTATCTGCTCGCGTTCGCTCGCGAACCGCTTCAGCTCGGATTCCCGATCGCGCAACCGTTGGAATAGCTTGGCGTTATCCATCGCGATCGCCGCCTGCGATGCAATGGCGGCCACGAGGCGCTCGGCGCGCTCGGAAAAAACGCCGGCTTCCGGGTGGCCGCAAAAAATGCCACCGAGCACTTCTCGCGTGCTGGAGATCACGGGCACGCCCAGGTAGCTGCACACGGGGAGGTGGTCCTCTGGCATGCCAAAGTGGGGTGGCCACTTCCCATAGCGCGGATCGGAGCGAATATCGTCCGAGCGCACGATTCCCTCGCCCCGGTAAATCGGCCCGAATACCTCGGTGGGGCGTGGCATCGGAAAGTTCGAGAATGCTTCGCGCGGGACACCCGACAGCGAATACAGCGAATATCTCGGCTCCCCTTCGCTCATGGTGTTATAGAAGAAGGCGCTGAAGGCCGCACCCGAGAGCTCGGTCGCCGCGTCGGTGACGATCTGCACGATGCGCTCGAGTTCCAGCTGGCTGGCGACTGCCTGACCGACTCGATTCAGCGTTTGCCAGGCGCGTGCCTCTTCCTCTGCCTTACGCTCCGCGCGGCGCCGCGCGGTAATGTCGTGCGCAATCTTCGCCGCACCCACGATTGCGCCGCCCCGGTCACGTATGGGTGAGATGGTCAGCGAAATCTCGCGTAGTTCTCCGTTCTTGTGCTGCCGTATCGTCTCGTAGCGCTCAATCCGCTCACCGGCCCGCAGCTTGCCGAGAATGACGTCTTCCTCGTGCTGCAGGTGCTGGGGAATGATCTTGCGGATCGACTGCCCGATCATCTCGGCGGCGGTCCAGCCGAACAGTCGCTCCGCCGCGGCATTCCACGAGGTGACGATGCCCCCCAGCGTCTTGCCGACGATGGCATCCTCCGATGACTCGACGATCGCCGCCAAATGGGCGCTCACGCGCTCGAAATCGCCCGTCGATGCGAGCGAAATCGGCGAGCCGGGAGCGGAACCTCGATCCTGACTCACCGCGGCGCAATTCTCCGGCATTCGAGCCGGGCTGTAGCGCTGCTCATGCCTTTCACTCTCAGCGTTGCGGCAGAATTGGCTGGGTTTCCGCAACTATTGTACCGTCATACGGGTCTGCTGGTCGCGACAGGGTTGCTTGAGCTCGTGCGGAGCTGCTCAGGTGTACCAGCGAAGCCCAGCCCGTACCGTATCGCCGTCGCTTCCGTGTGGCGGATCGCAGGTGCTGTCGGAGCATGCTCGTCCGCATCAGGACCGCTGGGCGAATGAAATCCACGAGCTGCGCGAACAGGCGCGACGATTCAGCTTTCCGATGGCTTGCGCAGTTGCTGATCGCGAAGACGGCTGGCTTCAGCCGACACGAGCGGCCAGGATCACGGCATGACGATCGGCAACTCGCACCTCTGTGGCTCGAAGTCGCGGGTTGGTCATCCAGAATTCCCGAACAGGATCCTTTTTTCCCCGCCAATCGTCAGGCCAGTACTCCTGCGGAGTTAGATCGTCCTTAATGAGGAGACCACCGATCGAGAGCCACTCGATCAGGCGTTCCGAGTTCTGAGCGTCAATTCCTCCATCGGCAAAGAGAAGATCAAACTTCTTCGTGTGGCGAAGCCGTCGCCAATCCCCGGTTACCACTTCCACTCGAGAATCGCCTTGGAAAAGACTACGCACAGCCGCCGCGCGTACTTCGTCGATCTCCACGGTGAGCAGGCGGGCTAAAGCAGACATGCCCGAGACCAGCCATGCTGTACCGAACCCACAACCGCTGCCGATTTCACCCAGAAGGCCGTCCCGAACCTGCGTCGCAAGCACTGAAAGTAAGCGCCCGACCTCCATGATCGAAGACTGCTTGAACTGATGCTTCTCAACGAGGAGCATCGCCTTTTTCACCAGACCGGGCGGTTCCTGAAGCTGAAGAGAACTCATACTCTATATAATCCTTCTCCCGCGGCGCCGATCGCGGCGCTGCGGGTGCGTGACGGGCTGATGGGTCGTCGGTCACAGCCCCTGGTTCGGGAGTATCCATCGCTGGGATTTGTCTGCGCTCAACGGCAGATGAGGATCTTGTAGTCCTTGCCGCCGGAACAGGAGTTTTCTCACAGGGCGTTAGCTGAAAGAGAACGCTCAGTCGCAAGTTGCGCTTGCACCGCCGGCTTCTTCTAGTTGGAGGGTGACCATCATTGCGATTTAAATTTTGAGTGAGCTGCCATAAGCATGCCCCGTTGCACGGAGTATGAGCAAGTGACCAAATTTCGGAACCATCTAGTCTTCAGGCAGCACCTAAATAAGCCGCTGTTCATCCCCAAGGAAGGACGATTTGTACTGCAATATCTCGAAGACGAAGGACTTCGGCGGATGGAGCAAGAGCTTGAGAAGCTCTCGAAGTTGGGGTCGGCCTGGGCCGCTGCAGTACTTGGCTGCATTTGCCTGGTTCACCAAGCCGAAGGATGTCCCGATTCGGATCGCGCCATAGCTCTGTGCGAGAGTCATGCCAAGGCGGGCGATCCGTATGCGTTATTTGTTTATGCCTGGGCGTTAAAGCACAAGGGCCAGCGAGTCGCGGCGGTGCGCGCGATGGAGAAGGCGGCGAAACTCGGATTTCCACCGGCGACTCTGGATTTTGTAACATTTGTTTGGCGGGGATGGGGCGTAACCGAGAGGAGTCCCCGAGTCGCCAGGCTGCTCCTCCGCAAGGCCTTCAGAGCACATCATGCGTCCGCCATGGGCTGGTTGGCTGGGATGTACCGGTCGGGACAATTCGGACGAATGAGATGGATGTTAAGCTGGTTGATGGTGCCTGTGGCTGCGATTTGGCAATCGTGCGCCATGATAAGAGATCCGTTTTCATGCCGCGTGTTCTCCCTCACAACTGCTTGGAGGAGCCCGATCTTCAGGACGCCTGAATGATGAGTTGGGTGCCATCGGACAATCTCTGCCGCGGGAGGCATCTATCGCCGCAGGGTAGCCGGGTTGCGAGATCGGCCTGGCTTCTTTCTATCGCGGCTCTTGCGGGCGAGAGGTCCGGATAGCCTTCGCCTTAGCTTCTCGGTGATAGGTTTCATCTTTGAATCCTGCGAAAAGCGTCCCGGCAGCGAGCCAATAACCGAGTGTCTGAACAATCACTATAACAGGGACAGAAGGAAGCCTATCGTTGCTTCCAATTACCCCTAAAAACAAACACCAGGTCAGTACCGCACCGCAGGTCACGATGCCAGCGAATAGCCAGGTGCAAATTCGGTCGTGACCAATCAGCCGATGAGAAGCAGCGGCAGAAAGGAGGTACGGCAGCAGAGCCGGAAAGCACAGCACCAGTCCGCCCACTCCCGCCCAACGGCCGGCCCTCCAATAAGCGAAATGGTTGATGTGCAAGGTGCTCAAGTAGACGAACCCGCTGATAACGGCGAGCCCGCCATGCATCCAGAGAGTCAACTTTCGGTTGAACTCCCAACGTACGAGCTTGCTGAGGGGATCAAGGGGAGGAGTCAGCAGAGGGCTCGACATCGCCAAAATATCCCAGTTGATGCAAGGCCACCGCCATGATACGCGCTCGTATTGCCTCACGTGATTGTGTTAGTGGCGACTCGCCTTCTCCATGATGCTGTCCCCCGTTTCGAGATGATACCTCTGCGGCCCTTCGTAGACTTCGCTCAGGATCAGCCGGGATGCACCACGCCTATCCCGGTACCTGTACGTCGCGGACGGTCTGGCGGCGCAGATCGGCTCGGGAGGGTAGGGGGCCGGGGGCAGCGACAGAGGTTGGCACGCTGCGCGGCTCTTGGAACGTTATAGGACCCACTCGAGGCCGAAAGGCTCATGTACCCTCTTTGTTTCCCGGCACCGTCGCTTTGTCGCTTGGGCCCGCTTGTGTGGCCGCTGGTGGGCTTCTAGGGGCGGGAGTTCTCGGGAGCGCCGGGCTAATGGTTGGACTTGGAGTCTCCGTAGCGACCTGTCCGGGCGGGTAGGTATGAACTTCTTCAAATGGGCTAGTTGCTCTTTGCTTGGACACTTGGTGCGTATTCCGGCGATCGTGAACACTGATTCCACGCGATCGTGAACAGTGCGTGGAGCCGGAAGCTGGAGGATCTGTTTCTACTTCAGGTGTTCACGATCCGTCAAGCCGACGCCGAAGGGGCGTGGCCTTCCGGGCTTGATTGCTCGGTACTTCAACGCAGAGGACCGCAGCGCCGTCTCACCGGCCGTCCGGCCGGGGAGAAGCTCCGGGATCTGCGCTCCCCCGGACCTTGCGCATCGACTCACCCGGTACCTTGAGCTCGATCCGGTGGCTGTGGTGGACGAGGCGGTCGAGGATCGCGTCGGCGAGGGTGGGTTCACCGAGGTAGCCGTGCCAGGTATCAACCGGGAGCTGGCTGGCGATGAGGGTCGAGCCGGTATCCACGCGATCGTCGAGGATCTCCAACAGATCCGCCCGGTCCTGCACGCACAGCGCGGTCAGTCCCCAGTCATCGAGCACGATGAGGGCGGCCCGGGAGAGGGTTTTGAGGAAGCGGATGTAGCTGCCATCCCCGTGCGCGATGCGCAGCTCCTCGATGAGGCGCGGCACGCGGAAGTAGAGCACTGAGTGACCCTGGCGGCAGGTCTGCTGCGCGAGCGCGCAGGCGATCCAGGTCTTGCCCGATCCGGTCGCCCCGGTGATGAGCAGGTTCTGGGCGCGCCGGATCCACTCCCCTGTTGCGAGCTGGGCGATCTGGCGCTTATCGAGCCCTCGGGCGGCCTTGTAGTTGATGTCCTCGATGGAAGCTTCGGCGACCTTCAGGCGCGCACCGCGCAGCAGCCGGGTGCGCCGCTGGTTGTCGCGGTAATGCCGCTCGCGGTCGATCAGGAGCGCGATGCGCTCCTCGAACGACAGGCTCTGCACCGAGGGGGTTCGCTGCTGCTCCTCCAGCGCCTCGAGGATGCCGTAGAGCTTCAAGGTCTTCAGGGTCTCGATGGTCGGGTTCGTCAACATCGTTGTCATCTCCATCGTCGTTGTGGGATCGGTGTCCTCAGTGGTAGTAGCCCGGCCCGCGCACGTTGCCGTGGGCGGGCAGTTCCAGTGCGAGCGCTTCGGTGTCATTGGCCGGGCGCAGGTCCCGCCCGCTGGCGAGGATCGACTTGACGCTTTTGCGGGTGGGGGAGCCCAGGCGCAGCGCCAGGCGGCATGCAGCCTCCAAGCGCCCTTCGCCATACTCGCGGGCAAGCGCGAGCAGTCCCAGGCATGCTCGATAGCCCTGCTCGGGATGGGGCTTGGAGCGCAGCAGATGCTCAACGACGGCCCCTGAGCTGGTGCCGATCGACTCACCCCACTGGATGAGACGCCGCGGGGACCACTCGGCGTGCGCGCGATGCGAGGCCGGCATGTGTTCGGCGAGCGTGGTATGGCCGCCGCGCTGGTAGGAGCGCATGTGAGTCGCCACACGTGCGCTGCGGAAGAAGATCTCGACCGTTGCCGCCGTATAGCGTGTCCACACCGAGTGCCCGACCAGGGCGTGCGGAACGCTGTAGTAGTGCCGATCGACATCCACGTGGTAATCGAAGGCAACGGTGCGCTCGCGCCACTCGGCGTAGGTGTAAGGGCTGGTCGGCAGAGCGCGCATGGCTGGCCGATCGAGCGCTTCGAAGACGCTGCGCCGGCAGCCGGGCAGGCGCTGGAAGGCGCGCTCGTTGAGCTCGCTCAGGAGCGGGCGGATCGCACCGTTTAACTCCTCGAGGCTGAAGAAGCGCTGATGACGCAGCCGCGCGAGGATCCAGCGGTACACCAGCAACACGCTCAGCTCCACGCGGCTCTTGTCCTTGGGCCGATACGGGCGTGCCGGGATGATCACCGCCCCGTAATGGGCGGCGAGCTCGTCATAGGAGCGTTGCAGCTCCGGCTCGTAGCGGTCGGCGCGCGTGACACCGACCTTGGGGTTGTCCGGCACGAGGATCGTGGGTGCCGCCCCGTAGTACTCCAGGGCGCGCACGTGACTTGCGAGCCAGTCGGGCAGTGTCTGGGTGCGGGTCGCTTCCGCGTACGCATAGCCGCTCGCCCCGAGTGCGCCGATAAAGAGCTGCGCCCGGAAGGACTCCTCGCCGTGCTGTGCGTAGATCGGCACCGTGCGCCCGGCGTAATCGACGAAGAGCTTCTCGCCGGCGAAGTGCCGCTGGCGCATCGAGCGCTTCAGGCGCCGCTCCCAGCGACGGTATCCGGCACAGAAGGCGCTGAGGCGGTAGGCGGCACCCCCGTACCGCTCGAGGTACTCCTCCCACAGGAGCTTCAGCGTCACATGCCGATGACGCTTGAGCTCGGTGTGCACCCAGGTGAAGTCCGGCGGCACGAGCTTGGAGGGCTTGCCGGGCAATGCCGGGCCGAACACCCGCTGCTCCAGCTCGCTCTCGGGCAGGCGCTCGGCCTCGGTGGGGTCGATCCCGGCTGCGCGAACCGCCCGCAAGTACTTCGAGACCGCCCCGACCGACAGGCCCAGAGCCCGGGCCATCGCCCGCACGCTCAAGTTGCTCGCCTGCAGCGCGATCAGCTGCTTCAGCTTCGACATGGAGACCCTCTCGTTCGGCATCGACCTCGCTCCGTGGGGACAAAAACCCCAAGGCTACGCGGTCAACCCGCCGATCAATCTCCAGCCGCAGGCTCACTCCGCCACGATCGTGAACGCCAATCCGCGATCGTGAACACCGCGCCACGGGCGGCGCCAAAGTGTTCACGATCCCGTGGAACGCTGTTCACGTTCCCGTGGAATCCGCGTTCACCATCGCGTGGAAACCCTGTTCACGATCGCGTGGAATACGCAACTTGGTCCTATTTCAGCTGACGTTCTCGGTCCCCGAGTTTCTTTTCTTCGTAAACGAAAGTAGCTCCAACGGCACTTTGACACTCTGGTCAGTATTATGGATTGCGTTTTTGTCGTCGTGTTTCGGTGCGTTGGTGGCAATGGCTTTTTGGTACGCATTTACATTACCGCTGTTGAAGCGACGAAACGGCGGGCGGAAATAGATCACCCTTCAGTAGCCATGCCTGCGGCAGCGGCATCGAATTTCGGCTCTTTCACATTGGCTGGCGGCAAGAAGCGAACGACGCCGGACAAAGACAGCGGGCGCGGGGTGCCGGCAACCTTTACATGCGCCGGTTCGCGCTGGGCTGGAAGCGGCTCCGCGGCATTTGTAATGACGAGGTCGGCTTTGAAGGTGCAGACTCGAACTCGATTGCATTCCTTGCCCGTAGCTCGCTCGCTTACTCGTACGTTTCGCGTACCTCACCGCTCATTGCATTGCACGGGGCAACCGCACGCTAAATACCGTTTCGCCCCCTTCGGATCGGACGTGGATCTCGCCCCCGTGCGCCTTGACGATCTCTCTTGCAATGAAGAGCCCGAGGCCCAGATGGCTGTTTCCGCCAGCCAGATCCGGCATGGGGCCTCGGCTCAGCGGGTCGAACAACGTCGGTAGCGCCTCGGCCGGAATCGTGGCCCCTTGGTTCTTCACCAGAACGCGGATCTCGCGTTCCGCGCCTTGCACCTGCAGGATCACCGGAGTGCAGCCGTCGCCGTAGGTAAGGGCGTTTTGTAGCAGATTGCTCAAGACCTGCTGCATGCGACCCGGATCCCAGCTCCCGCGGAGCTCTCCCGTCATCTGCAGCTCGAGCGTTCGGTGGGGATGAGCTGATCTCAGCTCATCGCAGACCTTGCGGGAAAGCTCGGCGAAATCGACGGGAGCGGCTTCTACCTTGATACCAACTGCCAAGGTCGTGCGGCTGTAGTCCAGCAGATCGTCCAGGAGCGCCTGCATGCGTGCACCACTGTCAATGAGCCGCTGGGCCGCTTTCGACACGATCTCATCGGAGCGAGACCTCGCGAGGTGCTGAGCGGT
>Ga0335074_10012964_pt1 | contig 11707 bp, 6 predicted proteins | sample Lox_Sample_23_FD_206715 | JGI IMG/M metagenome (GOLD analysis project Ga0335074, IMG submission 206715) | Soil microbial communities from Loxahatchee National Wildlife Refuge, Florida, United States - Lox_Sample_2.3 | ecosystem: Environmental > Terrestrial > Soil > Wetlands | place: USA: Florida...
GCTGGTTTTGCGGGAAAGGGATCCAAATCGCCGGAAGAGTACGCTGAATCGCTGCTGCAATTGTTCGAGCGCTGCCGGAGCGTGATCAACAAGGACGCGAGCAACAAGGAAAAGAGCTAGACGGGAGAAACATCGTTTCAGACGCCGCCGCGGCATTTCCGGTCCACCGCGGCGGCACGAGCCACTCTAGTTTTTGTTCTTATCGGGTTTTACTTCTTCTTCTTGGCGGCCTTTTTCGCCGATTTCTTGGCGGGAGCCTTTTTGGCCGCCTTCTTTGCAGGCGCCTTCTTAGCCACTTTTTTTGCAGGAGCTTTTTTGGCGGGAGCTTTCTTGGCGGCCTTGGCAGGGGCTTTCTTCACGGCAGCCTTCTTGGCGGGCGCTTTCTTTGCAGGCGCTTTCTTTGCGACGGGCGCGGATTTGGCTGGCACGGATTTGACAGCCTTCTTGACAGGCTTCTTTTGCGGTGGCGCCTCGCTCGCCGGGGCCATGGGAGTGGGGGCGGGGGTGTGCACCGGCTCGGAAACCGGCTGCGTCAACTCGTCTTCGTCTTCATCCTCCGGACCGTACTCGCCGACTTCGGTGGTGACATCAATTTGTTCTTCGTATCCAAAATCGTCGTCGTCATCCGCAATGAAGAGCAAGCTATCAACCATTATTGGTGCCTCCTGTTGTAACCACACCCTAGAATAACTCGTTTTCCTCGGAAGGCAAGACCTAACTGAGCACTTTTTGGTTCCCAAAGAGGCGCGCGGAAGAGGGCGATACGACACGCGGAAACGTGCGCCACGAAGCCGGATTAGTTGGCGCTGGCGCGGTGTCTGGGAGTGAGGCTCGCGGTGCGATAGGGAGCGGAGCGAGTCTTGCGAGCCGACGCATTCACGGGCGCGCGGCGAGACGCCACAACCCGACGCGAGCGCTTGCCATGCGAAGCAGTCGGCACTCTGCGCGCGGCCACGTGAGAAACTCGGGACACCGCGGGAATCACCAGCAGATCCCCGGCATCGAGCTCGGCCCGCTGATTGGCGGCCGTCAGCGCGGCAACCGGTGTAGAGTAGCGACGGGCAATCTCGGCCAGCGTCTCACCCGGCACCACCCGGTGGATTCGCCAGTCCGCTCGATGGTTGGGAGGCACCATATTGAGCGCCGCCATGACACCCGGCAGAGTGCCTTTGGGAATTCTCACCTGATATCCGGCGGGGGCTTCAGATTTCAGCACGGCCGGGTTAAGATCCTCAATGTCGGAGACCGGGCAATCCGCCGCATCGGCGATGAGGGCTAGGCTGGTGGAACTTTCCAGTTCCAGCTTCTCGTACTGCACGGGCTGGTCCATATCCAGATTTTCCAGGTCGTAATCCTTGGGGTTCTTAGCCATGATGGTGACGGCCAGAATAATAGGAACGTAGTTTTCGGTTTCCTTAGGCAGCGCGTTCAAGCGGCGCAATTCCCAGAAATCGGCGTAACCGGTCCGCTCGACGGCGCGCTGGACGCAACCCGGGCCGCAATTGTAGGCGGCCATTGCCAGATACCAGTCGCCAAACATTGCGTATAGATCGTGTAAATGCTTGGCGGCGGCGCGGGTGGCTTTCTCAGGGTCCAACCGGTCGTCCGTTCCCGGACCCTGCATCAACCCATATTGGCGGCCCCGAAACTGAACGAACTGCCACATTCCCACCGCCTGTTTATAGGAACGGGCGCGGGGCAGAAAACCGGATTCGGCTTGCGCCAGGTAGATCAATTCCTGGGGGACACCCTCATCATCAAGGATGCGCTGCACCAGTGCCCGGTACCTTCCGGAGCGCCGCAGTCCATTGATTAGTATCTTGCGGCCACGGTCGGTGGAAAAGTAATGGACATAGCTCAAAACTGCGTCGTTTTCCTGGAGCGGAAGCTGGGAGACGGTGGCTTCGATCTCCTCCTTCACCTTGGGACGAAGGTTGGGATCGGTCGGAAAAGTCATGTCCAGAATCCCATCCAGGGGCGATTGGTCGTAAACCACCTCCGCCTGCTCACTGGCGGACGCGCCCAAACCCTCCAAATCGTAGTGGTAGATGGTGTCGGTGATCTGGTCCAGTTCGCTTTCCAGGCGGGCCCGGCCCGGAAGCGTGTCGGGGGCTGAAAGAAGTATATCGAGAGCTGCATCGAACTCCCGCCGGGCTGCATCCAACTGATCGAGCTGGTAGTAGCGTTTGCCGGCTTCCAGGTGCGCTCGAGCTTTGGCCACTCGGCTGTCGGCCTCCGGGGGACGGGCTGCGGCGGCTAAGGCCCGCTGGACCAGGTCGGGAGAGTCCGCCGAATAGAGGTTGGCAGCCACTTGTGGCGGAGGCTCAAAGCTGGCCTCAATGGGAGCCGGTGCGGAGGGAAGGAACGAAAGCCGGAAAGCTTGCTGCTGCCTGGTGGCGCAACCGGCCGCAAAGACTGCGGCCAAACATGTAAAGCCGGCTGTGAATGCCGAGACGCGGTGACTAAAGATCATCGAGATCCGTATTCTTGTATCGGTCTTCTAAATCTCAGAGCAAAGTCTGAATCTATAATAGCCCAGCGGCGGCGTCAAGCTTAATCTTGGCCAAGCGTATAGTAACATAGATAACACAGGGGCTCTCCGCCTGGCTACTTTCTTGATCGGCACCTACAGGGAATACTGTAGCGCAAGATTGTAGTTCTCGACTTGTGATCGTCGGCGAGAGAGCGGAAGTTCTAAGGCGATCGCCCAATCTTCAACCACGATTACCGCCGCACTGGCACCGGTGCGCTACGATTTCTACTGGATGGCATTCATCGCGATCTCGGGCGAACCGGGATGCCGGCACGCGGAGTTGGCGCGCCTGGTCTCACAGCGGATGGAGTGCGAACTGATCACCGAACCGGACCTGGAGAAGATGATGGCAGGTCAATTTGGACAAACCTGCAAGATTCCGGACCGGGTTTGGGGCGAGGCAGCAACATCGGTGATCGTGACTCTGGCGGGCAGCCTGGGATCGGACCGCCGCCATCTGGTGATTTGTTACAGCGGCGCCGGGATGCTGGGGCGGGAATTGCCCGGAGTGTTTCGATTGCATGTCGTGGCGCCGGAGCGGGTCCGGCTGGCAAATCTGGCGGCGGAGCGCCAGTTCACCCGGGCGGCGGCGAAGCAGTTTCTCAGGAAGATGATCGCGGCGCAATCGGAGGCTGACAAGGGGCGTTTTGGCCAGAGATCGGCTCCGGCTACCAGCTTCGATCTGTTGATCAACGAGCAGGGCATGGGTCTCGCCCAGATGTGGCAGGTATTGGTGTCGGCGCTACAAGCGCGCGGGTTGCTGGATGCCGAACCGCTCCCGGCAGCGGCGCTCGCGAAGGTACAGTTTCAACTGCGGCTGCGATTGGCCCGCTATGACCTGGCGCCGCCCGACCGGAAGCATCCCGAGCGCCGGGCGTTCGGACATCCCAGCGAAGAAGTTTTCGCCAACTTGCTCGATTTCTACCGCATCGCGTGGGACTATGAGCCGCGCAGCTTCCCCTTGCAGTGGGACAAGGACGGCAAGGTTTCCGAGGCTTTCACGCCGGATTTCTACCTGCCGGAATTTGATTTGTATGTGGAACTCACCACCATGAAGCAAGCGCACGTTACCAGGAAGAACCGCAAGGTTCGGCTGCTGCGCGCGATTTATCCACACGTGAACATCCAGGTGTTCTATCAAAAAGACGTCCAGGATTTGGTGATGAACTACCGCCTGCCGGAGCAGCTGGCGCGGTAAGGAACGGATCAACCGCTCGCGCGCTGTCCGGCGCTGAAGACTCGCTCGCCGCTGAGAAATGTTTCCAGAATTTCGATCCGTCCGGAGGCTTCGCTAAAACGGAACAGAACCAGATCGGCCCGGTCTCCCGGAGCGAGTCCACGCTGGCGGTAGGGGATACGGCCGACGCGGGCGGGATTGCGGGTGGCGAGGGTGACCGCGTCGCGCAGACTGATCCCGGCGGTCTGGATCACGTTCGCGATGGCGCGGTCCATAGTAAGCGCCGAGCCGGCCAACCGTGAGCCGCCCTCCAAGCGAACGCTTCCGTCGTCATGCAACTCGACCTGAACTTCGCCGAGCCGATAGCGCCCGGGAGGACGCCCGGCGGGCATGACGGCGTCGGTCACAAGAATCGAGCGCTCCAGGCCCTTGGCGCGCAGGGCTACCGTCAAGAATGCGGAAGGCAGATGGAAGCCGTCCACGATGAAGCTGGCGGCCAGATGGTCAGCGGCGAGCTGGTCCCAGATATAGTTGGAGGTTTTCGGCAGAACGGGATCGGCCCCGTTGCCGAGGTGGGTACACAAAGTGGCTCCCGCGCTAACGGCGTCCGCGATCTGGGAGCTGGAGGCGCGGGTGTGGCCGATGCTGGCGATAACGCCGCCCCTGACGATTTGTTCGATGAAGCGCGGCGCTTCGGGCCAGTGGGGCGAAAGCGTCACCAGGCGAATGTGCCCGCGCGCGGCGTCCTGGAATCGACGGAATTCGTCGAGATCGGGCGGGCGGACCCATAAATCCGGATGCGCGCCGCGGGGCCCGTCTTCAGGAGAAATATACGGGCCTTCCAGATGCAAGGCTTCCATGGCGGGACCCTCCGGGATAGAGTCCTTGGCGTTCGCCAGATTGCGCAACGCGCCGAGGATGTTCTCCGGAGAGTTGGTGATGACAGTGGGAAAGAGGCGTGTGACCCCGCAAGCAAATTGGGTGCGGATCGAGCGCGCGATCTCCTCTTGACTGGACGCGGGCGAGTTGTAGTCGACCCCGGCGAAGCCGTTGACTTGCAGATCGATGAAGCCGGGGGCGATGAACGGGGTGTCTTCGAGGGGCCGGATCAGATGATCGACCAAGGTAATGACGCGGTCGAAGACGATTTCGACGGAAGCGCCGCTGGATATATCGATGCCATTACATTTCATTTGCGTGCCGATTTATTCACAAGTTTCCCACAGGATCTTGGACGCTAAGTACAAGAGTTAATTGGCTTCAAAAATCTGTTGAAAACAATACAAATGATGCTAAATAAGGCTGGCGCAAAACGAAAACGCCTGCTAAAACAGAATACATGATCCCTCGCGAGTGCGATTTCGGCGGTTAATCTCGGGGGAGGTGGCCGTCGGAATCGCACTTGCGGATCGTCCCTCCGTTAAGTCCGAGGTTTTTCCGGAGAAGCTTGAAAGCCCGTGGCTCAAACAGTCACGGGCTCGTTTTTTGTGGCGGCCGCGTCTTTGGAGACGGGAGTCAGCCAACCGAACTCGTCGGGAGCCTCGCCGTGGATGATTCCGAAAAACGACTTCTGCAGTTTTTCGGTAAGGGGGCCGCGCGTTCCTTTGCCGACCATGATGCGGTCAACCGAGCGTATCGGCGTGATTTCGGCGGCCGTTCCAGAGAAGAAGACTTCATCGGCGATGTAGAGCATTTCGCGCGGAATCAGACTTTCGACCACCGGGATGCCAATAGATTCGGCCAGCCGCATCACCGTATCGCGGGTGATCCCGGGCAGGACGGAGGCCCCCAGGGGCGGCGTGAGGATCTTGCCGTCGCGCACCACGAAGATATTCTCTCCGGAGCCTTCGCTGACATAGCCGGCGGTGTCGAGCGCGATGCCTTCGGCGTAGCCGTTCAGATGCGCCTCCATGCGGATGAGCTGGGAATTCATGTAATTGGCGCCGGCTTTCGCCAGGGCCGGCAGCGTATTGGGGGCGATACGCGTCCAACTGGAGACGCACACATCCACGCCTTGTGCGAGTGCTTCTTCGCCCAGATATTTGCCCCATTCCCAGCACGCGATATAGGTCTCCACGGGATTGGCGAAGGGGAGGACTCCGACGTCGCCGTAGCCGCGCAGGATCAACGGACGAAAGTAGCAGGAGTCGAGCTTGTTGACGCGGACCAGTTCGCTCATGGCGTCGGCGAGTTGTTCGACGGTGTGCTTTACTTCGATGCGATAGATCTTGGCGGAATCGAGCAAACGGCGGATATGTTCGCGGACCCGGAAAATGGCTGGTCCGGCGGGCGTCGCGTAGCATCGGATGCCTTCAAACACGGAACTGCCGTAGCTGGTGACGTGTGCGAGGACGTGGATTTTGGCATCGTTCCAATCGATCAAGCGGCCGTTATGCCAAATCTTCTCGGTGGGCTTTAACATGCTTAATTATAGCGTCAGACGGCAGATTGGCATAACCGCGAGGCTAAGCCGACGGCGCTTAGCCTAACTGCGTGCTTCGGCGCATGCCGCGCGAGAGAGGCAGTGAGTAGCCGATCAGGCACAGTTGATCCAATGCGAACAAAACCACGGATTCAAATCCCAGCCCCTCGGCGAGCCGCGCCTCTTTCAGCCAGGCGGTGGTGGGATCGCTGACGCCCACCAGGTGAGCGCGCTGCGAGGTCGGGAAAGCCTGGGCGTTCACGGTAGTCATCGAGGCCAGGCTCAGATCGAGATTGCGTTCGCCTGTATAAGTGAAACTTTCCGTCTTCAAGCAGTCCAGATTCGCGGGAGTCCAATCGCTGCTTGGATAATTAATTACCTGGGTCAGGGGGAACGCGTTGACGTCGGGCGGGTAAAGCACTTCAAAGCGGCAATTCGGATAAGTGGCGCGAACGAACGCGCGGATCTGCGCGGTGAACGCACCGATCAAGCCGGGAAGGAATTGAGCTTCCTGCGGGATGGTTGCGGGGTCTACCGTGTTGCTTGTGATCACGGCCATAGGGCTGCCATACCGCGCTTGAAATGTGCTGGTGGTGTAGGCATCGTAGAACGGCATGCCGGAACCGTCATCGGGAAAGTACCACCATTGCACTTCTCCGAACTGCAAATAGGGCGTGAGCCCGGCGTTGGTCATTACCGTGGCCATATCCAGATGCACCTGCTGCCAAAAAGCGGCACTGGTGGGGGAGAAATTGGTTTGCAACGCCGGCGTGCTGACAATCACGGGAACACCGTCGGGATAAACTTGCGCGATGCCGGCGGCGGCCGACGGGTCGCCGTTGCCCAGTTCCGTGCTGAATGACGCGGTTGCGTCAAAGCCGTATCCGCTCAGCGCCGTGAAGTAGCTTTGGCTCCAATCGCGAATCGCGCGGTTCAGGCGCGGGATGGCCTCCAGGTCGGTGTACCAATTGCCGTCCACACCACCGGAGAACGTCTCAACCCCCGAGGTATTGGTAGTTCCGGAGATCATAATCGTTAAATCCGTCGTGTTAGCGCTGGTGGCGATGGTGATGCCATTTCCATCCGTGCCCATGGCGCGCGAATAAATGTTGAGCTGGCTGCCGCTGGCCTGCGCCCACACCGCCGTATATCCGCTGTTCAGTAAGAGCGCGAAGGCGGTGGCCAGCGTTTCGGTGGTATCGCCGATAAGGTTCAAATGCTCGATGGTCGTATCCGTCGAAGACGGCTGGCCGTAGGTGCCCAAAATGATTTGCGTAGTGAGATTCGGATCGGGCGATCCAGAGAACGTCACCGTTGCGGACGCATATTGCTGGCCCACGCAATTCAACTCATAAAACCACAGCGCGCCCGCATAGTGATTCACGCGAGCTTCACAGCCGAGCGAGTTAATCATCCACGCGGTGCGTTCCGGCGCCAGAGCCTGAGAATGCAAGGTGTCCCAATCGGTGGCAGCCGTGAGTTTCGATTCGGCGCTTTCAGCAGGCAGAGTGGTTGTTGGGACCGCAACCTCGAAGAAATCAAAATAGAAATATGTTCCGGATTCGCCGTCATGTGTCACCGTTACCGTATGCGTGCCTGTACTGAGCTGGCCCAACAGAGTGCGAATAAGAACATCTTCTCCGGGAAAATTCAGGTTGACGGTGAAGGCGCTTCCTGAGTCGACAACGACGGAGATCACAGTACCCGTAGCAATTAGCCGGGTTCCTAAGTACAAAGAATGGCTCTGCGAGAAAGTGTAAGTGCAGGTAACACTCGATGGCGGAGCGCTCGTATAACTAATCGTACCGCCGGAATAATTACCACTTTCGTTCATCCAAGTCCCGGAATATTGCAGCAGATCCGAATTATCTTCGAAGCGCTGGCTGCCGGGACCGGCCACTGAGTATGCCTGTCCGGCGCCGGTGACGGTCCAGTTTGACACTACGACTTGAAATTCGCTCCGCACGAACGCACCCGCCTGCAGAGCCGCGGAGTAAGTCCATCGCAATTTGCGGACGGCGGTTGCAGGTACCACCCCGAGCACCGGATCGGAGAGGGATGCAAACGGCAGAGTGATTTGCCACTCGGTCGGGGAGGCGCCACCGGAGAACATACGCGAGGGCGCATCCCAGCTTTCCGTCAGGCTTCCAGAGACGTATGTGTACGCGCCGATGATATTTCCATTGGCGCCCGTGGTACTCGCTGTTGGACGCCCGGTCCCGAGATAGGTGATCGTAATCGTAGCGCCTGAGGAAGAGGCCGTCATGGTCGGCGAATAAGCATTGATTCCGGCCACGATGTTCTGAATCGCGAAATCGAGCGTATCGCCGGAGTTCATCTGGTAGGGATAATGCTCGGAGAGAAACGCGATTCCAACATAGTCTCCGGCCGTCACGGCGCCGCTCAATGTGAACTGCACCGTGGCGGAGACATAGCTGCCTGCGATGGCAGTCGCATAGTTTAACAAAGGGATCTGGTAGATTTGTTCGCCGGTTCCCGGATCGGCCCAGATCCGGAGGGTGGGCCAGGCGACCGTAGGGTACAAGGCGGAGTCAATCGGAATGCAGTTTTCTCTGGTCTCTTGGTAACTCAACGTCAATCCGCTGAGATCGCTATCGGGTAAGTAACGAAAGGCCGGATGTTCAAATACGTTGTCGCGGTTCCACTCGATCACCGCCCAATCGAATTGTTGGCGCCAGGTTCCCGATACTGTGTAGCCGGATGCGCTGGTTGAACTCAGCGCCGCTACTGCCGACGGCTCGAAGAAATAGCATTGAAGATCCCGATCGGGCGTCAGCTTTTGCAAGGTTTCGGCCATCTTCAAAGAATGCTTATATCCGGATCGTGACCGTCAGATCACTGCCCGGCGCAGTGTCGGCCGTCTCGACCACGGAGGTAATGTTCAAGCCGATGATGGCCTGGGCTTGTAACGGGCCAAGAGCGAACCCATCGACATCATTGGATACGGTGGCTCCCGTCGGAATAGTAAGTTCACAATAGACCTGCCCATTCTGAGTTACTTGCATAACTATGGGCGCTCCCGCGGGAGCGTCCTGGACCACCGCATAAACATCTCGCACCGAACACGACGTTTCCACAAGCAGCGGAGGCGCCGCGTTGGTTTGAATCGCCAAAGGACCCTCCACTTGAATCGTTAACTGACCGCCCAAAAGCGTTCGAAGCCCAAAATCGGTAGTGCTGGTGAAGGATTCGGCTGCCACACTGCTGTTGCCGCGCGAATTTGTCATGAACAGTTCCGCGGCGGCAATCCGGACATCCGGGATCGTGATCGGAAACGCGTAACTCCCGCTTGCCGGGCTCCCAAAAAAGTCTTCCGCAAAAGGCATGATAAAGATCTTTTCAGCAAGAGGGTACACGCCGGTTTGAGCCGTATGAGTAACCGCCGTGGTGCCATGAGTGGCGCGAGTTACAGATACATTTGTGCTGCTCGTAACGGCCTGCGTCACCAGCATGACTTCCGCGTCGATCTGCACCAGATTGCCAACGGAGGCCGAAATGGGCGTCGCCACCGTAAAGGACGTGTCCGTGGCGGCCATCGCGTTGCTGAGTAATATGGTGGATGGTCCCTGTAACTCATCCCAGTAGGCGACGGTTAGCGTGCCCGCGCTGATGGATAGCGTATTCGTCAAGTCGGAAAACGCGATTCCCAGTACCTCAACGCTGCCGCTGCCTATCGGATAAAGGCCAAACACTGGCTGCGGGGGGACGTCTGTGTCAAGAGCCTGGCCCGTCGCGCCTAGAATGGTCCATGAAGTGAGCGGCGATAGTTGGTACGCGCATTCTTCATTCAGGATGTTTGCCGACCGTCCGGAGACGTCAACAGTCACGCCTTGACGGTTCGGCACCGCAAATGAAACGGGCGAGGCATTGCTGGAAGCGCCGAATTGCCAAGTCGAGTCCGCGATCAGGAAAAAGCTGCTGCTGTCCGGCGACACGCTCCACGGCGTCGTTACAGTGAGCGTACTGGCCGTATTCGACGCAACGGTCTGTTCCTGCCCGGCGCCGGTTCCCACCGTAATTCGCACCGTGGCGCCGTTATACAGGTTCGGCACCATGTTCAGTGCCGTGCTGCCAACGGTAATTGCCGAGAAAATATTCGCCTGCTCGGCAGGTTGAAGTTCAAGCCGCCAATAAAAATTTGCGTGATCGTAATTAGGATCTGGAGGGCCTTGTAACGACGCAGTAAGTCCCGAATCGACGAACTGCGCGGCAATCGCCTGCTCGGTCGCAATCAATAGGATCTGCGTGGGATTCGGGCCGCGATAGACATTAAAGGAAGCAGCCGCGGACGAAAAACTTAAACTTACGAGGGTGACCTGATTGGTGTTTGTGCCCGCCGGGATATTTGCAATGGCAACGAAGGAAAGCCCCCCTTCGATTCCGTTCGCATCCACGGCGCTAACTGCGTAATACAGCGCCTGGCCGCCGGACAACGTGCCGCCGCTGTTACTCACCTGCGGATTCAGCCCCATCAACGGTATACCCGCGGCGCTGGCTTGTGGTTTTGCCGGCACGACAAAAGAGACCGTGAGATTCTCAGTAACGGTACCGTCCGTACTCGCGATTGAGCTCTCGACAATTCCAAACTGCTCGACGCCATTGCTATCAAGCAGAGCTCCGACTAAAGGCCGTGGCAACCCGACTTGTGCCGGCGGCTGGCGTCCCTGCGTCCCGCTATCGGAATTGACTAAGGTGTACCACTCGTCATTATGAATCTGGGCCGTGATCACGGCAGTCATGAAATTGAGACCCGGCGAAATCTTCGTAATTCGGAAAGGCTGCCGGCTGAAACCTTCGTGCGCGTAGGTTAGAGTAATGATATCGCCCGGTGTGAGTCCTACGCCTTTAACGCTCGTCTCGAATTGAACGTACGTATTCCCATAAACCGCCTTATATAATTGGAGGGCCGCGGCACGATTGGCTTGATCGAAATTGGGCAAACCGAGCGCTGCGAGCGATGTGGTAACATCCTGTCCCGTGATTACGAGGTCATCGATCGCGACTAGAGAAAGGCTGTCCTGTTGATAATCGTTAAACTGATCTTGAAACTCGACGGAGTAATCATTCGGCGTGTTGGCTGTGCTCGTTGATGTGATGGTTACCGAAGATGCTCCGTTTGAATTGCGAACTAGGCCTGAGAACGTGCTGTCGTCACTGAATTCATAAGCCGGCCAACCGCCGTTTAAGGTTTCCGTGCTGTTGCTTCCCGGCGGCATGGTCGGCTGTTGATTGGCAAGCGTATCTTCGCTATTGAGTTGGATCAGGCCATTGGAGTCAAAAGTGAGGTAGAGCGCGGACGCGTTGCGAATGCCCCGCACCAGGTCTCCAGCACTCCTCCGGCCCGTGAGCAGCAAATTGCATTGATAACGAGGAATCGTCGTGCTGTTGCCATTCACGTCCACTGTGGGAACCGGAGCGGCGCATATTTGCGCGACTGCTGCGAAACTTGGAAGGTCCAAAAGTGCCTGGCTCCAACCGCTGCGCAGCAGTACATCCAGCATCACCCAAGCGGGATTATTAATGAAGGAGTTGGTCTGATAACCGCCGCTGGAGT
>Ga0335074_10012965_pt1 | contig 11707 bp, 11 predicted proteins | sample Lox_Sample_23_FD_206715 | JGI IMG/M metagenome (GOLD analysis project Ga0335074, IMG submission 206715) | Soil microbial communities from Loxahatchee National Wildlife Refuge, Florida, United States - Lox_Sample_2.3 | ecosystem: Environmental > Terrestrial > Soil > Wetlands | place: USA...
ACGAGATCTGGCGCATCAGTCACGCCCGTATCCAGCGTAAGTCCTGTATGGAAAAGGGCAACCCCGCGCGAGCCCTGCCAATTCGGCTACCGATCAAGGACGACCGGCCGTTTGCTGATGTGACCGGCGTTACCGCAGGTGAGAGAGGAAACGCCGGTTGCGACGGCGCCGGAGTCTCTGCCAATCGCGAACTGCAGGTGCTGACCGGCGGCCGACGTTGCGGAGAAATGGCGGACGACCGCTATCCCGCGCCGAGTTCCCGGCCGCGATCCCTGGCCGCCTCGATCGCTGCCAGCACTGCTGCCCGAACGCCATGCCGCTCGAGTTCCCTGATCGCACTGATGGTCGTGCCGCCGGGCGAGGTCACTGCCTCGCGGAGCAGTACCGGGTGCTCGCCAGAATCGCGCAGCATAGTCGCCGCGCCGTAGACGGCCTGCTTGACCATCTCCAGCGCGTTGTTTCGCGGCATGCCGAGCAGGATGCCGGCGTCAACCATCGCCTCCACCAGGAAGTACACATATGCCGGGCCGCTGCCGGACAAGGCGGTGGCAGCATCCTGCTGCGACTCGGGGATCCGCAGCACCTTGCCGACCGGGCGCAGCAGATGCTCGGCCCGGCGCAGATGCTCCTCGGTCGCGTGCGGCCCGGCCGAAATCACGCTCATCGCCTCGTCGACGAGAACGGGGGTGTTCGACATCACCCGGACAACCGGAACGCCGGGCGTGAGCCTCCGGCCGATGAACGCGGTGGTGATGCCAGCCGCGACCGAGATCACGAGCTTGTCCTGGCTGACAACCGGCCGGATCTCGTCCAGCAGAGCGTCCATGTCCTGCGGCTTCACCGCGATTACCAGCGTCTCGGCCTTCTCCGCGGCCCTGGCCGCGGTCAGCACCTCGATACCGTACGCCTCGCGCAACTGCTCGGCCCGCTCGCTTCGCCGCGCCGCGGCTGTGATCTCGGCCGGGCTGACCACTCCCGCCCGCAGCAGGCCGGAGGTCAGTGCCTCGCCCATCTTGCCCGCACCCAGTATCGCGATCACTCTGGCAGCCTACCGACGGGCGCTTCGGGGGAACGAGGCAGCAGTAGCGCTGCTGATGCACTTATGCCGCACCCACGCCGGCCTTCCGCCCGTGGGTGCGGAGTTACTGTCGTCCTGGTGCACTTATGCCGCACCCACGCCAGCCATCCGCCTGTCGGTGCGGAGTTACTGTCGTGCTAGTGCCGCGAGGACAAGGCGCGAAGGAAGAGCGCCAGGTTCGCGGGCTTCTCAGCGAGGCGGCGGACCAGGTAGCCGTACCAGTCGCTGCCGTACGGCAGATAGACCCGCACCTTCGCGCCGGAGGCGGCGAGTCTGGCCTGCTCGGCGGGCCGGATGCCATACAGCATCTGGTACTCGAAGCTGTCCGGTGACCGACCCGCCAGGCCGGCCGCGGTCCCGGCGATCCTGATCAGCCGTGGATCGTGCGTTGCCAGCATCGGGTACCCGCCGCCACCCAGCAAGATCCGCATGCATCGCGCATAGCTGCGGTCGACCTCGTCCCGGCTTGACAGGCCGACGTCCTCTGGCGCCTGGTAGGCGCCCTTGCACAGGCGCACCCGCGAGCCAGCGACCGCGAGCACCCGGCAGTCGGCCGCGCTGCGGCGCAGGTACGACTGGATGACACAGCCGAGGTCAGGGAAGTCCGCTCGCAGCTCACCGACCAGCCGGAGGGTCGCCTCAACGCGGCTGTTGTCCTCCATGTCGACCGTGACCGTGGTGCCCGCGTTACGTGCGGCAGCCGCAACCCTGGCGATGTTGGCCAGGGCCCGCTTGTACCCGTGGTCGGCCAGGCCGAGCCCGACGGCGGTCGGCTTGACCGAGACTTCTGCCCGGCCGTGGCTGGCGAGTCCCTCAGCTGAGAGTCGGCTCAGCAACCGCACGTACTCGTCGGCGACAAGCGCGGCCTGGTCCGGGTCAGTGGTGTCCTCGCCGAGGAAGTCGATGGTGACCATCCGGCCGTCGGCAATCAGCTGCGCGCTGACCGCCAGCGCATCGTCAGCCGTCTCTCCGGCTACGAACCTGGCTACGACCCCCCGGGTCAGTGGTGTTGCCATGATCAGGGCACGCGCCTGGTTGCTGGCCGACAGGGCCAGGAGCGCCTCGCGCAGCACGGATATGTACCTCCGGGGAACGACGGTGTTCGCGGCGGGCCTAGGCTACTCGCGTCCGCGGCCGGCCAGGTCGGCGCGGAGGCGCCGGAAGTCGATCTGCACGTTCGCCCCTGCGTCTGGCGGCACTATGACCTCCTGCGCGGCGGCGATGCCATCGACCTGAAGCGTGGCCGCGACCGGTGTTGTGCGCTTCACCAGCGCAAGCGCGATCGGACCAAGCTCGTAGTGGCGGGCCGCGGAGCCTGTGAAGCCGACACTGGCCGAGTCGAGGCGAACCTCATCCCCGTGCGCGGGCAGCCTGTCCTCGCTGCCGTCCAGGTGCAGCAGCACCAGCCTGCGTGGCGGATGGCCTAGGTTGTGGACTCGCGCCACGGTCTCCTGACCGCGGTAACAGCCCTTCGACAGGTGCACCGCCGTCTCGATCCAGCCGACCTCATGCGGGATCGTGCGGTGGTCGGTGTCGAGGCCGAACCTGGGGCGGCCAGCTGCGATGCGCAGCGCCTCGTAAGCCCACTGGCCGGCCAGCGCGGCCCCGGCCGAGCGAAGGCCGGCGACCCGAGCCGCTAGCTCGGACCGGGGCACGATGACGTCGGTGCCGAGGCCCGCGTCGAGCCGGAGCCCGACGGCGGATAGATCTGCTGCTAGCCGTGGGGACGACCCCCCGAGCCCCCCGCGGAGCTGCGGCACGTCCGGGCCGAGAAGTGACAGCACCGCATAGTCAGCCGACACCTCCTCCGGCTCGACCCGCAGCATGAACCGCATCGAGGTCAGGAACTCGATGAGCGCTGCTCCAGTGCCTGGCTCGACATGAATCCAGACCGCGGAGCCGTTGTCGGTCAGCGTCAGGTGATGCTCGACGTGACCCTGCGGGCTTAGCACCAGTGCCTCGGCGGTAGCTCCCGGCGCCAGGTGCTCCAGGTGCTGCGTGGTGAGGTTGTGCAGCCAGCTGAGCCGGTCCGGCCCGCTGATGCGGACCACATCGCGGTTGGACCGGTCTGCCACGCCCCACCGGGTGACCAGGGCACGCTGCTCGGCATACGGATCGCCGTAGTGCGCGGCGACGCCGGAGTCCAGACCCTCGGCAGCGACCGCGCCAGGCTCGGTGAGTAGCGGGCTGCTCATCGGCCCGGCGGCAGGCTGGTTGCGGATGCGGCCACGTTTCCTCCCTTAGTCGCGCCCCGGCAGTCCGAGCACAATCCGAAGACTGTGAGGTGGCCTACGTCGGTGAGGAACCCGCGGCTCTCCTCCAGCGCGGCGACCAGCGGCCGCACGGTCGCCTGGTCGACCTCGGTGACGCGCTCGCACTGCCGGCACACCAGGTGCACATGGTGGGCGTGCTCGGCCAGGTGGTAGGTCGGCGCCCCGTGGTGGAGGTGGCTGTGCTTGACCAGACCGAGTTGCTCGAGCAGCTCGAGAGTCCGGTATACGGTCGAGACGTTGACACCGCGGGCAGTCTGCCGCACCTCACCGTAGATTTCCTCCGGCGTGGCGTGCTCCAGCCGGGCGACCGCCTCCAGCACGAGCTGGCGCTGCGGGGTGACGCGGTAGCCGCCAGCCCGGAGAGCGTCGTCCCACGTCTGCTGGGCCATAACCAAGAGTCTAGTGACGCTCAGGCGATAACACGCTTGCCTGTCGTGGCGGGACTGACGTAGCGTTCGTGCTAACGCAGGAAAGGAGGTGGTCCAACAGTATGCATAGATGTCGGACTTGCGAGGTGGCTGTCCGTTAGCCGCCGCCTGCGTGAAGCGCTCACCCGCGGCTCGCCGCGGCAGGCGCATCACCGGCCGCACCTCAGCCTGCTTGCGACTAGGCGTAGCTAGTCAGCACGTGCTCCCAAAGAGCCGGACGCTAGCGTGTGTCCTCGCTCGTGGGGCTGATGGGCTGGCGCACCTCCCGTCACGGCTGGAGCCTGCACTGCGGGCGACTGCCAAGCTGGGAGGTTGCCGGGCGGAGGCTGGCGAATTCACGGCAGACACCGGACCCCCGGGCTGACCGGCCTGTCCAGCCGGTCCCCGCGGCGGGCCTTGCTGAGGGTGCTTGCGCACCGCAGCGGACCCGATGCGGGAGCGGCCCGGGGTTTCTTATTGAGCTCCTTGAGTGCCTAGTGAGCCGGTTGATGTGACTGCTGCGCCCGGACCCTCACGCGACGCGCTTGAGCTGCGCCGAAACATGAGACTGCAGCGGCTGCCCGACCGCGGCCATGTCGTAGGCCCAGCCGAGGTCGGCGCCGATCAAACCGTAGAGCCGCTGGCCGGCGTTCACTTCCTTGGCTGTCGCGGTCCGCACGACCGCGTCGGTTGACATCTCGATCTTCGTCCCGGCGACCTGGCCGACGTAGATTTCGGTGATCCCGGTCGGATGGGCCAGCACGACCTCGAGTCCGCCGTCATCCTGTGGTCGCCAGAATCCTGCCTCCATGGCGAGCGGACGGCCGATCGTCCCGTCCTGCTCGAGAAGCCAGGTGCGGCTGGTGTAGATCAGGAACGGCTTGCCGTTATGACTGAAGCTGACTTCCTGGCCGAAGTTCGCGCTCTCGATGGTCGGGTAGCCGACCACGCCGGCGCCTTCCCATCGGCCGAGCAGGAAGCGTAGCGGCGCGAGGCTCGGATGCAGGTCGAACTGGTCGGGCAGCGCGCCGGCGTGCGCCGACTCCGGCTGGTCTGGTTCCATCTGGCCTCCCGCTTAGACTGGCCTCCCGCTTAGACGCTGTCACGTCGCACCGCCGTAGGCCGACACCGCAAGAGGGTTACCACACCGCAGGCTCGGTGGTCCGCACCGCATCCCGATGTCAGTCCGCGGCGCTATCGTTCAGACATGCCCGATGAGAACGACTTCGCCGCCCGGCTGAACGCCGTAGAACGCGATGTTGCGCTGGCGCGTACCGACGCCGCAGCGGCGCGGAGCGACGCACGCGCAGCCCGCGAGCTGGCGGCCGGCACCTACGAGGAGCTCGCGCAGGTGCAACTGGCACTGAACGGGCACTTTCGCGTTCTCAACGCACTACGCGAGACTCAGCTCGAGCACGGGCGTCGGCTGGATTCCCTCGAGGCCAGGTTCGACGGACTCGAGGCCAGGTTCGACGGACTCGAGTCTGAGATGCGCACCGGCTTTTCCGTCCTGAACACCGGGATGACACAGATCACGGCAATGCTGACGATTTTGATCGGAAACACCGGACAGAACGACCCGAGCGCCAACTGAGCCGGGAGCGCGCGGCTCAGTACTGCCGGGAAAGCTACCGGTGCTATGACGCCGCAAAGTCCCCGGGCTTGTGGGTCTCGGCGTCCTCCTCAGGCATGCCGCCATCTGGCGAACGGTTGCCAACCCGGAAGAGCGCCGCGACGAGAGCTGCCCCGAGCACGGCCAGCCCGATAAACGCCGCCACGACGACCACACCGGTCAGCATGATTGTGCTGGCTTCAGCACTGCGGTCATGGCCGGGGAGTGTAGTGCCGCGAGGTCCCGGGCAGTGCTTGCCGCGCCGCGCCGACACGCCGGTCAGCCAGACGCGCGGCGCGCTAGGGTTCGAGGATGGCCGATCGCTCCCTGGTGGTGAAGGTAACCGTCGGTAAGGACGAGCCGGAGCGCTGCAATCAGGCGCTCACTGTCGCCGCCACGGCGGTGGCGAGCGGGGTGCAGACCTCGCTGTGGCTTACCGGCGAGGCGTCCTGGTTCGCGTTGCCTGACGGCTGCCCTGACCTGAACCTGCCGCACGCCACTCCGCTGGCCGAGTTGATGGCCACGGTGCTGCGTGGTGGCGCGGTGACCGTTTGCGGCCAGTGCGCGGCCCGGCGTGAGATCACGGAGGACGACCTAGTCGAGGGCGCACGGATCGCGGGCGCCGCCACCTTCGTCGCCGAGACCCTGGCCGACGGCGCGCAGGCCCTGGTCTACTGACGCGAACCGACCGCGGACAGCCGCTCCGCCCGCAGCTGGCCGGCCCACTCCTCCTCCCGCGGGTCGAGCGGCTGGACCGTGCCGACGACCCATCTCAGCAGCAGATCAGCGAGTCCGGGATTACGTGCTAGCGCGGGTCCGTGCATGTAGGTGCCGAGGACTTTGCCCGCGTAGGCGCCCTCGGTGCCGTCGCCGTTGCCGACGCCCAGACTGACCGTGGCGAGCGGACGGGCTCCGGGGCCGACTCTGGTGATGCCCTGATGGTTCTCGAATCCGGTCAGCCGCGGCACGCCCAGTGACTGGTCGGTGTCGGCGACAAGCTCGCCGACACCGCGCCGTTCGCCCCGGCCGCTGCTGATGTCCAGGATGCCCAGGCCGCCGATCGGCTGGCCGTCCACTCCGCCGAACGCCTCGCCGACGAGCTGATACCCGGCACAGACTGCGAACACCACAGCACCGGCCGCTGCCGCCGCCGACAACCCGCCGTCAGCGGCAAGCCGACTGGCGGCCAGGATCTGCGGCAGGTCCTCGCCGCCGCCCAGCAAGTAGATATCGCCCTGTGTCGGGACCGGCTGGTCGGAGTTAATCTCAACCGCCTCGACCCCGATCCCGCGGAGCGCGGCGCGGCGGCTCAGCACGAGCAGGTTGCCACGGTCGCCGTAGGTACTGAGCAAGTCCGGATACACCCAGACCAGCCGCAGCGAACTGTCGCCCCGAGGAGCGTGCGCCTGCCGCGAGCGGACGTCAGTGGCCGCACCAGGCCGGGCCGCAGCCGATCGGCCTGAGGCATGCCGCCCGAGCGGGCGCCAGTCGTGATCAGCCGCCGCGGGACCAGCGGCACGGTGATCACGGGCGCCTCGGCCGATGCCGTCCGGTGCGGGCAGGATCAGTGTCTCGGTGTGATCCGCGGCGGGGCTTGCATGCCTCCCGGCACGGTCGGTCATCGCCTACGCTCCCATCTCACCGCGGTGCCCTCTCACTGTGCCCGGCCGAGCGTCGCCCGGATCTGCTGGAATGCCGTGTAGTTCGCGATCACGTCAAGTTCGCTGCCGGATACCCGGCCGATCGCGTCATCGATACCGTCGACGAGGTCGAACGGCACTTCATCGGCCTCAAGCCTGACGGCCAGGTCGATCCTCCGTTCGCCGGATACATACACCGGTCTCCCGCGCAGCACCCGGTAGTCGACGTCCCACAGCCAGGAGGTGTCCTTACCGTCCGGCCCTTGTGCGTTCACACCGAGCAGCACCGGCACCGGGACGGGCGCGAGCACGTCGAACGCCTCGAGCCAGCCGGCTGGATTCTTCGCCAGCAGCAGCCGCACGAGCCGTCCCTGGCGCTGCACCTGGGTGTACCGGCCGGCCACCGACCTGACCTCGCGCAACCGCGGCAGCGCCTGCTCGACCGGTGCACCGAAGTATGCGGCGACAGCGAGAGCGACCACGGCGTTAGACCGGTTCGCGCGACCCGGCAGTGCCAGCTTCAGCTCGTGCACCTGGCCGGCCTCGTCGATGACCGAGTCGCCGTTCAAGACCCAGCGAGTGCCCGGCCGGGCGAACCCGCACTCGCCGCACCGCCAGCCGAGGTCATCGCGCCGCAGGTGCGAGCCGCACTCCGGGCAGCACCAGGAGTCCTCATGCCAGCGCTGCCCAGCTGCCACCCAGGTCACCTGCTTCGCCCCCGAAGCGGCCCAGGCGATCAGCGGGTCGTCGGCGTTAGCTACCACCATGCAGTCGGCTGCGGCCAGGGCCTCTCGCCACCTTCTCGCCGTCAGCCAGATTTCGGCCGCCCGGTCCATCTGGTCGCGGCTGAGGTTCAGCAGCACCACCACCTTGGGCCGAGTGGTGCCGATCATGGCCGGCAGGTAGCGCTCGTCGGTCTCCAGCACCGCGTACGGCGCGTCCGGCGCGCGGCCGAGTGCGGAGGCAAGACCGGCCTCCATGTTCGCGCCGAAGGCATTGCTGGCGACGTCCTGACCGAGCGCACCGAGTCCCGCGGTGATCAGCCGCGTCGTCGTGGTCTTGCCGTTGGTGCCGGTGACCAGCACCACCTGGCGGCCGGCAGCCAGCAGCCTCACCAGTTCGGGCTCGACCCGCAGGCCGAGCACGCCGCCGATCACCGAGCCGTCCCCGCGCCCCGTCAGCCGGGACACCCGGCCCGCTGCACCGCCGATGGACGTGGCAATGCGCGCACGCAGGGGGAGCTTGCTCATGACGGGAAAGATGCTATCCGGCAACCGGGTCAGGCTCGCGCGCCGGCAAGCCGGCGGCCTCGTCGTCAGCGCCGACGATGAAGCGCCGCGGCCAGGACAGCACGGCCTCGAGCCAGCCCGCCACCCCCATCTCACCCGCTGCCTTCCGCAGCTGGCCGCGATGGCTGACACCGATCGCGACGGCGGCGAGATCCTCGATGAAGGCGCTCTGGTCGTCCTCGCCGAGCAGCGCGGTCCAGGCGGTCAGCCGATTGCGGCTGACCTCCATCGAAAGCGGGTGCCGGCGCAGCCCGCTGACCCGCTGGCCGACCTTGACGTCGGCCCGGTCGGAAAGGTCAGATAGCGCGTAGTCCAGTCGTGGCGCGAGCGCGAACGGGTCCGGCACCGGACCGTCCAGGGGGCACAGCCGGTCCAGTTCGTGCAGCCAGCGAAGCTGCGGAATCACCCAGGTGGTGCCTGGCATGGTCCCGGCACCCTTGCCGCCGTCGAGCATCGCGGCGGCAGAGGTCGCGCAGGCGGCGCTCATCTCCGCCGGATCGAAGCTCTCCCGGAGCGCCTGACCTCGACCGAGAATGGCGCGGTCGAGCGCGGTCGCGAGGAGGCACTCGCGCAGCCGGCCGTCCAGGCTGGCCCACCGCTGCCGCAGCGGAACCGGCACGCGCGGCCGCGGCCGGTTCACCAGCTGCGCCAGTACGTAGACCTCCGACCAGACCCGTAGCCAGGCGTCCTGCGGTGAGCGGGCCAGCAGGTCGGCGGCCCTGATCTCGACCAGGGTGCACGGGCGCTCCCCGGTGCAGGACGGCCCGCACGCCGCGGACCTGCGTCCGGTCAGTGGTGGCAGGCTGACGGTGAGCGCGCCCGGTGCCGCAAGCCCGTCATCCGCCCGGTCCCCCCGCTCGCGGTCGCCGCCGTACGGCACTCGCACCCGCATCGGCCGGTCCATTCCGTCGGTAAAGACCGCAGCCTCGCCCGGCGGCAGCGAGACGACCTGCCGCGACTGATCGTCGTCCAGGTTCATTGTCGCGCCTACCAGCTGGCGGTCGTCGGCGGCTGGAAGCCTGTGCAGCACCTTGAGGGCGGTGTTCTTGACTGCGTCCGGCACCAGTTTGGCCGGGATCTGCTCCGCGATCACTATGCCCTCGCCGTAGGACCGGATCTCGGCCAGCAGCCCGGCAAACAGCTCGACCGCGTGTCCGCTGGCGCCCTCCCGGCCCGCCCGGAGCAGCCGGTGAGCTTCCTCCAGCACGATGACGTGCCGCAGGCCATCCGCGGGGTCGGTCTTCGATCGCAGCCGCAGGTGCTCGGTGACGCGGATGAGCAGGGTGCCGATAACGAAGGCCCTGTCCTCGTCGTTGGCGACGTCCTCCAGCGACAGCACGACGTTGCCGGCCAGCAGGGCGCCGATGTCGGCCGGATGCCCGCCCTCGAAAAACCGGCCGGCCGACCCGGTCCGCAGCGAGCGCAGCCGGATGTCGACGAAACCACGCATGTCCGCCTGGAGTTCGCGCCCGTAGCCGACGTCCTCGATCACGGCCAGCGCCGCAGCCTGCAGTCTGGCGAGCGTTGGCACAGCCGGCGGCACGTCCAGGTCGGCCCGGCCGGCGCCGGTGAGCGGGTCCCAGCCGCACTCCTCGTAGACCCGCTGCAGGGCCTGCGACACGATCTGCGGGAACGGCTCCTGAGCGTCGAAGGCGGCCAGGAACAGCGCGCGGACCATGTCAATATGTGCCTGCACGGGGTAACCGGGCTCGGGCGCCAGCGGGTTGACCGACAGCGGCACGGACTCGGGGTCTGCCGGGTTAATCAGCGTGACCGCCGCGTACCTGCCCGCGCCGCCCGCCGACGGCTCGGGAGGCAGCTCACCAGTCGCCAGCTCTTCGGTTGCCAGGCGGACCGCCATCGCGCCGTACTCGGCCTTGACCGGCTCGACAGCCAGCCAGGCAACGCCAGCCGTGGTCAGCTGCTCCAGCATGTGCCTGATGGTCTGCGACTTCCCGGACCCGGTCGCGCCCGTCACCAGGGCGTGCCGGTTCAGCGTGGTCAGCGGCACCCGCAGCACGCCCACCGGGCGGTCCTGGCCGTCCAGGATGCTGCCCAGCTCGATCGACCGCTCGCCTACCGCCTCGCTAGTGACGTCGAAGTAGCCGGGATGCAGCACCCGCACACCTGGCACCTCGCGACGGGGCAGGCCAGTCAGGGCCGCGAGCGTTCCGGCCGTAGCGGCGAACGGCACCATGCCGCCGTCCGCAGGATCGGCCAGCTTGGTGCCGAGCGCGTCGGCGAACTCGCGGGCACCCTCAGGGCAGCGCAGCCGGTACGGGTGCGCGCTCAGGTCCGCCGACCCGACCAGGACCGGCGCGATGAGGCGCAGATCCTGCTCGCTCGAGGCGCCGACCAGCACCCTGACGTTCCAGAGGCCCGCCTCCCGGAAGGTGTCGAGCTCGGCCAGGCGCCGCTCGGCCCGGTCTGCCGCGAACCTGGCGTTCTCGTCGTCGTACTGGCGCAGCACGGTCAGCTGGTTCCGTAGCTCCGCCATCTCCGCGTCAAGCAGGTCAGTGGGGTCGGCCACGATCAGCCACCCGAACGGCCTGCCCATGAGGGTCTGCAGCGCAGCCTCGAACAAGGTCGCCGGTGCCAGCCCCTCAGCGCTCCGGTCGCCCGCGCCCGGCTGCCGCGTCGCCTCGCTGCTGACCGGCACCTGCCGTCCAGGGCACGGGGACCAGACCAGCTGGTCCAGGTCCGCGATCATGTTGCCGTCGACGGCCACGCCCCGGCTGCCCCATGGGAATAGCAGCTCAGCGCCGGGCCCGGCCCCGGCCCCGGGTGCCTCGGCAGCCAGCGGGCCAGCGGTGGTGATCAGCTCAAGCGGGGCCCCGGCGCCGCGGGAGAGCCAGCCCGCGATAAACGGGCGCCGGTGCCGGGCCGCATTCAGGGCGGCCGGCAGCACCGACGCGTAGTCGCTGGCAGCGGTGCCGCCCTGGGAGCTCGCGCCGACCGCCTGGACCCGGTACCACAGCCCGGCCGCGCCACCGCCGATGCCGGACGTCTCTGCCATGCTGTGTGCTTATCAGCCCGGCTCGTTCGGTGCTACCGGAATAGGGCGAATTGTCAGGACGGAACGGCTCGGCCTCCGGCCAGTGCACCACGTTCGGGCGCCTGACCAGCCGGGAATACCGATCGGCAGTCGGCCGCGAAACTGACGCCGGGCTGGTTGCCTGACCAGGGCGGCACACACGGGCCACCAGCCGGAGCCACCGAACCGCGGCACAACGGGGGCAAAGTACCGCGGATGCCGAGTCGCAGATGACCAGGAAGAGAGTTGTGGCTGTCGTGGCCGCGGCGGCAGTGGTCTGCGCCGCGGCGGTGACGCTAGCTGTCACGCTTCCTGGTGCGGGCGCTCCCACGGCGCATCCTGTCGGCGCGGCCAAGTTCTGGACCAGGCGGCGG
>Ga0335074_10012967_pt1 | contig 11706 bp, 5 predicted proteins | sample Lox_Sample_23_FD_206715 | JGI IMG/M metagenome (GOLD analysis project Ga0335074, IMG submission 206715) | Soil microbial communities from Loxahatchee National Wildlife Refuge, Florida, United States - Lox_Sample_2.3 | ecosystem: Environmental > Terrestrial > Soil > Wetlands | place: USA: Florida...
CCAATCCGTTCCGCCAGTTCGACTCGCTCGTGACCAAGCCGGCGGAGCTCGCACCGATCGTGCTGAAGTTGCGGCAGCGGCTGCTTCCGCCCGAGACCATCGAGCGAGACACCCCACTCGGCCGGGTTCGCCGGCTGGCGCCCGCGGTCCACTTCTCCCGCACCCCGGGCGGATGGAACGACCCGATCCTCACTCCGATGGGAGCCGCTTCGCCCGCGTGGCTCGGGGCCGGCCCGCCTTAGCTCGGCCGGAGGCGGGGGCGTGGCAAGGCTCTCTTGCCTCGCCCCGGGCCCACCGAGGGCGGGCAGCGCGGGCGAAGCCGCTCGTGGGAGCGCAGGGGAGATGCCAACAGAAGAACGCAGCCTCGAGTTTGCCTTGGACCGTGGCGGACTCCACAGTATCACCGAGGAGGTGGGAGGGGGCCATGCATCGGAGCGCGCGAGAGTGCTGTGCCGGGGTGCTCGATTCGGGCTCAGACGCGCTCGAGTAAGTTACGAAGGACGGTACAATCCAGTCGCGCTGAAGCGCATCCCGCATTCGACGTTGACTCGGACCTCCATCAGGAAGCGTTCGAGCGGTTGCGGAGCTCGGTCGGGGTAACGGCGGGTCCCGGGGCTGGATCCCGGCGGGCCCGCCCTCGGACCAGGGAACGCACACCGAACTCCTCGCCAACCCCCGATCCGAGCCAGCGAGTTCTCGGTCGCGGTGAATCGCCCCAGCGTGACGCGTTCCGGGCCAATATTTTCGGAACCATCATGTATCTTCTAAGCGTTCGGCCAAGAGGGAATTCCAGCGGGCGCCTGTGAGGGGGTCGCGACGGGGCCTCGGCGAATGCCTCCTCGTCGTCGCAGTAGCCATCCTGGTGATCCCGGTTCTCACGGCCTCTCCCGGGTCGACCGGTACGGCGACCTCGCCCCGAGCACCATTTTCCGAGCCCGGCCACGAATCGTCGGCTAGTGCGACCGGTCCGGCGCCCTCCGCAGAAGGCGCCCCCGACTCGACGGCGGGGAGCTGCGCCGCGAACGGCGCCTGCCTCTCGCCGGCGATCGGCCCGGCCCCCCTCGAGGGTCCAAGCGCAACCGTGCCCTCGTCGTGGCAAAACCTGACCAATGGCACCGCTCCTCCGGCGAGCTGGGGAAGTTCGTTCGCGTACGACCCGGCCGGAGGGTACGACCTACTCTTCGGGGGCGAGGACGCGGCCGGACTGCTCGGGAACACCTGGAGCTACGAGGCCGGGAGCTGGACCGAGCTCTCCTGCCCGTGCCCGTCCGCCCGAGCATTCGCGACAATGGCGTTCGATCCGGCGCGGGACGAGATGGTCCTCTTCGGGGGCCTCGCGGAGACCACGAATTCTCAGGGGGCCGTGGTGGAGGCGCCCGTCTCGGACACCTGGGCGTGGAATGCGGGCTCGGGAACGTGGTCGGATATCAGCAACGCTGTCGGGACGCCGCCGACCTCTCGATATTCGGGTTCGATGGCGTGGAGCGCGAACGCCTCCGCTCTCGTGCTGTTCGGTGGCGACTCCGGCAGTTCGGCGTTGAACGACACGTGGGAGCTGGGGAACGGCAACTGGACGTCGCTATCCGAGTCCGTCGCTCCCGCGCCCCGCTGGGGGGCTGGATTCGCAAACTCGAGCGAAGGGTACGACCTTCTCTTCGGGGGCGAGAGTCTGACCGACACGTACGGCGACACGTGGACCTTCAACGGAACCGCGTGGGCGGAGATACCGGTCTGCGGAGGGTGCGGTCCCTCCGCGCGGGCGTACCCCCTAGTCGCTGACATCCCGGCTACGGGGAACATGGTCGTCTTTGGGGGGAGCGGCCCAGCAGGACTGCTCGACGATGCGTGGGTGTTCACGGCGGCGAGCCCGACGACGGGCCCCGCCATCTGGACGCTGGACCCGAGTGCGCCGGCCCCTCCTGCCGCGTGGGCACCGGCCGCGGCGTCCGACTTCACCCGCGGGATCATCGTGGAGTTCGGAGGCGACCTCGCGGCCGCCGCGGACGCCTCGAATCTGACGTGGGGCTACTTCCGGCTCTATGCGGTCCTCTCGGTCTCAGTACCCGAGGTCCGTCAGGGGGTCGGCTTTACGATCAGCACCCTGCCCCTCGGGGGCGACGCTCCCTTCTCGTTCGTCTACACCGGGCTTCCCCCGGGCTGCTCAACGACGAACGCGAGCATCTTCGTCTGCACGTCCGGTAGTTGGGGGATCTACCGGCTCACCGTAAGCGTCGTGGACGCGCGGGGACGTTTCACCGAGGCGAACGCGTCGGTCCAGGTCGACCCGCTCGACACCCAGTTCGAAGTGCTGAGCGAGTACTCCGGATTCTTCTTCACCGGACTCTCCGTGAACAACACGTTCGGAGTCGTGGCGTCCGTGTTTGGAGAGACCCCCACGTCTGTGACGGCGAGCTTCGGAAACGGGACGCTGACGCTGTCCGCCCAGCCGGGCGGTTGGTGGAACGCGACGGTCGCCATGGGCGACGCGACGCCGGGAGCGACGTTCGAGGTCACCGCTCTGTTTGCGAATTGGACGCTGCATGGTGCGCTCACTACGAGCATCGAAGTCGTAGCGAGCCCGTCGTGGCTTACTTCGATCGCCGACTTTCCGACGGTCGTGGCGTCGTTCGCCGGGGGCACGTCCGGTGACTGGAACCAGTCGTACACCCTCACCTACACCGAGCTCTGGGGCCTCGGGGCGCTCACCCAGTTCAACATACCCGTCTCGTTCCTCGCCGGCGCGTTCAACCTCATCCCGGTCCCCACCGCGACCCTCACGGTCGCGTCGAGCGGGGCGATCGCGCTCAAGGGCGGGATCATGTACCCGCCGCCCGGCCTCACGTTCGGTCCATTCAACTTCCAGATCGATTTCCCGGGGTCGATAACCGCAGCGGTCTCCGTCGCAGGGCATTTCGAGCCGACGCTCGGTCCCGACGGGGTCTACCAGCTGAACTGGAGCGCGGCGTGGCTCAACGCGAGCCTCGGTGGCTCTCTGAACACTTCGATCGACCTCGCTGGGATCACGGTCCCGGACGTGGGGACGATCGGGGTATCGCTCGAGCTGATGATCGCCCCGTCGGTCGCCCTTTCGTTGCTGCTCGGCCCGGCGGGACCCGGCCAATCGGGGTTCCTCCCGAACCTCCCCCTCGTGATAGAGCACCTGTACGCAGCCCTCACGATCGTCCTCACAGCGACCATCACGGTCGGGATCAGTCACGTGATCACCATCTCGGGAGGAGGGAACCTCTCGATCGCTCTCCTGTTCGGCTCGTCGTCCCCGTACTTCGACGGAGTGTGGCTGAACGGTTCGATGTTCCTCCAAGTCTCGCTCCTGATCTGGACGTTCACCTGGACGTTCCTCGGACCGGGGACTCTCTACTCGTGGAGCGCCGACCCGCCGACCGCCTCTCGCCCCGGAGGGACCCTCCCGGCCGCGAGCGACCTGGGGGCCAACTGGACCGTCCTGCCCCGCTACTACAATTCGAGCACCTACGACGCACTGGACTGGTCCGCCGGGGCGTCCCTCGGCACCGCCATCGCGGACCTGTTCCCCGAGGCCGGACCGTCACTCTCCGGAGGGGGCGGCGTCGCAACCCTCGTCTACACGTCCGACAACGTCGGAGCCCCGGTCGGTTCGCTCCGGATGGAGGCACTCGCCATCGACCCGAGCGCCCGGACGATCGCCCGACTCCCGAACCTCGCGCCCGCAGGGAACGCCGTCGCGGAGGCGGCCGTCGGAACCGGCGCGGGGGGGACGACCGTGGGCGTGATCGACACCGTGCCCACGGTCGCCCTCTCGGGGTCGAGCCCCTCCGGTATCACGGGGTTCAAGGAGGAATCCGCCGTCCTCGACCCCGGCGCGTCGTCTTGGTCGAACGTGGAGCCCCTTGTCTCGTGGGGGTACCCGCAATCCCCGGTCCTCTCCACGTGCGGAGGCGAGACCGAGGTCGCGACGTTGGTGAGCCCGACCCTGTTCCCCGGCCCGACGTCGCCGGAGTACCTGCTCATTCAGAACGCCGGTACCGGCGCCCTCCTCGCTAACCTCACGGCGACCGGGTCGAGCGCGGTCGGCGCGTTCAGCTGCGCGGACGGTCTCGCTGTCCTCGAGAACGCGAGCGGGGCCCCCACGGTGGTTAACCTAGCGACCGGATCGATCGTGCCGGTCGCGGTGACCCCTCCGTACGGCGCGACCCTCGCGGGTGTCGAGTTCGTGAGCGGCTCCGCGGGGACGGTCGCCTTGCGGTACACCTCGCCCAGCCGAGTTTGGGCCGTGCTGGCCGACCTCACCAGCGGGGCGGTCCTGGCGTCGATCGAGCTTCCCCTCAACGCGACCGCCGTAGAGGCGACCGCGGTCGGCTCCTCGACCTATCTCTTCGTCCAGGAGTCGAACGAGGTGGTCCCGTTCGTTGTCAACGGGAGCGCCGCCGCGGAGCTCTCCGGGCTTACGATGCCCGGCCTACGGTCGTTCGCCGCCGTCCTCGTCGGATCCTCGTTCGTCGTCGAGGGCGTGGCGACTTCGGGACCGCACGCGGACCCGGTCTACGCCCTCGACCTCGGCTTTGTCAACGCGTCCACCGGACCGGCCCCGCCGCCCCCGGTCTCCCCCACTTCCTCGACACCCGCCCCGCCCCCGACGCTCGCGTATGTGGAGATCGGCGTCCTCGCTGCGTTGGTTGCGGCGACCGCCGTCGTCGTCGTGCTCCGGCGTCGCTCGTCCACCCGCTCGAACGCGGAAGGGGATCCTGCCCCTCCGACACCGCCCGGGCCGGAACCGCCCGAGGCCGGCTAGTTCGAGTTCGGCGGGGGGCCGGGACCCGGCGCTTTCGGGCGAGGAAGCCGGAAGTACTGCACGAGCGCGACGCCGAGGACAGCGGCCGCCGCCGCGACGGCAGCACCGAGTCCGTACTCCGCGACGGGCGATCCGAGTCCCGCGGCGCCGTTCGGACCGGACGAGGCAGCGGGCGGAGGCGGCGGCGGGGGGTGCGTCGTGGGCGCCGTGACATTGACCAGAAACACGGTCACGCTAGAGTCGTTGGCGGAGTCATTGACCCAGACGTCCAGGGAGAACGTACCCGCCACCGTATACGGGTGAACGACCCGGACAAACGCCCCGGGCGAGGCAAGCCCGACGGACGTTCGGTTCCCGTCACCGAACGTGATCTCGACCTCGTAGGGGCCGACCCCGCCGTCCGCCGAGACGTTGACGGTCACGTTCCCCCCGCGGAGGAGAGCGACCGGAGCGGCGATCGCGAGGACGGAGAACGGAACCCCGACCTCGACCGCGACCGACCCACTCGCCGTCATGCCGTCGGCGTCGCGGACCTCCGCCCCCACGAGGAACGAGCCGGCCCTGGTGTAGAGGTGCGCGACGGATTCTCCGTAGCCGTTGGTCCCGTCCCCGAACGTCCATGTCACGTTGAGCAATCCCAGCCCGCCGCCCACGGTCGCGAACAGGCCGACCGGGTCGCCCAGCACGACCCGCGGAGGGTCCGCGACCACGGCGATCGTCGGGTCGGCGACCACCACCACCGAGAACAAGCGCAGGGCGGTCGATCCCACGGCATCGGTCACGGTGACCGTCGCATGGTAGGTCCCTGCCGACGAGGGCGTGCAGCTGAAGTTGGAGACGTTCCCGCCGGCGCAGGATGTGGGCAAACCGGCGTAGGAGTACGAGTAGCCGCCCGCCCCGCCGCCGACGGTCACTTCCACGTGGAACGGCACCCCGACATCGACCGCCGCCGGCGAGGCCGAGGCGGCGAGGATCGTCGGGTCCAGTGTGATCCCCTGCACGTCGCCGTCGGTCGCGTCGAGACCGAGAACGGTCCCGAACTCCGGGGTCGCGAGCAGGAAGTTCGGAGCCCCCGAGACGCCGAAGATCGGCCCGGGGGTCTCGTCGGAGCTGTTCGTCGAGCCGTTGAACGCCTGCACGCTCCCGGCACTGGACAGCGAACCGCCGACGTACAGAGCCTCGTTCGCCGGGTCGTAAGCGACCGTCGCCGGACTCGAGATTCCCAGGTGAGGGTCGTTGGCGCCGCCCCCCACGGACGCGTTGAAGGCGTTCATGCCTCCGCCGCACCCTCCCGAGATCGACCCCGGCGACGCAGAATAAACGGCGTTCGCTGCGGGGTCGAACGTCGCTTCGCCCGCGTACCCGCCGAAGGTTGTCGTCTGCAGGATCGCCCCGTCGCTGAGGTCGACCCCGTTGGCGAACCCCTCGCACCCGCCGGGCCCGGAGCCCGTGGCCCAGGCGATGGTCGAGTTCCCGTTGAGAAGCAGCGAGGAGGGGCTCGCGGTGAGGTTGGCGACCGACGTCGTGACTCCGGTGCCAGGGTCCAGTGTGAGGAGCGTCGCATTCTCGGTCCCGACGAGCACGTCCCCCGATACCGGGTCGTAGGCGAGGGCGGAAACGTTCGACGATAACGTCCACGTGCGGTCGATGACCGCCCCACTGCTCGCGTTCAGCAACCAAATGGAGTCGTTCCCTTGGTTCGCGACCAGGAGCTCGTCAACGTCCGGGGCGAAGACAATCGCCCCGGGGGAGGAGGTCAGGGTTCCATTGACCGCAGCCGGTCCGAGAGGGATCTCGGCCCCGGCGCCGGTCCCGGTCACCGGATCTATTCGGAGGAGTCCCCCTCCGGCCGGGTCGGTAATGTACGCGAGGCCGTCGCTCGCGTCCCACGCCCCGTCGGTCGGTGCCGTCACAAGAGACACGAGCGGGCGATCCTCGCTGCCGAGCGAGACGTTCACGGGCACGAGCTGGGTCCCGTACGTATTCGCGAAGTACGCCTCGTCGGTCGTCGGATCGAGAGTCGCGAACCAACAACCGCTCTCGGAAGGCAGCGAAACGGGTCCCACGGTATCGTTGGACGCAAGGACCTCGATCACGTCGCCCGGGCCGGGCGCGGTGTCAGCGGAGATCGTTCTCGGCACCGACTCCCCGGCCCCGAGCCCCGTGGAGTGAGGCCGGTCCCCTCCGACTTCCGGGAGGGTTTGGCTCTCGATAGAGACCCAGAGATTCCCGGTGGTAGGGTCGACGACGGCGGCGACCGGTCGGGTGCCGTCCGGCATCGTGATCGATGCCACGGGCGACTGGGTAACCCCGCTGATCACTTCCAGGCTCGTACCCTGCGACATGAGCCCGGCACCGTACGCGTACAGGAGTTGGTTCACGGGATCGTAAACCACGTAGCCGTAGTCCAGCGGGTCCCCGATGCTGAAGCCAAGGAGGTCACCGGTCGTGGCATTGAGCACATAGATGTTGCTCAGGAACACGCCGGCGACGTACACGTCCCCGTTCGCGGGGTCGTAGGCCATGCCCCAAGGTCCGTACAGCTGGTCGTAGGCCAACGTGGCCACGACCTCGTTCGTGGCGCTCGAGATCACGTCGATGTCGTAGTATGCCACCGAGGAGACCCAGATCGTTTGGGTCGCCGGCACGTAGAGCAGACCCATCGGCGCCGGCCCGACGCCGATGCTTGCGTTGACGAGCTGACCCGAAGTGGCGTTGAAGACCTGCAGGACCCCCGCGCCGTCGTACTCGGAGTTGATGGGGACGGTCGCGACATACATGTCACGGTTCGCGGGATCGTAGGCTATCGCGGAGACCTGCGCGTCGGTGGACAAGACCGTTTCGACGCGGTCCGTCGTCGCGTTGACGACTTCGACGATCGGCGGTCCGTAGCCGTTGTACCAATAATCGGGCGCGTCGAAGATCGCAGCGCCGAAACCCACCCAGACCGAGTTCTCCAACGGGTCGAACGCGACCGCGGAAGGATCCGCTCCCACGTAGGGGGTCACAACGCCCGGCACGGTTTGGTTGTCGAGCGGATCCCAGGTGTACCCTTGCGATCCCCAATCCGGAGTCGAAGCAGCGGGTACCGAAGAGCGCGGTGACGCGTTGGCTCGGGGCGGTACGCCGACCGGGGGGTCTTCCCTTGCCCCGGTCAGTGGCGGCGAGGGGGAAGGTCGCCCCGCGGAAAACGCCCCCGCGGCTCCCATCGCGGCCGCTAGCAGCAGAACCGCCACCGACGTCGCGACTGCTCCTCGGCGCACGTCCGGGAGGGAGGACATCGTGGGTGCGCTCCCGCGGCGGTAGAAGGCACGGGCTCTTTTGAACTGTCGCAGCCCCTCGCGGCGGGGCTGGCGACGGGTGTGCTTCCCCAACCTCCGGGCAGTTCCGAGGCGTGGGTGCGACCCATCCGACAATCGATGAGTCAACTCCCGTTCACTTCGAGATTATGGGGCGCACGGTCCGTAGAACTCGTGATGTCCGCCTCTCAAGTTGGCGTGGAGAAGAAGCCTTCCCCCTCGCGCACCCGACCGTACCTCGACACCCGGGCGAGCGGAGCGCGTCGCTCCATCGAGAACGCCCTGCATCTCCCGCACGCACGGCGGGCCGTACCGGTCCTCCCGAAGGTCGAGCCCGCCGCCCCCGCCGAGGCCCGCGCGGCGGTGCTGAAGCTCCGGGCCGAGCTCGTCGAGGAGCGAAAGCAGGTCTTGGAGCCTCTGCTCCATCGGATGTCCGAGCTGGCCGAGTTGCTCCAAAAGGGGACGCCGGTCTCCGCTCAAGTGGTTCGGGACGGCCTCGACCTCTGGGAGACCTATGTCTCGCGGCTCCACGACGTCCACGTCGGGCAGTTCGCGGCCGCCCGCTCCTCAGTGCCCCATGCCGAGGCTTGCACCTTGCCGCTCATCGAGCTCTCGGAGGACCCGGAGCGAGCCGAACTCCGGATCGGAGAGGTCCGGCTCGTCCTGGTAAACTACGAATCGAAGCCGAAGCTCAACGCGGCGCTCCTCGGCGCGGTGCTGGGTGCGTCGGTGAGGTCGGAGCTCGCCTGGGAGCACTTCGAGGAGGACCTCACCCGTTCCTGCCTGCCGAACCACTTGACCGTCCCCGCCCTCCAGCAGTGGGCGACCGCGCTGATCGAGACCCATGCCGCGGCGGAGCAGATCCGCGCCAAGGTCGCCAGCTTTCTGGAACGCACCGCGGTCGAGTCGAACGTGACGGGTATGAAATCCGGCGTCTGAGAGAACGGCGCCCTCCGGCGGCCCCTCTCGTTCGAGGGGGCACCGTTCACGGCGCCGGGGCGGCGACCGTTGTCGGCGAGACCGAGGCGGCGGGGGCAATGGGACTCGGCGCCGGGGTTGACTTTCGCGTGCCTTCCGCTTCGACGCGGTTGAGCTCGTCCCAGCGGGCGGTCACCTCGGCCTGGATCGTGTCGACCTCCTCCGCGGTCAGGTGGGCAAAGCGGCCCTGGGTCTCGAGATACTCGCGTACCGGCTTGAGGCGTCCGTACCGACGCGTGATCCGGAGTCGTCCCTGCTCCACCTCGTACAGAGGGAACAACCCGGTCTCGGTCGCCAGGCGGCCGACCTCGATCGTGTCCGCGGAGTCGTACCGCCAGCCCGGTGGGCAGGGCGTGATCGCGTGGAAGAATCGCGGTCCCGTCCGGTCGCGGGCCGTCGCGACCTTCGCGAGGAAATCCTCGGGGAAGCTCGGGTTGACGGTCGCGGCGTAGACCGGGCGGTGCGCGAGGACGATCCCCATGATGTCCTTCTTCGGCTCGATCTTGCCGCGCAGGGCGGGTCCGACCGGGGTGGTCGTCGTCCAGGCATGCCAAGGGGTCGCCCCGCTGCGCTGGACTCCCGTGTTCATGTACGCCTCGTTGTCGTACATCAGGTAGATCGCATTCGTACGGCGCTCCAGCATCCCGCTGAGCGATTGGAGCCCGATGTCGGCGGTGCCACCGTCCCCGGCGACCCCGACGATGGTCACGTCGGTCATCCCGAGCGCATCGGCCGCCGCGCGGAGCCCCGAGATCGACGCGCCAGTGGACTCGATCGGGCTGTCGAGCATGGCGACCCCGAGCGCCGTGGTGGGGTAGGGCGTCGCGATCACGGTCCAGCAACAGGCGGGGATCGAAACGACCGTGCGCGGACCGAGTCCCTTCAGCAGGAACCGCAGCGCGAGGGCGGGCGCGCACCCGGGGCAGGCCGAGTGTCCCGACCGGACCCACTCCTCGGGGGGGAGGGTGAGCTTAGCCATGGACGGTCGCCTCCGGTGCCGGTTCCAAGTCCATCCACACGGGCCGCTCCTCCTCTCCTGCTTCGAGCCGCTCGAAGATCCGACGGACCAGCGACGGGGTGATGTCGCGCCCACCGATCCCGGCGAGGAAGCTCGTCACCGGAGGTCGGTGGGGAGCGGCGTAGAGGGCGGCGCGGACCTCGGTCGCGACGGCGCCCGTGAAACCGAACGTCCACGCCCGGTCGAGCACCCCGACCCGTTCGGCGCGGGCGAGCGCGGCGCGCACCTCCGCCTCGGGGAACGGTCGGAGAAGTCGGACCTTGAGCAGTCCGGCTTTGTGCCCCTGGGCTCGGAGCTCGTCGACGACGGCGCGGGCGGTCGTCGAAGCGGTGCCGAGCGTGACGAGGACGGTCGTGGCGTCCTCGACGAGATACGGGACGACGGGCCCCCCCAGGTTTCGACCGAACGAGTGGAGGAACTCCCGCTCGACCCTGTCGAGCGTCGGGATCACCCGGTCCATCGCGGCCGCTTCCTGGTGACGGAATTTCACATAATCCTCAGGACCGGTGAACGACCCCAACCGGCCCGGGACGCCCGGCACGAGGATCGCGCGTCCGTCCCGGGGCGGAAGGAACGCATCTACGGTCTCCGCCGACGGAACGTCCACAGGTTCGACCGTGTGGGACAGGTAGAACGCGTCTTCGCAGACCATGGCCGGCAGCCGAACCGCCACATCCTCCGCGAGACGGTACGCCTCCAGGACCATGTCGAGGACCTCCTGGTTCGTTTCGGCGTACAGTTGGATCCAGCCGGTGTCCCGCTGTGCGAGGGTGTCGGCGTGGTCCGCCCCGGCGGACCAGGGCGGCGCGATCGCCCGGTTCACGACCCCCATGACGATGGGAGCCCGCATCCCGGAGGCCCAGTGGAGGAGCTCGTGCATCAGGAGGAGTCCCTGACTGGACGTGGCGGTGTACGTTCGGGCCCCGAGCGCGGCCGCGCTGACGCATACCTGCATCGCGCTGTGCTCCGACTCCACGCGAACGAACTGGGCCGGCAGCCGGCCCTGGGCGACAAAATCGGCGATCCCCTCGACGATCGTCGTCTGGGGGGTGATCGGATACGCCGCGACGACGTTGACGCGGGCGAGCCGCACCGCCTCGGACTGGGCGTGGTTCCCCGAGAGTACCTCCAGCGTCATCGCCCCTCTACGCCTCCGCGACCATCTCGATCGTCTTCGGTGGGCAGACCGACGCGCAGATCCCGCACCCCTTGCAGTGGTCGGCGACCAGTACTGGGAACCCCGCCGCGTCGATCGCGATCGCGGTATCGGGGCAGAACTTCCAGCAGAAGTTGCACCGGGTGCAGTGGTCGAGATGGATCTCGGGTCGTTGGGTCCGCCAGGAGGCCGTGAGCAGGACGTCGCTGGGGACCGTGGCCATCGGGCCGTCCGGGAACGGCGGTGCGGGCGGTGCCGCGCGGGTCGGCGGAACGGGGACCCCCGGGGGGTGAACCGCGACCTCCTCGTAACCGGCCTGGCACGCCGCTCGGTTCTGCACGGGCCGGGCCGGCACGAACTGTTCGATCGCGCCGTCGAGGGCGTCCAGGGAGACGACCCCCGTGACCCGGGCGAGCGCGCCGAGGATCACCGTGTTCACGATCGGCGTCGCGGCCGTACCGAGCCC